>Ga0187894_10005368_pt1 | contig 13132 bp, 12 predicted proteins | sample GBC1701081metaG_FD_136650 | JGI IMG/M metagenome (GOLD analysis project Ga0187894, IMG submission 136650) | White microbial mat communities from a lava cave in the Kipuka Kanohina Cave System on the Island of Hawaii, USA - GBC170108-1 metaG ... | reverse complement strand
TCATAGTAGCCAAGCGACAAAAGAAAAAAGGAATGAGTTGGTCGAAAAAAGGTTCGAGAAATTTAGCTCTGGTGACAGCTTATTTTCCATCAACTATTCGAGGTATTAATTATTTACAGTAAGCAAATTTATGAACAAACGAAAAACCCTTGGGGCTTTGGTTGGGCTTGGCGAATTTATGGCGAAGCTTATTTAAGCTTGGGCGATTACGATAAAGCGATTAAGTTTTTCCAAAAATCACGCACGCAGCAAGCGGCATTAAAAGAACAAAACGGTGTTGTGAAAGCGACTTATTTTTTGGCGAAAACGAATTTCATGCGCCAAAATTTCATCGAAGCACAAACACAAATCGAGGAAGCATTGGCAATGGTTGAAAACCAACGCGCCGATTTGAATAGCCAGGATTTACGACTCGCTTTTTTTTCCGCAAGGCGCGACTATTACGAACTTTATCTTGATATTCTCCTTTGTCTTCATCAACAAAACCCTAAAGCGAATTACGATTTATCCGCTTTGGAAATAAGCGAACGCTCAAAGGCACGAAACCTCTTTGAAATTCTGTCGGGCAAAGGTGGGAACACGAATGTAAATGAACGTGTTGAAGTACTAAGGGCAAACCAAATTAAACAAAACCTTGATGAGAACACAGTATTGCTTGAATATACACTTGGCAAAGATTCATCTTTTTTGTTTGCCGTGACAAAAGAAAAAGTGTTGTTTTCTCATCTTCCGAAATCGTCTGAAATAGAACATCTTGTACAAGAGATTCGCCAATCACTCTCTGAATCGGGTCGCCGCAACTATGCGCGTTTCATTATAGTTTCGCGCAAACTTTATGAAACTCTTTTACAACCTGCCGAAAACGAATTGAAGGGAAAAAAGAACCTTATCATTGCTCCCGATGCGGCGTTGAACTATTTGCCGTTTGAAGTTTTGTTGACGGCTGACCCGCAACGAACCGGACGAGCCGAATTTCAAACTCTTTCTTATGCACTGAAAAATTGGACTATCAGTTACACACCGTCTGCAAGCGTTTTAGCAAGCATAAGAGAAAGAAAAGCTACTAACAGAGATTATGGTTCAAATCAAACTTTCCATAATCCGAAATCCGAAATTCAAAAGCCGAAATCGTTAGATTTTATCGCGTTCGGAGACCCCGTTTATGGTGAAACAAACGGTAGGGTTTCAAGTCGTGTCCGACGTTTTGTAAGAGAAGCTTTTAATTCTTCTTCACCGCCCCGTCTTGCAGATTCAAACCGTGAGGTCGTTCAGATTGCCGCAAAGTTTGGTGACACGTCACGCGTTTTCTTGAGACAATCCGCAACAGAAGAAAACGTCAAACAGAACAGAGAACTGCAATCTGCGCGAATAGTTCATTTCGCTACGCATGGCATCTCCAACGAACGCCTGCCACAGTTTTCAGGTCTGTTGTTAAGTCTTGATGCCACAGCAAAAGAAGACGGTTTGCTGCAAACTCAAGAGATTTATGATTTGAGACTGGATGCTGAATTGGTTGTGCTGTCAGCGTGTCGGACTGCATTAGGAAAAAACCTGCACGGTGAAGGTGTCATAGGCTTAACACGGGCATTTTTGAGTGCAGGAACGGACAGCGTTGCGGCAACTCTCTGGCAAGTAGAAGATACTTCGACTGCAGATTTGATGATTGATTTTTATTCCCGTTTGACCACCGAACCAAACAAAGCCGTAGCATTACGCGACGCAAAATTAAATATGATGAAAAACGAACGGCAATCCCATCCGCATTTCTGGGCTTCGTTTGTTCTGATTGGTAAACAATAGTAAGGCGTAATTCTACGGACTGTGCGATAATCGCCAAAAAACTACACAAGGATAAGATTAAACTCGATGGAAAAAATAACAATGGACAGCGACAAAGCGCAGGGTGTGTGGGATTTGTTTAATGAAATCGGAAAAGGCTGGAACATTTCATCCGGGATGAATTGCGTCTGTTTTGACCCAAACGACCCGAATGATATGAAAGAGAGTTTTAGTGTTTCCCGCCATAGCTTTGATACTCTTAAAGACCTCAATTTGGTTGAGTTTGGCGAGGGAGAAAGAAACTACAACTCAAAACAAACAGTAGCGGAATCTCTCGGAAGCATATTTACTATCTCAGACAAGGGCAAAGAGTGGTATTCGGACCTCAGCCAGTCGGATGAACCCGCTCGCAAAGCGAAATTCTTTGAACTTGCAGATATTGAAGTTTCATAAACTGAGAATCATCTGTACTTTTTTGATAAAACAAACAACAAGCCTACGGAGTTGGCGGTCAGAGTAAAGCCCGGTGTGAAGCCAAAGGCGAACGTCGGGTCAAGGCAAGCAAAATTTCCAAGCCCATGAACGTGGGCGACAGATACATCTGCTCAATGCCATAAATAACGCTCGTCAAATTCAATCTCATTTGCTTGCAAGAACGAAACAAACTCATTCTTAAATGTTCGTTTCTCATGGTGTCGTTTTTGTTCGTCAATATATTTCTTCACACTTGCTGCTTGTGATGCACTCACTGTGAATGCTCCGTATCCGTTCTGCCAAGTGAAATCTTTCAAATCTGGAAAGACTTTGTGCATCCATCCAGACGAATGTGATTTGAAATCCCGAATCATGTCAGATAATGCTTTGTCTTGTCTGAGTTTTGCAAAGAGATGAACATGGTCTTTCGTTCCGTTTATTGCCAGAGCAATACCGCCTTGTTTGCGAACAATCCCGCCAATGTATTCATAAAGGCGAGGTTGATGTTTTTCTGTAATGATTGGTTCGCGGTCTTTTGTTGAAAAGATAATGTGATAGAGAAGGTTGACGTAGGATTGTGACATATACAATTTCTCCTTCGGTCTGTCGCCCATTTCATGGGCTTGTGTTTTTATTGTCGCATTACCCCGCGCTCGCCCTTAGGGCTTCGCACGGGGCTTTATTCTGTCCGTCCGCATTCGCGGACTTGTTGGAAAATAACACCAAACAATCGGGACTCTAAAACAACATTTGAACAGGAGACCAAAATTCTCACGCACAAAAAGTTTCGTGCGATTGATGCAAGAAAACAATGATTACACGAAATTTGGATTTAAGCCTGCGTTAGCAGGCGACAGCATAAAGCCCCGGTGTGAAGCCAAAGGCGAACGCCGGGTCAATGTTTATTAAAATTTCCAAGCCCATGAACGTGGGCGACAGCTTGTTTATGGTGCGGAGTTTTCATCAAAGTAAGCCAATTCCGTTTCTTCATTGCCTTACATTGATCTCATTAAATACTTATCGCCGACCCATCGGAATTACCGGCAAGACAATATGCGAAGGATGTGTTCTGTCAAAATAAATTGCGTTGTCTGCCTTTATCATTCTGCGGTTGTCGTTTAGCGGTTCGCCTGTGTTCGGGTTTACATCAAAGCGCGGAAAGTTACTGCTTGAAATGTCCAGGCGTATGCGATGACCTTTTTTGAAGACGTTTGATGTCGGATAGAGTTTTATTGTGAACTTGTAAATTTGATTTGGCATCATCAGTTTTTCCACCTTCAAAGAATCACGAAAACGTGCACGCTGGATTCCGTCTGCGATATTCAAATCAAATCCCGCAGGATAATCCGCGTTTGATGGATACACGTCAATCAATTTTGCCGTAAAATCAGTATCAACCACAGACGAAGAAGCATAGAGCGTTACGGTTAATTCGCCTGTTACTTCCACATCTTCTTTTAGCGGTTCGGTTTGAAAAACGAGTATGTCGCGGCGTGCTGACAAAGGTATCGGCTCGGTGAAATTCCAGACTTGCGGGTTGCCGCGTTGGTCATATCCGCCTTGCAAAAGTAAATCATTGTGCGAAGAGATGTTACCGCCGATTGTTGGCACGGGGTCGCGTGGGTCGAATGTGTAGGTCGTTGATGATTTGTTTGCAGTCGGCGCGACGGTTGAGAGTATCCCGTCTTTTTGCAGATAGTAATTTGTGTATTTTGCTCGTGCGAGCGGATATTCTTTTTCATCGCGCCAGTAACCACCGTGATTTAAACGTCCGTTTGTGTCCTTTGTGCCGTCGCCTGTTCCCATCACAAAAATTCTCACACGCGAATCGAATTGTTCCTGTTTGCCCACAGCGTTATTAACACCTTTGAGCCAATGGTCGTTCCAAGCAAGTTGCCATTCCAGAGTGTTAGGAATCGCCGCGCTCTGTCCGAAATTAACTTGCCCGTGTACCGAACGCCCCTGCCCGCCGTGCGTCCACGGTCCCATGATTAAATAGACATTCTTTTTCTTGTTCTTTGTGAGCGCGACGTAATTTGCAGTCGTGTTGCCCGTCCACGAATCGTACCAGCCGCCTATAAGATAAACGGGAATGTCTTGATAACGTGCGGCATTGTCTATGATGTTCAGATGATTCCAGTGTTCGTCGTTTACGCCGTGCTTCATTGCATCAATCAGCCACGATTCATAATCGGGCGCGAACTTCAAAGGTGTTGTGCCGCGACGAAGCGGTAAGTGCGGCAAATAGAGTTTTCGGTCTTTTGCGAGTTCATCAAACATCGCTTTCATCTTAGGGTCACGTGCTTCTTTGCTTCCTGCAAGCCCTAGAAAATATATCCAATTCCAGAAACGCAACTCGAAAGCTCCGTTGTTACGCATCCCCGCATAACCCATGTTTGACACGGCATCAATCGGAGCAACGGCTTTTAGGTAAGGCGAATGTTCAAGCGCGATTGCGTGTTGTGTTCCGCCCTCGTAAGAACCGCCATACATTCCTATTTTTTGATTAGACCAAGTCTGCTTTGCAATCCATTCGCAAGTATCAACGCCGTCGCGTCCGTCATCATTCAGAAAACGCCATGTGCCATCCGAATTATAACGCCCGCGCACATCCTGCATCACAACTATGTAACCGTTTGGCGGAAAAAATCTTACTGCCGCGCGATTCACCGCCGCTTTGTTGTAGGGTGTTCGTATAAGAATCACAGGAAACTTATCGCCCTCTTTCGCATTCGGCGGCAAATAAACATCCGTTGCCAATTTCACACCGTCGCGCATAGCTACCATAACGTCGTTCTGTGTCGGAACGACGGGTTGTTGCTGTGTTTGACTATTCGCGGCTACGAATAGAAATAAAACAAAAGCTAATGCAAAACTGCATGGACGAAGAAACAATAAAGTTTTCATTTTTTGTTCCAGTGTTGGAAAAATCAGAAACTGATTTTTTATGCTTTTGTCGCAGAGTAAAAAAACGGTCAAAATTCCGTTAAGCGACAATTCCAACCAAACCCAAAATAATAAGCAGTGCGCGTTTGAGTCCGTCTTCACGCCCTTTGGGGTCAAACCATTCTTCCAGTGTGTGAATGTTTCCGGCTGTTCCGCCCGCACCCAGAGTTATTGCCGGAATGCCCAATGAAATAGGCAGATTTGAATCTGTCGAAGAAATTTCTAAAATAGGTTTGTAGCCCAAACTCTTTGTTGTTGATTTTGCGATTTTGACGATTTCGGCATCTGGCGAAGTCGTGCCGCCCGGACGATGTCCGATTAGTTTCAGGTCAACCGTCAGCGTTTCGTTTGCAATACGACGCGCTGAATTTTCTTCGTCAACGGCTTCGAGCAAAGCCCTGCGAAAGAAGGCATCCAGTCTTTGAAGTTCTTCCGCGCAAGCCGAGCGTAAATCAACATCCATCACAGCTTCTTTTGCAATTACGTTGATGCCCGCCCCGCCTTCGATTCGTCCGACATTGAATGTCGTTCGCGGTTCTTTCGGCGCAGGATATGAGGCAAGTTTTGCAACCGCACGACCAAGTGCATGAATAGGGTTTACTACGCCAAAATCTCCCCAGGAATGTCCACCTGTGCCTTTCAATTTCACGCGATAACGACGTGACCCCAATGCCTGATTTGTGATTCGTTCAATCCCAGCCCCGTCAAAACTTATAAATGCCGAAATACGGTTTGCCCATTCGCTTTCGGTGAAAAGATAACGAACTCCGCGCAAGTTACCTTCACCTTCTTCGCCAACGGTTGCGACAAATAACAGAGAACCTTCCGTTTCAATTCCAAACATTTGCAAGGCTTCAAGTAGTGAAATCAAAGCAACGAGTCCGCATCCGTCATCGGCAATTCCGGGCGCAAAGAGTTTTCCGTCATCAATGCGAACCTTGACATCCGTCCCTTCAGAGAAAACCGTGTCGAGATGTGCGCTTACAACAAGCAAAGGTTTCTCGTTTCTTCCGCTACGAAACGCCACGCAGTTCCCTTCTCTGTCAATCCTGGCGTCGCTTAAACCCAAGTTTTGAAATTTTTGTTTTAGATATTCAGCGCGTTCTTTTTCGTTAAAAGGCGGGGCGGGAATTTCGTTTATTCTGATTTGTTCCGCTGTGATTTCTTCGGTGTGAGAATTAAAAAAAGAGAAAGTGCGGCGCACACTTTCATCAAAGAGCAAATCCTGTAAATTCGTTTTGGTTGTTAGTGTCGCGGCTGACATCATTTTATTGAAAGTCTCATGGAATATTTACTCGTACCTTTAGCAGAAGACTTGCGTTTGACCGAAACCCAATACTCGCCGTCTTCAGGTAGCGAAAAACTCATCTGAGTTCCCGACGAATCCATTTCACCTTCGATGAGTTCACCGTTCAAGCGCACTACAAATGTGACCGTGTTCGATGGCGTTGATGTTATTTTTATCGAAGCAAGCTGTCCGGCTTTTGCTACAAATGTGTACTCGTATTCCAAATTATTCTTTGCTGTGCCGTTTACGGTCGCGCTTGTTGCGCCAGCTTTGAACTTAATCTCTTTTCCCATCGCCTTGCCGCCGTTTTGTGCAGACGCAAAAAAGCCCAAACCGAAAAGAAATATCAATAAGAAACCCGAACGAAACAAACTTTTCTTCATCGTTTATTTTCCTTTTATACCAAGCTGATGACTTCCTGTTCTTCTAAAACGCCGTGTGCTTGTTTGGCATGTTCGTATATGCGCGAGACACGTTCTTCTGTGGCTTCGATGCTGCGTGATTCGAGCCAATAGATTACATTTGATTTTCCGGACATCGGACCGACTTCAATAACCTGTTTTAGTCCAAAAAGACCTGCGGGAACCCCAGAATAGACCATGTCTGCCAATTCGTTATCGCCTTTTTTGTAGCTCTTTATGATTGCCGCCGCGTGAACACCCGTAGCCGTGCGAAAAGCATCGCGCCCGAACACCGGATAGTTCAAAGGAATTTTCCAACCAACCGCCTTAGCCGACTTTTCACAATACCCGCTTAATTTGGACAAATCATTTTCAATCCAGCCCATCAATTTCAGATTGACAAGAAGCTGATCCATCGGCGTATTGCCGACGCGCTCGCCGACGCCCAAAGCCGAAGCATGAACTCTATCGGCTCCGCCTTGAAGTGCAGCGATAGAATTGATAACGCCCAAACCTCTGTCCTGATGCCCATGCCATTCAAGACGAACATTTTCGCCTGTGTCTTCGATAACTTTTTTTACAAAAGAGATAACGGCACGCGCGCCGTCAGGTGTCGAATGTCCAACTGTGTCGCAAACTGTAACGGTTCTTGCTCCGCAGGCAATAGCCGTTGTGTAAAGTGCGCGTATAGTTTCAGGGTCTGCACGCGTTGTGTCTTCCGTAACATAATTAACGGGAACGCCTTCTTTGATTGCGAATAAAACGCCCTCTTCCGTTAATTTCAGGAGTTTATCAAGCGTCCAGTCTTCCGCGTAAAAACGAATTGGCGAAGAGCCTATAAACATGGCAATTTCGACAGGGATTCCTGTGCGCTGCGAGATTTCAACGATTGGAACAATGTCGTTGCGATGTGTTCGGGCGGCGCAAACCGGGGCAATTCGCATTTTGCTTTTGACAATCTCGCGCACCATTATTTCGACGCCCTCCGCATGAGTTCCGCCCGCGCCCGGCAAACCAATATCAGCCGCATCAATTCCCAAGTCGTTCATCAAATATAGAAGTTCTATTTTTTGTTCGACGGGCGGTTCCTGAACGGATGGAGATTGAAGACCGTCGCGCAGGGTTTCATCATGAAGGCTAATCTGATGTTGTGGTCTGTTCAGGCTCGGTTCAATTGAATTCCAATCGTAAATTAACTCTTTCGCAGGCATCTGTTTCACCTCTGAAAATCGCGGATTTATTTTTTATTAAAGTTTAAACGGATTACAACAAGCGAGACATTTAATGTCAAGAAAGCCGGAAAACACAGCGATAAAAGTGAATCTGCCACGTAATAAAAACAATCGTTCTAAAATAATGTTTCTGTCTGTATTACAAATTTATTAGTTTTTCCGTGACAGATTGTAAAGATGTAATTATAATCAGCCGCGCTTGTCGTTATAGTAATTTCAAATCCGCAAAGTTGCTGAGACCTGAAGCCAAAAGCATATAAAAGCTTTCGTAGCTGTGTTGATAATTTTCTACTTTGCTACTTAGCTTTTTTCGTGTTTTCAAGAACTTTAGAAAAATAATTGAGGACAAGTCTTTACAGTAACTTTATTTCGGCGTGTTCGGTTGTGTTCTAAAACAACTAGCCGAAAGTTTTACCAACTTTTCTTTCAGCCCTAAGCCGCCTCTAACGCGGCGTGATAACAAGGAGACAGGTATGACAAGACTTTTAATGACATTTCGCCATTTCATCAGACCGGTTATTGGCGGTTTGGCAGTCATTGCCGCATTAGCGATGCTGGTATTTTTGCCACGCACAGCTACGGTAAAGGCAACCGATGAAAAGGCTTCAAGAGGAACGGAAACTATTACCGCCACATTCAATGCAAATCCTGCGAGTTTAGGCGCAATTCCCGATGGACCCGCCGGAGTATGCGGTGATTACACAATGAGCACCGGACTCAACGTAACATTCAATGTTACCGGTCTTACAGGAACGATTAACGACGTTAGGATAAGTATGACTTTTAACCCTGCACACACTTGGGGCGGGGACGTGTGGGCAGAGTTACGTTCACCGAATAATACTGCGGTAAAAACTATCTTCAGACAGAGAGGTTCAACAACCGCAACGGGTTGCGGTTCAGCTAATGACCTTGGTGGACCATATAATTTCTTTGATACAGCTGCCTTAACAACTTTCAATTCTGTTGCAGGTACCCCGACACCATCGGGTGATTATCAAGCGATTACACACTTAACCGGAGTAGCGACTCCGATTAACCCGACCTTTACACCTTTGCCTTCCGGTCAGGTTAACGGAACATGGACGCTTAATCTTGGAGATGGCGCCGGCGGTGACACAGGTACAGCATCGGCAGCTGTGTTGACCGTTACAACTTCGGGTGCTTCGATTCCGAGAGCTCCGGTTGATTTCGATGGCGACAACAGAACCGATTATGTAATATCACGCGAAACAGGTCCCGTTCCGGGAGAAGGAAATACACCTATTAATTGGTGGATCCAAACAAACGGTAGCGCGTCAACATCAACAACAACACATGGTTTGGGAAATGATATTGAAGTTCCCGCCGATTATGACGGTGACAACAGAGCAGACATTGCTATCTGGAGACCGGATGTTGCGACACAAGCGCGTTTCTTGATTTTGCAAAGTTCAAACGGAACGGTTCGCACAGAACTTTTTGGTCAAAACGGTGACAACCCGACTGTTGTAGGCGACTATGACGGTGATGCTAAAGCGGATCCTGCGGTTTTCCGTTGTGACCCTGCTGCGGTGGCTGGAACTCAATGTTTCTGGTATTATCGCGGGAGCTTAAACAATCCGGGCGGAAACATAACCTATATTCCTTGGGGAAGTGTTTCAGCACCAGCTACACCTGACATTCCATCACCCGGCGATTTTGACGGTAACGGAAGATTAGACTTCATTGTCAAACGTAGATCGAATCCTGTGGTAGTGGGCGCAGGCGACGCCATTTACTACATTTTGCAAGACAACGGAACTGTTTCATATGCTTACTTCGGTAACTACACGGACGTTGATGTCAGAGGCGACTTTGACGGCGATGGCAGGAAGGACTTTGCAGTTGTTCGCAACGCTAAGACGGCTGGCGCACAAATGACTTGGTACGTTCGATACAGCAGCGCACCGACAACCGTTTTCCAAGTTAACTGGGGACTTGGTTTAGGTGCTATGGCTGGTAGCGGTGACTATCTCGTTCCGGGCGACTACAACGGTGACGGCAGGACAGATTTTGCTGTCTGGCGTCCTAGCGCAAATGACGGACAAAATTATTTCTATGTTTTGCCACACGGTGCTACGCCGGGAACAGTTGGCTCATTTACAACGCTTGAATGGGGACAATGTACAACAGCCGCAACGTGCGACTTCCCTGCAGCAAACTACTTAGGACCGAACGCTTTCTAAACCAAAGCTTCGGAAAACATAAAGCTTCAAAAGTTCAAATGAGATTTGAGGCTTAAAACAAATGAGAACCGCGACTTGGTTGAATTGCCTTTTCGCGGTTCTCGTTTTTTCTTTGATTGAGTGGTAAAACTTTAGGCAAGATGATAGCAGAAAAGGCTTTGGAAAAACTTAAAGAAGAAGAGCGGGATTTAGGATTCGGTTCTGTCGTTGCACAAGAGGGCGTGAGGCTTTTGAATCGTGACGGTACGTTCAATGTGAAACGCACGGGGTTACGTTTCTTCTCTTCTCTGAATCTTTACCATTGGTTGCTGACAATCGCATGGCACAAGTTCTTTGTTTTCGTTACGCTTCTTTATTTCGCCCTCAATTCCACATTTGCTCTTTTGTTTTTACTTTGCGGCGTTGATGCCTTGAAAGACACTTCAAGCGAGCCAACTTATAACGCATTTTTGAGAAATTTCTTTTTCAGCGTCCAAACCTTTGCAACAGTAGGCTATGGAACAATTCACCCTGTTGGCTTTCCCGCAAACTTTATTGTAGTTGTCGAATCGCTTGTCGGACTGCTTGCACAGGCTTTAGTGACGGGGATGTTGTTTGCAAGATTTTCGCGTCCGACTGCAAAGATAATCTTTAGCCGCAGTGCCGTCATCGCACCTTATCACGGTGTGACGGGCTTTATGTTTCGCATCACAAACGCCAGACAAAATCAATTGATAGAACTTCGTTGTAAACTTCTGTTTGCAAGGTTTGAAACGGATGATAACGGCAAAACCATACGCCGTTTTTACTTCCTTGACCTTGAGCGCGACAGTGTCGTTTTCTTTCCGCTTCATTGGACAATCGTTCATCCGATAGATGAAAAGAGTCCGCTTTACGGATTAACACACGAAGATTTGATACGTGCCGACGCTGAGTTTTTAATTCTGTTGACAGCGACGGACGAAACATTCTCGCAAGTAGTTCATTCGCGTATGTCATACAAACCCGATGAACTTCGCTGGAACGAACGCTTTACAAATATCTTCGGGCGTTCAACTGACGACTCGATGTTGAAGATTGATGTGCGCCGAATTGACTGCACGGAAAAAGCCGAATGATTCTACGATTGCGGATTGCGGATTGCGGAATTCGGATTTAGAGTTTGAGATTTGAAACTTGGGACTTGGGACTTGAGACTTGGGACTTTAAGATATGCCTGAAAGAGATTACGAATTAGACGAACAGGTCGTTACAAAAGAGAAAGAGCAGTTAAAGAAACCGCCGCTCTACAAAGTCCTTTTGCACAACGATGATTTTACTACGATGGAGTTTGTCGTCTATGTCTTGAAAAATATCTTCAACCATTCCGACGCGGCAGCTTTCACAATAATGATGAAAGTCCATAACGAAGGCATCGGCATCGCAGGGATTTTCACCTACGAAATCGCTCAGATGAAAGTCGAAAAGGTAAAAGCAATAGCAGAGTTGAACGAGTTTCCTTTGCTGTGTTCGATTGAAGAAACCGAAGGATAAACTATGAGTGTTTTAAGAGCCTACGGAGATAATTTTGATGTTGATGAGTTTCTTGACGCAAGCGATTTAGAACCCTGCATCGTCTATTACAAAGACGATCCCAAATGGGGAACCAATGGATTTCATGTTTCGTTCAGTGATGCTGATTTTGGAGACTTGGAAACCCTTGTTGATGACGCAATCACTTTTTTACAAAAGTATCAATCAGAGTTGAAACGTCTTAATCTGTTTTTAGAAGTTGAAAACACTCACATTGATTTCCCATTGGAACAACGTGATGTATTTATGTTTTCCGATACACTTCCCGCAAAGTTGTTAGCATTGGCAGGTAATCTTGGAATTGATATTGTAATGTCTTACTACCCTTCATCTGAGTCTGAAAAAGACTAATTGTTTTTCTTCTTCACCACTTCAAACTCAAACTGCAACTCTTTTCCCCGAAAGATATAGCTGAAATAGAACTCCCAAAGTTTTCTTGTGAATCTGAATTTTGGCGAGCGTGTGTCCAGGTTCACCAAAAATTCAAGCCCGATTGAACGCCACAGATTCGCAAGCGAGACATAAATTCTCCGAGGTTTTAATTCAATGTCCGTGTAAAAAGGAAAAAGCTTACGGTCTTGCATAAAGCAATTAAACGAATAGCTGTTGAAGTGATTGCGGTGCGTCGGGTCGGTAGCCCAATCCGGATTTGTGTAATGCGGCGTCAGGATTTTTATTGTCCCGCCGTGTTTTGTTATGCGGTGAAGTTCGGAAACAAATGCCATAACATCGGGAATATGTTCGGCTACGTGATTGCTGATAACTGTGTCGAATTCGTCATCCGCAAAAGGGTAAGGAACAACACCGCAATCATGAATCACATCGGCGTTTGTGCGCGGGTTAATGTCCATCCCAATCGCACCCTCGTGTTTATTCACTCCGCAACCGACATCGAGAATCTTTGGATTGGTGATTGGTGATTGGTGATTGGTGATTTCTTTTTCAGCCATCTTGAATTTGGTTAGGTTTGCTTTGTCGAAAAAAGTTTGCAAAGGACGCGGATTGGGCGGATTTAAGCAGATTCAATCCGTTTGCATCCGCTGTATCAGCTTTATCCGCGTCATTTGCAAAAGCTTAAACGAGACGAATCTTTGACAAACAAACAATCCTTTTCAGCGACCTCAACTTATTACTCATGTTACGCACGAGCTGTCTGCTTTAAAATGGCGAGTTCTTTGAAAGCCGCCTTTAATGCTTGGTTGTAAATTTTAGTTTTCATCGCAAAATGATTCATTTTATTTGCGAATTTTAACT
>Ga0187894_10005367_pt1 | contig 13136 bp, 8 predicted proteins | sample GBC1701081metaG_FD_136650 | JGI IMG/M metagenome (GOLD analysis project Ga0187894, IMG submission 136650) | White microbial mat communities from a lava cave in the Kipuka Kanohina Cave System on the Island of Hawaii, USA - GBC170108-1 metaG ... | reverse complement strand
CGTCCGGACGCGCAAGCCCCTGCGGATTGATTTCATTGAGCGCAGCGGCGATGACGGTCTCGAGCTGATTGGCGAGACGGCGAAGTTCCGCTCGGTCGCCAGCCTCGGCGGCGGCCCGCAAGCGGGCAGTGAAATGCTCCGGATGCCAGCCGATGGTGCGGTCGCGCAGCGGGCTGACGAGCGGGCTGTTACCAAGCGCGGCGATGCCGATGACCGCGTGCGCGGGATGGGCGCGGTCGCGGACGAGATAAAACATTTGCCGGCCCGGAATGGACGTTTGCGGAATGCTCCACGTGTAGCGGAAATAGCGCCAAATGTCGCCAAGCGGGATGCGGGTGAATTCGTCGATCACGGTCGGCTCGCCTTCTCCGGGGACGAGTTGGAGATAGGGTTGCACGGCGCGGGCGAGCACGGCTGGCCGGTCGGCAGGCGCAGCCTCAAGCGCGGGCTGGAGGCGGGCACAGACCTCCGCGCCATCAGCGACGAGCGTGCGGATGCTCCGGCGGCGCGCGCCGGGTGCAGGTTCTTCAAGACCGCGAATGAATTGGCGCACGAACGGGTCGGCAAATTGCGAATTGAGTGCCGGGGCGAGTTCGCGGCGGATGTCGTCCTTGGCGGCGCGGATTTCGTCGGATGTGGCAGCACGGTTGCGCAGGCTGGGCGGGGATTCGAGTTCGATCCCGCAAGCGTCGGCGCGGACTCTCCATTTGAGCAGGCGCAGATCGGCCAGGAGGCGGACGGCGGCTTCATAGGCGCGGGCCTGGCCATTGAGCAATGGTGTACGGCGCGCCCAAGCAGCCTCGGCATTGGCGGCGTCGCGGATGACCGGGTCGCCGGAGGCGAACGCGGCAAGGCGCACGGCGAAAGCGCGGAAGCGTTCGCTGGCCAGGCCATCGAGGTTGGGTGTGATGACGATGTTCATGAGTTTATTGGTCAGCGCGGGCTGGCGACCAGGCGCGCGAAATTCCAATCGGCATAATGCCAGAACCTTCTTGTTCGCTCAAATCTAATTCGCAAGATCAGCAGGGGATGGGCGGCGGTAAGGCGGAAACACTTGGTCAGAATCGCTTAAAACGTCAGCCGCTCCGCCAATTGCATATTCCAACTCAGCGCTGCGCTAATAATCATACTTAAGGCGGAGTTGGTTAAGACATTGTCAACGTCACACAATTCTGCAGAGCGCTCCCCGTACCGGCATCGAATTCAACGTGAACTTCGAGCACTCACGAAAAAACAGAAAGTCAGATCTTTGCGCCCGCCGCTGACAGCCCTATCACGGGCGATCCCAATATGGTTGGCCAGGCAACCGCCGCCTGCGTTGTGTTGATCGTCTTGATGATCGTCAGCGCCCTGTTGTTGTTGGCCTCGCCCTACATCAGCTACAAGCTCGCCTTCGGACAAATCTTTGAAGCGGTCTCAGCGACAGCGGCAGGATGGATGGGCGCGCTGACCGCGACCGGTATCGAAATCGCCGGCATCACCTTCGGCTCGGCATTGCAGCGGCAAGCCAGCGAAACGCGGATTGAAGGACAGGCGCAGGCAGAAATCGCACGGGCGATGGCTGCGAGAGAAGCGAGTGATCTGCAAAGCCGCGCGCATAAAATCCTCGGGTTGCAATCAGCCTCTGCCAGCCGCGCTCAATCCCTCGGCGCAATTGCTGGTGGCTATGCGATGGCGCTGCAAATGAACGAAGCGCAACGACAGGCGACCACCGGATTGATCGAACAAAGCCGTCAACAGCAGGTCGTCGGCATCCTCGCTGATCGCAGCTACGGCCAGCGGCAGGCAGGCATTCAGGCGAGCCGCGAGGAACGTGATCTACGAATCACACAGGCACAGCAGAACATCAGCACTTTCGCCAACCGCACTCTTGATATGACAGACCATCTTGCAGGCGGCTTTGCCAGACTCGGCGGAGCTAGCGCGCCATTGCTGCCAGCGGCGGAAGAGGGAACCAAAATTATCACCAGCGGAGCCAGAGGTATGGCTGACATTTCCATCAACAATACTACCACCGACGCCAGAGTCGGCTCCGTGCGCATTGCCGGTCAAAGCCAGAGCGAGAACGTCGAATCCACGACGAAGATGCGTGAATACGCGGCTGACATTTACGCTGATCGGGCGACGACGATCGCCAGTCAGCAGGCAGTGGCGAATAATGCCGCCGCACGCATCAACCGCGATCTGGCCGCAGGCGGCGTCGAAAGCGCGTACCGCAAGCAAGTGCAAGGCGTCACGCAGGCATACCAGCTCAGCCTCGACGCCAATCAGTTCAATCTGAGCGGCGCACTGAAAGCGGCGCAGATCATGCAATCCTCCGGGATGAAAGCAGTCCGGCTCGATCAGATGGCGCAGATCGTCAGCACACTGAGCCGTGATCTGGCGCGGCGCACTGAGTTGGCGATGACGCTCAGATACTGAACTCAAATCCATTCAGCGTTATGACCAGGAAATCTGAAAAGCTGCTGGAGAAACATGATGCGCTGATCAATGAGCCAATTCATACGACCGCCGTCTACACATATGATGATGCGGTTGTCCTGACCAAATCCAGCTACGACACAATCTGCCGCGCCGTGCTAAGCGGCCATCTCAAAGCCAGCGGTAATGGAACCTATCGCGTCATCCTTGGCGAGTGGCTGTTGGAATGGGTAAGGGCGGGGTGCCTGACCGGACGCAATAAATCGGACGTACACATCAACGGCCAGGAACCGCAAGCAGCGTGAGCAGGTCATCAATTTTCAAGGCATCACGCAACCCACGCAAGATTTCCAATCCATACTGCTTGACCACCTCGGCGTCTTGCCCAGGAAGCGGTGCGAACAAGCCTTTCAGCGTCTCTGGCGTGACATTCAAATATCGCTTCCATTCTTCGGATGCATGGCCGCTGGCTTGCAGCGCAACCGCCGGTGGAACTCCAGCGAGAATTGTCCTCGTCACAAAAGCGTGTCGGAAATCGTGCTTGTTGAGATTTTTGACGCCCGCCAGCTTACAGGCAGTTCTGAACGAGCGTTTCACTTCTTTCAAACCGCCGAAGACCAGATTGCTGTCCTCATTATGGCTTCGCAATTCAATTAGTGTCGCTAAGACTCGTGAGGTCATCGGAACAGACCGCGCGCGATTTGTCTTGGCGTTAAAGGCCCTCAGTCTGATTTGCTTCTGCTCGAAGTCTGTCTCAGCCCAGCCCAGTGTCAGCAGTTCGTTCATGCGAAGCCCCGTATCCGCGGCCACGATCAAAATCGGCTTCAAATGAGCGCGATCACCTGTGCATACCGAAATCAGCGCTAACTCTTCGCCGAAGCCCGGCACGCGCTCGCGTTTGTTTTCAGCGGCTTTTTCGATCAGCGGTCGGCCAGACTTGATGTTGAATGGATTCTCGCTGAGCAGCTTGTTGGCGACAGCGTAATTGAGCACTGTGCGGAAAAACTCCAATTCACGGTTCACAGCGGCAATCGTGCGCTGACGTCCGGCATAGGTTTTCGTCTGAAGCCGCTTCAGCTTGTACTGCTCAATATCCGCGTGCTTGATGTCGGCCAGTTTTCGCCGTCCAAAATGTTCCTTCAGCGATTTCAGAAAAGCTTTGGGGGCGCTCAACTCTCTTCTTCCGGCAACTTTTTTTTCACCGGCGTACTGAGCCGTGATCAGCCGATCCTTGGTAAACCGCTCGGCCAGATCAGCAAAGGTTATCTTGCCTGGCTCAACCGATACTTTGCCCTTCTGCTCATACTCTTCAATCATCTTCCGCAATTTTCGTGTGGCTTCAGCCTTTGTGTCAGCGTAGCGTTTTAGATTCCGCTGCTTTCCGGTCTCGGGATCAACGGGAGAAAACCGCGCTACCCATTTTTGGCGTGCTTTGTCGAAGTAGGTGTAACCAGTTGATGTCTTCATATGCCACCTTTTTGAAAGCTGAGTGATGTTTACAGCTTTCTTCTTCAAAGCATGCAATTTGCGGACATCGGAATATGGGGTAGAGACGAGGACATAAAAAGAATGAGAGATGGGCTTTAACTTCGGGCTGGATCGGTTCGATCAGTCAATCGGCCATCGCAGTAGCTTGCTCACGTCTGGCCAACACCCTGACGTTCTCGCGCCCCTCGACACAGGCGAATTTAAGGTAGAGCGCCGGAGTCACGATCATATTCAGGAAGGTCGAGGTGAAGATGCCGCCGAGGATGACCACGGCTGCGCGTGGCGATGCCGAAGGGCGTGAATCGTGCCCGTTTGTGGGGTGAATTGCGAAGGCGATTTCAACCGCCAGGCAATCACGACATCTGACGGCCTAATCGCTTCAAAGCCAGCAGCGCCAGCAACGCGCTCATCGTCAACATTGATAGCAGTGACAATCCCAACGCGGAAGCCGGGACGGGATGGGCCTCGTCCTGAAACTGATGACGCGGCAGTCGCCGCCAGTCCACATCAGGCGATGGGCCGTTGCAAAGCAGATAAGGGTAAAAGAATCGCCTGACCTGTTCGTGAAAGCCGCGCACGGAATCGAGATAGGCGAGATGATTTTCGAGTTCGGTTTGCGCAATTTTATTGAGCGCCGTTTGTGCGTTGATTGTCGGCACAAACCACGCCAGGCGTTGCGTCCAGCGTTGGCGCGCCAACAGCTTGGCGCGCAATTGTGCTGACGCTTCGGCTGCGTCTTCGTCGCCAAGCTGTTGCGCGGCGTAATACCAGCCCCACGAAAATTTGTCCGCCGGCGCTTGAAAACCCGCGTATTCGGGATACCGCTGAAAGAACCGTTGCATCGTTTCCGCCTTCGGACGATCCCATTGCCGGTGATAGCCTTCGCGTTGATTGACGGTGACGGCGAAAGCTTCGGGCACGGGCAGGAATATTGCCAGTCCGACATTCAACGCGGCGGGCAGCAAAATCGTCAGCGTCAGCCATCCGCCCAGCAACGTGAGCGCATTGAAATTCGACGAGCGCTCAAACGACATCACGAACCACGACGCCGCGAACCAGAACAGCAAATACGACAAGGAAATCAGCAGGACAAAGGCAAAACGTTGATCGAGGGGCAAGCGCAACCAAACCAGCGCGACCAGCAATGTCAGCAACCAAACGGCAACGATGGGCAAGAATCGCAGGCAGGCTTTGACAGCTAAAACTTTGCTCGCGGAAACCGGCTGTGAACAAAGCAGCGGCCAAATGCCTTGTTCCTGTTCCGACGAAAGCGTGTTGTGCGTGAATGCGATGATGAGCAGCGGATACAAAAACACCAGCAAGAACGCCAGATCGAAATTGCCGAGTGCGAGCGTCGCCGGATTGCTGATGTCACCGTCATAAAGTTGCCCTTCCAGCGTCAGCATCCGCACTTTCAAGTTGAATGGATTGACATCGCGCAAACCAATCGAAAGCGGCGCGTAGCGCGAAGGCTCGTGCGTGGTGAAATGGTTGAGATAGTACAGCGTATTCAATGGATCAGGCGTCGCATGTTGCGCCAGCATCTTTTCAAGATGTTCGCGTTGCAGATCGGGCGTGGCCGCGATGATCTGCTGTTGCGCAGCCATGACGCGGCGACCATGCTCGATGGCATACAGACCCGCCAGAAACATGACGAGCAGACCTGTCAACACTGCCCGTCCAGCCAGAAAGTTTTTGAGTTCCAGCCGTAAGAAGCGAGGCCAGTTCATTTCACACTCCCTGGCTTGATCCGCCAGACCAGCAGCAACAACACGGCGCTCCAACCCAACAACGATGCGATGGAAAGCCATTGTTGCCGAAGCGCCCAACCAACCGAAGGCGCGCGAAAAGCAAACGCCGGAAATTCCCGCCAGCGTTCGTGGCTGACACGTTGCGCGCGGTCGTTTTCAAATTTGATTTCGTCCATGTGCAGTTGATTCAGCTTTTGCACCATCTCGTAACGAAAACTTTCGGCCTGCCACTGAAACTCGGCGTAATGCGCCAGGTTCGAGCCAGCCAGCGCGCTCGACAACGAACGCATCGCCAGATATGGATTCAGCGCCGAAGCCCATTCGCTGACGCGATTTTGTCGGCGAAACGTGACGAGCAATTCGCCGTAATGCCTGCGAAAAATTTCCGAACTGAGCTTCTCGGCTTCCAGCATCACAAACGCGCCGTAATTGAACGGCAGGTCTTTGATTTCGGTGACGTGGTATTTTTTTAGCGTTGCTTCACGCAACGCGGCAAAGTGTGGATCGTTGGGATTGTGGCTGTCGCCTTCTTGGGCGAGTTCATTTTCGAGCCGCGCGTCGAATTGTGCTTTGGCGGGCGCGGGGGCCAGCGCCGCACCGAGCGTTTGAGCGCCACGCGGAATGACGACAAACAACACAATCCACAATAAAATCAGAGTCGTCAGCGCACCGCGTGAAGTTTGCCGCCAGGCCGAAACCAGCACCGTGAACGACGCGCAAATCAGCAGATACAAACTGTACCCCGCGATCAATCCCAACACGCGCCACAAGGTGTCGGCTGAAACTTCATGGCCGGCCAACAAACGCCAGACCAGTAAAAGCAACGCTCCGGGCGCGGTCACGCATAAGGCCATTAAGGTCACGCCGAGCGTTTTGCCGACAATCAGTTCACGCCACGTCACGCCTTGCGCCAGCAGCATGGGCAAGGTTCCTCCTTCGCGTTCGCTCGTGATGGCGGCAAAACCGAGAAAGAAAATCGCCAGCGGCGCGAGCAGTTGCAGCGCCATTGCCGGACTCAATTCGCCGAAGCGCAGCATCCCGCCGGAATGGTTCGCCTCGCTGAAATTCGCCGTGTTTTGACGATGCGCTTCCAGGTAGACAGACGTGCCGGCAAAACTGTCTACGCCGGGGTCAAAGAAGCTGAGCGGGGCTTTCGGGCGAAACGCGAGATAGCCGTAATGCGAAGCCCGATGCGGATGGCGGTCGGGTTGTTCGAGCCAGTTCGAGCGCACGCGTTGTTGGTATTCGTTGCGCTGCGCGTTGAGCTTGCCTTGATTCTGCCGCGCGATGATCGCCGACAGCAGCAGCAACGCCGCGACGCTGACGCAGGCAATCAACAGCGAACGATTGCGCAGACTGTGGCGGATTTCATTTGCGGCGATGCGGGTGATTAGGTTCATAGATTTTTTCTTCCACGAAGACACACGAAGAAGCACAAAGATTTTTCACAGGATTGATTCAATCATGTTCCCATCTTGAAAATTCTGTCTTCCTTCTTCTTCGTGAAGCTTTGTGTGGCTTCGTGGAAGGTCTTTTTCGGTGTCAAAAAGTTTGCAGCTTCATCGTGAACGCCTGATCGAATTCCGGCTCGCTGCCTTTACTCAACAAACGATTGGCGAGGTATTGCCCAAACGCCGGGCCGTGCTTAAAGCCGTGCCCAGAGCCGCCGCCCGCGATCCAGACGTTTTTCAGCTCGGGATGCGGTGTCACGATGAAGTTCTCGTCAACGCTGACCTCGGTCTGACAGACGCGGCTTTCGACGACAGGTTGATCGCGCAAGGCAGGAAACCGCCAGCCGATGTAATCGCGCGTCCGTTTGAGCTGGTAAGGGTTTGTGACGCGCTCGTCCGTGTCAGGGTCAAGCTGGTTACCGTCATCGGTCGGACAGGCTTTCAGGCCGCGTTCGTCAATGCTCGGAAATCCGTACCAGTTGTCGAAATTGGGATTGTCAGCCGAACCGCCAAAGCCCCAGGCGGGCAGGCGCGGCCACGAAAAACGATCATCGCCCGGCGGCGTACCAATGAAAAACACATCGCGGCGCGGCGTGCGCAATCGCTTGCCGAGCAAAGCCGAAAAGACTTTGCGCAACCACGGGCCGCAAGCGAAGACATACAACGATGCACGCAACGTCTCGCCATTCGCCAGTTGCAAACCCTGCATTTCACCGTTTGCCGCGGCGCCCGGTTTGGCGTGGGCAACCTTCATTGTGCCGCCGCGTTTTTGGAATTGTTCGGCGACGACGCGACAGGCTTCGCGCGCTTTCAGAATGCCGCTGGCCGCATCGTAAATGCCGCCTGCAATATCTTCGAGGTTGATTTGCGGCCAGCGATATTTCAATTCGTCGTGACTGAGCACTTCGCTTTTGAAATTGTATTTCGCCAACCGCTTTTGCCGCTCTTTGGCTTCCGGCATTCCCGCCGCCGTCGCCATCCACAACCGTTCAGAGGGCAGCAACAACTTTGCGCCCCACTCTTCCTGCCAGCGTTGCCAAAGCGGAAACGCTTTGAGCGCGAGCCGGGTGTATTGCTCATCCGCGCCGTAATCAGCGCGGATCAACCGCGTCTCGCCGCCCGAACTCGCCCGCGCATTGCCGGGGCCATACGCATCCAGCAAGGTCACGCGCGCGCCCATCTCGCGCAGGTAAAACGCCGTCCAGCCGCCAAACGCGCCCGCGCCGATCACGATGATTTCGGGCGATGATTGCAGCGGTAAAGGCGTGCTCATTGCGGTAGCTGCGGTGAGTTGTAAAAAGGATCGTCGCTTCATTGATAGATTGCCTGGCTGATACGGTACAAGGAGCGGTAGCGACTTGGTAATGACGCGTTGACCATCTCGCTACCGCTCGCCGTACTGTACCAAAAGTTATTTCCTGAACGGTGTCCACGCGAACGTCAGCATCACGGCGCGCGGTTGTCCGGGAAAGTTGCCAACGCGGGCCGCGAACAGTGAACTCACGGCGTATTGTTTGTCGGTGATGTTCGTGATCTGCAATTGCAGCCGCGCACGACTGGTGAGTTCCTGATAAAAGCTCACGTCCGCAATCGTGTAGCCATCAGCGCGAATTCCGGCGAAAGGTTCGACGCGCTCGCTGACGCTTTCCAGTCCGAAGCCCACGCCCGTGCTTTCCAGAAAGTTGTAGCGCGTAAACCAGCCCGTCGTATGTTTCGGCGCATTCGCCAGCGGGCGGCCAATCAACGACGCTACGTTATCGCGCAAAATCTTCGTATCAACGAAAGCGTAGTTGAATGCCGTGTACCAGCGGCGCGTCAAAAAGCCCTCAACGTTGAATTCAAAGCCGCGACTGCGCGCCGCGCCAACCGATAACAGCGCGTTCGCATTGTTGCCGCCCGGCCCCAGCAACGGATCGGGGCGCAGGATGTTTTCTTTGTTGATATTGAAAAATGCGCCGGACACAAACAGCCGGCGATTGATGAGTTCAGTCTTGACGCCGACTTCGACTTGCTTGCCGGTTTCTGGATTAAACGGGCCGTTGGCTTGCGGCGCTTGCGAAAAGATAGGCGCGCGAATGAAGCTGTTGGCGACGCTCGCATAAAACGAAACCTGCTCGACCGGTTTGATGACCAGCCCCGCGCGGCCTGACAGCGCGGTGTCGTTATATTTCAACGGCACGGCGGCAAAGCCTTTGTCATCGAACCGATCCACGCGCCCGCTCAGCAAAAACTGGACAAAGCGATTCACGACAATTTGATCCTGCGCATAAAAACCCGTGCGATGCGTGTTCGCGGCGCTTGTCGCAAACGCGCTCAGTGTGTAATTGCGTTCATTCGTCAGGCCATAGACCGGATTGAAAATGTCGAGCGCCGGAACCGTGCCGCCCGCGACTTCGCGTTCGCGCGCCCGCGCCTGGCGAAAGACGTGATCCTGCGCGACATGCTCCGCGCCGAACAGCAACGTGTGAGCGCCGAAGCCGCCAGCGTTTGCCACTTTGCTGACGTTGCCGTTCAGGCTCCAGTCATCATTCGAGCGAAAGAAATTGCGAAACTCGCGGCGCATCGTGCGTCCTGTCGCCGTCGTCGCATTCAGGCCGCGCGCTTCGTGATACTTGTCATTGTTTTCATATTCCAAATAACGAAAGGTGTAATCGGCATTCCACCCGCGCGACAGATTGTGTTCGCCGCGCAATTGCAACACACGCGCAACCAGCTTGATGAAATCCGTCGGTTCGTTGGCCGACCATTTCGTGCCGGTCAGAAAGTTACCGTTCGCATCCACCGGCACGCCGCGCAGCCGATTGCCGGGCAGGCGCTGATTGATAAATTCGGCCTCGACGCTGAAGCGATTATTGTCATTCGCTTTGTAAAGCAGATTGCCGACGGCGTGTGAATTCGTCGAACCCGCGTTGTTGCGAAACGAATCGCGATCTTCAAAATAAAAGCCGCCGCGCGCCAGCAATTTGTCATTGATGGGGCCGGTCATTTCGCCGTTCACCATCTTTTGCGCAAAGCTGCCGAAGCGCACCTGCATCTCGCCATCCGGAAATTCTTTCGGTTGTTTCGTGACGTAGTTAATCAGGCCGCCGACTTCCGTCGAACCATACAGCGAAGACGCGGGGCCTTTCAGCGCTTCGACGCGCTGAATGTTGGTCAGGCGAATCTGCGACGTGCTGAATCCGGCGTTGTTCACATCGCCTTCGAGCGAGCCGAACGGGTTGCCGCGCGTGCCGTTGTACAAAATCTCGCGCTGGGTGAAACCGCGAAACGTCATCGCGCTGTAAACGTTTTGATTCATCCCGCTGACGTTGCGAAAGAGTTCGTTGCCTTCGAGGATGGCGCGGTCTTCGATGAGTTGATTGGGAAAGACCTGCACCGACATCGGCACATCAATCAACCGCGCGTTGACGCGCGTCGCGACGCCGGATTCTTCCAGGTGGTATTCCTTCAGACTGGCGACGACATCAACGGAGTCGCTGATCTTTTCGAGCAGCGCGTCTTGCGTAGCCGTCTGACCGGCTTTGATCTCGACCTCGCGTCTCAAAGGTACGAATCCGCCTCCGGCGATGGTGAGCGTGTATTTGCCTGGCGGCAGATTGTTGATGGCGAACCGCCCGTCCGCATCGGTTGTCGCCGTTTGCGCCGTCTCTTCGAGCTTCACGCTGATGCCCGCCAGCCCACCATCGGTCGAGGCGACGCGCCCGGTTAACGAGCCAGTGGTTTGCGCAAAAGCTATTTCGACGCAAAACAGGAGACACAAGGCCAGCAGGCCAGAAAGACGTCTTTGCATATTTCTCCTTCTTTAATAAGGGTGAGTGCGGTTGTTCAAGCTTCGCATCCTTCCACAATGCAAAGAACGCCACGATAGAAATCTCATCAATGGCCGGAAATGGCGGGTGAATAGGCTGAAAAATAGAACTGGCGGCGCCTACGAGCAATGTTGTTAGCCGCTTCCTCGACGCCTCTTGAAGGCGAGTCATTCCGTTCGCAACGCGCTCAGCGGATCAACCCGCGCCGCCCGCCGCGCAGGGATGAAACAAGCAACCAGCGCCACCAAAGTTAGCAGCAGCGCGACGCCCGCAAACGTCAGCGGATCCGTCGCGGTCACGCCGAACAACAGATTCGTCATCACGCGCGCCAACGCCAGCGATCCAACCAAGCCGACCACCACGCCGATCACAATCAGCTTCAGCCCTTGCCCGATGACCAGCCGCAGCACATCGCGCCCTTGCGCGCCCAGTGCGATGCGAATGCCCAGTTCGCGCGTCCGCTGGCTGACCAGATAACTCATCACGCCGTACAGACCCACTGCCGCCAGCAATAAGGCGATGCCGGCAAACAGCGCAAACGCATAGCCCCATAAACGCCGTTGCCAGGTCGAATTCGCCAGCACCGTCTCCATCGTGCGCGCGTTGTAAATCGCCAGTTGCGGATCAACCGACCAGACAGCCTTCCGCGCGGCTTCGATCAAGGCGGAGGGGTCGCCGTTCGTTTTCACCAACAAGTGCAAATCGCCCGCCGCGTCCTGATTGAAGGGCAGATAAATTGCGTAGCCCGTCTCCTGATCCAGTCCCTGATATCGCACGTCGCCCGCGACACCAATGATCGTCCACCAATCGGCTTCGGCGTCCGCCGCCGCCAGTTTCAATCGTTTGCCGAGCGGCGGTTCATTCGGCCAGAAGCGTTGCGCCAGCGCCTGACTGATGACGGCGACGCGCTGTGAGTTCAGGTTTTCGGATTCATAAAAGCCGCGTCCGCTGAGCAGTGGAATCTCCGCGACCTGAAAAATGTTATGGCTGACATTGGGCATCAACGCCTGCGGGTTGAACTTTTACTGTTCGGTCGTTTGCCCTTCAATCGTGAACGGAAACGCTTTGCGCGGGCTGCCTTCGCCGTCGTGCGGAATCACGTTGGAGCCGCCCGCCGCCGCGACGCCAGGCATTTCGCGCAGCCGCGTCAGGATGCGGTTGTAAAGTGAAGCGTAGGCGGGAAAGGGTGGCTCTTCGCGGTACTTGTCGCCGGGCGGCGAGATATAGAGCGCCAGCAAGTTGCGCGGCTCCATGCCGCTTGTCACGTCATTCAGCCTGAGGAAGCTGCGAACCATCAACGCCGCGCCGGCCAGCAACACTAACGCCAGCGCCATCTCCGCGACGACCAGCGCGTCGCGCGTGCGGCGGCTGTGCGCCACGCCGGCGTTGCCGCGCCCGCCTTCCTTCAGCGTTTCGGTCAGGTTCAGCGGCGACTGTTGCAGCGCGGGCGCGAGGCCAAAAAGCAAGCCCGTCACCAACGAGACGCCCAACGCAAACAGCAGCACGCGCCCATCCAGGTCAAACGTCATCCAGATCGGCAGTTCAATCGGAATCACAATTTTCATCAGATGGACGCCGCCGTAAGCCAATACGACGCCGAACGCTCCGCCCGTGATTGCCAGCAGGACGCTTTCGGTCAGCAATTGCCGGAAGAGCCGGACGCGCGTGGCTCCCAGCGCGGCGCGCACCGCCAGCTCGCGTTCGCGCGCCAGCGCGCGCACCAACAACAAATTCGCCACGTTCGCGCAAGCGATCAACAGCACAAACCCGGCCGCGCCCAGCAACAGCATCACATACGGTCGCAGATGGCCCGTCTCTATTTCGCGCAAGGGCGTCAGGGATGCCGTGACGTCTTTGTTCGTTGACTGAAAGTCTTGCGCCAGCCGCGCCGCGATGTTCGCCGCATCGGCGCGCGCCTGTTCCAGCGTGATGCCGTCTTTCAACCGCGCGATGGTTTGGTAATACGCGCGGCCATCGCGTTTGCCCGCGCGCATCGTGGACTTGAAGCGGTCGAGCCAGCTTTCCAACGGCGCCCAGGCATCAGCGTTGGCGTTGAATTGAAATCCGAAGCGGAAGCCCGGCGGCATTACGCCAACGACGGTGTAAGGCGTCGTGTCGAGCAGCATCTTTTGCCCCAGCACGCCCGCGCCGGCGCCAAAGCGTTCGCGCCAGAGCCGGTCGCTGATGACAACGGAATAGAGATCATTGCCCGGCTG
>Ga0187894_10005366_pt1 | contig 13136 bp, 15 predicted proteins | sample GBC1701081metaG_FD_136650 | JGI IMG/M metagenome (GOLD analysis project Ga0187894, IMG submission 136650) | White microbial mat communities from a lava cave in the Kipuka Kanohina Cave System on the Island of Hawaii, USA - GBC170108-1 metaG ... | reverse complement strand
TCGCCTGCATCGCTCGTTGGACGCACTTGACCGAACCGTCACTGAGGTCATGTCCAACCAAAATACACTCGGCCATCCCAACCGCCTGCGCTTGTTGGATAAGTTTCGGCTTGTGGCTTAGAAGCGTTTTTGAGAGGGAGAGATACTTTCTATCGTCCTGGCACGTTTCGGCGCTTCCTGGGGCACATAAAGAGGCTACAAAAGCATCTGTGCAAGTTCCGTTACTGTCTCTTTGAAATCCGATGACTGACCGTGTGTCTCCCGCCACTTTTGCCAGAAGTGAATTATTGATCCGCCGCCGCAACCCTGAGCGGCATAGCAGTTCCAGTAGTTTTTCTGGATGTTGACCTGAAAGCTATGGTGCTGGTCGTCGTGGAAGGGACAAAGCCCAACCCCTCGGCTGTCCAATTGGATAAACTGGCTCACAAAATCATATACATTGATCCTCGCTACAAGCCGATCTGACAGCTTTTCCCCCGGAGCCGTTTTTACTTTTTCAAAAGTAGGGGAGGGGGTAACTGTCTTTTCCTCTGGCGCTCGGCTGATAACATCATTGATAAAATCTTGCGGTATAAGCTGCGGCGCGGCCAACAATATCACCTGTTCCCGAATGCTTGGGGCGAGAGGCGTTTCGTCGGTCTGGATGAAGTGATGCACTCGTCGATCTTTGCGGTGCAGTCCTAAGCCAGTGTTCGAAAGTCTGCCAACAGAAATCTGGTTCCAACAAGGGGCTTAAGCCCCTTGTCCAGCACCAGCATTTTCGACTGATGGCTTAGTGGAAGCCTCACAAATGATCCACCACCCTCTAACCCTTCCAAGCTGGCCTGTTTGGGGTAAATTTCAATTCCCTCTATCCCATGCTCCACTGCCAACTGATGCCCAAAGCGGCGGGCTATTAGCCCTGAAATTTGGCGCATAAACAGCCAATAGTGTTCCACCTCGCCGCGAAGCCTCTAAATAGCCAGGAATGCCCGAATTTTGCAGATTTTGAGCCATAGCAAAAAGCTGCTCCCATTGGCTTTCGTTGTCTGCATCAAAACAAACCCATTTGGCTTGAGATTGTTCACTTAGCGCATAAGCACCAATGGTCACCGCTTGTCGATCCGGGTGGCGATAGTCCTCAAGGTGTGCGGCCACTATATCCAGTGTGAGAGGGTAGGGCAGTTGAATGTATTTTCCGGTTTGGGTCTGCACCGGATACCTGTCCCAGCGGGGAATAAAGGTAGCCGCATAAGCCGCGACTATAGCAGCTTCAAGTTATCGTGTGGGTTCACCTTCCTTCCCCATATCCGACATTCTACACAACCGCTGCATCACCACTCCATTTTCAACGGAAATATTGCGGTCAGCATGTTTGCAGCAGCAGACACCCACACACAAAGACAAATGCAAAAGACAAAAACAAAAAACCGAATTTCGGATCGCGATAGAGGGCCTACGCCCTCTGTATGCCGCAAAAATGTTTCCTAGCTAGGCGATAGCATTTTCCTCTCGTCTGCGTTTGAGCCTGATGAAATAATGGGCTTCATCGCGGAAACTGGTGCGCTCGTTGGCACGAGTTACAGCAAATCCATTTTCATTTGGCTCAAAAATCCCACGTCTATATTTACTTTCGCCGCGCCATAAATACCGGATGCCACCATGTTTTTTTACATGCGCCCGCAGTCGCTCGGCACTGTCAAAATATCGCTTGAACCGATGCAACCCACCTCGCCTTGAGGAAGTAGGCTGGTCAAGCTGGCAATTGACAATTTTTCGCACCTGAGAGGCTTGGCCGCGCTTGGGATGCTGCCGGATGCCTTTGACTAAGTAGGTGTTGGGCATACGCCAAAACACCCGCACGATCTGGCTGTACTGGCCGTTCCATGAAACATTGGCGACGTAGGCTCGGCAGTGATCGGGGATAAAATCAAACCATTCACCTTCCGGCACATGGCACTGAGCATAGTTTTCCCGCACAGTGAGCATGTCTTTGAGCCGTTTTTGCTCCCAGCGCCGCAAGGTGTCGGCTGATCGACCAAATAGCTTTTCTAAGGTTTCGCGGGCAATCGTCGGGTTTTCGCGGTGTGCCATCCATCCGGCATAAAGCATGGCTTCCCACTGCTCATGACTACCGGCAGGGGAGAGGTATACGTCCCGCACACCTGGCCGATTGGTGGCTACCAAGTCGGCACATTTAGCGGCTGCCTGCATGACAATTTTCGCCGCCACAAAGCGCGGGGAACGGATAAAAATCCGATCTCCGCTAATGTTCCAAAATGTACCGTCGCCGCCTCTGAGCAACCGATTAAAATGCTCCGGTGTCATTCTCACCCCAAAATGGGACAGGCTCTCTCTTAGCTCCTTTCGCTGCACCTGGCCGCTGCCGGTGGCTGTCCGGGTCAACTCCCTGGCAATTACCCACAATCGAAACACAGAGGCCAGAAATAAGGCAATACACAGCCTGCCTAGCTCCGGGTCTACTCGAACCGCTGGCGTATCTGGTCGTGGCTGAATATGAGCAAAAACGGGGGAGGGGATAAGCAGTTTTAGTGCCTGGTCGCGCTCCGATCCGGGGGGCGTGCCAGCGCGGATTTGATCGGCGATTTGGCTCTTAAGCTCATCCGAGGCATGGGTGGCCGCTAGGCGCGCAATCACCAGCGCCCGGTTACAGGAATTAACGGCCAACTGCTGCCACAAAGTAGCTAGCAGCGATTGAAGCTCTGATGTCTCCACCACGACCTACACTTTTCCCCTGTCGGCGTGGTGGTAGTGTTAGACTTTCGTTAAATGACTTGTGCAACCGCAAAAGTTGGGTTACACTGGCAATTAACAAAGTAAAAACGACCCTCGCCACGAGGGGTATCTGTCGCAAGCACCCGAAATCCGGCAAAGATCATGCGGGTGTTTTGCATGTATAGTTTTGGAGTCTACAACAAACTTATGGAATCCGCTACCGATTGTAGGGCTTCAAAATATACGGCAGATTCCCTGGTTCGAGCATCTGCCGTAAAGAACAATATGCGAAAATGAAGTGTTGTGCGGTTAGTACGTAATCCGCGTGTTCGTGCCCAATTCTGAGCGCCCCACCACACCTAATTTCCAGGGGTAGCTGGCCGGAGCAGGCTCAAGATACCAGATGGTTTTCCACAGAGTTGCGCTGGCCGTCAGTTCGTGCGCTTCACCAATGATGTAGTAGTTCTTGTCGTGGCCGGTTTGGGTTTCCTTAACGGTAATCAGGTCGCCTAATGTCCGGGCAAGCTGGTGCGTGTGTTGGCCGCCGCCATTTTTGCCATGACTGAGTACGGTGACTGCGCTTACCTCGCCGCGTGGCTGGCCGCGTCGGTTGCGTTCAAAGTCGGCAATGTATTGGGCGTGTTCTAAGCTGTCAATCGACGGCAGATTGATCCGCAGCGTCCGGCGTCCAAAGTCAATGACGCTGGCCGCATCAACCGCTTTGGCTTCCATATTGCCGGAATCCACGATCTTGCGGCCTTTGACCTTGCATTTTTTGATAACGGCGGCTTGTGTACCACTGTTCACAAATTTCAACTGTGCGCCGTTGGCTTTGGCTTCCACTGTTGCGGTAGCTGATCCCTGCTCAAATTCCAAATCCGTTACCGTCACATCTCTCCCACCAACGCGGTTCTTACCCTCATCCTCGAACTTGACGTACAATTCGCGGGTTTGGCCTGGATCAACCTGAATGATACTATCCCCTAATTGCCATAACGTATCGGTTGCCACGTCGCTAATTGTGCGTGGATGGCAGATAGCAATGATCTCGTTTTTAGTCTGTTCAATATTGGCATAGGCATAAGCCAGATCGGTCATCGTATCGTCGAAAGTCGCAACGGATGTTCCGCCTTGCAGCAAGTGATGGCGATTCCAAAAGAGCGCCTTGCCCTCACGGTCAAATAAGAACTTGCCATGTTCCGCCGCCGTAATGTCGCCAATAGCTCGGTACACGTCAAAACTGTTCTTTTCCTCATCTGACGCTCCGCCCTGTACCACCCAGTTATCGGCAGCCAGTCCCAGCGTCATTTTGCCTTGATCTAAGTTACTGTAGGCGCTGGTATCGGCTAAGCCATCAGTCGAAAATGCTGGTGCTGGACAAGGGGCTTAAGCCCCTTGTTGGAACCAGATTTCTGTTGGCAGACTTTCGAACACTGGCTTAGATAGGTTGAAGTACCAAGCTCGCTATTTCCCACGCGCCCCAATACCCAGGCACGAGACAATGCGGGAGGTATAACTACTTCTCGAATGAGCGCGGCAACAATCTCGTCGGTGCGTTTATCTTCCTGAAGTGGCAGATTGCTTTCCGCTGCTTTATAAAACTGCATCACGCCTGTCGCGGTGATCTTCATCAGTCGCTTGCCAAACCGCCCTACGTCGGGCTGCATCGTTTCAATCCAGCCGATCCAATGCGTGCGGGTAGTCGTGCCGTCGTTGGATTGGATACGCACCGGGCGGAATGGCTGTACCTTACTTCGCGGTGGCGTAGCTGAACCGTCCCACAGCGGGCTTGAAGCGTTTTCCGGTGAAAACAGCTTGTCATTATTGCTGAGAACCAACTGTAACATCGAATTCTCAGCTGTTTCCTGATACGTTTTCTCGATCCCAAGCGACCAATTGGCGGATATGACGCGACTGGTCACATCCTCATTCGCGTCGCTATAGTCGCCATCTCGATTCCAATCAATTGCAATTGTCCATGTTGTGATCATAAATCATTCCCCTTATAGCTACGATTAAACCTTTGATTTGTTACTCCCACTTTAAAATCTCACTGGCCTCGACATTAATCCTTACATATTTCCTTTTATGAATGTCTACCATTATCAAGTTTCCAGACAAAATTCCCGGTTCTTGTTCTACATAGATAAATCTGGCGCTATCAGGCGACCAAACTATTCGGGGGAAAGTTCCTTTATGAGTTCGGAGACATAAATCAACAATGATATTTTGTTGAACATCCAAGAAATATAAGGTTGATTCTATAGCCGACTGAAAGATGGTGTTTGTTGGGTCGTTAGGTTGAACATCCAATAACCAGAAAGCAATTTTTGAGCTATTTGATGACCATCCTGCAAGACTTTGTATATGTCTCGTATTTCTCTCTGTAAAGTTTGTTAGAATTTTTTCGTTACCATCTTTATTTACTGAGGCAATCTCTGTTTTATAGCTATCTATTCTATTTTCTGTATCACGAATAAAGTGCGTATAAGCAAATTGTCTACCATCCGGCGACCATTGTATGGCAACTGCATCTTGGATCGCATCGGAAACCCATAACACCTTATGATCGGCTACCTGAGCAAGCGCAATACCACGTACATATTCTCCATTTATACCTGGAAAAAACGCATCGTAAACAACCTGGCTTCCATTCGGACTTACGACAAATGATAAGAATGTACCTTGAGAGACTATAGGTAATATGTAGGGAAAATGATCAAAATTGGTAAAGGCAAGTTCACCACCCTTTGTTATGATACTTGTAAAGCCGTTTTCATCAACATTAGTGGCGTTAGGCTTGTTAACAATCACTTGCCCATCAAAGGTCAGGCTATAGGGTGATTGCCACTCTTCACGCCAACTTACACGTCTAACAATAGTATTGCTTGCATCAAAGATAAGTAGTTGCCGAGACGGCGCGCCCAATGGATCGGGGGAAGGAGCTAAAATTGCCATCCCCAGAGAAGCATTGGGGGTATGGTAAACAACTTCTTTAGCGGACTCTGGAACTAGATTTCTGCTAAGCTGTTGCATTCCCGGATTTGTACGTCCTCCCCAGAAATAAATGTTTCCCGAAATGCTTAAGTTCGAGATAGTTTCTTCTTCAAGACATTCATGAGAAATCTCAGACGAGAATTCTTGGGCCTTACTTAGAAATGTCCAATCTGAACTCAGCGACAAAGTAAGTCCCATCCCCGACAAAATGAGGATTAAAGATTTCCAAGTAACTCTTTGCATCATTTGCTGCAATCCTGTTCAGTAAAGACAAATCCATCCACGCTAGCATAGCAAAAATTGGCAGCTTGCTGAGGCGTGAGGACATACGCCACTCGGCCACTTATAGGGTCTTTTATCCGATCAAAAACTTGATTTGGTCCCGAACCAATGAGGGCGGTCTTCATCCTCTCACTGATTCTGTCCTCAGGGATACCGTCTGGACCTACGTTTGCAAAGTGCCAAGGTGTGTTCGACCAATCTACAACTGGAACCTCTTGTCCATCTTCTGTTTTAATTACGGGCTGTCCGTTTTCATTGTTATATTGTCCCTCCATTATGAACGAACCAGCAGTACGATTAATCTCATCTGGTTTCCAATTTGCTGCTCCGGGAATATATGTATTTGGATCTGTCAGGAATTCTTGTGCTGTAGCTAGTGAACCTTCTCCTGCCTGATCGTTTATAAAACGATCAGGTACAATTTCTCTCCAAGGCTCAAAATATTCTAAAAAACGTACCATTCTGCTGGTATAGAGATCTACTGATTCTCGATTCTCAGGATCGGAAGGACCTTGTAAATTACTTCCCAGATAATATGTGTAACGAGCGAGGATAACTTTTTGAACTGAATCATCAATTTGACCCTCGTTGAAAATCAACACAGCCAACAATTCATCTGGTGTGACGTGGTTATCGTTTTGAAACCACCAAGCATCTTTGTATGGGCCTTGTGGATTAAGGAAATCTGTTAATGTCTTGTATGCTTCCTGACGCTCCGAAGATAATGTACCAATAACATCCGCCACCGGCCCCACAGCGTTTCCATTGGCATCATAGTATGTAAAGTTTGATATTGATAGTGCCTCATCCAAATATACTAATGGCTGGCCTATCGGTGTTCCACTCGGTGTAGATGTAGAATATGGGGTGTTAGTTGCGAACGCGAATGGAGGAAATGGAGTTCCAGTAGGGTCACCCTGGTAGAACCTCCAATTGCGATTTGCAATATACATTTTTAGTGCTTCATCATCGTTTTTCTTTTGCTTGCCCCAATTCGGATCCCAAACGTCGAGAAACTTATCAGCGTCTTTTGGATGAAGACCCTCAAACATCCGAGGCTGATGAGTCAGCTTTCGATTGAGACTGCGAAGTCTAGGATTGTCTAGTTCAGCACGCCTCATTCTGAACTCACGTTCTGCTCTGGATTGATTATGGAGCAACCACTGACGGTAGGCTGGATCGCGTCTGCTCTGATCTAAGGCACGAGACATGCCAGCCCCAAACTGCCGAAATTGCTGATTGAGTTGTCTTTCCTGCTGGCGCTGTCCCCAGGTCTGCTGCCGAATTGCTTCCTCGCGCTTGCGCTGTTCTCCACCTGGACGACGGACATTTTGAGTCGGGGATGATGGCCTGTTTGACGATGGCTCAGGTCTGGCAGAAAAAGATTGTCTTAGTGCGGGATTTTGGGTCATACGCGGCGCTGGCTTAAAGCCACCACCCCATCCAGACCACTTAAATTGACCTGCCATCATGCACCGTCCTTATGTACCAACTCAAGACTTGTTTAATTCTTTGAGCGACAGAAATAAATCTATATCCAAAACACGTTTTCAAACTGGTCGGCAGGCCGCCGTTTGCGCGACGGCCTTCCTAACCGTATCTAGTGGTTTGTCGGCTACACCACACCCCAGGCGGGGGCAGTCCCGATGGCGGGTTTCAGTGTCGCGGTGAACATCACCGCCTTGCCCGTTTCAATCATCGGCACATAGCTCTCGATGTAGAACTCGCCGGTGTACTTGGGATCGCCGGTCGTCGGCGCGGCGTTGTTGCCCACCTGGACTTCCAGACTGACCTGCGTCCCCGCCGCGTGCGCGCCCTTGATGACGGTGTGTGTGCCGGTGGTCGGGGTGGGGGTCAGAAACCCCTTGATCGTCACCGGCGCATTGAGCTGTCCGTTGATGAACTTGTGGGCAGCATCACCAAAGCCGGTCACGTCGTGCTGGTCGTTCTTCAGGGGCAAATCCACACTCAGGATGTCCCCGTTGGCAAACGTCCGCAGCGTCCCGCCGCTGTCGTCCAGTTTCACCACTACATGATCGCCTGCTAAAGCCATAAACGTTTCTCCTTCTTACTCCAAATGGATGATGACTAAAATCGAACCAGATTGACGGCCAGTTTGACCGTGTTGCCGGCTGACCCGCTGCGCGTGGCCTTAAAGCGCGTATAACGCGGGATCGTGCCGGAGATTGCCTTACGCTCTGACCCCAATGCTGAGGCATTGAGCGCGAAGGTGGTGAGGGTCGTCTGCTCCCCGGCAAACGCGCCGGTGGTTGACCCCTCGATGATGATGGTGTAGGTGTCACTGGCCGCCGCTTGCAGCACATGGAGAAAGGCTGCTCCACCCTGGCTACTGGCTGCACTGTTATCGACACTGCTGCCGTTGGTCGTGTTGGTAAAGCTCACCGGCGGGGTGAGTGCCACCCCCCAGCCGCCCAGATCGCCGTTGTTTGCAAACATGGCCGAAAAGGGAATGTACTGCTCAAACTCCGGCATCGTCCCATACTTGCCCTGCACGATGAACAAGCTGTGCATCGGGTCACCCGCCACCGGCGCGGCGTTCTGCCCCAGGATGACCGATACCACGCCTTCCAGTGCATTGCCCTTCAACACCGGATGCGAACCTGCCGCCGCGCTGTTGAGAAAGCCCAGATGCTCCAGACTAATCGTGCGCTGCCCCTGGATGAACTTGTGCGCCCCGTCGCTAAACGCCGTGACATCGTGCATGGCATAGGTGTCGGGGATACTGATGCGGTTTAAGTCGCCGGTCAGTTCGTACCCGGCCACCAACACCTGGACATGATCGCCTGCTAATGCCATCGTCCCCTCCCCTATTGGTTAATCTCAAAGCGATTGACGAAGCCGTGCAGGACAATCACATTGGCAGTGGCCGCAAACGCCCGGACTTCCTTGCCATTTTGCAGCACATGACCGGGAATGACCTCGGTAAAGCCGCTCTCAGCCGGAATGGTCACTTCCACCTGGTCATCCGGGTTCGTCACCCCACCCCATTCAATCGTCAGCTTCACCGGCGAACCGGAGGTGTTGATCGCCCTGATCCATACCTCATCCCATTCGTTGGCGGCCACATTCGACAAAGCGGTGTGAACGAGCGTGCCGGGGGTAGCGGTGGCCGCGACCTTGATGCCCCGCCCATCGACACTCGCGCTCAACTTGCGTTTCTTGAAATCGCGGTAATCGCGTTGGTTCATCCTTACTGTTCCTTCATCTCAACTGCTTCCGGCAGCCGCTCGGTGGCGGTATTGCCCTGGGCGACTTCATCGACCATGCCATTTAAGACATCCTTGATAAGTTCCCGTAACTCGTCCGGGGGCAGGTTTGCTCGTTCCCGCCCGGCGCGGGCAGCATCCTCAATGGTGTAGCCGCCAATGATTGCCAGCGCCAGGGTGATGACCATCGTGAGAATTTCATCCAGCAGCGGTTCGAGTTCCGGCACCGCCATCACCAGCAGACTCACCAGAAACGCTGAAATGGCTACAATCACCCGGCGTGATTTGAGAACAATCAAGAGCGGATCAATGACTGGCCGCCGAAGTGATTTGTTTTCGCGCATCCCTACCCTCCTTCGCGCAGATCGGCGATTTCCCGTTCCAACAGGACAATCTTCTGCGCCAACTGCTGAATCAGTGCTGGTTGACCACTGAAGCCGGTCAGATCGAGTTCGGCTGCGCCGTAGTTCTGGCGCGCTTGATTTAGCTTCGTTTCGCGGTCAACTTCGGCCTGTTGTTCAAGCAGGTATCGATCCCACTCTGCCTGAATTTCTTCCAGCGTGGGTCTATAGGTGTCCGGGTCACGCCATTCACCAATGTCCTCATATCGCCCCAGGCCATTTCCCTTCCATTGGTATTCGGAATCTGGACGCAACCGGCCAACCATCCGTTGAAAATCAATTGCTTCAGACATAGTTAATCTCCGAGCCGCAGCAGCACTAATTGGGCGTAAATTTCACTTTCCCCGGATGTCATGGCCGTACCGCCATTAGCTCCGGCAGGTATCCAATGCTGTAACTCCAACGACTTCGTCGCGGCCAAAACAAAACGCCCGAATCCAGTATGGCCGGCGTAACCACCAGGTGATGTCGCTAGTGTTACACCGTCAGTGACATTTCTTAGTCTTGCGCGATTTTGCGCGCCGCTACCTACTGGGCAGTTAAACCATGCGAGGTAAATCCCAGACGCAAGTGAGACTTGATTGGTGCCTAAAGTGCCAAAATTACCGGTATCAATCACCTCAGTGTTCAACTCACGAGTTCGCCATGCACCGGCGGCGATTGCGGCTGGGGCTGTCCCGCTAGCCTTCTGATCCTCATAATGCAAAACGTCTAACCGGCGAGCATAAAACCAATCCAGGTTGTCACGCAGATGCGTGTTCAATAGACTGTCGCTAACCAGTTCGTTATTCGCCCATGTTCGGGGGGCAGTCCACGTAGCTGTCATTTTTCCTCCTTGTTTTTCCAGAACGATTATTTACAAAGGGTTGTCAGGCGGTGCAGCTCAACTCCGAAGGACCATTTTTGAAGTTTTAGAGAGTGAACTGCACTTGCCTCACGTATAGCCCATACTAGCACGGAAGTTCTTACAAAATGTGATAATTTTATTCGATATTTCGGTTAGAATTTGGGTAGTCGGAGTTGTTTTTCAATTTCATCCAGGGGCTTCAGCGGGCGAATGCCCCGCGCCTTGCCTTCCTCACGGCTGATCCAGCCCCAAATGGTCAGTTTGTCCAGATGGCGTGACACGCTCGACTGTGCCAAAAAACATCCTTCGGCAATCTCCTGCTGCGTCGGGCCAAAACCGTGTTCCTGGTAGTATTCCCAGATGAAGGCATAGACATCTTTGGTGGTTTGATGGCGCATCCAAGCACTCCGCGACGCTTGATGTAACAATTTCCTAACCTTTGCAACGAAAAAAAGACCGAAGCACAATCACCTGCATCAACTACAGCACGATTAAGACAGGCCAAAACTATGCCGACTTGGTTTCATTCCCCAGTCGGAGTTCCCATCCCCGTTCGCCCTGAAACTGGCGATACCAGTCCCACAAACGGCGGTTTTCGATTTGGAGGGTGGCAATTTCAGCGTATAAGTCCTGGATCGTGGGTTTACCAAGCTGTCGATACCCGGCTTCCAATAGGACGAGCGTCCGTCCTTTTCCCTGACCTTTGCCCAGGTAGCCGCCCTGGACGAGGCGGTCAAGGTGATAGTTCACGTTTGAGGTTGAAGTCAGCCCTACCCCTTTGCCAATATCCCGAACCGCAGGCGGGTGGCCGTGAGACTGTATGTAGATAAACACAAAACTCAGAATGGCTCGCTGGCGCTCGGTCAGCGGTTGATCCTTCCTGACTACAGCACTTGGTTTTCTGCCTCTACCCATTTGCCTATTTCTCCCTTGCTGATGTAACAAAATCTAAACACTCGGAGTATCATCATACACCCAAACCGAACTTTTGTTCGTTACCAAAACCGTTCAGATATGATTAGAAGTTGGTTGGGATTATTGGAGATACAAAAGTAGGGAATGAAAAAGTTGATGAATGCGGCAGGAAATAGGCTATGCAAATGGCGGTTTGCGAAGCTGGATTGAATATCTTTTTTTGATACTGTAGTATGGGCTATGGCAAGCCCTGAACGCGCCGAACCCTCCCCATATTCACCGAAAATCGACCTTGCTGCGGCGCTGGCCGTCATTAGGAGGCAACTCGAAAGATGAAATTGAAAACCCAATCGAACGCTTCAACAAACAAAATGATCTTTTCGAGCAATACGATGACCTAGAGGCTGAAATATCTGCCTCTCTCCGTGCCAATTCCTCTACTGAGACCCAAGCCAGATAGATTGCTGTACTCTTTCACTGTTTGCAGTCCTGGCCGCATGGGGCTTCAAAAGACTTGATCGTATGATATAATTCTCTCAAATCACAGTCGAATACTGCCGCGTTATCGGTGGGTGGCCGCAAGGTCTAGGCTGCTCCAACTAACCACGTTGGTTTCAGAAGGGACAACCTTTCGATTGTCCCTTTTTCGTGCTGCTACTCAGCGATTTGTATTGACGTGTCATTACAATTGTTCTATAATTCTTTCAAACCGAGCCGAAAACTGGCCGTATCGGTAAGCTGTTCGGACAACCGAAAGTAGGCTCTGCCGCCCCTTAGCGGGCGGTTTTTTGTTGCCTTAAACCTCAATCAAAATTTCTCGGCGTCGTGCCTCATCAAAAAGCTGCCGTATCTCGCCCCGATCTCCATCCAACACATCCCGCACAAAACCGGCAATGGCGTCGGCCAAGCGCGTAAGCGAATTATTCTCGTCCTTTGCTACTCCCTGCACCTTGCTGGTGGGCACGCCTAGTTTGCGTAGTTCTGAGCCGTATTCGTGGCGTTTCGTTTTGCTCAATCCATCAACCCAAACCAGCGTCGTATAACCCTCGGCTGGCTTTCTAAACTGCACCGCTTTTGCAATCGCCATAATGGTTGCTATATCATAATTGGTCGGCTTTTGGAACACTGAATAGCGCAAGTTTCCTTTAAAACGTGGGTCGGCAAAGATACGGCGCAAATAATCCATTCTCCGGCTGTGCTGCGCCTTGCCCCACTTAAATTTCCCCTTCTTGCTTACCTGTTCAAGCTGCTCGCAAACTGTGAGAAGCTGGTCACGACCTGCGGCTAAAACCACAACAGACACGATAAAAATCTTGCTGCTTATATCTGCGCCATTTTCGTCAACGTAGCAGTAGAGTTTTTGCATGAGTGCATAATAGCACAAGGCATAAAAAGGGGCTGATAAAAAGTTGTTATAAGCCAAAACTGACTGTTTGGCTGATTTGCAAATTTTCCCGTCATGAGTCGCACATTTTTGTTTCTACGGCGTATCTTTGTGCCTACGGGGAAATTGTCAGGGGGTATAACACGAGTTTCGAGGCTAACCGATAAGCGAAAAAGGCTTATAGTTTTAGCAAGTGGGATGAATCGCTATAGGCATTATTCTCCCTCATGATGCAGGATCAGGTCGGCTAGTGTTTCACCATAAATGTAGGTAATGAAAAAGGGTATACTCAAGTGATTGTGGGAGGAGTATATCATGCGCAACCAGGATAAACCGGTGAAGTTGAGTGACAGTGAACGGAGCGAATT
>Ga0187894_10005365_pt1 | contig 13136 bp, 10 predicted proteins | sample GBC1701081metaG_FD_136650 | JGI IMG/M metagenome (GOLD analysis project Ga0187894, IMG submission 136650) | White microbial mat communities from a lava cave in the Kipuka Kanohina Cave System on the Island of Hawaii, USA - GBC170108-1 metaG ... | reverse complement strand
CTCCCGTAAACCCTGAGTGGCGATTTAAGCCCGGCGGCGTATTCCTTAATGACCCCGAGCGCTCTCCCCCTCGCGGCGGTTACGGCAGGGACGCTGCGCTTTATGATGCGGGCCTTCTCTGACGCTATTTCACCTATCGTCTTTCCGAGGTATTCCATATGGTCTTTCGATACGTTTGTTATGACCGATACGAGGGGGGTTATAACATTCGTCGCGTCCCACCTTCCTCCCATGCCAACCTCAAGCACGCTGAGATCGACCCCGGATTCGGCGAAATAAACGAACGCCGAGGCCGTCAGAACCTCGAAGTAGCTGGGACTCCCGTCGATGGATTTTTCAGCCGCTTTCTTCACACGGAGGATTATACGGGCCAGGTCGGAGCCGTCGATTTCTATCCCGTTTATTTTTATCCGCTCCGTAACGTTAATCAGGTGAGGGGAGGTATATACGCCGGTCTTAAAGCCCCCGGCCCTGAGGACTGAAGATATGGCGGCAGCCGCCGACCCCTTGCCGTTCGTCCCCCCGACTATTATCCCTGGTACCCTTTTTTGAGGATTTCCGAGGGATTCGAGGAGCTTTTCTATCCTCCCGAGCCCCGGTTTTATCTTGTGGAGACCCAGGGAATTCAGGTAAATGTACGCGTTATCCATGGTTGATTAAAGAGCCGGACTGGATGATTATATCATGCAATCCGGGGGCGTTCAGGTCGAATCAGTTATAATGGTAATAATTTCCAATTAATAATTCTCACCTCTTGATATTCCTTCCACTTTAGTTTATATTGATAATACATATCAATTTCGCAGGGAGCGATAAGATGACTCCTGTAGCTCAGATGAAGATGGACAGAAGAAAGACTTTCAATGAGTTCATATCCAGGAAGCGGCTCAAGTCGACGAAGCAGAGGGACGTGATATTCGACGAGTTCTTCGGCAACTACATGGGCAGGCACGTTACCGTGGAGGAGCTTTACGAGGATATAAAGCGCAAGTACCCCCATATAGGGTTTGCGACGGTCTACAGGACGCTCAAGCTCTTCAGGGAGAGCGGCATAGCCTCCGAGAGGAACTTCGGCGACGGCAAGTCCCGCTACGAGCCGATACGCGATGAGCGCGAGCACCATCATCACATGATCTGCACCGAGTGCGGAAAGATATACGAGTTCGCCAACAACCAGGTCGAATCGTGCCTGAACCAGATAGCGAAGCTGAACGAGTTCAAGCTAGAGAACCACAAGCTCGAGATTTACGGCCTCTGCTCGGAGTGCCGGGGGGCCTGAGGCGCAGAACCTGCGGCACACACGTAGTGAGTTTTACGATTCCTTCCAACCTCTCCAGCCCAACCGGCATATCATGTGTCCTCGGCGACTCGCCGCCCGTTCGTCCTGCTTGTCCGGCGTAGCCTTAGCGAAGCCGGAATCCTGTCGAAGGATATATTATTTGTCTTACCATTCCCGACCCTGAATTGATCCTGAAATAAATCCTGAAACAAGTTCAGGACGGCGTTCGGGACATGGTTCTGGGCAGGCACCGATCGGGAATCCATGTTTTTTCAAAATTACGTATCGCGGCTGGAAGCCGCTCCTACGGGAGGAATGTTGGATGAGGTCGCCGCGGTCGCTTCCGGCTTCGTCGGGATTAAGCGCTCCGATTTGTATTTTGTAAAATCGTTACGTGGCACAGTTACTGGTTAGTATTCTGCGTAGGGCGTCCGATTGCTTACTTGCTCGCAATCGTTGCGAAGACAGGAAAAGCTGTCATGCAGTCAATGTTGAGGAACCTGTGAATAGGCCGTTAAATATCAGCCTATCAGTATCACCATCTCTCTTACCGCGTTTTCAAACCCCACCATGAGCGCCCTCGACACTATGCTGTGGCCGATGTTGAACTCCTCGATTCCTTCGATGAGGGCTACAGGCCCCGAGTTTACGTAGTTGAGCCCGTGCCCCGCCGATACCCTGAGTCCAAGCTCTGACGCTTTCCTGACGGCCTTTTTAATCTTCCTCAGCTCTTTTTCCCTTTCGGAATCTTTCCCGGCTTCGGCATAAGCTCCGGTGTGAATCTCCACCATCTCCGCTCCCGTCGACTTTGCCGCCCTTATCTGCTCCGTATCAGGGTCTATGAACAGGCTTACGAAAATGCCTGCGTCTCTCAGTGCCTTGACGGTGCGGGATACGCCTTTTGAATTGCCCGCGACGTCGAGTCCTCCTTCCGTCGTGAGCTCCTTCCTATTCTCCGGAACGAGCGTTACCATGTCGGGTTTGATCTCGCGGGCTATCGCAGCCATCTCGTCAGTCGCGGCCATTTCCAGGTTGAGCTTCGTCCTTACGGTCTCCCTCAGTATTCTGACGTCTCTATCCTGAATGTGTCTCCGGTCCTCCCTCAGATGCACGACGATCCCGTGCGCCCCCCCGAGCTCGGAGAGATATGCGGCAAGCACCGGGTCGGGCTCGTTCCCCCCGCGCGCCTGCCTCACGGTCGCCACGTGGTCTATGTTCACGTTCAACCTCGGCATCAGGCCGGAGCCCCTATGTCTCTCATTATCGCGTCGGCGAGCTCGTCTGCTATCTCTTTTATGAGCGATACGTCCTCGCCCTCGACCATCACACGCGATATAGGCTCGGTGCCTGAGTATCTTATGTTTATCCTGCCCTTCCCGCTGAGGCGGGTTTCGTTCCTGTCGAGGAGCGCTGACAGCCCCTTTATCTTGCTGAGCTCTTTCTTCTTCCGTATCTTCACGTTAAGGAGGAGCTGCGGATAGAGGTCGATGATTTTCGAAAGCTCCGATAATTTTCGGCCCTCTCTTTTCATAATCGCCAGCACCTGGAGCCCGGCGAGCGTCCCGTCCCCTGTCGTCGTGTGGTCGAGGAATATTATGTGCCCCGACTGCTCCCCGCCGAGGTTCGAGCCCCTCTTCCTCATCGCCTCTACCACGTACCTGTCTCCGACCTCGGTCCTTACGAAATCCAACCCCCTGCCCAATACGAAATTTTCGAGCGCCATGTTGCTCATGAGCGTCGTAACGACCGTATTCCCCCTGAGCTTCCCGTTCTTTATCATCTCGTCGGCGCAAATCGCTATAATCTTGTCTCCGTCCACGATCTCGCCCCTTTCGTCGCAGAATATGACCCTGTCCGCGTCCCCGTCGAGCGCGATACCCAGGTCGGCTCCGGTCTCGAGCACCTTTAGTTTCAAAAGCTCCGGATTGAGAGAGCCGCACTCGGTGTTTATATTCCTGCCGTCCGGGTGGACCCCGATGGTTATAACGTCTGCCCCCAGCTCTTCCAATATGATCGGCGAGACCTTGTACGCCGCCCCGTTCGCGCAGTCGAGGACTACCTTTATCCCTTCGAGGGTCAGATCGCCCGGAAACGAGTTCTTCGCGAAGACCACGTACCTCCCCGGCGCGTCTTCTATCCTGTGGGCCTTCCCGATCTCCCCGGGCGTGGCTGCGAGCCGCTCGCTTCCTCCGTTCTCCATCAGCTCCTCGATTTTCAGCTCAGCCTCGTCGGGGAGCTTGAAACCGTGACTGTCGAAGATCTTTATGCCGTTGTCCTCGTACGGGTTGTGGGACGCGGATATGACGATGCCCGCGTCGGCCCTCATGCTCTGTGTGATGAAGGCGATGGCAGGCGTGGGCAGGGGGCCGACAAGCAGCACGTCCGCCCCCATGGCGGCGATACCCGACGAGAGCGCCTGCTCGAAAATGTAACCCGACAGTCTCGTGTCCTTGCCGATTACGATTTTGGGCTTATGGGTTATTTCCCCCTGCTTGAGCAGGTATGTGAGCGCCTTTCCCAGCTTGAGGCTCATTTCGGGCGTCATGGGGTGGCGGTTTGCGACCCCCCTTATGCCGTCGGTCCCGAAAAGGCTTTTTCTCCTGTGCTCCAAATCTATCCCCCTTCTAATTCGTTTTCACGGCGATGGTCTTGGGTGACTGCTTCGTCAGCTTGAGTACGTCCTTGTGCGGATAATCGACGCTGACCGTGAGTTTGTGCGTCTTCCCGCTCCCGGAGTTCTTTATGCCGCTCCCGTCCACGTATAAGTCTATATCCTTACTGTTGAGATTGTTAATGATGCTGAAAGGTCCCTCGAAAGCGAGCTCCGTCACGATGCTCTCGTCCGTTTCATACTCGAGGCCGTCGAAGTTGACGAAGTTGATGTCGAGGTTGTTGAATTCCTTTTCCAGTATCTTTTCGGATATATCGACCGTGACCTTCACCGTATTTCCGCCCTCGAGCTCGACCAGGCTGTAGGGGGAGCGGAGGGGCACCTCGATAGTAAATTTCGATTTCTCGCCTTTCAGGGAAACGGGGTCTGTCCCGACGCTCTTTATCCTTTTGAGCAGCTTCTCGGGGCCCCTGATTACGACCGATTCCGGCGTCACCTGGGTACTGCCCAGGATTTCGAACCCCGTATCCGGCGCCTCTATGACGGGCTCTACGCCGACTGTCTTCTGCGCGAGCCTGTCCACGTCGAGGTTGATCTCGGAAGGGCTTATGGCTGTCACCTGCACGTCGCGAGGCGGTATTATCTGGTCGGTCCTTATCTCGAACATGGATGTTCCCGTCGTCAGGTTCGACAGGTCTACGGTAAATACCATGTCGTTGGGCGACACGGAAGAGAGCTGACTCCTCGGTCCCCTCACCCTGATGTTGAGCTTTTCGGGCGGGTTGTTGACGATTATAAGCCCCTTCGGAAGGTTAGTGTAGTTTATGTCGATGGATACGTACTTCTCGACGTCGTGCTGCAGGTTGGCGACGAACCAAAGCGTAAGCGCGATCAGGAGCGCGAGCACTTTTTTGCCCGCGTCCTTGATGAACGGCTCCTTATCCCCGCCGCCGTCTCTTCTCGAACCGAATCCTCCTATTGACCAGTCTGCCATGTGGCCGGATCAGGTGTTCGCCTTCTCACCTTCCTCCTTTTCAATTATTCCTCCGACCCTGTCCGGTTTATTCTTCGTCGGCCGCTTTATTCCCAGTAAATCGAGAAGCCGGTTTTGGAGGGACGTGGCGTCGAGGCCCCTCGTAATCTCGCCTCCCGCTGCGAGGGAGATGATCCCGGTCTCTTCCGAAACGACGATGACGAGCGCGTCCGTCTCCAGCGACAGTCCTATCGCGGCCCTGTGCCTCGTGCCGAGCTCCCTTTCGAGGTCAGGGTCCGTCGCCAGCGGGAAGAACGACCCGGCCGACAATATCCTGTTCCCGACTATAATAATCCCTCCGTCGTGGAGAGGGGAGGAGGGGTTGAATATGCTTATTATCAGCTCCCTCGACACGAGCGCGTCTATCCTCATGCCTATCTCTATGAAGTCCGCGAGGCTGTTGTTCCTTTCTATCGCTACGAGCGCTCCGATGCGGCGGTTGGCCATGTAGCTCGCCGCCTTTACTATCTCTTCCGAAAACAGCTCCTTCGATTTTCCGAGCGATATCCTGAGGAGGAACGGTCTTCGGCCCAATGCGGCGAGCCCTCTCCTGATATCGTTCTGGAACAGTATGACGATTATGATTATGATGGAGCCCAGGAACTGTCCCAGCAACCAGTTGAGCGTGAACAAGCCCCTCTGGGATACGTAGTACAAGACTATCAGCAGCACGAAGCCGAACAGCACCTGGAGCGCGCGCGTCCCTTCGAGGAGCCTCAGCACATAGTAAATGATGAACGCGACGAGCAATATGTCGAGCGTGTCCCACATGTATCTGTAGTTGAGTATGGCGTCGAACACCTTTCACCCTTCGTTACTGCTGATATTTTTACCGGCAACGGCGTCGGCCATTCTTACGACGCGCCTCATTTGCGGGACGTCGTGCACCCTGACGATTGAAGCCCCGTTAACCACCCCGATCGCGACGGTCGCCGCCGTGCCCAGGAGCCTGTCTTCCGTTCCCCCGCCCGTTACCCCGCCGATGAACGATTTATTGGAAGTGCCTATCATGACGGGGAATCCGAGCTCGCTGAACCTTGCGAGGTTTTTGAGTATCGCGAGGTTCTGCAGGGCGGTCTTGCCGAACCCGAACCCCGGGTCGACGATTATGCTCCCCGCGCCGACGCCCGCTTCCAGGGCTTTTACGGCCGATCTCCCGAGGGAGTTCAGTATGTCGTCTATCAGCGAGCGGTAACCGGTTTTATGCTGCATGTCCGCGGGGCGTGAGGGGGTATGCATCAGCACGATCCCCGCCCCGTACCCGGCAGCGGCTTCCGCGAGCCCCTGAGAGTATGTGAGCCCGCTTATGTCGTTCACGATGGATACGCCTTCCGAGAGGGCTTCGCGGGCGACCTTTTCTTTCGTCGTATCTATCGAAAGGACGGTATCGAACCTCTTCCGTATTTCCCTTATCACCGGCATCACCCTTCTGAGCTCTTCTTCCTCGGTTACCCCTGAGGACCCGGGTCTCGTCGATTCGCCCCCGATATCGATGATGTCGGCCCCTTCCTCTATCATGGCGCCCGCGTGCCTGAGGGCGGAACCCAGGTCTCCGTACCTTCCCCCGTCGTGGAAGGAATCCGGGGTGAGGTTAAGTATGCCCATAATGTGGGTCCTTTCGTGGAGCGGGAGCGAATTGCCCCTGCATTTGAATATGAAATCTTTATTATCGGGCAACGGTGCGTTGCCGGGACGGTTTTCGGCGGGTTTAGAGTAAGCGTCAGCTTCTTTCTGCTGCATAGAAATCCTTTTTCCGGTTTCTATTCGTCATAGCAAGAGGTCTTTATCGAAATCTCTTGTCGCGGAAAGTTTATTTTCTAATTTTACTTTCTATCTATTTTGCAAAAACAGACGGAAGCCGGCTATTTCTATTTACGCATCTTTAGTGCTGTTGCTGTTCCTGAGCGCAAACGATCCTTCGGTGCCCGCAGGTTTTTCCCAGGGGGACGAATAATCCTTCGGTTTGAAACCCTTCACGAGATTATCGAGCTCCTTGCCGTCTATTACCTCTTTGTCCAGAAGAACCTCTGTCAGTCTATGGAGCAGGTCGATGTTCTCGTCGAGGCACGCTTTTGCCTTTGTGTAATTATCGTTTACGATCCTTTTAATCTCGTTATCGATCTCGACTGCCGTCTCTTCGCTGTAGTCCTTGGGTCTCGAGAGCTCCTTTCCGAGGAATATCTGCTCATCGCCCTTGCCGAAAGTGATAGGGCCTACCTTTTCGCTCATACCCCATTCGCATACCATCTTCCTGGCTATCTCCGTAACGCGCTCGAGGTCGTTGCCCGCGCCGCTCGTCCTTTCCCCGAACACGAGCTCCTCCGCGGCCCTGCCTCCGAGCAGCACCATAATAGTGGCGTTAAGGCTCGTCCTCGAGAGCGTGTACTTGTCCTCGATCGGGAGCTGCTGCGTGACTCCTAAAGCCATTCCCCTCGGAATTATCGTGACTTTGTGTATGGGGTCCGTGCCGGGCGTGAGCTTCGCCACCAGGGCGTGTCCGGCTTCGTGGTACGCCGTGATCTTCTTCTCCGCGTCGCTGATGATGAGGCTCTTCCTCTCGACGCCCATTATGACCTTGTCTTTCGCGTATTCGAAATCGTCCATCGTGATTTTCGCCCTGCCGAACCGGGCTGCGTGGAGCGCCGCTTCGTTTACGAGGTTCTCGAGGTCCGCTCCCGAGAAGCCGGGAGTCGAGCGCGCGATCACCGGGAGTGCGACGTCTTCTTCGAGCGGCGTATTCTTCGAGTGGACTTTGAGTATCTCTTCCCTCCCCCTCACGTCGGGCCTCGGGACGACGACCTGCCTGTCGAACCTGCCCGGTCTCAGAAGGGCGGGGTCGAGCACGTCCGGACGGTTCGTCGCCGCCATCAATATTATTCCTTCATTCGATTCGAAGCCGTCCATTTCGACGAGCAGCTGGTTGAGCGTCTGCTCCCTTTCGTCGTGCCCGCCGCCAAGCCCGGCACCGCGGTGCCTGCCCACGGCGTCCAGCTCGTCGACGAATATGATGCACGGCGCGTGGCGCTTCGCCTGGACGAAGAGGTCCCTTACACGGGACGCGCCTACGCCCACGAACATTTCTACGAAATCGCTGCCGCTTATTATGAAGAACGGCACACCGGCTTCGCCGGCTATGGCCTTTGCGAGGAGAGTCTTTCCCGTCCCCGGAGGGCCTACTAGCAGGATGCCTTTCGGAATCCTGCCGCCGAGCTTCGTGAATTTCTTGGGGCTCTTCAGGAATTCGACTATCTCCTGCACCTCTTCCTTCGCCTCGTCGATGCCGGCTACGTCCTTGAAGGTTATCTTGTTCTGGTTCTCCGTGAGCATCCTGGCCTTGTTCTTACCGAACGACATCGCTTTCGTGCCGCCCGCCTGGAGCTGTCTCATGAATATGACCATTATTACGATCAGGAGCACGAGCGGCGCCCAGTTAAGCAGCATGTGCGTGAGCGACCCTTCCTTGTCTGTCGAGAACTTGAAGGTTATTCCCTTGTCTTCGAGTTTTTTTATGAGATCGTCGTTCGCGGGCCCCATCGTCTTGAACCCTTCCACGGTCTGGTCTCCGGCCGGGTTCGTGTACTGGCCCTTGATCTCCTCACCCTTGAACTCCAGGTCCTTGACCTCTCCCTTTTCAACGTTCGAAAGGAATTCGCTGTACGGTATTTCCTGTACGTTGCTCCTTGGGGTGTGAACCAATTGATAAAGGGCGATGATGGCGACGAATATGACTAACCATAACACCAAGTTCTTGAATAACTGGCTGTTCACTTTTACCTCATTTTGTTAGAAATTAATAAAGACTATGCTTGAAAAGGATAGCACACGAGCCCGTGCTTTTCAACTTAGATTCGGTAATTATAGAGGATAATTACAAAGTCTGCAACGAGTTTCACGCGTTGTCGAAAAGTCCCGTGCTCAGATACCTCTCCCCGGTATCGCAAAATATCGTAACGACGTTCTTGCCTTTGCCCAGCTTTTCGGCGACTTTCAGGGCAGCGGCCCCCGCCGCCCCGGCGGAGATTCCGACGAGGAGCCCCTCCCTCAACGCAAGCTCCCTGGCGAAGCTCTTCGCCTCCTTACCGCTTATTTTGATAACCTCGTCGTATATCTCCCTGTTCAGTATCTCGGGTACGAAGCCCGCGCCGATACCCTGTATTTCATGGACGCGGGGCCTTCCGCCCGAGAGGACGGCTGATTCTTCGGGCTCGACAGCGGCGATGTATACGCCCGGGAATGTCCTCCGCAGTATTTCGCCAACTCCGGTCATCGTCCCTCCCGTGCCGACGCCCGCGACGAATGCGTCTATCCCGCCTTCCATCTGCTCGAGTATCTCGGGCCCCGTGCCCTCCCTGTGGGCGGCGGGGTTCTCCCTGTTACGGAACTGCTGCGGCATGAAAGAGCCCGGATTCTCTTTTAACAGCTCTTCCGCCCTCCTGAGCGCCCCCTCCATCTGTTCCGTGGCGGGCGTCAGCACGAGCTCGGCCCCGTAGGCGGTGAGGAGCTGTCTCCGCTCGAGGCTCATATCGTCGGGCATGGTGAGTATCAGCCTGTATCCCTTCACCGCGCAGACGAGGGCGAGCCCTATACCGGTGTTGCCGCTCGTAGGCTCGACGATGACGCTCTTTCCGGGCTCTATGGCTCCCGCCTTCTCCGCGGCCTCGATCATCCTGAGGCAAATCCTCTCCTTGACGCTCCCCGCCGGGTTCAGGTTCTCGAGCTTCGCCCATACGGCGGCTGAGCCTTCGGGTACCACGTTGCCCAGTTTGATTATCGGCGTTCCGCCGATGAGGTCAAGTATGTTATCGACTACTCTCTCGCCCATTTTGTTCGAGGCTGCTGCTTTCGTAGTTGTTACGGCGTGATTTTGGCCGCTATTTATTTTATTATCAGCCTTATTTTATTATCAGGGGGACGACTTCGCTGAATACCCTGCTGTCCTTGCTGTACAGTGCTCCGAGTATCGTCCTGACACCGTCCCACGAGGCGTCCTGCTTTCTAAGCTCGTTCTTCAGTTTAAGGAGAAGACCCTTCAGCTCCTGGTCTTCCATTTTCCGTATGTATAAATCGAGGGTTTCACCGTTTTCTTCCATCGGTCTGCCGTGACTGTAAATTGATTTATTTAATAATCCCGACTCAGGTATAATTAACTTTGATTCTCCGAAAGTCAACAATATATACGCGACGAAGGGACTCAGTACACCTTAATGGCCAAAAAAAAGAAGGTTAAATTTAAATCGAAACCTAAAAAAAGCAAATTCCTGGCCTTCCTTCTGGTAGCGTTTCTCTTTCTGAGCGCTTCGGGCGTGCTGGCATTGTACGGGGCCTATCTCTATTACTCGAGGGACCTACCCAACTTCAGGGCGATCACGGGATATAAACCCAAGCTGATCACGGAGGTATATTCGTCGGACGGGACTCTCATCGCCGAGTTCGCCGCCGAGAGGCGGAAGCTCATCGCTTACGAGGACATCCCCCCCCACGTGAGGGACGCGTTCATAGCCGTCGAGGACCGGCGCTTTTTCGAGCACGAAGGCGTCGATATAAAAAGCATATTGGGCGCTGTGATGGAAAACATACAGGAAGGCGACTGGGTGAGGGGTGCGAGCACCATAACGCAGCAGGTAATCAAGAACATCATCCTGACTCCCGAAAGGACTCTGTCGAGGAAGATAAAAGAAGCGATACTCGCACACAGGATAGAGAACAACCTCTCCAAGGAAGAAATACTCTACCTCTACCTGAACCACATCTATCTGGCGGACGGCACGTACGGAATAGAGGCCGCGAGCATGAACTATTTCGGTAAATCCGCCAAGGACATCGACCTTGCGGAGGCTGCGCTGCTAGCGGGGCTTCCCAAAAAACCCGAGTATTACTCCCCCAGGAAACATCCCGGGAGGGCGCTCGAAAGACAGAAGCTCGTCCTCAGCAAGATGGAGGAAGCGGACTTCATAACGAGGGACCAGAGGTTCGACGCCATAGACCGGAAAATAGAGATAGTCCCGAGACGGAGGGTCAACAGCGACCTCGCGCCCTATTTCGTCGAGCACGTGAGGAGGTACCTCCAGGACAAGGTGGGAGTGAAGGATTTTGTAAACGGCGGATATACGGTGTTCACAACGCTCGACGTCGATCTCAACCTGGAGGCCCAGTGGGCGCTCAAGAGGGGCGTTATGAGCCTCGATTCCAGGCACGGACACGGCTTCGTATCGAAACACCTGTCGGGCGAGAGCGAGATAAAAAAATTCGCCCGGACGCAGGGCGTAAAGAGCGTGGAGATTGGAGGGACGTACGACGCCGTAATCACCAGGGTGACTAAAGACGATAAGGCGAAGGACTCGGACAAGCCGCTTTACACGGCGGCGGTAAAAGTAGGCGGCGTGGACGGGGTGCTGAAATTCGCCGTAAGCGTGCCTTTCGGTAAAGCGGTCCCGGGCCTGCCGTCCCCATATTCGAAGAAGCTCGCCCCCGCTGACGGCTATGAAGGCACGAGCCTCGCTCCGGTCGAGCTCAAAACGGGGGACGTCGTAAGGGTCGAAGCCGAAAAGATCGAGGACGGGAAATATTATTTCTCGCTCGTTTATCTGCCCGTGTCACAGGCGGCTCTCATATCGATGGAAACGAACGGCAGGATCAGGGCGCTCGTCGGAGGGTACGACTTCGCGCTGTCCCAGTTCAACAGGACGACCCAGGCGATGAGACAGCCGGGCTCGTCGTTCAAGCCCATAGTGTATTCGGCCGCGATAGACAAGGGGTACAGCGAGACGTCGATACTTTACGACATGCCCGTGGTCGTCAAGGACTGGGCCCCTCAGAACTACGACGGGAGCTACGAAGGGCCCATGGTGCTGAGGAGGGCGCTCGCGAAGTCGCGCAACCTCGCGAGCATCAGGCTCATACTGGACATCGACCCCAGGTATGCCCAGAAGTATGCGACGAAGAATTTCGGATTCACCTCCAAGCTTCAGCCGTACCCCTCACTGGTCCTGGGCGGCTCCGATGTGACGGTTCTGGAAATGGCTAACGCGTTCAACGTATTCGCGACGGGAGGCAGGCTCGTAGAGCCGCAGTTTATTCTCCGCATATATGACAGGAACGGAAAAATTATCGAGGACAATACCGGCGGGAAATTCATGTCGAAGGAGGAGTCTCTCAAAGTCGAAAGAGAGGACGCGAGGCTCAGGATACTGAAGGAGCTCGCCGAGAAGAAGGGCAGGGAGCCGCTTGAGGCGCCTGAATATATCAAGGAAGAGGTCCTTACGGACAAGACCGATATTTCCGCGAACTCGGACAAATACGCTTTCCTGACGCCCGAGGAATTCCTCGGTATCTTGAGGGACCAGTCGGTCGATTTCACGTCCGCGGGTAATGCGAGGGAGACACTCTCGCCCGATACCGCGTTCATAATGACCGACCTGCTGCAGGCCGTCGTGAAGGAGGGTACCGGGATGAGAGCCCTCAAGCTCACGTCGCTTGCGCCGCTGGCAGGCAAGACGGGGACAACGAACGATTACACGGACGCGTGGTTCGTCGGGTTCAGCCCCAAAATAACGACCGCGGTGTGGGTCGGAAGGGACGACCACAAGCCTCTGGGAAGAAAAGAGGCGGGATCGGCGGCCGCCCTCCCGATATGGATAGATTACATGGAAGACGCGCTGGAAAAATACCCCGGGGGGGTGTTCAAGCAGCCTGCGGGAATCAAAATGGTCTCGACGCCCTACGGAAACATCCCCTACAGTCTCGAGTCTCTCAGGGACAGCGTTATCGATTCTATACGCGACAGGGTCGTGATCGACGGCAAGGAGATCGAGAATTCGGGGATGTACTATCCGAAGGAATACGGGGGAACGAAAAATAACGAGACCGAAACCGAGATAGATTTCCTTCTTAAACACTAATCCAGATTCGTATAAGGCTTTATCCGCGAGAGCTTCTTCCCGCCCATCCCGTTTACCTCGAGGAGCGCGTCCATGTCTTTATACATTCCGAATTCATTCCTCCAGGCGACGATCCTGAGGGCGAGCTTTTCGCCTATTCCGGGAAGTGCTTCGAGGTCTTCCGCCGTAGCGGAGTTTATCCCGATCGGTATGCCCAGCGACATGCTCTTGATACCGCTGATCCTGCCTGTCCGGGCATGTTCGCCGCCTTCGAGTATTACTTTATCTCCGCTCTTTAACGCACTATCGATATTATATAATTGTTTAATTCGATTG
>Ga0187894_10005364_pt1 | contig 13141 bp, 12 predicted proteins | sample GBC1701081metaG_FD_136650 | JGI IMG/M metagenome (GOLD analysis project Ga0187894, IMG submission 136650) | White microbial mat communities from a lava cave in the Kipuka Kanohina Cave System on the Island of Hawaii, USA - GBC170108-1 metaG ... | reverse complement strand
TCACTGTGGAGGATGAGCACCCGTCTGGGCGCCCCGACGTCGGCCGCCTGCGCCTGCCGCGCCTCGACGAGGAGTGGTGCCGTCGAACCACCGAGGGCGAGCAGGCACAGGATCGCCCACTGCATCACTCGAAGGAGCATGCACCAGACACCGGCTTGGCGCTACCTCGCCTCGACGACGTCGTCGCTGGACGTCTCGAGCGACACCTGCGGCTTCAGAGCGGCACCGGACGGCGTTCGCTATCGGCTCCGCCGGTCCGTCGGGGCGACCCGACCTAGGACAGGCGGTCGTACATGCCGCGGACGTCGGCCGCGTGGAAGCGCGCCACGTGATTCGTCGGCGGCAACGCCTCCGCGTAGAAGAACTCGGGCAGCTCGTCGTCCTTCTCGCCGAAACCCGCCAGCCGGTTGAAGCGGTGCTCGAGCTTGAGCGTCTCGCGACCCAGCGCCTCGAAGAAATCCTTCGTCAGCGCCGTGCCATGGGCCGCGTTGATCGCGGTGGTGAGGAACTCGGTGTTGGGATTGGTCACGCTCATCCCGAAGATGCAGAGGCCGAGCGAGTCGTTGGCGGCCACGCGCGCCTGGTGCGCCACGCTCTGCTCGACGATGGCCGGCGCGTCCATCTCGCGCGTCTTGAGTCGCGGCAGGTTCCCCGCGGTGTGGTCGGCGCCCTGGGCGGTCGCCATCATCGTGATGCCGGTCGCCTCGACCACGCGCGGATCGTAGGCGCTGATCGCCTGCTTCTTGATGACGGGGATGCGCCGGACGTTGTAGTGCTCACCCACCCGTGCCGTGCCCTGCGCCCAGATGCGGCCCCGCTCCGTCCCCTGACGGATCTCGGCGAGGCAGTCCGTCATGAACTGCCGGTCGCCGAAGGCGCCGAGCCCCGCCTCCATCAGCACCGCGAGCATGGCGCCGGTCTCGATGGTGTCCACGCCGAGGTCGTTGGCGATGAAGTTGAGCTGGGCGAGATCGTCCGGATCGCTGATGCCGCAATTCGTGCCAAGCAACCCGAGCGTCTCGTACTCGACCGGCGAGACGACCTCCTTGCCGGCGGCGTCGTGGTAGACGTTGCTGCACTGGATCACGCAGCCGGGCATGCAGGCGTGCGTGTGCTCGCCGCCGCGCGAGACGTTCAGCTGGCTGATGAACTCCCCGCCCATCTTGAACTTGTCGCCGGTCGAGACGTCGACCATCTGCCCGGCGCTGAAGTTGCGCACCGGCAGCCCGCCCAGCGCATTTTGGAGATCCGCCATGCCCATCGTGCCGATCTTCTGGTAGAAGCTCGTCACCATCGAGTCGGCCAGCAGCATCTTCGAGTAGTCCTTGATCGCGGCGTTGACCTTCTTCGGCTCGGAGAACGGCGGGATCTTGTCGAGGTCGACGACGATGGCCTTGACCTTCTTCACTCCCATCACCGCGCCGACGCCGCCGCGCGCGGAGAGCCGCGCCGGCCGGCCATCCTTGTCGCTGAAGGCGATGCCGGCGATGAGGCCCTGGTACTCGCCCACCGGGCCGCAGAGCGCGATCGTCACCTTCTTCCCGTAGCGCTTGTGGAGCATATCCTGGGCCTCGAAGTTGCCCTTGCCCAGGTAGGGGCTCGCGTCGTCGAACTCGATGGCGCCGTCCTTCTTGAAGTGGATGACGACCCAGTCGGGCGAGGCGCCGTGCAGCGTGAATCCGGCGATCCTCTGATGCCCCAGGCCATAGCTGAAGCTGCCGCCCCCGTTGGCTTCCTTGATGCCGCCCGTGAGCGGGCTCTTGCAGCCCACGCTGGTCCGGTTGGCGTTCGAGAAGCTCGTGCCGGCAAATGGACCGGCGGAGAAGATCAGCGGATTGCCCGGCGAGAGCGGGTCCACCTCGGCCGCGCCCAGTTCGAGGAGGGTCTTCGCGATGAAGTACCGTCCGGCCTTGACGATGGCTTCGCCGTGCAGATCGCTCCGGTCGATGGTCCGGTCGCCCAGGTGGATGTCGTAGTAGTGACGCATGCGCTCGCTCCTCGGTGTGGTGTCGCCCAGCGCTCGGCTCTCGCCCGGTCCACGAGCGCTATGGCATGATGGGACCGACTCTAGTCCGAGGTCGAGGGAGCGTCAAGCTCGGCGTGCCTGCCCCAACGTCGCGTCTCCAGCTCCCGGGAGGCGAACGTGCGTATGTGGTTCGGGGCACTTTGGGGCGTGGTAGTGCTCGGCTGGACCGTCGTCGCTGTGGCCGATGATTGCGGGACCGGCATCGCAACGTGCAAGTGCGGTGACGTCGTTGTGACGAGCACGGTGCTCACGGCCGACGTGGGCCCTTGCACCGGGACGGCGCTCGAGGTGAAATCGGCCGTCGTCCTCGATTGCGCATTTCGCGCTGTGACGGGAACTGGCAAGGATACCCCTGCTTGGTACGGCATTCACGTTGATGCGAGCGGCGCCGAGATCAAGAATTGCCGGGTCACCGGGTTCAAGCGTGGCATCCGGATCGCGGGCGGCAAGGGCAATCGTATCGTGAACAACGAGAGCTACAGCAACTGGACCTACGCCATCGAGATCGCGGGCGGCAGCACCGACAACCTGATCCAGGGCAATCAGGTGGGCAAGCCAAACGCGGCCAAGGTCACGCGCCCCGACGAGGGCATCCACAACGGCTCGAACTCGCATCGCACACAGATCCGCGACAACGTCGTGATCGACAGCAGGGCGGAAGGCATCTACATCCTGAAGTCGAACGGCGTGCAGATCACCGGGAACGCCGTGTCGGAGATCGAGAGCGCGGGCATCTTCGTGAAGCACAGCCACGGCGCCTACGTCGCCGGGAACACCGTGACCAACGGGTCGATCACCGTCCGCGGCGATTCTTCGGGCAACGTCTTCGAGAACAACACGATCGCGAGCGGCCGAGGCTACCTGTTCGAGGCGTTCCAGGACAAGGACGACGATCCGTCGCCGGGCTACTGGACGTTCCCGCGCCGGAACACGGTGATCGGCGGCAAGGTCGTGACGCCCATCGTCCTCCCGAACACGAACCCGCCGATCCTTCCGTGCCTGCGGTTCGAAGGATCGTACAAGAACTCCATCAATCAGCTCGCCCTCGACCCGACCTGCACACCGCCATCCCAGACGCCGGACGGCGGACAGGAGTCGGTCGGCAACGTCATCACCACGATTCCCCTGCCCTGAACGATTCCCTTTCCTCGACCCAGGAGACCGCGACATGGCCAAGAAGGAGCCCGAGAAGGCGTTCGAGATCGAGAAGAGCGACACGGAATGGCGGGCGCAGCTCACGCCCGATCAGTACCAGGTGCTGCGGCGGCACGGCACCGAGCGCGCGGGCACCAGCCCGCTCGACAAGGAGTATGGCCGAGGGGCCTATCGCTGCGCCGGCTGCGACCTCCCGGTGTTCACCTCGGACACCAAGTTCGACAGCGGCACGGGCTGGCCGAGCTTCTGGGCCCCGATCGAGGATGCCGTGGGCACCTCGACGGACCGCGGCTTCTTCATGACGCGCACGGAAGTGCACTGCCGCCGCTGCGGCGGTCACCTGGGCCACGTCTTCGACGACGGCCCCCGGCCGACGGGGCTGCGCTACTGCATGAACGGCGCGGCGCTGAAGTTCGAAGGCGACGGGAAATAGGGGCCGGCCGCTGCGCTCTTGGTTCGCCTCGGCAGAAGGCCCATTCACACCGTGAGGCGAATGTTCCTCCTGAAGAGGGGCCACATCAGCGCGAGCCAGAGCAGGACGTTCGCGGCCGCCCAGGCCAGTGAGGCGAGCGTCGGCTCGGCCCAGGACGCGAAGTAGGCGTCGTACAGCACGGCCTGGACTGATTGGCTCCGGCCATCAGGTCCCGGCATTCGGATGGCGATCAGCAGGCGCGCGAGCAGCGTCGAGAGGAAGAAGACCGCCAGCGCGTTCACGCCGAGGATCTCGAACGGCCGCGTCCACCATCGCGAGCCGCGCACCTCGATCAGCCAGTAGCACGCGGTCAGCACGAGCAGCGCCGCGCCCGCGGTGAACAGCGCGTACGAGCTGGTCCACAGCGACTTGTTGATCGGCAGCCAGTACCCCCACAGCAAGCCGAACGTCGTGCCGACCAGCCCGCCCACGAGGAGGCCGGTCCCCGTGTCGCGCACGCCGAGCCCGCCCCACACGAGGCGACCCGACAGGACGCCCATGAGCGTGGTCGCGATGGCGCCCGCCGTGCTCAGGATTCCCTCGGGGTCGTAGATCTTGCTGACGCGCCAGATGTGCTGGCCGAGGATCGAGCGGTCGAGCCATGCCGCGAGATTGCCCTCCGGCCCGAGGTCGCCCGCCTGGAAGCCCGGCGCCGCCACGTGCGTGAGGGCGCCCCAGTAGCCGAGCAGGAGCGCCGCCGCGAGAACCGCCTCGGTCTTCCAGCCCACGACCAGGAAGAGCAAGGCCGTGACGAGGTAGCACACGGCGATGCGCTGGAGCACACCCGGGATGCGGATCGTGGCCAGGTCGAAGCTGGGCACCGCGTGGAGCACGAATCCGAGCGCGAAGATGATCGCGGCACGGCGGATGATGCGCAGGGCGAGGCGGCCCTTCGAGTCGCCCACCTCGAGCCGCCGGCCGAGGGCGAGCGGGACCGCCACGCCGACGATGAAGAGAAAGAAGGGGAAGATCAAGTCGGTCGGTGTCCAGCCGTGCCACGTGGCGTGGCGCAGCGGCCACCACACGGACGTCCAGCTGCCAGGATTGTTCACGAGGACCATCGCCGCCACAGTGAGTCCGCGGAACACGTCGAGGGAAAGGAGCCGCCGACTCGACACGCCCAACAGGGTAACCGAGCCCGTCATCGTGTCGCGCCCGAAAAATCCGCTATCATGCCGGGCATGAACCCACACACGAACGGACCGCTCTCGCCGTATTCCGTGCTCGATCACGTCAACATCGCCGCGGCCGGGCAGCACATGTACCGGCGCCTCTGCGAGGCGATCGACGCCGAGGCCTTGATCGACGATCCGCGCTTCAAGACCGCGCGCGAGCGCTCGAAGAACCGCGCGGTGCTGAACGGCGAGATCGAGCGCGCGCTCGCCTCGCGCACCAGCGCCGAGTGGGTCGATCTGCTCAACGCGAAGGGCGTGCCCTCGGGGCCGATCCTCAACGTGAAGGCAGTGTTCGAGAACGAGCAGATCGATCACCTGGGGATGGCTGTGCCGGTCAAGCACCGCGAGCTGGGCGAGCTGCGCGTGCAGGCGCCGCCGGCCACGCTCTCGCGCACGCCCGCGACCGTGCGACTGCCCGCGCCGGACGTGGGCGAGCACACCGACGAGATCCTGGGCGAGCTCGGGTACTCGGCGGCGGACATCGCGCGGCTCAGACGCGAGCAGGTGGTCTAGCGTCGCGGCGGGCGTCGCGTCCCGGTACACGATCTCTGACGCGCGCGACGGGCGTCTCTCCCGGCGCTGGCCTGCGCTCTCCGAGGTCGGTCTTGCTCGTGCTGGGGTTCGCGTGACGCGCAATCCTCCGCTGCTCGTTGGCATCGGCGGGCTTCACTTCATGCTGTTTCCCATTCCGATCGTCACCCTGTTCTGGAAGGACCAGATCGGGATGTCGCTCGCCGACATCATGCTCTTGCAGGCGGTGTTCGGGCTCGCCGTGGTCGTGTTCGAGTTCCCGTCGGGGTACGTCGCCGATCGCGTCGGGTACCGGCGGTCGCTGTTCATCGGCGCGCTGTTCTGGAGCGCGGGCTGGGGGATCTACTCGTTCGCCTCGACCTTCGCGGGAGTCGCGCTCGCCGAGGTCGTGCTCGGCGCCGGGAGCGCGTTCTTCTCGGGCGCCGACCGCGCATTGCTCTGGGTCTCGCTCGACGCCGCCGGCCGCGGCGGGCAGTACACGCGATGGGACGGGCGCGTCCGCGCCGCGTCGCAGACCGGCGAGGCGGCGAGCGCGGCGGTCGGCGGCTGGCTCTATTCGCTCTCGCCTCGGCTCCCGATCTGGCTCCAGGTGCCCGTGGCCCTGCTGACGCTCGGCTCGGCCCTCGCCCTCTCCGAGGTCCCGCGCCCGGTATTGCCCGAGCACCAGTCGCATCTCGGCCGCGCATTCCACGTCGTGCGGTTCACGCTCTGGCGCCACCGGCGGCTCCAGGCCGCCATGGGGCTCAACGTGGCGCTCGGGATCTCGACGTTCGTGATGGTGTGGCTGATCCAGCCGTACGCGCAGGCGTGCGGCATTCCGCCGGCGTGGTTCGGCCCGCTCTGGGCCGCCGCCCACGCGTGGCTGGCCGCCGTCTCGCTCGCGAGCGGCCGTGTGGTCGGCGCGGTCGGCGTGCGCCCCGCGCTCCTCGTCAGCTGCCTGCTCGTGCCTCTGGGCTACATCGGCCTGGCCGCGGGCAGCGCCTCGGCGTGGGCCGTCGCGTTCTACCTCTGCTTCATGACGATCCGCGGACTGCAGGGCCCAATCCTCTCGACGGTCATGCAGGAGGACGCGCCGGACGACGACCGGGCCAGCGTGCTCTCGCTCGCCGCGCTGCTCTTCCGGCTCGCCTTCGTCATCGCGGGGCCTCCGGTCGGGGTCCTGGTCGACCGAGCCGGGATGGAGGCGGCCCTTGCCGTGCTCGCGGCCGTGTTCGGCGCCGCCGCGCTCGGCGCGTATCTCGCCTTCGCCCGCGCCCATCGTGGCGCCCTGCGACGCGCCTGATCGTCGGCCCCGAACATGCACGGCGGGACGTGAGGCCGTCGGCCGCATCGAGCTGCAAGCGCCGATTCCGTGAGCAGCGTGCCGAGCGGGCTGTCCGGTTGCGAGCGTGGACCGCATTCGCTATCGTCCGGAGCTATGACCGACGGCACCCCCGGCCCCGCGTCGCACACCTACTTCTCCCAGCGCCTCCGCCTGCACTACGTCGACTGGGGTAACCCGGGGAAGCCCGCGCTGCTCATGATCCACGGCGGCCGCGATCACTGCCGGAACTGGGACTGGACGGCCGCCGCGTTTCGCGACGAGTGGCACGTCATCGCGCCCGACCTGCGCGGCCACGGCGACAGCCAGTGGTCGCCCGACGGCAGCTACACGATGGCGGGCTACGTCTACGACCTGGCCCAGCTCGTTCATCAGCAGCGCCTGGCGCCGGTCGCGATCATCGCGCACTCGCTCGGCGGGGCCATCGCGCTCCGCTACGCGGGGATCTATCCCGACACGGTGTCGCGCCTGATCGCCATCGAGGGCCTCGGACCGGCGCCCGGCGTGCGCGCCGAGGGTGGCGAGCGCACCATCGTCGAGCGCATGGACGAGTGGATCCGCGAGCAGCGCAACCTCGCCGGGCGCCTGCCGCGCCGCTACGCCTCGATCGAGGACGCGTTCCACCGTATGCAGGAGGAGAACCCGCACCTCTCCGCCGAGCAGGCGCGGCACCTCACCGTGCACGGCGTCAACCAGAACGAGGACGGCACCTACAGCTGGAAGTTCGACAACTACGTGCGCGCGTTCCCGCCCTACGACATGAGCGGCCGGGACATCAAGCTGCTCTGGTCGCGGATCGCGTGCCCGACGATGCTGCTCTACGGCAAGGAGAGCCGGGCCGGCGACCCCGAGGCGGATGGACGAGCCGGGCTCTTCCCGCGCGCCCGGGCCGTCGGCTTCGACGGAGCGGGCCACTGGCTCCACCACGATCGCCTCGACGAGTTCCTGCGCGTGACCACGGACTTCCTGAAAGGACAGCCATGAATCTCCTCCGCCCCGTCGATCGGCACTTCACCGTCAAGGATCTCGGCCTCCACCTGCTCGACTGGGGCGGCGAGGGCCGCACGCCGCTCCTGCTGCTCCACGGCTTCACCGGCCACGCGCATGCCTGGGACACGCTCGCCATCGCCCTGCAGGCGCACTTCCACGTCTACGCGCTCGACCAGCGCGGCCACGGCGACAGCGATCCCGCCACCGTGTACAACCCGATCGTCGCGCTCGACGACATCAGCGGCGTCCTCGACCAGCTCGGGGTCGCCTCGCTGGTGATGGTCGGGCTCTCGATGGGCGGGCGCAACGCGATGTACTTCGCGGCCAAGCGGCCGGCGATGGTGCAGAAGCTCGTCATCGTCGACATCGGGCCCGAGATCAGCAAGCGCGCGTCCGAGCCGTCCGCCGGCCCGCCCGAGCCCGACACCTGGGACAGCATCGAGCAGGCCGCCCAGCATCTCCACCGAGCGAACCCGTATCCGGGCATCCACTACTACCGCTGGGTGGTCTCCCACTCGCTCAAGCCGGCGCCGGAGCAGGACGGGCTCGTCTGGAAGTGGCACCCCAGCGTGAAGCTCCTGCGCGCGCCCGCCGACATCGACTGGTGGGGATTGCTCAAGGAGATCGAGCCGCCGACCCTGGTGCTGCGCGGCGAGCACAGCCCCATCCTCGACCGGGACGTCGCCGAGCGCATGGCCGCGTCGCTGCCGCGCGGCCGCTTCGTCGAGATCGCGCGCGCAGTCCACACGCTGCACGAGGACAACCCCGACGCGGTGGTCGCCGCGCTGCGCGAGTTCCTCGGGTTCTGAGACGACTGAGGGTTCCGAGGCGGCCGCGCTCAGGCGCGGTGGGAGTGTCCGTTCAGGTAGTGCGCGCGCAGCAGATCGGCGCCGAAGTCGTTCTTCGGATCGCGCCAGATCGAGTGAATGTGGTTGGCGTCGTTCTGCGTGTTGTCGAACTCGATCAGGAGCGTGGGACCGTGAATCCGGTAGTAGTGCGCATGGCCGGGCTCGAGCGGGCCCGCCCACGCGAAATGGAGACGCTCGACGCCGGCCTCCCGCATGCGTCGGAGCTCCGCGTCGGCCACTTCCGGCCGCATGTTGCGCGCGTACGCTTCGACGAGCTGGACGAGCTGCTCACGCTGCGGGGCGGCGAGGTCCGCGGCGGCCAGGCCGGCGGGCGCGGTCAGCGCCTCGCCGCGGCTCGGCCCTGCGACGATGTCACCGAGCGACCGCGCGGCGATGATCATGCGCTGTCGCTGGCCGATGTCCGCGCTCTGGGCGAGCGCGCGGCCGAGGTCCTGCTCGCGCCCGAGGGCGCGCAGGCCCTTCGACGGGCCCGAGCGCACCTCGGCGGGATTCGCGCCCATGAAGGCCGGCGTCACGGCGAGCGGCTTGCCCGGCACGATGGTGAAGTTCAGCGAGAGGTGATGACCCTCGATCCGCCAACCCCACGGCGCAGTGGGCCCCGGCGCACCGAAGATCGTCACCGCGTAGTTCTCGGGATCACGCAGGAGGCCGCCGAACGTCTCGAGCTGGCGGAGGACGCCCTCGAGCCGGATGACGTTGACGGTCTTGTCGTAACCCGCCGCGGAGAGGCTCGCCTTCATCAGCTCGTGAGTGGCCGCACGCGCAGCGGCCGGCATGTCCTTGAAGGGCACGCCCTCGCGGCCGCGCGGGACGTAGTGCCAGTTGACGCGCTCTCGATCGGCGAACGCGAAGACGGCGCGCCGCCGCCCCTCCTCGGACAGGGCGGCGAGGAAGGCCAGCGCCGCTCTCGCCATCGCGCTCCGGCCGGCGTCGTCGACCTGGCCGAGCGCGGGCGGCGACAGCGCCGCGACGAGCCCGGCCGCCGCCGCGCCGTGGAGCAGGCGCCGGCGCGCGATCACGCGTACTTCACGGTGCAGCCGTAGGCGCGAGTGACCGGCGTCTTCACCGGCTCGCCCGCAGCCACCGACTGGAGCGCCGCCCGCACGTAGTTCTGCGCGCCCGGCACGTCGCTCTTGCGCGATGTGGGCTTGTCGTCGATGGCGCCCGCGTATTGAAGCGCGCCGGCCTTGTCGATCACGTACATGTGCGGCGTGTTCGTGGCGCCGTACATCTTCCCCACGACGCCCGTCGGATCGAACAGCACCGCGGTGGGCGCGGCGCCGCGCGTCTTCGTCAGCTCATCGGCCTCGGCCGCGCTCACGTGCCCCTGCGTGCCCGGCGCCGACGAGATGACGGTGAGCCAGATCACGGCCTGCCCGGTCGCCTCCTTCTGGAGCGCCTGCATGTTGCTGGTCTCGTAGTGCTTCCGGACGTAGGGGCAGTCGTGATTCGTCCACTCGAGGACCACGATCTTGCCGCGATAATCGGCGAGCCCAACGCTCTTGCCGGTGCTGGCCGTCAGCGAGAACGCGGGCGCCGCGGCGCCGACCTTGGCGGAGGCCGCCCACGCCGGCCGCGTCGACACGAGGCCGCCCCCGAGGGCGGCGAGGCCGGTGGCGGCGAGGAAGGTGCGACGACTCACGTTGGGCTGGTCCATGGGCGCTCTCCTCCTTGGATCGATGGGTTCACACGTTCAGAGCTTGTCCAGGGCTTCGATCACCGCGCCCTCGCTCAGGATCTGCGGGAGCACGAAGGGCTCGGTCGCCGAGCGGCCCGACGCCGCGGGCGGATAGAGCACGTAGAGCGGCACACCGCTGCGCCCGAAGGACCCGAGCACGGCGGTGATGGCGGGATCGCGTCGCGTCCAGTCGGCCTTCAGCACGACCACGCCCTTCCTCGCGAACGCCTCCGCGACCGCGCCCGAGGACAGCGCGACGCGCTCGTTGACGAGACAGGTGATGCACCACGCCGCCGTGACGTTGACGAAGACAGGGCGTCCCTGCCGCCGCAACTCGGCGAGCCGGCGGGCGCTCCAGACCTCGTCGTTCGCGCCGGCGCGTCGCCCCTCCGCCGGAGCCGTCAACGAGCCGGCGACGGGGCTCAGGACGATCGCGGCCAGCGTCAGCGCGACGACCGCCGCGAACCCGATCCGGCGCCGGGCCACAGCGGCGCTCCGAGACCGCTCGTAGAGCCAGGCGGCAAGCGCGATCAGCGCGAGTCCAGCAAGCGCGGCGATCACGCCGGCGGGCCCGACCTGTTGGCTCAGCACCCACACGAGCCAGGCCACCGAGGCGTAGAGGGGGATCGCCAGGATCCGCTCGAGTCGCGCCATCCAGGGGCCCGGCCGAGGGAGGAATCGGCGCCACGCCGGGACCAGCGTCAACGCGAGATACGGAGCCGCGAGGCCCAGGCCGAGCATCTCGAAGATCAGCAGCCCGGTCGTCCACGGCTGGGTCAGCGCGAATCCCACCGCCACGCCCATGAACGGGGCCGTGCACGGCGTCGCCGCGACCGCGGCCAGCGCCCCGGTGAAGAACGAGCCCGCAGAGCCCGGCCGTGCGGCGAGCGATCCGCCGATACCGCCCAGCCGGCTGCCGATCGCGAAGACACCGGACAGCGAGAGCGCCATCGCAAACAGGAGATACGCGAGCGCCGTCACGAAGGCCGGCGACTGGAGCTGAAATCCCCAGCCGATCTGTTCGCCGGTGGCGCGCAGGGCAATGAGGGCGCCGGCCACCGCGGCGAAGGATACGAGCACGCCCACCGTGTACGCGATCCCGTGCCGTCGCATCGCGGCCGGCGACTCTCCACCGTGCCGGACGAGGCTCAGCGCCTTCACGGACAGCACCGGCAGCACGCACGGCATCAGGTTCAAGATGAGCCCGCCGGCGAGCGCGAGCAGCAACGCGGCCGGCAGCGCGCCGGGCGCCGCCGCACGCCGCGGTAGCGCGCGGAGCGCAAACGCCTGGCGCGCGGCCCCCTCGTCGAGGCGCTCCGTCATCACGAGCACGCCATCGATCGGTTCGGCCAGCGCCCCGGGAAGCTGGCCGCGCGCGACGGCGAGCGTGATGCCCCGCGCGTCGACCCGCGCCTCCTGGGGCGCGGCGTGCTCGATCGCGCCCCAGCGAGCCGGATAGAACCAGACTTCGGCGATGCGGTCGCGGGCGAGACCAGGGGCCGCGACTGTAAGCGTCACCGTCTCGTCCGTCGTCTCGAACGAGGCTCCCCAGGGACTCGGCGATGGCACCGCGCGCCGCGCCGCCGCGATCAGCGATGCGCCTTCAGGATCGGGCGCGGGCGTCCCGACGGCGACCGGAAGCGTCAGCGAAACAGGAGCCTCCTCGGGAATGCACTCCTTCTCGCACACCAGCCAGCTCGCGAGCCCCCGGAGGGTGACGCTCGAGCCGGGTTCGAGCCTCGCGGGCGCCGTCACGGGCAGTGGCAGGACGATCTCGTGCGAGTAGCCATAGCTCATGGCAGGTCCCGTGCGGATCCGCTCGGGAGGTGGCCAGGAGAACTCGCCGGCCGTGAAGCCCGCCGGCAGGGTCCACTCGATGCGCGGAGGCTCGCCCGAGTCGCCGGGATTGATCCAGTACGTGTGCCAGCCCGGCGCGATGTGTTGCCTGAGGCCAATCCAGAACGTCTGCCCAGGCGCCACCCCCCGCACCTCGCTGACGAGGTCGACGCGCACGCGCGGCTCGTCCGGGACCGCCGCCGCGGCAAGCAAGGGAACGACCAGGATCAGAGCGAGCAAGAAGGCCGACACTCGGTAAACCGCCACCCGGCCATTGTGCCACGCACCCAAAGCAAAGCCCCGCCCAACGAAGCACGGCGGGCCGACGCCAAGGGCGAGAAGGCAGATCAACCGAAGGCGATCAGAAACCGGCCCCTGGGCGAGCGCAGGGCAGGCGGGCGAGAACGGCCCAGATGCGAGGCGGCGCCCGAAGGCGGCACGCGAGGCGTACTCTCTGTACGTCGAGCGTGCCGTCGAGGGCGCCAACGAAGCAGCTGGTCCGTTATCGGCCGGCTGCCGCGCCCGGACGAGCGCGCCAACGAAGCAGCCGGCCCCTTATCGCCCGCCCTCGGCAGACCGCCAGCCGGGGCAGGCGGGCGAGAAGGGCCCGGATGCGAGGCGGCGCGCGAAGGCCGGGCGCGAGGCGTACTCCTGTACGTTGAGCGCCTGGACGAGCGCGCCAACGAAGCAGCCGGCCCCTTATCGCCCGCCTGCGCGGAGGAGGAGGGAGAGGGTGGAGGTCTCGTAGAGTTCCTCCGCGAGGATGAGCGCCCCCATGACCAGGAACCCCGTCTCGGCGGTCAGGACCCCCAGCGCGAACACCCCCGCGATGAACGCGACGATCACCACGCGGATGCCTCGCACGAGATCGAGCGCCAGGCCAGCGCGAAGAGCCCTCGCCATTCGCGCCACGCCGCGCACGGCCGCGTACGCGCCGAACAGCAGCAGCAGTCCTCCCACGATCCAGCTCGTCGGCGCCTCGTAGAGGTTGATCATCGGGTCCTCCCTCCGGACCCGTCCGATCGAGCGACGGTCCGTTCAGCCGTCATCGTCCAGCCAGCCGCATGGAGGCGCAATTCCCTGACTGG
>Ga0187894_10005363_pt1 | contig 13141 bp, 3 predicted proteins | sample GBC1701081metaG_FD_136650 | JGI IMG/M metagenome (GOLD analysis project Ga0187894, IMG submission 136650) | White microbial mat communities from a lava cave in the Kipuka Kanohina Cave System on the Island of Hawaii, USA - GBC170108-1 metaG ... | reverse complement strand
CACGAAGAAGAACCACGGACTGGCTGACCGCCGGGTGCCGCATCAACGCATGCTCGACCTCTCCCAGCTCGATCCGATATCCTCTCAGCTTAACTTGAGCGTCTTTTCTTCCAAGGTATTCGACGTTTCCATCGCTCAGGTACCGTACCAGGTCTCCCGTCTTGTAGATTCGTTCCCCTGGCTGACCATACGGATCCGGAATGAACCTCTCCGCGGTCAGATCTTCTCTTCCCATGTATCCCCGCGCCACCCCGGCGCCCGCCACGTATAACTCTCCGGTTACGCCCACCGGCGCCGACTGCATCCGCTCGTCAAACACGTACATCCGCATGTTCGCCAGAGGTTTGCCGATCACGCTGCGGGAATGCCCTTTCAGATCCTCATTCGTTACTCTCTTGTAGGTTGTATGTACCGTCGTCTCCGTGATCCCGTACATGTTGATTAGCTGAGGCAATTCATCGCCGTGGCGATTCGTCCATCCTTTCAGGCTTTGAAACTCCAGCGCCTCGCCCCCGAAAATTACAGCCCGCAAGCTCGAAGCTCCGCCTGATCCCGCCGCTTCATCGGCCTTGATGAAGTGACGAAAGGCGGAAGGAGTTTGGCTCAGGATCGTCACGCCTTGCTGACGGACGAGATCGCAAAATTCTTCCGGCGTCCGGGCTACGAAGTGAGGAACCACGACCAATGTCCCGCCGTAGATCAACGCTCCCCACATTTCCCAGACCGAGAAATCAAATGAATATGAGTGGAACATGGTCCAGACATCGTCTTCGCTCAAATGTAATTTTTCGTCCACCGCGTTGAACAAATTGAGCGCGTTGCGATGAGTGACCATCACCCCTTTGGGTCTGCCTGTCGATCCTGATGTGTAGATCACATACGCCGTGTTATCCGGCTCTACTTTCGCCGGCAAATCTTCATGGCTCCGGATCGAAATCGTTCTCCAATCGCGATCCAGACAAATCAGAGGCGCCGATCGCTCCGAAAATCGCTCCGCCAGGTGTTCTTGCGTAAGCAGGAGCCTGATCCGCGCATCTTCGACCATCATGCTCAACCGTTGCCTGGGATAGCTCGTATCCATCGGGACGTAGGCTCCGCCTGCCTTCAGTACTCCCAACAACCCCACGATCATCTCCAGGGACTTCTCCGTATACAGTCCAATCGGCTCCTCAAGGCCAACCCCGGCGCCTCTCAGATAACGCGCCAGTTGGTTGGCTCGCCGGTTCAGCTCGCGATAACTCAAACAGGCGTCCTCAAAGACCACCGCCACCGCTTCCGGGCTACGCTCCACCTGCCGCTCAAACAGATCGTGAATGCGCAACTCCGTCGCGTATTCTCTGCGGGTATTATTCCACTCCTCCAGAATCTGCCGTCGCTCTCCCTCGGTCAGATATTCGATCTCTGAGATCGGCGTTTCGGGATTCGTCACGACCGCTTCCAACACCGCGCCCAGATGCCCGATCAAGCGTTTGATCGTCGCGGCCTCAAACAGATCGCTGCTATAGTTGATGTTGCAAATCAGGCCATCCGCGACTTCCTCCACCGTGAGCAGGAGGTCGAATATCGATGTCTCAATGGGAACCTCAAAATTACTCAACCTCAGGCCGGATAATTCCAATTCCCCCGCCGGCGCGTTCTGTAAGACCATCACAACCTGAAACAGAGGCTGATGGCTTAAATCACGCTCGGGCTGCAGGCGCTCGACCAACTGCTCGAACGGCAAGTCCTGATGCGCGTACGCTCCCAGGCACACCTCCCGCACTCGCCGCAACAACTCCCGGAAACTCAAACTCCCTTCGACCTCCGTCCGCAGCGCCAGAGCATTGACGAAGAATCCGATCAACCCTTCGGTCTCCGCTCGCGTCCGATTGGCGATCGGCGAACCGACGACGACTTCATCCTGTCCGCTGTATCGCTTGAGCAGCGTCTTGAAGGCCGCCAGCAGCGTCATAAAGAGCGTCGCCCCTTCTCGCCGGCTGAGCGCTCGGAGTCCCTGCGTCAACTCTTCCGGGAACTCGAAGTCCAAGCTCGCCCCGCGGTAGGCGGCCAGCGCCGGACGCGGATAGTCGGTGGGCAACTCCAGCGGTTCTACTCCCTCCAACCGCTCACGCCAGTAGCTCAGTTGTCGCTCCAGCGCTTCGCCCTGCAACCAATTCCGCTGCCAGACCGCATAGTCGGCGTACTGGATCGGCAACTCCTCAAGCGGCGACTCTTCTCCCGCGCTGTAGGCCCGGTAGAGATCTCCGACCTCTTTGATCAGGATTCCCGTTGACCATCCATCGCTCACGATGTGATGCATGGTGAAGAGCAACACGTGCTCTTCTTCTCCAAACTTCAACACCTTCACTCTCAGCAGCGGCCCTCTGCTCAGATCGAATCCCGTCCCCGCTTCTTCTCTCGCTATCTTTCCGGCTTCCGCCTCTCTCTCCTCCGAGGCCAAACTCGTCAGGTCTTCGACCTCCAACTTTCGCGGCTCCCACTCATCGATCACCTGCGCCGGCTCACTCTTTTCCACTTCAAACCTAGTCCTCAGCGCCTCATGCCTTCTGACGATCTCATTGATAGCTCGCTCCAGCGCCTCAAGGTCCAATCGCCCTTCCAGTCTCACGGCGCCCGGCATGTTGTAGAAGGAGTTGTTCGGCGCGAGCTGATCCAGGAACCACAACCTCTGCTGCGCGAACGAGAGCGGCAGCCTCTCGTTTCTTGACGCTCTGACCAGCGGCGGCTCTCCTTCCCGGGCTCTCTCCCCCATTACTTCCCCTATCCTCCGTCCCCCAATCTCCATATTCCCGATCAGCGTCTGCTCGCGCCCAGCCGCGCTCTCGATCAATCTCAGGTATTGCTCCCCGATCAGCTCGGCGCTCTCGCGGGAGAAGATCGCGGAGTCATATTGAAGCTCGATCGTCAGGCCATCCGTTTTCCGATATCCACTCAGCTTCAGCTTGAACCGGTCGATGCATACGGACTGCCTCCAATATGAGAACTTCACCGGCCCGGCATACTCCGCCTCCGGCCACTCCTCGTATTCGAAGCCTATGGCATTGGTTCGATCCGGCGCCTTTCCGCTTGCCGCATTCCGTAGAGAGACTTCCCGCGAGGCATACGCTTGCCGCAGGGACTTGACCGCTCTTTCCACCGCCTCGTCGAACCGGATACCAGGCCCGATGATTCCCCGCGCTGGCGCGTAGCTGGCGAACAGGCCGAGAGCATCTTGGAGTTCGTCGAACTGCCTTCCGTCAAATAGGCGCTCGGTAGTAATTTCTTCCTCGCCGCTATGGCGCCAAAGCAATATCTGCCAACAAGCGAGGAGGAAGCCGGAGACGGAAAAGCCGGGAGTATTGCTGATCGCCTCGATCCGCTCTGTCATCTGCGGATCCGGAATTAAAACAGTGGATTCAGGCGAAGATTGATGACGCGAAGATTCCAAAACCTCCGCGGGGCCGGATTCGAGCGAGAGTATAAGATCAGGAACAGAACGGCTTACTTCTTGACGCCGGCCCTCAATCTCCTCGATTTCCTCTTCAAGCAGCTCGTTCTGCCATTCGGAGAATTGCAGGTACTGCGCCGTTTCACCCGGCAATTCTCTACCCTCAAGCTCCGCCGCATAGAAACGGCTGATCTCTCTGAACAAATTCTTGAGAGTCCGGCTATCCGCGCATAGCGCGTGCAGGCTGATTAGCAGGAGATACTTCGACGCCGATAACCGGCCCAGACAAAAGCGCGCCAGTAGACCGCGCTTGACATCGAAGGGACGAGCCTCCTCTCTGAAAAGGCGGTCAAGGGCGGTCTCGAGATGTTCCGGCTTCCTATTACTCAAATCCACTTTCCGGCACGGTAGAGAAGGGTTCTCAAGGATTAGTTGAATCGGCGTATCGAGACCCGGAAACGAATCGAGGGCCGTTCGCAGAACCTCATGTTTCCGCATAATCTTCTTCAGAGCTTCTTCGAGGGCCTCCGGTTCCAGGTCTCCTTCCATCAAAATCGCGCACTGAGCTTTGTATGCCTGGCTATCTTGCTGCAGGCGCCAGATTCGCTTCTGCTGGGGCGACAGCCGGTATCCTTCAATTACTCCTTCTCGTCCTTGCATGCCGTTGTCCTCTCTCGCGAAAGTGATAAATCAGCGCGCGGCTTTGTACCTGGGGTTAGCGCCTTACTTGGAATGGAAATCTTGTGTTGGGGGTAGCTGGATGGTGGCTTTATTGACGAATGATCTCCGTCGCTATTTCGATCTCTTGCCCAATTCCCGGAATCAGGCTACTTCGCCTGAAGGCAAAGTAACGATCTTGAGGTAAGAGCGCCTATCGCATGTTCAAATTCCTCCGCCGTCATCTTGTTAGCAAACGACTCGTACAAATCGGAATAATCGACGCAGCTCAGGCACTTTTGAAAAACATCGAAATGATTTCTGCTCAGGATTATCTTTCTATCCTGCCAGGTGATGTGAACATCGTCTCCGAGAGAGGTGTCTTCATCAACTGGGCCTAGTTTTCCCGCATCTGTCAGCAGCTTTAGGTTCCTTGAGTGTGTCTGTTTATATTTGGTGGCCTTCACGATAAGCGTGTTCCAGGTTTCTTTGCGGGCGCCGTAATTATAGTAGGAAAATGTATAGGGCAATTGAGCTATATCCAGATAATCTATCTCAAACCCGAACGTTTTCAGCGTTTGAACGATCTCTTGAGGGTTACGCTCCCCAACAGGGTGGAATAACAACGTTGAAATAATCAGCAACTGTTGTCCGACTTCCATCGACTGGCAGATACGCGTTACCAGCGTCTTCATCTGATCGCCTGCAAATAGGTCTAAAAGATAAGGGACGCAGACCAATTCCGCCGGGGTTGGGCCTATCAACGCAAAAGCGTCTCGCACTTCGTACTGAATATTTTTACCTGTCCTCTCGCTTGAAGGATGGAATTTTGCGTGGAGTGACTGAGCTGATATGGCGTTGAAATCGCTGCTCACCTGGTAAAACAACCGTGGAGCGTGAAACAGCGTGGGCAACTTATGGTACTCCCGCTGAATAAGCATGCGGCCGACATAAAGCGCCAGCCAGGAGAGATCGGAGCAATAAACGGACTTGATATTCTCCAGGGAGGAGACGTAATCCCCCATCCGGCAAACCCCGGCCCCGCAAATATAAATCGAGCTTGCGGAAGAAAACAGGGGCTTTGATTCCAGATAAGACGCCAGCTCGTTAAACTCGTTATATTCGGAATCTATCCATTCTCTATCGGCTATGGATATGAGCAGAGGTTGGTCGTAATAGCCTATGGCGCCGGTTTTGTTAAAGCTTTCATCGGCTGAATTCAGTGTAGCGACCTTATCTTCTCTGGGATCATAACCCAACTCCATCTCTATTTCCGTTAACACGTCTTTTAGCTCCGGACAGGATTCGTTTATTGCCGCCCACAATGTTCGGAGATACTTGCTCGGGTTACCAACCTTGATGTTGATATCTTTGATTGCTTTGTGTGAATTGCGTATGGTCTTCATTTAGCCATCCTCCTTTCAACTAAGCCCGCACGAAGCGATTCAGTCTTCCGATAAGACGACCGCCCTGGGCTTCACGCTCTTGAATCTACTGTAATTGTATTCTTCGCGAATCGCGCGGTTGATAGCTTGTTGCGCTTTCTCGGCCTCGCTGAGCATCTCCAATTCGTCCAACGGAGTGTCCGGCCGAGCGACAATACTGGAGAGAAGGGTCTCAAAATGGCTGTGCATGAGTTTAATTATTACTTCCTCGAAGAGGTCGGCGTTATAGATCCATTCGGCCTGTATCGCTTCGGCGCCCTTGGTTATCCACAACGTCAAATCAAGCCTTGTCGAGTACTGCCCCACGCCCGCCGAGTCGTTCTCACCCTTCGTTAGCCTCGCTTCTTCTTCGGGCGCATTCCGTATTCCGAATGCTATGTTGAACAATGGCGTCTGTCCGAGGAATCCTCGTTCCGGCTGTATCTCTTCGACCGACTTTTCAAATGGCGCCTCCTGGTGGGCATAGGCGCCCAGCGCCACATCCTTCACCTTCTTCACCAACTGCGTGAACCGGGGATTGCCACTGAGGTCAGTCCTCATCGGCAGCATGTGTATAAAGGACCCGGCCGGATGATCGATCCCTGCTTGATCTCCGTTTACCGCGGCGGCCCCCACGACGATATCCGTTTCCGCCGTGTATCTGGATAACAACGTCTTGAACGCCGCAAGCAGCGCCATAAACAATGTCACGCCCTCCCGCTTGCTTAACGTCTTGAGGGATTCACACAACTCCGCCGGCAATGGGATTGATTTCGCCGCCCTGCGATAACTGGGAATCTGCGGACGATGATCGCCGGCTAAATTGATAACAGGCGGCTTACCGCCGAGCTGATTCTTCCAGTAATGCAAGCGCTCTTCTTCGTCTCCGCCCCTCATCGCCTCCACTATCCTGATTGCCAACCCCTCTACCGTCGGGTCCTCGAAGATGCTCCTCACCTCGATCTCCACGCCGAACGCATTCCTCACGCGCGAAACGACCTGCGTGGCTAATAATGAATGTCCCCCGATCTCGAAAAAGTTGTCTGATCTCCCCACTCGATCGAGATTCAGCACCTCCTCGAAGACCCCGGCCACAATCTCTTCGATGGGCGTCCGCGCGCCGGCGTACTCGCGCTCTAACTGTCTGCCCGCGCCCTTCAGCGTTAACAGTCTCTTCCGGTCTATCTTCCCACTGGCTGTGAGAGGCATCTCTTCCAGCTCCAGGATCGCCCCTGGAACCATGTACTCGGGCAGCCTCTCTCTCAGGAAGTTCCGCAGCTCGGTCGAGGTCAACGAGTGGTTCTTACGTGGGACGACATAAGCCACTAATCGCTTATTGCGACTCTTGGCCGCGGCTGGGAGATCGCTTTTCCGGGAGGTTAAGAGTCGTTCCAGGAGCGCTCGCTTGTTCGGCGAAAGACCGCGCGCTCGCGCATTGAGATGGGCGGCGCCCGATCCCTGTATCTCCGGATATTGTTCTTGTTTCATGGGATTAAAAGTAGGATTTGAGAGCGCCTCTTCTTCTGACGTCTAACGTGGCGCAGTGGAAAGATCCGCCAAACGTATTGAAGTTTCTGAAATTGCAGGCGATCGGTTTGAAACCCCATTCCTTGAAAGCTCTCGCTATCGATTCTTCCTGTCTTTCCACGATCACCCGTTCTTCATCCAGCATGATGATGTTCATGTTTATCCATTTGCTCGTCATGTAGAGCGTGTGGCTATCGGGCATGCAGGGCTTCGGGCAGCGCAGGATCTCCCAACTGTCAAACATTTTGGGAAGCTTTTTTACTCGCTCCGGGTTTACCAGCGCTCTTCCGGGAGCGAGCGGCATGAGGGACGCGTCTATATGCATCGGGTGATCGTCGTCGAACTTTAATTCGTGAATTGTGAAGCGGTCGCCAAGATGCCGCCTCAGCCACTCTATGCCGAAGCTGTTAGTGACGTGGCTCTTCTGAACGAATATATCCTTGCCACACCTGATGAAATCCGCGGCGTCGAATGTCGGCTCAAACTCGGTGATCACATAGTTGACGGCGCCGTTCGCAGGCTCTTCATATTTTTGCCTGTACAGGTCCTCCGTCAGTTGAGGCTTGGGGCCGGCGCTCCACCTGGCTCCTCTGAGAAAGTATTCTTTGATTATCGGGCGAAAAGCGTTGATCTCGAAATACCGAGACCTCCAGGCCATCGGAGCCTCGATGATCTCATCGCCGATCGCAAGCAGCGTATCTCTAGGCATTGCGGCGTAGAGTCCGCCGGAGCTTGACCAGTCAGGTGTCGAGTAAGGCCGCGTGTGATCCAGCGCGTCAGGGCGGCGAACCGTGACGCCTTCCGCTTCAAGAATGTGGACGAACTCTTCCAGCTCCCTTTTCGCGGCGTCTACCTGTTCTTTCGGAAACGGCTTCCCGCCGTTTCGTTTATAGAAGCCTGATTGGTTCGGCGGCATCGTCGCTTCCAGCGTGACGTGCCAGGTCGGAACACAAGAGCCTTCAATCACCCCGACGATTACTTCTTCAAGTGGGTCCCACTCATTGAACGCGTTAACGACCGGCGTCGCTTTAACCGGCGGCGCTTCGGCTTCAGACACAAACCCGGCATAGTTTGTGGTCATCATCATCTTCTCCCTTACAGCGGTTTTCACTTGCCCGCGCCCTTTGCGCCTTTGCGTGAGACAAGGTTTCTCGCAAAGGCGCAATGACGCAAAGAAAGAGCAGCGTCGCACGTACCTGAAAACCGCTCTAACTGCCAGGAGCGCGGCAGCGTATGGAGTGCGGCGAGTCCTCGCCGCTTTGCTTTCTCAGAACGAAAGCGGCGAGGACTCGCCGCACTCCATACGCTGCCGCGCTTTCGGTTATGGCCATTGTTGTTTCTGATACGCCACCGCTTCCCGAATAGTCAGATTGGGTTTCCGATTGCCGCTCGGACGCGCATTTCGTCTTTACAGCAGTTTTCATTTTGCGCCTTTGCGTGAGACGAGGAACAGACCCGCTTCTTCTTCCGACAAACTGTCGATCTCGTCAATCAATTGCTGAATGTTCTTGTGGTCGGCGGACAATCTCTCAAAGAGCGGCCCATTGGGCCAATTGATCCGGGCGTATTCCAACTCGCCAGATTCCGTCAGACCAGGGACGCTCTCCTGCTCCATAGCCATGACCACTGCTTCCCGCACCGCCGGATGCTGTTTCAATACTGATTGGATTTCTTCCAGCTCGATGCGAAATCCCCTGATCTTCACCTGTTGATCCATTCTACCCAGGTGCTCAAGGTTTCCATCCTGGCGATGGCGTACAAGATCGCCGGTCTTGTAAAGCCTCGCTCCAGGCTCACTATTAAAAGGATTCGGAACAAACATTTCGGCGGTCAGTCCGGGCCTCTCCTGGTATCCTCTGGCCAGCCCCGACCCGCCGATATAGAGCTGGCTGGCAACGCCTGCCGGAACAGGCTGCGCCTGCGAATCGAGCGCATAGACCTCTATGTTGCCGATTGGCCGTCCGATGGGCACAGTGGTCTGATCGCCCTCCAGCGTACACTCCCAGAAGGTTGAGTCTATCGACGACTCCGTGGGACCGTAGAAGTTATAAAGCTCCGCGTCGCAGCGCAGGATGAATCTCCGCAACGTGGCGAACGGCAAGGACTCGCCTCCACAGAGGACTCGCTTCAGCGAGGCGAAGCGTGTTTCAACAGGCTCGTCCAATAACAGGTCGAGCATGGAAGGCACGAATCCGACGATGGTGACCTTGTGATCCTGTATCAGACGCGCGATACGGCCAGGATTCTGATGTTCGTCCGGCCCGGACAGTACCAGCCGGGCGCCTGAGACAAGCGGGGTGAATATCTCCCAGACGGAAACGTCAAAGCTGAACGACGCCAGTTGCAAGAGCGCATCGCTTTCGTCCGGAGGCATGGTCATCCTTTCCCACAGCATGCGATTTGCAATGCTTCCATGAGACACCATCACGCCTTTTGGTTTGCCAGTGGAGCCTGACGTGTAGATCACGTACGCCAGATTGTCCCTGTCCATTTCGCTCTCATATCTCTGCCCGGACTCCCGCCGGATATCCTCGCCATCCGCCTCCGGGTCTATTACTCGGCATCCCGCTCTTTCGAACTCCGGCTTCAGCCTCGCGTCGCTGATCACCACTTCACAGCCGCTGTCTTCCGCCATGTACTTCCGCCGCTCTACCGGATACGTCGGATCTATCGGCACATATACGCCTCCTGCTTTCATCGCCCCAAGCACGCTCTCCACCATCCCCATGCCCCTCTCTACGCAAATACCCACACGCCTCTCCACTCCGACTCCCATCCTCCTCAAAAATCTCGCAAGCCGGTTGGTTCGTTCATTCAGTTCGCCGTAGCTCACCTGTTCTTCTCCATAAACCACCGCCACGGCCTCCGGACGGAGCGCTGCTTGCTCTGCGATCATCTCGTGTACTAATCGCGCCTCTCCGTATGCGATCTCCGTTTCATTCCACTCCCCGACGATCTGTCTCCTCTCCGCCTCGCTCAGCAGTTCGATCTCTCCGATCCTCTGCCCGGCGTCTCTGACTACTTCCGCCAACACCTTCTCGTAATGCCTCGCCATCCTCCTGATCGTCTCCGCCTCGTATAGGTCCTGGCTATATACCAGACAGCCCGCGATACCCTCTCTTCCTTCCGTCAGCGCCAGCGTCAGATCAAACTCAGCTACCGCTGTCTCCGATCCTATCTCCTTCAACTTCAGCCCTCTGATCTTCAACTCTTCCTGCCCTGCGTTCTGCAGCAGCATCATCACCTGAAACAATGGGCTTCGGCTCAGGTCCCGCTCCGGGTTGATCTCTTCCACCAGCTTCTCAAACGGCGCTTCCTGGCGCCCATACGCGCCGAGCGCCACCTCTCTCTCTCTCTTGACCAGCTCTCTGAAACTCGGATTCCCCGAGAGATCCGTCCGCATCACCAGCGTGTTGACGAAGAACCCGATCAGCCCTTCCACCTCTCTCCTGGTTCGATTCGCAATCACCGTTCCGACGCTGATATCCTCCTCTCCGCTGCGCCTCATCAAGAGCGCCTTGAAGGCCGCCATCAGCGCCATAAACAACGTCACCCCTTCTCTCTGACTGAGCTTCCTCAGACCTTCGCTCAATTCCTTCCCGATCTCTATCCCTTCCGTACCTCCTCGATAGCTCGGCGCCGCCGGTCTCGGATGGTCGGTCGGCAGCTCCATCACCGCTGCGTCCTTAAGTCGCTCCTTCCAGTATTCGACCTCGCTTTCCAACACTCCTCCGGCCATGTACTCTCTTTGCCAGACGGCATAATCGGCATACTGGATCGGCGGTTCATCGAGCGGCGATTCTTCTCCCGCGCCGTAGGCCCGGTAGAGCGCTCCGACCTCTCTGACCAGAATTCCCATCGACCACGCGTCGCTTACGATGTGATGTATGGTGAAGAGCAACACGTGATCCTCCTCTCCGAGCTTCAACACTTTGATTCTCAACAGCGGCTCTTTGCTCAGATCGAATCCCGTCCCCGCTTCTTCTCTCGCCCTCCGGCCGGCTTCCGACTCTCTCTCTTCCCAGGTCAAACTCGTCAGGTCTTCTATCTCCAACTCGCGACGCTCCCACTCGTCGATCACCTGTACCGGCTCGCCTTCCTCAACTTCGAACCTAGTCCTGAGCGCCTCGTGTCTTCTGACGATCTCATTGATCACTCGCTCCAGAGTCTCAAGGTCCAGCCTTCCCTCGAACCTCACCGCGCCCGGGCAGTTGTAGAACGGATTGTTCGGCGCGAACTGATCCAGGAACCACAATCTCCGCTGCGCGAACGACAGCGGCAGCCTCACACCGCTTTGGCCCTCTCGCGAGACCCTGACCAGCGGCGGCGCCTCCGCGCTCCTTTCCGCTCTCATCGCCTCCTCCACCTTTCGCGCCAATCCTTCCACCGTCGGCTCCTCGAAAATGCTCCTCACTCCCAACTCCACTCCGAACACCGCTCTCAGGCGCGACACCACCTGCGTCGCCAATAACGAATGCCCTCCCAGTTCGAAAAAGTTCTCTCGTATTCCTACTCCTTCCACTCTCAGCAATTCTTCGAAAACCCCGACCAACATCTCCTCCACCGCCGTCCGCGCCTTCTCATACTTCTCCTCTCCAACCACATCCTTTGGCAATGGCAGTCTCTCTCGGTCAATCTTCCCGCTTGCCGTCAAAGGCATCTCTCCCAATACCACTATCACTCCCGGTACCATGTACTCCGGCAGTCTCTCTCTCACATGCGTCTTCAGTTCCGCCCCTGTCGTCTCTTCTTCTCCCACCACATACCCTATCAGCGCCTTTCCTCCTCTCTCATCCTCTCTCGCTACCACCACGCTCCCTCTCACCGATGGATGGCTATTCAACGCCTCCTCGATCTCTCCTATCTCTATCCGGTACCCTCGAATCTTTACCTGCTGGTCCTTCCGCCCCTGGTATCGAATACTCCCATCCTCCAGATAGCTCCCCACGTCTCCTGTCTTATACAACCTTCGATGTGAGACTCTTCCCTCTCTCTTCCTCCCCTTAACACCGTAAAAACTCCATACCTCATACTCCTGCACTCCATCTCTGCTCGCCACCACATATGGCATCCGGCAGATGTTTATCTCGCTCCCTCCCTGCATATTCAGCATTCTCACTATCGTTTCCTTATCCTCCTCCACGCTCTCTCCTCGCGTGATTCGGTTCTCCATCGAGGTGTACGTGATCGGCCTCTCCACGTCCCCGTCGTCTACTGGAACTATCGGCAGGATTGTTTGTATCGCGAACCGTCCTCCTTCTTTCAAGCTTCTGAACAGGTTCGTCAGAAAGTTCTTCGGGTTCCCCAATCGGTCCAGCGTTAAGGTCGAGATCGCAAAGTCCCGTGTCTCCTCCGCTATTCCGTTTTCCTCTCCGAATTTCCTTGGCGTTATGTCTACTTTCCCCATCCGCACATTCAACTTTTCCCCTCTCGCCCGCTGCACCAGAAACGGACTCAAATCCAGCCCCTCCACTTCCGCTCCCATTCCCCTCAACGCTTCTAGCACCTCTCCGTTTCCAAAACAAAAATCTATCCCCTTGAGACCCGCATAGCTTCGATACGGCAACACTATCCTCAGCATCTCCTCGTTAATCCCGCACGATGCGTAACTCTCGTTCGCTCCTTCTTCGAAGTACCGGCTGAATCCCTGGTAGACAATCTGATCCCCGCTATATCTCTCAATGAATTGATTCGTTCTCTCGATCAAATCCTCATCCAGCCCTTTGACCGACTCCGGCATCCGCCCGTCTGCCATCCCTTCCCGCCGCCCCTCTCTCTTCCCATTCTCTTCGCTCTTTCCCGCGCTATTTCTCTCTTTGAACCTCTTGATCTCCTCTTGCGCGCTTGCCACTGAGACCAACCCGTTATCTTTCGCCCTCTCACTCTCGATAAATTCATTGGGAACGAACCTGGCCGCCGTCGCTTCCGGCTGGTTGAGATACCCTCGCGCTATCCCTTCTCCGCTCAGGTAGATTTCTCCTGCTACTCCCACAGGCGCCGGCCTCATCCTCTCGTCCAGGATGTAACACCTGGTGTTGTCTATCGGAGTTCCTATCGGCGCGCATCCCAGCTCCTTCACCTTCTCCTCTTGCGCTTCCCACAGGTG
>Ga0187894_10005362_pt1 | contig 13141 bp, 13 predicted proteins | sample GBC1701081metaG_FD_136650 | JGI IMG/M metagenome (GOLD analysis project Ga0187894, IMG submission 136650) | White microbial mat communities from a lava cave in the Kipuka Kanohina Cave System on the Island of Hawaii, USA - GBC170108-1 metaG ... | reverse complement strand
TTCAACCTCCCATTACCTGAGGTGCCAAAACTCATCGCAATTTCAACATCCCAAAACCCCTGGGACAGAGAGGAGTTTTGAAACAACTTACTTTGCGGTTCATAGCAGAGGTGTTGGGTTTACGCTATAATGGCTGTGCCTGGTTGATCACCGACATTCTTTCCAATCTCTGTTATCACCCGGAGTTGGAAAACCTTGCTGCCATTCGCATTGCGGTACACAAAGAAGATAATCGCACAGGGTGGCTCATCTATGCCGATGTTTATAGTTGCCGTGAAGCCTACACGCAGCCCTACGAGTATATGGAAGCCCCTGACGGCTTGATTTTGTATGCGATGCACAATGTCCTTTGTTTGGCAGCAGAGGTTTGAGCGTCGGCAACGCCAACGCACCGCAGTAAAAGCGAAAGCAACCGTTCAGCGCGTCTGCTAGATCGGTTTTCAACTGCGTGAATGGTTTGGAGTGCGGTGACTGGTCACCGCTTTTGCATTGAACACCAAAGCGGTGACCAGTCACCGCACTCCAAAGACATGGCACACTCACCTGAAAACCGATCTAAAACAAATCATACCTCACCGCTTTGAATTCACTTTGATACCAAAAATATATCAAATTGCTATCTATTTGATAGTGGCGGGATCAACGGCGGTTATCTCTGAAAATCGCTTAAAGTCCGCGAAATTGAAGGTCAGTAAGTGGCTAAGGTTATGCACGATCATCGCCGCAGCGATTCGCGCATCGTGAGCTTGCTTGCCCATTACCTGACGTGCTTTTACGAGTTTTTCCCACTCTGAGAAGATACTTGCTGTATCAGGAAGGATGGCAAATAGTTTTTTGAACTCAGTTATTTCGGTTTCCGCTTCATCAACAGAATACCCCAAGCCGTTTTTTGCTATCGGACGAGTCGCCACCGCCCAATACTCAATTATATGTTGCGGCAGCATACACAGCGTTTCACCGTTTGAGCGCAGAATGCTTAACGCCTTCATCGCGTCCTGGTGCATTGGGCTAGTGGTTTGCGAAACTCGTAACAGGATATTGGTATCCAGCAGGTAGGTCATAGCTGCTCATCTTCCCTTTCCCGGTAGATACTTTCTCGACTAATCGCTTCATCTGAAAGTGGCGGCGCATATTGCGGGCTTTTCCTCGCTACGTCGTTTAAGGCTTTTGTCCACTCTTCCGCCGCCGCCGTTTCATAGAAAGGCTTCTCCCCTGCTCCATTGGTATCGGTTTGAATGACGCTCTCAAGATAATCCTCTACTGGCAAACCAAGCGAGGCAGCATTAGCAATGATCTGTTTTGCAAGACCAGGCGTTAAGATTTGCTTCTCCATTTTACACCTTCTGTTATAGCCAATTTCATCTTATAGGGTAGTTCCTACCCTGCCCTTTCATTGTATCACGTAACCAAAGAAACTCTTGAAGCAAGTTAGCTAACTTGCAAAACAACACAGGATCAGGATGCCACTGAAAAGGCTGATTCATCGCTTCGACAGAACAAATTGACGCTCGCACAAATTCCGGTAGTCTGATTCAAGAGGGCGGTGGTAAACTTCTACAACTCTGGAGAGATAATTTATTTCAGGAGTTCTTCGTAAATGCAATCATTGATTCTGGCGGGCGGCAAAGGCACACGCCTTCGCCCTCTCACCATGCATACGCCCAAGCCTATCGTACCCATTGCCAATGAGCCTTTTTTGCTTTATCAACTTGAATTATTAAAACGCGCCGGAGTGCGCGATTGCATCCTGTCGCTTTCTTATCAACCGCAGAAGATCGAAGATAAGATGGGCGATGGTTCGACCTTCGATATGCGAATCAGCTATGCCGTTGAAAGCTCGCCTTTAGGTACGGCGGGCGCTTACCGCAACGCTTACAGCATGATTAAAGAGACAACCATTGTCTTTAACGGCGACGTGCTGACCGATATTGATTTGAATGATGTCATTGCCTTTCATCGTGAACGCGGCGCGGTGGCAACGATTGTGTTGACGCCGGTTCCAAACCCGACGGCTTATGGACTTGTAGAAACCGCAGTAGACGGACGCATTCAACGCTTTTTGGAAAAACCTAAGCCTGAGGAAGTGACCTGCAATACTATCAATGCGGGCATCTATATTCTGGAACCAAAAGTGCTGGAATATGTGCCGGAAGGCGAATCGTATATGTTCGAGTATGGCGTATTCCCAAACCTTTTGAAGAATCAAGAACCGTTCTATGCTTATATCTGGGGCGGTTACTGGCGCGACATCGGCACAACAGAGAGTTACTTACAGGCGAATCTCGATGTGATGAACAGTGAAGTGAAGCTGATTAAACCGGCACAGGGCAAGCGCGGCGAGAAGTGCGACCCGGCGGCAGAGATTGACGCGATTTCGGTGCTTGACACCTCCTGTGTTGTCAAAGCCGGAGCGCAGATTATCAATTCTTTTGTCAGTCGCAATTGCTATATTGGTGAAAAAGCCCGCATTGAAAATTCAGTGGTGCGTGGCGGCTCGCGCATTGAAACCGGCGCAACGGTTCGCAATTCGGTAATCGGCAAAAGCTGTCACCTCGGGCGTTCGGTTGTCGCAGAAGATACGGTACTGGGAGATAAAACGGTGCTGACCGATTATAGCCAGTGCTGATGACATAACAATAGGGAAATTCAGGTCACTGGATACAACCTCTTTTGCGTTCCCAACTGGTCATCAGTTCCATAGCCTTCTTCCTCCTGCGCGGAAGTTTCAGGAAGTGGAGTTTTTGTTCAGCCAGTTGGTTAAATCACTGACCTTAGAGAAGCCAAACAAATCCCGGCTGAGTGCTTCCAAACGGGCGGTTGATAATTTCTCAAGGCGTTTTTGCGAGCGTAAAGAAATAACGCCCACCTGTTTTTCGAGCAGGAGAGTAACCACCTTCAATATGCCCAACTTTTCGCCTAATTCAATGCCACGTTTTTCGCCGCGCTGTTCGCCGCGCTGTTCGCCGCGTTTTTCGCCAACTGCCAAGCCTTCCTTGAAGCCTTTGCGTTCCCAACTGGTCATCATCTCCATAGCTTTCTTCCTCCTTCGCGGCTCTAGTTTAGCAATTTCCTGCTGAAAAGTCTCCTCCTCTTTCTCGTTCAAATTTAACGACAGATCAACAAACCCCGAAAGCAGGTAACTCTTCGCCGGGTTCAATTTTAACCCCAACAGCTTTCTCAGACAGAGCAACTTTACATACGGACGGTCTGCCGGTTTGATGTTCATTCTTGACATCAGAGCAACAGCAACGGGGTTCGGGTTATTGATAAATTCGCGCCAGTTCAGGCGATTCAACTGCACCGGACGAAAGCGAAATTCCAATGCCCGCCAGTCAGGAAACTCAACGACATAAGTGTTCGGGTAGGGGCGTTTCGGAGCTTTACCGTACAGCACCGCTATTGGATAGACCGGCAGACGAAATTGCTGATGAAAGTGCGTGAAATAGAAAAAGAAGCGTTGCTCGAAGTTCGCCTGTTTTCGCAAATCGCCCTGATTCTCGATAGCCGTAATAAAGAAGGCTTCCTGTTCGCGGAATTTCACTTTGGCAATAATGTCGGCTTCGCGCCGTTCGCCCGTCACCTGATCGGTGTAGTATTGCTTGTCAAGAAACTCAATCGAAGCTGCGTCCATATACGAGCGCATTTCAGGAAAAAACAAATCCAGAAACTCGACAAAGAAGGTCTTGAGCAACTCTTTGAATAATTTATCGCTGTCTATCATAGGCGAACAATTTGCAATACTCCTGAAATGAGCGACAGTCTACTGCACACCGGCTCGGAAAACAAAACGATTGTTGGCGACAGTAGGGGCAGCGCGACTCGTCACTGTTGCGGCTCATCGTGTAGAATGCTGGGCGATGTTCGCAGAAGTCGCCATTCCGGTTTTCATCCGGCAAACCTTCACGTATGAGCTCGTCGGTGAACTGTCGCGCCGCGCCCAGATTGGTTGTCGCGTTGTTGTGCCGTTCAATAAAAAACTGCTCACCGGCTTTATCGTCAACCTGCACGAAACCCTGCAAGGCGAAGTCCCGCCGCAGGACATCCGCGAAGTCGAAGAGTTGATTGACGAAACGCCGATTATTGAAAGCGATATACTGGAACTGACGCGCTGGATGTCAGATTACTATTACGCTTCGTGGGGCGAATGTATTCGCGCTGCTTTGCCATCGGGCGCTGCCATTGCCACCGAACAGATGCTCACCATCACCAATGCCGGACGCGCTGAATTGTCGCTGCATTCCGGCGGTTTCGGCTGGGCTTCTTCAAAACATCAGGCGTTGGAATTATTGTTCAATCTTGGTACACTGAACCCCAAAGAACTTGAACGCCATTTGCCGAAAGCGCAGGTCGCCTCGCTCATTCGTCAACTTAGAAACGCCGGACTCATCAACATTACCCAACGCGCCGGTGATTCTAAGCTAAAGCCGAAACTACAGAATGCTGTGCGCCTGAAAAGTCTGGAGTCTGGAGCCTGGAGTCTGGAGTCGGAACACGAAGCAAACGAGCATACGAATTCGCCGCGCTCGACTGACGAGTCTCAAAGTGAGAAAGAGCAAAGCGGTTCGTCGCCTTATGCAAACGGCAAGGCAACGAACGGCAAGCGCAAAAAGACTCCAGACTCCAGACTCCAGACTCCAGACTCTTCCGTGAAGCCGTTGAATGAGCAGCAGCAACGGGTTATCAATTTGCTAACTGATACGGATGAGGCGATGTCGTTCAGTGAATTGCTGGAAATCGCTCAGGTTTCATCGTCAGTAATTCGCACACTGGAAAAGCGCGGCATCGTCGAAGTCTTTGCGCGGGCAGTGCGCCGCGACCCGCTGGCGCATCTGTCAACGCAGCAACTCGATTTAGTGCAACTCAATGATGAGCAGCAGGACGCATTGGATAAAATCATCGCACAGATTCAGCAGCACGAATACGGTACTTTTTTGTTGCACGGCGTTACCGGCAGCGGCAAGACGGAAATTTATATCCGCGCTATGCTTGAGGCGACCCGGCAAGGCTTGAGCGCCTTGATGTTGATTCCTGAAATCGCGCTTACGCCGATGTTTTCGCGTCGCTTGCGGGCGCATTTCGGCGAGGCGGTAGCGATTCTGCATTCCAGTCTTTCCGATGGCGAAAGAACCGATGAATGGCGACGCATCAAAGAAGGCGAAGCGCGGGTCGTCATCGGCACACGCTCGGCAGTCTTCGCGCCGCTTGAAAATTTGGGGCTAATCGTCATTGATGAAGAACACGAAACGTCATATAAACAGGATGAATCGCCGCGCTATCACGGGCGCGACACGGCGATTATGCGAGCCGTGCAGAATCGCGCTGTCGTTGTCATCGGTTCGGCAACGCCGTCGCTGGAATCATTCCATAACGCGCAGACCGGCAAATCTACCTATATTCGCATGACGACGCGCTACGGCAATCGCCCGCTTGCCGAAGTGCAAACCGTTGATATGCGCGAGGTCTTCAAAAAATATGGTAAACAGCAGACTTTTTCTGATGAACTGAAACAGGCGCTTGCTGAAACCTTCGAGCGCAAAGAGCAGGCGCTTGTGCTGTTGAACCGGCGCGGTTATTCGTCCTTTGCTCTGTGCCGCACTTGTGGCGAAGCCATGCGCTGTATCAACTGCGATGTGACGCTTACCTATCATCGCTATAACTCAAGTCTGGTTTGTCACTATTGCAACTATATGCGCCCCGCGCCGAAGACCTGCCCGCATTGCGACGGGCAATACATTCAATATATCGGCGAAGGCACGGAACAGATAGAAGCAAAGTTGAAAGAACTCTTTCCTGAGATGAACATCGCCCGTGTTGACCGCGATACCACACGGCGACGCGGCAGCCTTGAGCATATACTGATGGAGTTTTCCGCCGGAACCATTGATTTGCTCGTCGGCACGCAGATTCTCGCCAAAGGGCATGACTTTCATAACGTGACCTTGGTTGGGGTGATTTCGGTTGATGTCGGTCTGTCGCTGCCGGACTTTCGCGCTGCTGAACGCACCTTTCAATTACTCACGCAGGTTGCCGGACGCGCCGGACGCGGCGATTTACGCGGGCGGGTAATTATTCAGACTTATCACCCGAATCATTACGCGCTGCAATGCGCCAAAGAGCAGGACTATGAAGAGTTCTATCACCGCGAGATTGCTTTTCGTCGTTCGATGCACTATCCGCCGTTCAGCGCCTTAATCAATATCAATGTCAAGGATAAAGATTTCGACCGTGCTAATGCGGCAGCAATAGATTTGGCGCGATTGCTGCGCGAATCAACAACGGATGCGAGCTTGCGAATTTTAGGTCCTGCGCCCGCGCCGATTGCCCGCATCAAAGGCGACCATCGTTTTCAAATACTCGTCAAAGCCCGCAGTCGCAAACGGGCGCGGGAAGCCTTGGATTTTGCCATGAATCGGGTTATTCAGACGGGACACAATCCGCGCTGTTTCTCTGTTGAAGTTGACCCGATTAGTTTGATGTAAGATGGACGATTCGGTTATTGAAGAGGCTCAATAATAATTACAAAAGCAGATTTGAGATTGCAAAGACACAGCAACAAAGAAGGGAAACCGAATCACTTAGGCGGTGGAACTACGGGGAAAGATTTCGATTCTATTCTTATACTTTTCAAAACGAATCTGATAGTTATCGAAGAAGCCTTTTTGCCCCAGTATACCTGAACCGGCTGCGCCTACCTCCGAAAATCCGACTTCCAGTTCAATAGTGTTAAGCCCTGAAACCTCTAATTGCAGCTTTTTAAACCTTGAATGGCTGACCTGAAATGCCTTCATAGGTTTCTTTGCGACATACGGCAAGATCAATTGCCAAAAGTTTTGCGATGTCGGAATGAAAAACGCAGACATCAGCGCCGGAATCAATCAGCGACAATACTTTCTGGCTTTTTCCTTGATAGGTAAGAGCAATATAAATAAATGGACGAGCAATCCAGGATTTGCGAGGGTTTCTAACAGGAATTTTCTTATAGGCAAATTGCATTACGAAAGAAAGCCCCGATCAAACAGACCCACCTTAAATAAGGCGGCATCTGCATAACCGTTCCTTTCTGCTTCGAGTTTTGCTTCCAGCGCACTTTCACCACTACCGACAATTTTTTCATCCGGTTCGGTAATCGCAATCCATCTATTTTCGTATTTCCAAAGCTCATCAGCTAAACTGTCATTTGGCTCGTTCATCTATATACTCCGAGTAAACAAGTTGTCAGAGCTAATCTTAAACTTGCCAAGTACAGGTTACAAGGGAAGTTTATCTTTATCATTATGCTCTATATGGTTATTGAGAGACTCAAGCCGGGGGCGGCGGTTGACATCTACCGTCGCGCTCAACAGCAGGGGCGTTTTCTGCCTGATGGTTTAGAATACATTGCCAGTTGGGTTGATCTTGAGTTCAATACCTGTTTTCAACTACTGCAGACCGACGATGAAAGGCTATTCGACGAATGGCGCAGTCATTGGCTGGACCTCTGCGATTTTGAAATCATCGCGGTTCGCACCTCAACAGCAGCCTTTCAGATTATTGCGCCACGCCTCTGATTTTCTGAACGGAAAATAAATGATTAAACGTGATTCACATTTGGCGAGGAACTATTGTTGATTTGGCGCTTTTGTTGTAAGTTTCAGCAGTCACTTTTTCTGCAACATAAAGGAGAGACCGGTCATGACTTGCACCCGATGCCATGCGGCAGTTCCCGATGGTTACAAATTCTGCACCTCTTGTGGTGCGCCGATGGGCGGCACTGCGCCTATTTCACAAACCAACCCGCCACAAGGTTCAACGCAACCAACTTCTTCTTATCCGCCCAACGTCCAGCAAGCCGCTGACCCATCACAAAGCTACGGGCAGCAACAGCAAGGCTACGGGCAACCGGATTACGGGCAACAACAAGGTCAATACGGCTACGGACAGCAGCAGGGCTACGGGCAGCCGGGACAATATGACTACGGACAACAGGGGCAGCAAGGCGGCTATGACCAGTCGGCATATCAGCAACAACAGTATGGCTACGGGCAGCAACAGCAGAATTACGGACCGGGAATCAAAATGGATGATGACGGCAAAGGCAGCGGGCGCGGCTATAGCTATGAGATTCTCTATCAGGGCGCGTTTGCTTTAGCGATGGTGCAACTGCAAGCCGAGCAATCGGTCTGCGCCGAAGCCGGAGCGATGGTCTGTATGTCGGCAAATGTTGAATTGCAAGCACAAATGAAAGGCGGCTTGATGGGCGCATTGAAACGCGCTGTCGGCGGCGAATCGGCATTCGTTTCGACCTTTACGGCACGCGGCGGACCCGGCGAAGTCAGCTTTGCGCCAGGAGCGCCCGGAGACATTGCGGCAGTCGAATTGAACAATCAATACTTCTTTGTGCAATCGAGTTCTTACTTAGCGGGCGATGCCGGTCTGACGGTGGACACGAAATGGGGCGGCGCAAAATCGTTCTTTTCCGGCGAAGGTTTGTTCGTGCTGCAAATTTTCGGCACCGGGTTGTTGCTGGTTTCGTCATTCGGCGCGATTCATCGTAAGCGATTAGCTCCGGGTGAACGCTACGTCATCGACACCGGGCATCTGGTAGCGTGGGAAGGCTCAACGCAATACACCTTGCGAAAAGCGGCGGCAGGCTTTTTCCGCAGCATGGTCAGCGGCGAAGGCATCGTAGCGGAATTTATGGGACCGGGCGAAATTCTCATTCAAACCCGCAACCTGTCGGCATTTGCCGGAATCCTCAAACCCTTCTTCCCAACTCAAGGCGGCAGCGGCGGTGGCTTTAATGTCAACCTCGGCGGCTAACAGGAACAGGCGCAGAAAGCATCTATTGAATCTTCTGCGCCTGTCCTGCCTTACCTATTTGATACCAAATTCCGTTTTCAGAAATGCCTTTACGCCTTCGCGTCCGGTTATCTGTAACCACATCGGTTTATCGCTGCTTTCAATCTCCATATTGAATTTGAAGAACGGGCAACAGAGCCGTTCATAGGAAACAAATTCAGCGAGCGAGAGAAGCATTTTTGAGTCGGACGCAAAGCGCAACGCATAACCGTCGGGCAATTCCTTAACTTCCTGAATCGCCGTGTGCAGCTGCTTGCCCAATTCGATATGTCGTTGGCGTTGCGCTTTCGTCAGCGCCCCTAAATTGCAGAAAAACGCTTGTCCTTCCTGCTTCTTTGCCTTCCCCTCAACATTTTGTTCGCCTCCCTCAATGGCGCATTCACCGCTTGCCGAAAAGAGTTTCGTGCTGCCGGCGCTCAATAAGCCGACCATTGCCATTACCGAAAAGAAAATCATTAGTTTCATTCTGACCTCCCGAAATTATTATTTGCGGAGAGTGAAGGCAATGCAGTTCGCGCCTGACTCACGCATCGGTTGCCGTGCGTGAGTCGTTTACGTTCAGCAACAGACAAAGCGGATACGGCGGCTGGCACTGGCAGGAGTTCATGCCATGCTCGATGGCATTTCGCATCTCCTGTAGATGGCGAATCTTTGCGTCAATCTCCGCGACCTTCGCTTCGGCAATGCCGCGCAGCTTCTTTGCTGATGGTTCACCGCTGCCGCGTAATTCGATGAGCGACTTAATCTCGCCCAATGTAAACCCCAGTTTCTGCGAACGCTTGATAAAGCGAATCAATAATACTGCGTCCGCCGAATAGTCCCGGTAGCCGGATGACAAGCGATGCGGCTTTTTCAATAGTCCCAGGCGTTCATAGAGTCGCACCGTCTGAGTATTCACTTCTGCCTGCGCGGCAACTTCGCCTATTCGCATTGTGGTTCTCTCCGTCAACAAGAGTATGCACCTTGTACTACGGTATAAGGTCAACAAGAAAATTCTGCACCATGCAAAATCATTATACTTTTCAGATTACGGGCGCTTCTCATGCTACTATTAGCGTTTCAGGATGCAAGCCATGTTTATAGATTCACACGCCCATATTGAAAGCAGTCGCTTCGACGATGACCGCGAGGCCGTCATTCAACGCGCTTTGGATGCGGGTATCGAAATTATCGTCAATGTCGGTGATGGCGATGTCGCCCGCGATTCGCACGCCGCCGCTTTTCGTCTGGCAGAACAGTATCCATTTATCTATACAACCGTCGGCGTTCACCCCCACGAAGCCAGTCTTCTCGATGATGAATTATTCGCCCGCTTGCTTGACTTGTCCGAGCATCCGAAAGTGATTGCCTGGGGCGAAATCGGGCTTGATTATTATTACGATAATTCGCCGCGTGAGGTGCAACGCGCCGCTTTTCGCAGACAATTACAGGCAGCGCGGCAGAGACATCTGCCTGTTGTCATTCACACCCGCGATGCCGAAGCCGATACGCTTCAGATAGTGCGTGATGAGTGGCAGGGGGTAAACCCGGCGGGCGTCATTCATTGTTTTACCGGGACGCGGGAGTTTGCCGAAGCCGCCGTCGAACTCGGCTTCCTGATTTCCTTTTCCGGTGTTGTCACCTTCAAAAATGCCGAAGATTTACGCGACACGGCAAGGCATCTGCCGCTTGATAAAATTCTCATCGAAACCGACAGTCCATTCCTTGCGCCAATGCCGTACCGCGGCAAACGCAACGAACCGGCTTATGTCATTGAAACGGCAAAGACCATTGCTGCGCTGCATAACCTCCGTGTTGAAGAGATAGGGCGCATTACGACAGATAATTTCAAACGTCTATTTCCGAATACAGAGTCGGCAAGGTCGCTGTCTTAGCCTATCTTCCTGACTTACTGACATCTGATGCAAGACTTCCGGTTATCCGGCTTGCTTCCCCATTCATTAGCAGCGTAACATAAGCGGCTCAATATCCATCCCTGTTCGTTCACTAATGGAGGAGTCTTGAAGGTTAGCATTCGTCGTGTTCTCCCGTTGCTCGTCGTCTTACTGGCGTTGGCGATGTTTTTTAGCGAGCCGCTTTTGCAATTGACCCGCGCTCAACAAAACAGCAATCGCCCGCTGGTTGCCCGCATTACCGCCGCGAATCCGCAGGAATTGGAACAGATTGTCAAACTCGGTCTTGACTTGCTGGAGATGCGCGATGGCAACGATCTCTTCTTTCTGACCACCAATGAACAGCTTGAGGAGCTTCGCAAACAGGGCTACACGGTTAGAAGAGACGAGGTGCAGACAGAACTGCTACGGCGACAGGCAGAGTCTAACACTTTCAATGGCGGCTATCGCACGGTTGCTGAAATGCGGACGCTGTTGGAAGCGAGAGCCGTGACCTATCCGAATCTGGCGGAATTTTTTATCTACGGGCAGAGTTGGGAAAAGGTGGTTTCGGGCGGCGCTGCCGGTCATGATCTCTTCGGCATTAAACTTACCAATCGTTCGATAACGGGAACAAAGCCTACCTTCTTTTTGATGGCGGCAATCCACGCCCGCGAGTTGTCTACCTCTGAACTGGCGTTGCGATTGATAGATTACCTGTTGACCAATTATGGCACGGATGGCGATGTCACCTGGCTGCTTGACGAACATTTGGTGGTTATCGTGCCTACCGCAAATCCCGACGGGCGAGTGATTGCCCAGCAAGGATTCACGCAACGCAAAAACACCAATAACACACGCGGCAACTGCGCGAATCCGCCGACCGGCTCAAGCCAGTACGGTATTGATTTGAACCGCAATTTCTCTTTCAAATGGGGAACCATCAATCCGCCGACTGAACCGCCATGCGGGTTGACCTATCCGGGACCGACGGCGGCATCAGAGCCGGAAAGTATAGCCCTGCAAAATTTGATAGCGTCGCTCTTTCCTGACCAACGCGGACCGAATGACAACGACCCTGCGCCATTGACCACCACCGGGACGATGTTGACCTTGCATTCCTATAGTAATCTGGTGTTGTGGCCCTGGGGCTGGACGACAAACGCTGCGCCGAATGCCGTGCAACTTTCCATCATCGGGCAGAAGTACGCCGGCTATAATAGCTATACGCCGCAGCAATCAACCGAACTCTATCCGACATCAGGGACAACCGATGATTGGGCATATGGCGAGCTTGGCATTCCGGCGATGACCTTTGAAGTCGGTCCCAGTTCCGGCGCTTGTGGCGGCTTCTCCCCGCCTTTCACCTGTCTGGATAGCGGCAGTGGCGGCAATTTCTGGGGGCGCAATCTCCCCGCGTTTCTTTATGCAGCGCGGCTTGCTCGCACACCTTACGCGCTTGGGCAGGGACCAACGCCGGAAAGCGCCCTGACGCTGCCATCGGGCGGCGGCTTTGAATTGAGAGCAAACTTCGACTCCAATTTGAACGGCGGACGCGCTATCACGGCTGCCGAATACTATGTAGACGTGCCGCCGTGGCGCGGCGGTACAGCGGTGGCGATGAATCCGCTGGATGGCAGCTTTAATAGTACCGTTGAGACGGCAACTGCCGTTATCAATGGTAGCAGTAGGCGGCTGCTTTATGTGCGGGCGCGTGATGCTGGCGGCAATTGGGGTCCGATGCGTGGTATCTTCTCGCCGGTCGTCTGCGCCTATAGCATCAATCCGACAACGCAAAACTTTACTTCTTCGGGTGGCACAGGTAATGTCGCTGTAACTGCTGATGCCGGCTGCGGGTGGACAGCGGTGAGCAATGTCGCTTGGGTCAACATTACTTCCGGCAGCAGTGGTTCCGGCAATGGCAGCGTCGCCTTCACGGTCAGCGCCAACCCCTCCGCCACCCCGCGCCAGACCACTTTGACCATTGCCAACCAAGCCTTCACCGTCTCGCAGGATGGACTCTCGCCTTGTTCTTTCACCCTCGCGCCAACCTCGCGCACTGTCACCTCGTCTGCCGGTTCTTCGCAAGTCGCCGTCTCGACTGCCGCCGCCTGTAACTGGACGGCTGCCAGCAATGACTCCTGGCTCACCATCAGCGGCGTCGCCTCCGGCACGGGCAACGGCATCGTCACCTTCGCCTTTTCTGCCAATGCCGCATCTAATCCTCGCCAAGGCTCTTTAACTATCGCTGGTCAGAGCTTCCAAGTCACGCAAATCGGCACTGGCTGTGTCACCTCACTTGATCCTGCCAGTCTGGCTTTCGACCTTGGCGGCGGCGCGGTCGTCGTGCGCGTCAATGCGCCAGCCAACTGCTCGTGGAACGTCACCAATTTGCCCGCTTGGGTCGCGGCGTCGCTTGTCTCTGGCAGCGG
>Ga0187894_10005361_pt1 | contig 13141 bp, 10 predicted proteins | sample GBC1701081metaG_FD_136650 | JGI IMG/M metagenome (GOLD analysis project Ga0187894, IMG submission 136650) | White microbial mat communities from a lava cave in the Kipuka Kanohina Cave System on the Island of Hawaii, USA - GBC170108-1 metaG ... | reverse complement strand
TCCCGACTTCAAGATGGAGAAGCACTTCATCGACCGCCGCGTGCGGCAGATGGAAGGTGAAGGCGTCGAGTTCCGCACCGGCGTCGAGGTCGGCACCACGATCTCGGTGAAGTCGCTGCTGGAGGGCTACGACGCGGTGGCGCTCACCGGCGGTGCCGAGGCGCCGCGTGATCTCGAGGTGCAGGGCCGCGAGCTCGCGGGCATCCATTTCGCGATGGACTTCCTGACGCAGCAGAACAAGCGCGTCGCCGGCGACGACGAGGCGCGTGCCGCGCCCAAGGGCACGCTGACGGCCAAGGGCAAGCATGTGATCGTGATCGGCGGCGGCGACACGGGCTCGGACTGCATCGGCACGTCGACGCGCCAGGGCGCCGCCTCGATCACCCAGCTCGAGATCCTGCCGCGGCCGCCGGACAAGGAAGACAAGGGCCTCACCTGGCCGGACTGGCCGCTGAAGATGCGCACCTCTTCCTCGCAGGAGGAAGGCACCGAGCGCGACTTCGCCGTGCTGACCAAGCGCGCGGTCGGGTCCAACGGCAAGATCGAGGCGCTGGAGTGCGTGCGCGTCGAGTGGGTCAAGGACGCGAGCGGCCGCATGGGCATGAAGGAAGTCGAGGGCAGCGCCTTCCAGCTCAAGGCCGACCTGGTGCTGCTGGCGATGGGCTTCGTCGGTCCGGTGCGCAAGGGCATGATCGATCAATCCCAGGTCGAGCTCGACCCGCGCGGCAACGTGAAGGCCACCGTCACCGACTATCAGACCTCGGTGCCCAAGCTGTTCGCCGCCGGCGACATGCGCCGCGGCCAGTCCCTGGTGGTATGGGCGATCCGCGAGGGCCGCCAATGCGCCCGCGCCATCGACGAGTCCTTGATGGGGACATCAGACCTGCCGCGTTAGTTCCCCTGGGAGCGCGGGCGTCCCGCCCGCATCATGAGCGGGCGGGACGCCCGCGCTCCCAGGCTTGACCTCCGGCCCTTCCAGACCGACATGAGAGGCCGGAGGTGGTCATGAGCACCGCAGAGACCCGGATCGAAACCGACTCCCTGGGCGAGGTCGCCGTCCCCGCGGCGCGCTACTGGGGCGCCCAGACCCAGCGCAGCCTGCAGAATTTCCGCATCGGCGGCGAGCGCATGCCGGCGGCGCTGGTCACCGCGCTCGGCATCCAGAAGAAGGCGTCCGCCCAGGCCAACCGCGAACTCGGCCTGCTGCCGGCGGAGATCGCCGACGCCATTATCCGCGCTGCCGACGAGGTCATCGACGGCAAGCTGACGGACGAGTTCCCGCTGGTGGTGTGGCAGACCGGCTCGGGCACGCAGACCAACATGAACGCCAACGAGGTGATCGCGGGCCGCGCCAACGAGCTGCTGGCCGGCAAGCGCGGCGGCAAGAGCCCGGTGCATCCCAACGACCACGTCAACCGCTGCCAGTCGTCCAACGACTCGTTCCCCACCGCCATGCACATTGCCGCGGCGCGCGAAGTGACGCGCCACCTGCAGCCGGCGCTGCGCGAGCTGCACGCGGCGCTCGCCGCCAAGGCCACGGCGTTCGCCGACATCGTGAAGATCGGCCGCACCCATCTGCAGGACGCAACGCCGCTCACCCTGGGCCAAGAGTTCGGCGCCTGGGCGCGGCAGGTCGCCAACGGCATCGCGCGGCTGGATGCCGCCCTGCCGCACGTGCTGGAGCTGGCGCAAGGCGGCACCGCCGTCGGCACCGGGCTCAACGCCCATCCCCGCTTCGCGGCGCTGTTCGCTGAAAAGGCCGCGGCATTGACCGGCTTGGCGTTCAAGACGGCTCCCGACACCTTCGAAGCGCTGGGCACTCACGACGCGCTGGTCGAGCTGTCGGGCGCGCTCAACACCATCGCGGTGTCGCTGCACAAGATCGCCAACGACGTGCGCCTGCTGGGCTCGGGCCCGCGCGCCGGGTTGGGCGAACTGCACCTGCCGGAGAACGAGCCCGGCTCGTCGATCATGCCGGGCAAGGTGAACCCGACGCAGGCCGAGGCGCTCACCATGGTGGCGGCGCGGGTGATCGGCAACAACGTCACCGTCACGTTCGCCGGCGCTAACGGGCATCTGCAGCTCAACGTCTACAAGCCGGTGATCGCCGACGCGGTGCTGCAGTCGATACGGCTGCTGGCCGACGGTGCGGAGAGCTTCGCGCGCAACTGCGTGGTCGGCATCGAACCCAACCGCGGCCGCATCACCGAGCAGCTCGAACGCTCGCTGATGCTGGTGACGGCGCTCAACCCGCATATCGGCTACGACAAGGCCGCCAAGATCGCGCGCAAGGCACACCTCGAGGGCCTGTCGCTGCGCGAGGCGGCGCTGGCACTGGGCCACGTGACGGCCGGGCAGTTCGACGCCTGGGTGCGGCCCGAACAGATGACGGCGCCCGACGAAGGTTCGACGTGAGCGCAGGCGATGCGCGCATCCGCAAGCGTTCGGTGACCATCGGCCGGCATCGCACCAGCGTCTCGCTGGAGGCGGCGTTCTGGGACGAGCTGCAGGCCATCGCCGAGCGCCGCGGCCTGTCGCTCAATGCTCTCGTGGCCGACATCGACCGCGAACGCCTCCAAGGCCGCGACCTGCGCGACGCCACGAACCTCTCCAGTGCGCTACGCCTTCACGTGCTCGAGGCGCTGAAGACACCCCTCTCCCGCTAGACTAGCGGGAGAGGTGAAGAGCTCAGAAGATCTTCTTGAGCTTCTTCAGCGGGTCGTTGGTGGTTGGTTTCTGCTGCGGTGGCTGCTGTTGTTGCGGCGCCGTGCCCGGCGGCTGGGTCTCCGGTTGACCCTGCGGGCGAACCGACGCCGAGGCCGGGCCGCGATCGACCGAGCGGCTCGGGTTATCGGCAGGGCCCTTCTGCTTGACGATCACATAGGGTGCCTGCGGCGACTCCTCGACGAACACGTTGGTGATCGCCACCATGGTCCAGGCCGGCAGGTTGACGTCGGCCTCGGTGATGGCCCACGCACGGTTGCCGTCGACCCGCAAATCCTTGGTGTGCAGGTTGCCGTTGCGGATCGCGATGGTGCCCGACACCGGCCCGGTGCGGTTGGCGAAGCGCTCGTTGGCCACCTTCAGCGCCGCGCGCAGGTCGCCCAGCTCGTCGCTCGCCCCCGTGCCGCCGGTGATCTTGTCGAGGCGCTTGCCGATACCCTTGAGCGCGCTGCCGGCCAGCTTGCCGCCGAGCTGCTCCTCGACGCTGGCGTTGAAGCGTACGTTGCCGCTGACTTTACCGTCACCGTTCAGGCTCGAGATGATATCGGCCGTGCTGGCGAGGCTGCCACTGAGCGACAGGTTGACCGAGACGACGCCGTCGACACGCTTGGTATCGCCCAGCGCGCGGGCGGCCGTGCCGACATTGATGTTGGCGGCGGCCAGGCGTGCATCGAAGCTGTTGTTGGCGGCGCTCAGCGTGCCCGTGAGGTCGATCGTGCCGCCATAGACGCCGCCAGCCAGGCGCGCGATGGTGAGCACGCCGCCCTTCAGCGAGGCCTTCAGCACGGCGTTCTCCAGCCGCCACGGCGCCTTGCTGATGGCCGGTGCCGCGATGTCGACGTCGGCGTCGATGCCCTTCATGAAGGCGAGATTGATCGGCGTCTTGGAGTGGCGTGAATCGCCGTTGCCGCCCTGCGATCCGCCGGCGGCCGCGGGCTTGCCGCCGCCGCCCTGCCCCGTCAGCTGGTCGATATTCAGCTCGCTGGTCTTGACGTTGGCCGTGATGCGCGGCACCTGGCCGCCCAGCGCGGCGGTGATCGCACCATTGCCCGTCACGCCCTTGGCAGAAAAATTGCCATTGAAGGCGATGGTCTTGGTGTCGCCCTTCACGGCACCGCTAGCGCTGACGCCACCCATGCCGTCGCCGGCCTTGTCGTTGCCCAGCGCCGTCAGCAGCTTGTCGAGATCGTTGGTCTGGAAGCTGAAGGCCGAGAGGTCGTAGCGCGGGTTGCCAGCGGTCGGCGTCACCTTGCCGGTCAACTTCAAAGTGGCGCCCAGCGCGTTGATGGTGAAGTCGCGGAACACGAGATCCGCCGCCGTGCCGGCGACGCCGCCCTGCAGCGACACCGTGCCGATCTGCCCTTTCACCGGCGAGCTGGCGCCGGCCAGTTTGAGCAGCCGGTCGGCGTCGCTGGTCTGCACGTTCACCGCGAGGTCGAAGCTGGGCGTCGTCGTCAGGTGGGCAACCGAGCCCTTCACCGCCACGGACGCACCGGCGACGCTGCCGATGCGGCTGTCGCCGAAGGTCAGGCGCCCGTCACGGTAGGTCACGTCGGCTTCGATCCCTTCGATGCGCTCGCCGTTATAGATCACGCGGCCGACCTTGGCCTTGACCCGCGCGTCCAGCGCCGGCGGCGCCGCGGCGGCAGGGGGCCCCGCGGTCTTGCCCGAGGGTGCGCCGGCGGCCGGCTTGTTGCCGGCGCTCGCCGCCTTCTTGGGCAGGTAGGCATCGACGTCGATGGTGTCGGCCTGGAAGTCGGCGGTGATGCGCATCGGCGCGCCGAGCGCAATGGTCGCGCCGCCGCGCGCCGTCATGCCGTCGAGCTGCACCGTGGCGTCGCTGATCGCGATCGCATTGCCCTGCGCCGACTGCAGCTTGCCCTTGAACGCAAAGGCCGCCAGCTTGTCGGCCGGCACCTGCGCCACATCGACCTTCAGCCAGTTCAGCGTCTCGCGCAGCTTGGGGCCAGCCAGCGCGATGTCGCCGCTGTAGGACTTGCCGTCGGCGCCGGCCGTCATCGTGCCGGCAAGTTGCGCATTGCCCGGCAGCAGCGCCTCGATGCGGCGCACGGCAAGCTGGCCATTCTCGAGCGCGACGTCGGCCAGCAGCTTGCGAACGGCGGCGCCGTTGTAGGTGACCTCGGCGGCGTCGAGGACCAGCTTGACGGCAAGGGCATTGGGCGCACCCGCTGCCGACGGCGTGGTCCCGGGACGGCTGGTGCCGGGGCCCGGTTTGGATGGTGTCTGCGAGCCCTCGTCGGCGGCCCGCCATTTGTCGAGGTCGAGCTTGGTGAAGGAGAGCTTGCCTTCGACCTTGGTCGTGGGCTTGAGCGCTACGCTGAGCGTTCCACCGCCCTGATCGTCGCCCAGCGCCAGCTTGAAATCACGGGCGCTGAACGCCTCGGCCGAGGCCTCGACCGCACCCTCGAACGCGACCTTGCGGGCCAGCGCTGGCGGCACGTCGGGCCGCGGCACCACGGCCGCCATGGCGAGGCCGCGGATGAACGCTGCCAGATCGGTCGCTGCCAGCTTGGCCGTGCCGGTGAATCGCGCCGCCGGCGTCAGGTCCGAGGCCGTGCCCGCCAGGCGGGCTTCGCCATCGGCCGTCTTGATCATCAGGTCGACCGGCACACCATTGGTCGCCTTGGCGCCGACCTTGCCGTCGAGGGTGACCAGGACGCCGTTGACGGTCAGTGAGCCCGCGGCTGCGAACGGCCCCTGCTGCAGCGACGCCGCCGACAGGGTGAGGTCCATCTGTTCCAGCCGGTACTCGCGCTTGGCCGCTGCATCGCTGTAGGTGAGCGCCCCATGCTCGATCACGACCCGGTTGATGGCGACGGTGAACTTGCTACCGTCGCTGGCTGTGGTCGTCGTCGTATTGCCGGGTGGCGTGCCGCCGGCGGGGGCCGCCGCCGGCGCGCCGTCGGTGCGTTTGAAATCATAGTTGGCGCGACCGTCGGGCCCGACCTCGATCGCGATCTTGGGCTCGATCAGGCGCAGTTCGCTGATCTCGATGCGGCGCGACAGCAGCGGCAGCACCGCGACGCCGGCGCGCACCGACTTCAGTTCGACCATCTGGGGCGTCTTGCCGCCCGGCATGTTGGCGAAGCGCACGCCCTCGGCCGACACCGACGGGACCGGCAGGATCGAGAGCTTGAGCGGTCCGTCGATCACCAGGTCGCGGCCGGTCGCCTCCTTGGCGCTGGCGATGATCTGCGGCTTGAAGATGTTGGGGTCGACCAGGAAGGGGATCGCGAGCGCCGCCACGACCAACAACCCAACCACCGCGCCGACACCGATCAGGATCTTCTTCATGGACCCGTCCTCGCCTTGGGAACGCGGGTTGGCGCCCCGGCTTCAGTGTAGGATAAACGACAAAGAATAGCGGCGACTTTATGGTTCCTGCAGAGGCACGCCATGGCCGACATTGTGAATTTGCGGCAGGCCCGCAAGCGCAAGGCACGACTGGAGCGCGAGCGCACGGCCGAAGCCAATCGACTGAAGTTCGGCCGATCCAAGGCCGACAAGGAGCACGACCGGCTGGAGAACGCACGGGGCGAACGCGTCCATGAAAGCCATCGGCGCGAGGACGCGTCCGACGAGTGACGTCAGCCGCGTGAGACCCGGCGCGTGGTGGCGCGCTCGAAAGCGAGGCGTTCAAAGAAACGGCGGGTCTCGGCGCTGGCGCCTTCGCCAGCCACGGCACGCACGCTGCTGAGGTCGAGCCGCCGGCCGCTGGCGATATCGACCAGCGCCGGCTCGATGCGGCTGCCGGTGGCGACGTTCTCCAGCTCCATCGGCCGGCCATCCTGCGCCGCGACACCGAAGCGGTCACCCCACTCCTTCAGTCCGACGATCACCGAAAACAGCGCGGCGCCCTTGTCGCTCAGCCGGTACTCGTAGCGCACCGGCCGTTGCTGGTAGGCGATGCGGCGGAACACGCCGGCTTCGACCAGCGCCTTCAGCCGCGCCGTCAAGACGTTGCGCGCGATGCCGAGATTGGCCTGGAACTCATCGAAGCGGCGTACGCCATACATCGCGTCGCGCAGGATGAGAAGCGTCCATGGGTCGCCCACCACGTCCAGCGCGGCGGCGATCGAGCAGTTCATGTGGGCGAAAGACGTGCGTCGCATGCGCGCGAGTATACGACAGCACGGCGAGTGCGCAATTCAGCCCCGTGCAGGCATTTCCGGACCGCGGGCCAGCATGCGCGACCAGAAACGATCTCACGCCGTCGTAAATATCTCGACCGGATCGGGTACGCCGCGCAGGCGATGGCGGCCCAGCGAGCGCATCGGGCGTGGACAGACGCGATTGAAGTCCGCCGAGGCCAGCACCGGCACCTTCAGCACCTTGGTCATGGTCTCCAGGCGGGCGCAGCGGTTCACAGCCGGCCCGATGACCGTGAAGTCCAGCCGGTCCTCGGTGCCGACATTGCCGAAGGTTACCAGCCCGACATGCAGGCCCACCCCGAAGCGGATCGCTTCGCGGCCGGCTTCGACACGCCCGGCATTGACCTCTTCGATGACCGACAGTGCCTCGCGCGCCGCATCGACGGCGCCGGATGTGGCATCGGGCAGGAACATCGCATCATCGACCGGGAAGATTGCCATCACACCGTCGCCGATGAACTTCAGGATCTCGCCGCCATGCTTCTTCAAGGCGACACCGATCGCCTCGAAGTACATGTTCAGCATGTCGAGCAGTTCGTCGGCCGGCAGCCGTTCGTTCAGCCCGGTGAAGTCGCGCAGGTCCGAGAACCACAGCACGGCGTTGATACGATCGCCGTCACCGCGCTTGACCAGTCCGTCGAAGATGCGCCGCCCGGTCTCGGGGCCGATGTAGGTCTGGATGACGGTGCGCGCAACCAATCGGGTAATGTGCATTTCCACCACCGCGCCGGCGTAATCGATCAGCCGCCGCAGGTCGGCGATATCGATGTCGCTGAAGCCGTCCGGCCGGTCGGTGGCGAAGGTCGCGATCGGCAGCAGCCGGCCACGGCTGGTCTGCATGGCCATGCCGAAATAGTCGGTGCCGCCGTCGGCCTTGACCTCATGCAGGGTGAGATGATGCCGGTCGGTCAGGTTGTCCAGATGGTAGCGAACTTCGGGGCCGCGCTCGCGAATCTCCTGAACCGGACTGCCGATATAGGCGCTGGTGTACTGGATACCCTGGCGGCGGTGAATCTCCGAGACCTGGATTGCCTGGTCGCGCCGCCAGATGACACCCATGGCCTGCAGCTGCGGATGGAGCAACTCCATGCCAAGGTAGAAGCGCCAGAGCGGGATACCCGTTGCGACAGTGCGTTCCAGCAGCTTGCCGATGAACTTCGGCAATTCCGGCTCAAGCCGACCGTCTCGCGCGATCCAGTCGATGACCGGGTCGAGCCGGGTCCCGTGGCCCAGGGCAACGTCCATCACTTTTTCGTCCTCCACGCGCCTCCTACCACAGGACGGCGGCGCGTTCGAGGAAACCGTTAGCGCAACGATCGCGGACGAAACCCTACGCGCGATGGGGGCGATCCGGGGGTCCTAGCCGGCCAGGACCGCCTGCGATTCCTCGCCGGAGGTGCGATAGGCCGTGTTGGTGGTCAGGTCGGCGATCTTGTCGATGTTCTGGGCGACATCTTCGATCGTCGGCTGACCGGCAACGCGCACGCCGGCGCCTTCGCGGAACTCGACCCGCGAGAAGTAGCCCACGCCCGCCGCCCAGATCTCGCCGCTGCGAGTGCATTGCTCGCTGCACAGATAGCCCACCATCGGCGAGACCAGCTCGGGCTTCATCCGGGCGACCAGCTCGGCCGGCATCAGGTCCTCGGTCATGCGCGTGCCAGCCACCGGCGCCAGAGAGTTCACCATGATGTTGTATTTCTGGCCTTCCAGGCGCAGCGTGTTCATGAAGCCCACCAGAGCCAGCTTGGCGGCCGAGTAGTTGGTCTGGCCGAAATTGCCGTACAGGCCCGAGCTCGACGAGGTCAGCACGACGCGGCCGTAGGCCTTCTGGCGCAGGATCGGCCAGGCGGCGTGGGTGACGTAGACCGACCCCATCAGGTGGACCTGCATGACGAACAGGAAATCGTCCATCCCCATGTTGGGGAACGACTTGTCGCGCAGGATGCCGGCATTGTTGACCACGATGTCGACGGTGCCGAAAGCATCGACAGCGGTCTTGACGATGTTGGCCGCCGCCTTCTGCTCGGCGACGCTGTCGTAGTTCGCCACCGCCTGCCCGCCCGCCGCCTTGATCTCGGCCACGACCTTGTCGGCTACCGCGCTGTCGCCGCCATGGCCGTCGCGCGCTCCGCCGGGATCGTTGACCACCACCTTGGCGCCCCGTGAGGCCAGCAGCAACGCGTGCGCGCGGCCGAGCCCGTTGCCGGCGCCGGTCACGATGGCGACGCGGTTGTCGAAACGGATGGTCATGGCGTTCTCTCCCGACATCAACGAAGGTTCAGGACATCGGTTGTTCCATGAGGCGTGTCGCAACTCAAGGGACGGATCGCTGGCCAAACCTCCAGCACGCCCCTAGGGTTCCGCACCCAAGAGGAGCCGTCCGCATGACCGATACGACCATCACCGCGCTGCGCACGACATTGCTGAACATCCCGTGGGCCGGTGAGCCACCGGCCAACGGCATCATGCCGCCGACGCACCGCGCGCTGCTGGTCCTGGAGATCGAGACCAAGGGCGGACTGACCGGGCTGGGCTACCTGCAGCCGCTGTCGGGCGGCCTGCACACCATCGACGCCTGTCTGAAGGAGATGGTGGCGCCCGCGATCCTGGGGCGCGATGCCACCGAGATCGAGGGCATCTGGCAGACCCTGTGGCGCAGCACCTACTGGGTCGGTCGCGGTGGCATCGCCACCTTCGCGCTGTCAGCCGTCGACATCGCGCTGTGGGACATCATGGGCAAGCGTGCCGGCCTGCCACTCTATCGCCTGTGGGGCGCCTGCCGCACCGAGGTACCTGCTTACGGCTCAGGCGTGTGGCGCGGCCTGGGGCGCGACGGCATGATCGACAAGGCGCGGCATTTTACCGGCATGGGCCTGAAGGCGATCAAGATGCAGGCCGCCCATATCCGGCCCTGGCGCGAGGACGTGAAGAATGTCCACGCCATGCGCGAGGCGCTGGGTCCCGACATCGAGATCATGGTCGACGTCAACATGGGGTGGACCGCCGATACCGCCATCCAGGCCGGCCGGCATTTCGACGAGGCTGACATCTACTGGATGGAAGAACCGGTGGTGTGCGAGGACTTCGCGGGCTATCGCCGCGTGGCGCAGGCACTGAAGACGCGCGTGGTGGGCGGCGAAAGCCATTTCACCCGCTTCGACCTGCGGCCCTTCTTCGAGCATCCGTCGACACCCATCCTGCAGCCCGACCCCATGCGCGGCGGCCTCACGGAATTACGCAAGATCGCCGCCGTCGCCGACACATGGGGTATCCAGGTCGCACCCCACTTGTTCCATGAGCTGCTGGTGCACCTGCTCTGTTCGATCCCCAACGCCAACTACCTCGAGTACATGGATTGGAACGACGATCTGTGGGTGGCGCCGGCTGTTCCGGTGAACGGTGTGCTGAAACCGTCGGAACAGCCGGGCCATGGCGTACGCTTCAAGCCGGAGATCCTAAAGGACCACCGCGTCGGCGGCAGCGAGATCATGCGCTGACGATTTGGGCGCCACCGTCACCGACTGCCGGATGGATGCCCCCGCATCCCAGGCCGGCCAAGGTGACGGCGATGGCGCGATCGATCGGTGTGTGCGGTTCGGCGCCCAGAGCAGCCACCAGCTTGGTGTTGTCCAGCATCAGAGGCTCGCGCCAGAGATATTGCATCTCGAGCATCTCGCGAAAGAGAGGCACCAGTGGCGACACGGCCCGCACGGCCCACCAGGGGAAGGAGCGAACCGGCAGGTCCTTGTCACCGACGACGCGTCGGATGGCATCGGTGATCGCCATCCCCGGCTCGAACCAGTGGCCGCGCATGTGAAACACCTCGACGTCCGCCAGCGCCGCCTCGCGCTCGACCAGCCGGGCCATGGTTTCCGCAACATCCGGTAGATAGCCCCAGCTGTGTCCGACATCGGGGCGACCGGGATAGACGATCGCACGGACCGGCCTGCCCGGCTTCACCAGCGCTTGCGAGAACCAGCTGTTGCCGGCACGCGGACCGAAGAAATCGCCGGCCCGCACCACGAGCGAGCGCACGCCGCGATCCGCTGCACGGACCAGCAGCTGCTCCATCTCGACGCGGACCGCGCCCTTGCGGGTCTTGGGATTCTGCGGCGCGGTCTCATCGATGACCGGACCAGCATCCGGTCCGAAATTGTAGACCGTGCCCGGCAGCAGGATGCGGGCGCCGTGTGCTTCAGCCGCCGCGATGGTGCTCTTCAACATCGGCAGCGCCAGCCCGCGCCAGTTCTGATAGCCGGGCGGATTGGCGCCGTGAACGATCAGCTGCGCGCCGGCCGACGCCCGCTCGACATCCGCGGCATGCATGGCGTCACCCGAGACCCATTCGACGGGACCCAGCCAGGCGAAGCGCCGGGCTGCTTCCGCGGCGCGCCGGTGCAGCGCCCGCACCCGCCAGCCACGCTTGCCGAGATTGAGCGCAAGTTCGGCGCCGATGCCGCCGGTAGCGCCGATGACGAGAGCTGTTCGTGGATCGCTCATGGCGGTCTCCTGTTGTCGATACCGACAGGAAGATGAGCCCAGTGTTGGCTAAATGGAATTGTATGAAATCGTTCATTCATTATAGAATTTTGTATGGAACCGAGCTGGGAGCACTATCGGTCGTTTCTGACGGTCCTGCGCCACGGCAGCCTGTCGGCGGCGGCGCGCACGCTGAAGCTGACGCAGCCGACCATCGGCCGCCACATCGACGAGTTGGAGCAGGCGTTGCGTCTGGCGCTCTTCACGCGATCACGGCAGGGTCTCGCGCCGACAGATGCGGCGGCCGAGCTGCGACCGCACGCCGAGGTCATGGAGGCCGCGGCCGGCGCGCTCGTCCGCGCGGCGTCCGGTGCGGCCGATCAGACGCGCGGCGTGGTTCGACTGACCGCGAGCGAAATCATCGGCGGCGAGGTATTGCCACCGATTCTCACCACATTCCGCGAACGCCATCCCGAAATCGCCGTGGAGCTGGTGCTGTCCAATCGGACCGAGGACCTGCTGAAACGCGAGGCCGACATCGCCGTGCGCATGGTGCGCCCCTCGCAAGCAGCCCTGGTGAGCCGCCATATCGGGCACGTGACGCTGGGCCTGCACGCGCATCGCCGGTATCTCGCGGCGCATGGCCGTCCGCAAACCATGGACGAGCTCACCCAACACACGATCATCGGCTTCGACCGCGAAAGCGCTGTTGTGCGCCATCTGCAGGACCTCGGCTTCACGCTGACGCGCGAGCTCTTCGCGCTACGCTCGGACAGCGATCTCGCCCAACTCGCGGCGATCCGTGCCGGCTTCGGCATCGGCGTTTGCCAGATCGGGATCGCGCGCCGGGACGCCGAGCTGGTGCACCTGCTGCCCGAACATTTCGCCTTTCAACTCGGGATCTGGATCGCCATGCACGGCAATCTGCGCGCCAGCCGACGCATGCGGCTGATGTTCGACCACCTGGCTGCCGGTCTCTCCGACTACATCGCCTCGACACGCCCGCGGCGCCGGCGCTAGCCGCATCGCGCGCCGACCCAGAGGCCGGACGCCTGCTCACTGCAAATCCGCTTTGCAGCTTCGGCATTGCCTTTGAGGCGCTGCTGACGCACCCTGCCACGGTATATGAACGACCGTTTACCTCGGGGCGCACGCCGTCGCACGAGGCCGCAGGAGAGCCGGCCATGAAGCTGATGTGGTTCCACCTGATGCCCTATACGGAGCTGCCCGACGACTTCAACCAGAAGCATCCGTCGGTCTGGGTCGACATCCATTCGTCGCTGTTCGATCCCAAGCGCGCGCATCACATGTACAATGACTTCATGGATGAGCTCGAGTTCGCGGCCGAGTGCGGCTTCGACGCCGTTTGCGTGAACGAGCACCACTCCAACGGCTACGGGTTGATGCCGTCGCCCAACCTGATCGCCTCGTCGCTGGCGCGGCGCACGACCGACACGGCGCTGTGCGTGATGGGCAACAGCCTGGCGCTCTACAATCCGCCGACGCGGGTCGCCGAAGAGTTCGCGATGATCGACTGCATTTCGGGCGGCCGGCTGATCGCCGGCTTCCCAGTCGGCTCGCCGATGGATACCTGTTTCGCCTACGGACAGAACCCGAGCCTGTTGCGCGAGCGCTACTACGAAGCCCACGACCTGGTGAAGAAGGCGTGGACCGAGAAGGACACCTTCGCGTTCTCCGGCCGCTTCAACCAGCAGCGCTACGTCAACATCTGGCCGCGGCCGATCCAGAACGATCCGCATCCGCCG
>Ga0187894_10005360_pt1 | contig 13142 bp, 8 predicted proteins | sample GBC1701081metaG_FD_136650 | JGI IMG/M metagenome (GOLD analysis project Ga0187894, IMG submission 136650) | White microbial mat communities from a lava cave in the Kipuka Kanohina Cave System on the Island of Hawaii, USA - GBC170108-1 metaG ... | reverse complement strand
TGTACGCGATCGTCCCGGGTGTCGTGGTGTTGCTCGCGTCGCCCGCGCTTCCCGTGCGTGGCGGCGCCCCCCTCGCCCCGGTGGTGCCCCTCCCGCTCGCAGCGCAGCCCGCGAGCGACGCCGAAAGCATGCACTTCGCCCTCGGCAAGCGCGATGCGGGACGCAACGGCACGCCGGTCGCGGCAGTGCCGCGCGAACGTATGGACGCCTGGGTCGCGCGCCTGCGCGGCGCGCAGATCGAACCTGACGCGCTGTTCGTCGACACCTCCACCCTGCCCGCGAACCCCGGGCAAAGCGTCCTGCTGATCGAGCGCGATCTGCTGTACGTGCGCCACCCCGGCGCTCTGCCCCTGGTCCTCGATGCGCAGCCGTTGGCGGAAGCGCTCGAGCTCGCCGATCTTTTTCCGACTGAGACGCCGCGCAGCGTCGTCGCGTACCTTTCGCAAGCGGACTGGAACACGCACCAGGCCACGCTGGAAGCGGCACGCGAGCGGCTGGAAAATCTCAAGGTCCAGCTCCTGCCGCACGGCTCGCTCCCGCTCCTCGCCACCGAGGCCGCGGCCAATCCGCCCATCAACCTGTTGCAGGGCTCGTACGCGCCGCGCACGCCCACGCGCGAGCGCTGGAGCAACTGGCGCCTGGCGGCCATGCTGTTCGCGGCACTCGTCGCGCTCAACCTCGTCGGCAAGGCGCTCGATATCTGGCGTCTGGGCAAGCAGGAACGCGCGCTCGATGCCGCCATCGAACAGGTGTTCCGTGACGCGATGATGGAACAGAACGCGGTCGACGCACGCCGGCGCATGGAGGCACGACTCGCGCTCGTTCGCGGCGGCGCGGGCAGCGAAGGACTGCTGGAGGTCCTCGAAATCACCGGGATGGCGTTCGCACAGGTACCGGGCGTTTCGGTCGACGCGCTCAGCTTCCGCGCGCCGGTGCTCGACCTCAAGGTCACCGGGAAGGACGTGACCAGTCTCGAACGCCTGCGCACGCTCGTCAGCGAGCGCGGCATGCAGGCGGAGCTGCAATCCTCCGACGCACGCGAAGACGGCGTCGAGGGTCGCATCCAGATCCGGAGCCGCGGGTCGTGATGGACAAGCTCAAAGCCTGGCTGGACTCGCTCGCGGAACGCGAGCGCCGCCTGGTGATCTGGGGCGGCATCGCGGGCGGGCTCCTGCTGTTCTTCGGCGTGCTGGTCCTGCCGCTGTACACCACCGCGGCGAGAGCCGACGAGCGGGTCACGCGCAAACAGGAAGACCTCGCCTGGATGCGCAGCGTCGCCGCTGAGATCCGCGCCGCAGGTCCGATGCGCGAGGGCGCCGCGAGCGGAGAATCGCTGGTTGTCGTGGTCGATCAGACCGCGCGCTCGGCCGGCCTGGGCCCTGCCCTGCGCGGATCGCAGCCGAGCGGCACGGACGGCATCCGCGTGCGCATGGAGGAAGCGCCGTTCGATTCGTTCGTCGGCTGGCTGGCGCAGCTTCAGCAGCAGCACCGGCTCGTCGTCGAAACGGCGAGCATCGACCGCACGTCGACGGCCGGGGCCGTCAACGTCACCGTGAACTTCAAGCGGCCGGGCTGACCGGCCCCGAAGCCGCCGTCCGCCGGATGAGAGCGAAGCACTGGCTGATCGTCGTACTGGCGATCCTTGCCTTCCTCGGCACGCTGGCCCTCTTCCTGCCTGCGAGCCTCATCGCCAGCCACCTGCCGCCGAACGTCGTCGTCACCGGCCTGAGCGGCACCGTGTGGAACGGCGCGGCCGAAAGCGTCGCGTTCGACGGTCGCCAGCTCGGATCGCTGCAATGGCGTGTGCATGCCATGCAACTCCTGAGCGGCCGCGCCGCCGCGCACGCGTCGCTCGCGGGCGAGCACGGACACATCGCCGGCGAGTTCGCGCTGAGCTCGGGCCAGAAGCTCGACGCCGACGGACTGCAGGCACAGTGGCTCGTCGCTTCGCTGCCGATCCGGGCGGTGCCCCGCGGCTGGACGGGCAGCGTGAAGGTCGATGCCCCTCTCCTGCGAACGGAAAACACGGCACTGCTCGACGTGCGGGGCACGATCGATCTGCTCGACCTGCGCAGGAACGAAGCTGCGATGGGCAGCTATCGCGTCACGTTCGACGACACCTCGCGACAGGGCGATCAGCTGATCGGGCGCCTGCAGGACCTCGGCGGTCCGTTGCGCGTGACCGGGACAGTGCGATTGTCACCCGGCAACTACGCGATCGACGGTCTGGTCGCCGCGAATCCGGATGCGCCGCGGGAAATCGCTGACGGTCTGCGCTATCTCGGCACGCCGGATGCGGAGGGTCGTCGGCCGTTCTCCGTGGCCGGCGAGTACTGAAAGCTTCGGAACGGCGCGCGGCTCGCGCACCGCTCGCCGTTCAGACACTCCACTCGCGCCAGCCGGCGAGCATCGGGAAGTAGAGCCCCGCACGAACCGGCCCCCGGAGCTCGAGCCCGTGCCCGAGCCCGGCCAGCAAAGTGGCGTAGCGTTCGAGCTGCTCGCGATAGCGCACGACTTCGTTGTCGAGGAATTTCTCGACCGCGCCGCCTTCGTGACTGCCCGTCTTGAAATCCACGATCCAGCGCGTACCGGCCGTGTCCACGAAAGTGCGATCGATGACGGCGTTCACGAGCACACCCTGCACCAGTCCGGTTACCGCCAGCTCGCCACGTGCGTCGCGATGTGAGGACGCAAAAAGCCAACGCCCCCGCTCGTCCGCCAACGTTTGCGTGAGTGCTTCGGTTACCCGTCGCCCCGCGTCCCGGCGCCGATCGGCCGGCACGCCCAGCGCGGCGAGCAGGCGCGCGAAGCGCGCACCCGAACGCTCGATCGACGTTGCATCTGCGGGTGCACCGGAGCGCGACCAGCGTTCGAGCTCCGCGTGGACGACCGTACCGACGTGCCGGCTCACTTCGCTCGCCCATTCGAAGCTTGGGCGCAGAAGCGTGGTCGCCGCCGTAGCAAGCACCGCACCGGCTCCGACTGTCGGCAGCGGCGGCGGAGACACCCAGCCCGCGACGTGGCGTCGCAGGATTGCCCGCGGTGTGGACGGCGCGGGCTGTACCGCTGCCCGTACCCGCTGTACGAAGCCGTTCTCGAATTCCTTGCGGACGGCGCTCCACAGCAGTGCCAGTGGCGAACCGGCTTCCGGAGCTCCCATCTCCTGCGCGCCGTCTCTCTCCTTCACAGATACGTGACCGAACAGGTGCAGCTCGTGCCTGGCGCGCGTCGCGGCGACATAAAGGAGACGCGCGCGTTCGAGATCCGCGCACTCGCGCTGGCGCCACCAGACGTAGCTCGCGTGCGGATCGCCCTCGCCGCCCTTGCGCGCGATCGGCGCGAGCAGGAGCCCGGGCTCGCCTCGTTCCTGGGGCACTTCGAGCCAGTGCAGCAGCGGCGGCTCGTTGCGCGAGCGGCCGCGTCCCAGGCCGGGAAGGAGGACGACATCGAACTCGAGTCCCTTCGCCTTGTGGATGGTCATGATCTGCAGCCGCGCCGGAGCGTCGGGATCGGCCTGTGCGTAGAGATCGGCGAACCCTTCGTCGAGCGCTTCTCCCGCCGGCAACGGGCCACGCGCCTCGAGGGCGCGCAGGCGATCGAAGAAGCTCGCCGCATCTTCGAGCGCGGCCGCATCGCGCGTGGTCGCCGGTCCGCCGAGGGCGAGCCATACCCCCTCGACTCGCCGCACGATCGACAGGTGCCCGCCGCGTTGCAGTCCGTGTTCGAGTGCACTCCTCACGGACTCGCAACGCTGCCGGCCGTCGCTGCTCAGGCGCGCGAGCACCTCGCCGGCTGCGAGCAGCTCGCGAATCGTGCGCCGCTCCGCGCCACGGGTCAGGGCCTCGAGATCGGCGAGCGTGAGCCCGCACAACGGCGCCCGCAGCAGCGAAAGCCACGCGGTACGGTCGCCCTGGTGAAGCAGCGCCCGCGCGAGCGACAGGAGATCGCGCACCACCGGGCGGGAAGCCAGTGCTTCGAGCTCGACCGCCTGAAACCTCACGCCTCGCTGGCGCAGCGCCGCCGCGAGACCCGAGACGTGAGCGCGCTGGCGAGTGAGCACGCCGATGCGCGCCTGCGGCGCACGGCGCTCGATGGCTTCCAGCTCCGCCAGGATCGCATCCGTTTCCGAGGCTTCCGCACCGAACAGCGGGTGCACGCATACCGCAGGTTCGCTGGCTGCGTGCACGGCGCTGCTCGGCGCATGGCGCACTGCCCCGCGCGCGATATCGTCGCCATGCGGCAGGACGATGGCGAACACCCGGTTGAACCAGTCGACCAGGCCGCGTTGCGAACGGAAGTTGTGCTCCAGGCGCAGCGCCTCGAGCCCGAGGTCGCCGAGGCCGCGTTCGCGCGTGCGCAGGAACAGTCCCACCTCGGCCTGGCGAAAACGATAGATCGATTGCATCGGATCGCCGACGCAGAAGATGGTGCGCCCGTCACCCGGCACCCATTGCGCCGTGAGAGCGACGAGCAGGCCGAACTGCGCGAGCGAGGTGTCCTGATACTCATCGATCAGCAGGTGGCGGATGCGCTGGTCCATCGCCAGCGCCAGCTCGCCGGGCGCATCCGGCGTACCGAGCGCGCTCAGCGCAGCGCCGAGTACCGCCGGATAGTCGACGCGGCCCGTCTCGCGGAACACGAGCTCCAGCTCTGCGGCCGCGAGTTGCAGTACCGCGATCAACGCCTCGAGCGTGCGCCACTGCCCGTCGGAGAATCGCGCGGGCGGCAGCTCGCGCACGGCTTCGAGCTCACGTCGCAGCGCCTCTTCGTCCTGGATCCGCGCCAGGACCGCTTTCATCGCCTCGCGCTCGCGCGGCGCTTCCTTCGCAAATCCCTGCCTCACGTCGACGTTGCGGCGCCAGTCGCCGTCGGCAGTCAGAGCCAGACGGGCAAGCGCACGCCAGCGATCGAGATCCGCGAGATCTGCCTGCGGCGATTGCGGGCGACCCAGCCACGCGGCAAGCGCATCGCCTTCACCGCGCTGGGCCGCAAACGCGAGCAGCTCCGACATGATCGTCAGGAGAGCCGGCGGGAAGGCGCGGTGCGCGGCACGCAGCTGCCCGTGCAACTCGCGCGCAAGGTCGTCCTCCAATCGCCGCCGTAACGGCACGCCGCTCAGTTGCAGAACGATGGGCAGCCATTGATCGCGGCGTCCCAGCATCCCGACGATCAGTTGCTCGGTGGGCAGCACCTGAACGTCGCGGTGAAGCAGGAGCGTCGCCACCGCGTCGCCGTGAGCATCGCCCAGCACACTGTCCTGCACGTCGCGGGACGACACGCGCGCAAGCGTGCGTCGCGCAGCCTCGCGGTACATTTCGCGCGCATCGTCTGCGATCTCGAGCTCCGAGCCGGCGCGCGACAGCACCGGTGCCTGTGCTGCGAGCGAATGGCAGAAGGCGTCGATGGTATGGATGCGCAGGCGCGCCGGATGCTGCTCGAGCGCCCAATCCTTCTCGCGCGCGCGGACGCGCGCCGCCTCGGCCAGCTCGCGCGTCAGGCGGTCGTGCTCCGCGTCGGAATGTGCCGCCGGTTCCTCCCCGCGCAGCGCCAGCACGATGCGCCGGCGCATTTCTGCGGCAGCCTTGCGCGTGAACGTAATCGCGACGATCTGTTCGGGGGCGTCGACGAGCGCCAGCAGGCGCAGGAAGCGCTGCGTGAGGAGCGCCGTCTTGCCCGAGCCTGCGGGCGCCTGGACGATAAAGGACGCGGCAGGATCGAGCGCGCGTCGCCGCGCGGCCGCGTCTGCGGACACCGTCACGCCGGGCGCAGACCCCAGGCCGGTTTCAGTCGGCGAACCGCGCTCAGTCCCCATCGGCAAGCTCCACGTCCGTCACCGGGCCCGTTCTCAGCTCGTCGATGCGGCAGAAGCCGTGCAGATGGCACGCGTCGCAGGTAGCCGAGGTGCGCGGATCGACGCGCGCATCGCCCGCCGCGAATGCGCGCACCAGCCGGTCGAGCGTCGCCCGCCACTCGCTCATGCGCGACCGCCAATCCGCCGTGCCGATGCCTGGGGCCATGTCCGGCGCCGAGGACTCGCCTTTCAGCGTGCAGTCTCCCGGCCTCACCTGCGCGATCGCAGCACCGGAGGGTTCAGGCTGACAGGCGACGGCGTAGAGCGGCAGCTGCGCGTTCTCAGGCCGCTCCCCGAGCGACGCCGCGGGCGTCTGCACACCCGTCTTGTAGTCGAGGACGAGCAGGCGACCGTCGGCGACGCGATCGACCCGGTCGATGCGCAGTTGCACGGGGTGCGTGCCGACGTTTGCGGCGACTTCGAGCTCGCGCGCCACGACCGTGAACGACGGCCGCGCAATCTCGACCGCCAGCCACTCTGCGACCAGAGCTGCCAGCCTGCGGCGTTCGAGATCGATCAGCGGCTGCGGCCAGCGCGGTGCGCGCTCGACCTGCGCGGCGATTGCCTGCGACACGGCGGCCGCGATCAGCGCGCCGCGCTCGCTCTCGCCGAGCGCAGCGAGCCGCTCGCGCGTTTCGAGTCTCGCCCAGAGGATCGCGAGCGTCTCGTGCATCAGGGTGCCGCGCGTGCGCGCGTCGAATCCGGGCTGCGGCCGCTCCAGGCGGTCCGCGCCCAGCCGCCGGGCCGCGAACGCGCGGATCGGACACAGCGATTGCAGCGTCACCGTGTACGCCCCGCCCCGCAGCGACGCGCCTGCGTCGAGTGGCGGCCCCATCGTGTCCTCGAGCTCCTCGCGCCGCGCGCTGTCGCGTTGTGTGCGCCAGTGCGATACCTGCGTCCGGATCGCCGGTGCCAGCTCCGTCGTCTGCGGATACTCGAGGATGAGGGGCGAAGGGAGGCAGTCCTCGTCATCGATGCGCAGTGGCCGGCTGAACACGACTTCGGCGGCGCTCGCGGCCCAGCGCGCAGTGACGCCACGTGCCAGCGCGAGCATTCCAGCAGCCGTTGCCTGCGGAATTCCGGCAGCCGCCTGCATCTCCCACGGCAGGAACGGATCGGGGCGTGGGGCCCGCGGCCACGCTTGCGCGTGCAGACCGCAGACCCACAGTCCGTCCAGTGCCAGCGCCGGATCGACGAGTCTTCCCGATAGCGACACGGGCGCGGCACCGGTTTGCGGCTGGAACCGGGTCTGCTCGGCCAGCGCGCGCAGGTGCCGCAGCATGCCGCGCGCATCGACCGGCCCGACGATGTCGTCGAGCCTCGCCAATTCGGCCAGCGCGTCGTTGAATTTCTCCAGCGTCTGCTGCTCGGCACTGTCACGCTCGCCCGGTCCCGGCCAGCCGATGGTCCGCAGCGCTTCGCTCAACAGCGCGCTCCAGTGTGCGACACCGTGTCGCCCCGAGAGCGCGCGCTGGAACGCGCCCAGCGATTCACTCAAGGTTTCCTCGATGCCGAGCCGGCGCGCGGCGCGCGCCAACGCGCCGGCCAGGGCGCTCATGTCGAGCTCGTGTGCAGCGCGCGCGCGCAGCTCGCAGTCGAGTCGGGCCCGTTCGGCGCCGCGTGCCGGCGCATCAGCGAGATGAGGCGAGCGATACCAGGCACTCACCGCCTCGAACGGCTGCGGCTCCACCGCGATCGCCACGGCAGCGAGAGCGCTTGCCACCATTGGATAGCGCGCGAGCGGCACGCCTCCTTCGATCGCGAACGGCGGTGCGGCCGGACGCGGACCGCTTCCGAGCGCAATCGGTTGCAGAATTTCGTCGAAGACACGCTCGATGCGATCGCGGGCGCGGTCCAGGTCCGGGACCACGACGTGGAGGCGGGACTGAGGTGCGGCGAGCAGGCGCGCTCCTGCCCACGAGGCCGCGGCGCGCCACTCCGCCTGCGCGTCCGCGAACGTCGTGCGCGAGATGCGCGCGCAAACGGCCGGGCCGGAGCAGAGAGTCGTATCGACCCGGTGCGCCCGCAGCCGCTCGGCGAGCGCCAGTACGGACGCCGTTGGCGCATCGAAGCCGGTGAAGATCCAGGGTGCCGACCGCGCCGGCAGCGGCATGCGTGCCGCGCCGCTCGCGACGTCGATCCAGTGACGCGCGCGGCAACGCTCTTCGAAGGCACGTGCCCAGTCGCGAAACAGCGCGGCCTCGTCGGAGACCGGCCCGTGCAGCGAGCGAAGGTCGATATTCCAGTGGCGGGCGCGCCGCCACGCACGCATCGCCGCGCGAGCAGTACCGTGCGGCTGCAGAAAGCGTTCGCCGGACGCCGATTGAGGATCGCCGCCGCCGCCGCGCACGATCTGTTCCCACAGCACGCGTTCCTGATGCGCGCCCAACAACGACGGCAGTTCGTCCTCGCCGTCGACGAGCGCCCGATGCCACGCGCGCGCCACCATCGCTTCGAGCGGCAGGACGTCGGGCGTGGTCCAGCTCGAACGTCCGGTGCTGCGCTGTCGTTCCGCCCAGGCGGCGCGAATCTGGTATGCCTGACGCGGGTCGGCCGTGACGATGGTGCCGTCGCGCTCCAGCGCCGCCACGACGGTGGCGGACAGTCGCTCAACGACTTTCACATTATCAACAACTTACGGATCTCTCACCACGCTGCTTCTAGCTGCCTTTTACGACGCGCAGCGCGGGCGTCTCGCTCGCCGTTCCATTCGCTGCGTAGCTCTCCAGCAATTCCTCGATGCGGGCGAAGACCTGCGCGAGGACCTGCGGCTCCGGCAGGTTCGTGATGCGGAAGTGATCGCGATAGGGGACGTTGAAGCTGACGCCCGGCGCGACCAGCACGTGCTTCTGCTCGAGCAGATCCATGGCGAAAGTCTGGTCGTCGAACTGGGGGAGCAGCTCGTTCCTCACGCCGACGAATCCGTACAGCGCGCCGCGCGGCGGCGCGAGCCTGAGATACGAACTGCGCGCCACGGCAGCGAGGATCGCGCGTCGCGACTCGTAGAGCCGCCCGCCCGGTGCTGTCAGTTCGCGAATGCTCTGATAGCCGCCGAGCGCGGTCTGCACGGCCCATTGCGCCGGCACGTTGCTGCACAGGCGCAGCGAGGCAAGCAACTCGAGGCCCGCGAGATACTCGCCCGCGTGCTCGAGGTCGCCGGAAAAAACCGCCCAGCCGACGCGGTAGCCGCAGGCGCGATACACCTTGGACAGGCCGCTCAGCGTCGCGCACAACGTACCGTGCACGAGCGTCGCCATCGGCACGAAATCCGCGCCGTCGTAGACGATCTGGTCATAGATTTCGTCGCTGAACACCACCAGGCGATGGCGCTCCGCGATACGCGCGATCGCTTCGAGAACGGCGCGCGGATAGACGGCGCCGGTCGGGTTGTTCGGATTGATGACGACGATGGCCCGCGTGCGGCGCGTGACCAGCTTCTCGATCTGCGCGGGGTCCGGCACGAACGCATCCGCCGGTGCGCACTCGTAGTGCACCGCCTTGCCGCGGTTCAGATTCACGGCTGCGGTCCACAGCGGGTAGTCCGGGCTCGGGACCAGCACCTCGTCGCCGGGATCGAGCAGCGCTCGCAGCGAGAGATCGATGAGCTCGCTCACGCCGCTGCCGATGAACACTTCCTCCGCGCTCACGCCCGTGACGCCGCGCGCCTGCTGCTGCATCACCACGGCCTCGCGCGCCGGGAAAATTCCCTTCTGGTGGCAGTAGGCCTCGGCCGAGCGCAGGTTCTCGATCATCGCGAGACGCATGGTTTCCGGCGTGCGAAAGCCGAAGGCGCCCGGATTGCCGATGTTGAGCGAGACGATCTCGTAGCCGAGCCGTTCCATCTCGAGCGCGCGGCGCGCCAGGCGCCCGCGGATCTCGTAGCGCACGCCGGCGAGCCCTTCGCTCGCACCGAACGATCCCGCGGCTTTCATGGGAATCCTGACACGTGTAACACGGTCAGCGGACGATACCGCGTTCGCGCAGGCCCTGCACGTCGGCCGCGGCGAGTCCCAGCCGTTCGCTCAATACCTCGGCAGTGTGCTGGCCGAGCAGCGGCGGCGCGGGGCCGTGCTGCAGTTCGCTGCGCGAGTAGCGGATCGGATTGCGCACGCCCGGAGCTTGCCCGGCGAGGGGGTGTGGCAAGGAAAGCTTCAGGCCACGATGTCTCACCTGTGGCTCGGCGAATACCTGCGCGATGTCGTTGATCGGTGCGCAGGGCACGCCGAGCGGCTGCAGGGCCGCCACCCAGCTGGCTGTGCTCCGCGTGCGCAACAACTCCTCCAGGAGTGGTACCAGCACATCGCGATCGCGAACGCGCGCAGCATTGCTGACAAAGCGCGGATCGCGCGCCAGGTCCTCGCGCCCGGCGGCGGCGCAGAAGCGCGCGAACTGCGAGTCGTTGCCGACGGCCAGCATCAACTCGCCGTCGGTCGTCGCGAACACCTGGTACGGCACGATGTTCGGATGCGCCGTGCCCTGCCGCTGCGGCGCGTGTCCGGAGACCAGGAAGTTCATCGACTGGTTCGCCAGCCACGACACGAGCGTGTCGAGCAAGGCCACGTCGATGTGCTGACCTTTCCCGGACCGTTCGCGCTCGTAGAGCGCCGCGGAAATTGCCGACACTGCGTACATGCCTGCCATGAGGTCGACGATGGCGACGCCGACCTTCTGCGGCCCTGCGCCGGGCTCGCCGGGCGCTGGCCCGGTGATGCTCATGAGCCCACCCATCGCCTGCATCATCGCGTCGTAGCCCGCGGCCTGCGCGAGCGGCCCGTCCTGGCCGAAGGCGGAGATCGAGCAATAGATCAGGCGTGAGTTGAGCGGAGCGAGGTCGTGCCAGCCCAGCCCGTAGCGCGCCAATCCTCCGACCTTGAAATTTTCGACCAGCACGTCCGACTCCAGCGCCAGGTCGCGTACCAGCTTCTGCCCTGCGGCGCTCGCCAGGTCGATCGCTACCGATCGCTTGCCGCGATTGGCGCTCAGGTAGTACGCCGATTCCGCGGTCTCCCTGCCCTGCGCGTCGTGCAGGTACGGCGGGCCCCAGCCGCGCGTGTCGTCGCCGCCTTCCGGACGCTCGATCTTGATCACGTCGGCGCCGAGATCGGCGAGCATCTGCGTCGCCCACGGTCCGGCAAGCACGCGGCTCAGGTCGAGCACTCTCACGCCGTACATCGGACCCATGGACTACCTCGCCAGCTCGCGCCAGCGCACGCACGCCACACCGTGCGTCGCTGCGTCTTCGAGCGGGGGCACGGCCTCGCGGCAACGATCCTGCACCCACGCGCAGCGCGTATTGAACACGCAGCCCGGCGGCGGATCGAGGGGTGACGGTATTTCGCCCGAGGTAACGGCGTGCACGGGACGATGGGCGCGCGGCTCGGGCGGTGGAATTGCGGCGAGGAGCGCGCGCGTATAGGGATGACGCGCACCGGCGAACACGGCCTCGCGCGCGCCGAGCTCCATCACGCGCCCGAGGTACATCACCAGGATGCGGGCACTCAGCTGCCGCACCACAGCCATGTTGTGGCTGATGAAGACGAGCGAGAGCCCGAGATCGCGCTGCAGGTCGCGCAGGAGATTGACGATCTGGGCCTGCACCGAGACGTCGAGCGAGCTGACTGGCTCGTCACACACCAGCAGGCGAGGCTCGAGCACGAGGGCGCGCGCGATCGCGACCCGCTGACACTGACCCCCGCTCAGCTCGTGCGGAAAGCGGGCAACGTGCTCGGCGCCCAGGCCGACGCGCCCGAGCATGCGCAGTACGCGCTCGCGGCGCTGTGCGAGCGGCAGGTCCGGCGCGAATACCTGCAGCGGTTCCGCGACCAGCGCCGCGACGCGCATCCGCGGATCGAGGCTGGCCGCCGGGTCCTGGAACACCATCTGTATCTCACGACGAACGGCCCGTCGTTGCGCCGCAGGCAACTGCGCCAGAACCTGGCCGCGCCATCGGATCTCTCCCGCGGCTGCGGGCACCAGGCCCACGAGCGCGCGCGCGAGTGTCGACTTGCCGCAGCCCGATTCACCGACGATCCCGAGCGTCTCGCCCTCGCCCATCGCGACGCTGACACCCCGCAACGCCGGCAGCGCACGCGAACGGCCCCAGGCCGAGGAATGAACGGGATAGTCGACCGCGAGATCGCGCACTTCGAGCAGCGCCGTCATGAGCGTCCCGGGAATGAGCGCGGCGCGGTAAAGGGGTGATGGCACGCGACCGCTCTGCCGGCTCCCTCGAGTTCCGGCCGCTCGCTCAGGCAGCGCGCATCGGCGCGCTCGCAGCGTGGCGCGAAAGCGCAGGCGGTCGGCGTCTCGCCGGGGCCCGGCGGCGCGCCGCGGATGCTGACGAGCGGCTCGGCGACGGGCGCATCGAGCCGCGGCACCGCCTGCAAGAGAGCGCGCGTGTACGGATGGCGCGGTGCCGCGTACAACTCTTCGATTGCTGCGGACTCGACGATGCGCCCCGCGTACATCACCGCGATGCGATCGCACAGCTGCGCGGCAACACCGAAGTCGTGCGTGATCAGCACGATTGCGAGGCGGCGCTCTTTCTTCAGCTCGCGCAACAACTCGAGCACGCCGGCCTGCACGGTGACGTCCAGTGCGGTGGTCGGTTCGTCAGCCACGAGCACCTGCGGCTCACACGCCAGCGCGAGCGCCACGGTGACGCGCTGGCACATGCCCCCCGACAGCTCGTGCGGATACTGGCGCAGACGCTGCGCCGGATCGCCGATGTGCACACGTTCGAGCAGCTCCAGGCTGCGTGTGCGCGCCGCCTCCTCTCCCAGTGCACGGTGCACCTGCAGGACTTCGCTCAGCTGCTGGCCGATCGTCAGCTGCGGCGTAAGTGCCGTCATCGGATCCTGAAATACATACGCGATGCGTCGCCCGCGCACGGTTTCGAGCAGCGAGCGCGGAGCATTCAACAGCTCCGTGTCGCCCAGGCGCACGCTGCCGCGGGCGCTGGCGGTGGCATCGAGCAGGCCGAGCGCTGCCAGGAACAGTTGCGTCTTCCCCGAGCCCGATTCGCCGACGACGCCCACGCACTCGCCCGCCGTCAGCGTGAAGTCGACGTCGTTCACGGCATGCACGGTGCCCGCCGGTCCGGCGTAGCTCACGCTGAGCGAACGGATGTCGAGCAGCGTCATCGCGCGCTTCCCGGATCGAGCGCGTCACGCAAGCCGTCGCCGACGAAGTTGCAGCAACCGAGGAGCAGCACCAGCACGCCGGCGGGCACGATCAGCATCCAGGGTGCGGTTTCCATTTCCGCGGCACCGGCGGCGATCAGGTTACCGAG
>Ga0187894_10005359_pt1 | contig 13142 bp, 8 predicted proteins | sample GBC1701081metaG_FD_136650 | JGI IMG/M metagenome (GOLD analysis project Ga0187894, IMG submission 136650) | White microbial mat communities from a lava cave in the Kipuka Kanohina Cave System on the Island of Hawaii, USA - GBC170108-1 metaG ... | reverse complement strand
GCTGAAAGCGTTGGCGAAATCTTGAGTCAGGTCTAGCCAACGCTTTCAGCGTTGGATGTTCTTCTTCTCGGCCTGGACCCAGGGTTGGTCAACCCTGGGCTACCATTAGTAAACGCCTTCGGCGTTCGGTCATTCAAAGGTCAATCGCCAAACTACACTTATGCCGCCTTGCGGGCGAGCAAGTAGGCTTTGATGAAGTCGTCGATGTCTCCACCAAGCACTGCGTCCACGTTACCTCGTTCCAGTTTGGTCCGCGTGTCCTTCACTAATTGATAAGGCGCGAGCACGTAGCTTCTGATCTGCGATCCGAATGAGATGTCGGCTTTGTTGGCTTCGAGTTCGGCAGTTTCGGCGCGTCGCTTTTCCAGCTCGAGCTCGTAGAGACGCGAGCGCAGCACCTGCATGGCGACTGCTCGGTTCTGATGTTGTGAACGCTGGTTTTGACAGGAGACTACGATTCCGGTCGGGATGTGCGTGATGCGCACAGCGGAATCGGTGGTGTTGATGTGTTGGCCGCCGGCGCCGGTGGCGCGATAGGTGTCGATGCGCAGGTCCTTGTCCTGGATATCGACTTCGATGTCTTCGTCGATCTCGGGATAAACAAACAGGGAAGCGAAAGAGGTGTGCCGCCTCGCCGCCTGATCAAACGGTGAGATCCGCACTAACCGGTGAACGCCGGCTTCAGCCGCGAGCAACCCGTAGGCATACTCGCCTTCAACTCTGAACGTCACGCTTTTCAGACCAGCTTCCTCGCCTGGTTGATACTCGAGAACTTCAGCTTTGAATCCTCGTTGTTCAGCCCACTTGAGATACATACGCAGGAGCATCTCGGCCCAATCCTGCGATTCGGTCCCACCCGCGCCCGGGTGAATGGTGCAAATAGCATTGCGGCGATCGTTATCGCCCGCGAGCAGCATTTCAGTCTCGGCCTGGCTCAAATCGTGTTCGAGCCGGGCGAGCAGCGATTGCAGCTCTTTCAACGAACTCTCGTCTTCTTCCGCAAACTCAAAGAGCACTTCAGCGTCGGCAATCTGCGAGTCAAACTTTTCCTGGCGCTCTATCTGCTTTTCGAGACGGCTGCGGTCCTGCAACAACTTCTGCGCAGCTTCCTGGTCGTTCCAGAAGTCGGGCGCCGAGGCCTGCGCCTCGATCCGGCTCAGCTCTTCACGGCGGGCCGGAACATCAAAGAAACCTCCCGAGCTGGTCTACGCGCGCGCGGAGGTTATCGTACGAAACTCTTAATTCCTGAATCGATAAGATGTCGCTCATCTCGTCTGTCTGAAACTCCTTCTACTGCTTAACAGGATTGCCGCGAGCCCCAACAATGTGATTGCCGTGCACGCGTAAACAAAAACGTCGCCATGCCGGGTGTAGAACGTGCTTACTATGGACGAGCGTGTCACCTGCCAAACCCGGACGTCTGTATGAAACGGCACGCTCTGATCGCGAATTCGTCCTCGCGGATCGATCATCGCGGTTATCCCGGTGTTCGTCACTCTCAGCACCGGCCGGCCATTTTCCACCGCGCGAAAGACTGCGTTCGCGAGATGTTGTCGCATGACCGCGGTCGGACCAAGATAGCCGTCGTTGGAGATATTGATCAGCACGTCAGCGCCCTCATTCGTCAGCCTTCGTGCGATCCACGGATAAGCCGACTCAATGCAGATGAAGGTCCCGGCACGGTCATGTCCGAAGGGCATCAACGTGTATTTCTCGCCCGGAGTGAAGTCGCCCACGAGCCCGGTTATCAAAGACGCTCCCGGTAACCATTGAGGGAGCGGGACATATTCGCCAAACGGCATCAGGCGAATCTTATCATATTGCGAGATCAAGCGGCCTTCTTCGTTTATAAGCAGGGCCGAATTGTAGAAGCCGTTCGTCGCGGCTGGTTCGAGCGAGTTGAAGAGCAGTGCAGTGTGGTGTTGCCTGGTGAAGTTTGCCAGTTGTTGCTGAAATGTTAAGTCAGCGGCATAGGTGAAGTTCATCGGCGACTCGGGCCAGATCACAAAGCGCGGTGCGTTATCGGTGGGCAAACTTGCGAGAGCGTTTGTGCTCATGGACCAGTGGCGGTCGAGGAGCTCTTTCATTTCGCCGGTGCTCTTTACTAATTCCATCGGCACGTTTGGCTGTAACGCGACGACGTATACGAACGAGTCGTGGGCATTTGAATCGTAGGTAGTCCGGACGGCCGAAAGTACATTCACGCCAGCTACAAGAATCACCACCATCACCGCCAAAACGAAGCGCCGTGGTGTTTGCTGCAAGATCACGAACACGACCGCAGCGTTAACCGCGAGGATCAGAAAGCTGACGGCATAAACTCCGCCCCACTTTGCCGGTTGGATGAAAGCCGGGTGGTAAGCCTGCGAGTAGCCGAGCGCATTCCAGAGTTGGCCGGTGACTATTAGGCGAAACCATTCGAGCGCGGTCCAAAACACTGGCGCGAGCAGCAGCCCCAGATCGCCCCACCTCTTGATGCCGAGCGCAAACAGCAGTGTGAATAAACCGGGGAAGATGCCAACGACGAGTGCCCCGGGAATCAACAACAGGTAAGCGAGAACCGGCGGCAGCCCGCCGTAGTGGATCATCGAGTAGGTGAGCCAGTAACACGAACCGTAAAAGAAAACCGTTCCGGCGGCCCAACCAAGCATCAACGCGCGTCGTGGCGATGGATTTTGCGCGACTGCCCACATCAACGGCGCCAACGCGACCCACGCCAGAAAAGAGAATTCGAAATTCGGAAAAGAGAGGATGAGAAGTATCGCCGTCAAAGCGGCTGCCACCCATTCAACTCGCTTTGGTAACTCGCGGGGTAACTGCATTCGCGTGAAGTTTATCAAACGAAGGGCGAAAAATTTTTCGCACCCGATCATTCAACGTGATTACGACTGGTCAAATCGCCGAGATTTGACTCAAAAAGACAGAAAACGTCACCGCCAAAGTGACAAATTTCGGTAAGAGCAATTACGCGGATGCGCAGGTGGGAGATCGGATTTTTTCTGACAAGTCGCTTTAAAATGCGGGAAGACCCGGTCATTTCTGACCGAGTCCGCGTTTCGGGGGGAAAGCACTGAAGGATCGCTCGGAAGGTGGCTGGCGCAGCGGCAGGCGGCGCTCAGGGGATGTTGGCGGCGGGGGCACGGTCAACGTTTTTCGTTTATTCCGTGTCGTGCCGGTTATCTCTTGAGCACATGCTGTGCCACGAAGTCCTTACGAGCGTTCTTCGACGAGTAAAAGATGATTGCGAAACCCGACGATGGTCACCGTCGCGTGCGTAGGAATCGAGTTGCCGTGTTTGGATGCGGCAGGCCACAACTCACCGCCTGCGAGCACGGAGCCATTTGGGTTTAGATCCGTGTCTGCTATTGCAGCAGAGGAAACGGCGGGAAGGCGAGGACGCCGCTTTCTACTTCGCAGGTAGATGAACTCCTTCAACAGTCTCAGGTAAACCATTCTTTGTGCTTCTTGCGCCACTTTGCGGGGTTGTGCTTCTTGTGTCTTCAGTTGCCCATCGTCACTTGCCGCTGCAACGCGATCGCTTCCTGGTTGTTCGGGTCGATAGTGATTGCGCTCAACGCATACTTCCGCGCTTCGCCACGATCGCCGCGGTCGAGAAAGACCCTGCCGAGCAGAATGTGCGCGTCGATCAGTTTCGGGTCCCAGAAGATGGCAGTCTTCAAAGCTGCTATCGCGGCCTCCTGATCGCTGCGACGGAGGTTGATACGGCCGCTTAGCAAATAGGCTTCAGCGTTGGTCGGTTCGATCATCACCACGCGATGCAGTTCCGGCAGCGCTTCTTCGTCGCGTCCGGCCTGGTAAAGATCGCGGGCCTTAATGAGCAGGTCCTGCGTGGCGGAGCTGGGCGAGTTAAGCTCGGCAGTGATTCTCCGCTCGCGGTCGAGATTGAAGACGGAGGTGCGGTCGAGCACGTCGCGCATGCGCACGATCACGCCGCTAGTGGTCTGCGATTTCTGCCATTCAGTTTCCCACTTGGCGTAGGCGCTTTGCAGATATCGGCGTGCCTGATCGTCAGCGGCTGTGGCCGCTTCGGTTTTGCCAACCTTCGCTAAGGATTTGGCAAAGAGAAAATAAGCCTGGCCGTCGCGTTGGTCGGCAGTAATCACCGGACGGAAGTGCTCGGCAGCGTCGGCGTATTTGCCGCTCAGAAACAGCGCGTAACCGTAGTTGAAGTGGACCATCTGATCGTTTGGCGCTGATTCGGAAGCGCGGCCGAGAAAGTCCGTGGCCTGGCTCAGCAGACGAGTTCGTTCGGCGTCGTTCTTGTTTTCGCGCGCGGCCTGCACGGCTACGGCGCCGGCGTTGTTGTAAACGCCAATCAACGGCAAGTCGGTCGAAAGCGGCACAACTGTCGCTAACGCCCGCCCGTAATCACCGAGCTTCGTATAACCGAGACTCGCGTAGAACGCTGCTTCTGCGTAGTGCGGCTCTTTCTTCTGTAATTTGGAAAAATACTCGGTTGCATCTTTCCAATTGCCGAGACTCATGTAGCCGCGGCCGAGCTCGAAAGCTGCCTGCGGATACACCGCGCCGCTGGTGGCTTCGGCGTAGTAGTGCAGCGCATTTTTGAGATAGCGCGCGCGCACTTCATCGCGCAGGTCCAACTGCACGGCTTTCACATACGCTTCAAAAGCTTTCTGCGGAATCTTGGTTGCTTCCTGAACGATCTGGTTCTGCGAAAACGGCAGGGCCTTGTCGCGCTGATAAAGAATCTGGTACGCAAGCCGGCCGTGAATGTCTTGTAGCGTTGTGAGCGGGCCGCCGTAGTCAAACTGGCGCGTGGCCCAACTACCGTCGAGCACCTCGCCCATCGTGCGCCCTTCGCTAACTTTGATCACGCGAGCGGTGACCTGGACGTAGGCGTCAGCGCGCGGCTTTTCCTGGTTGTCGCTGGTCTTGGCTTCCTCGGTCGCTGGTTTCGCCGCTGGTATGACCGAGTAACTGCCGATCACGATCATCGTCGCTTTGGCCTGGCGCGCGAGTTTGATCGCGGTGGCGCGCGAGGGAATTACAGTTTCCGGTAAGCGTAGCTGCTGGTAAGCAAGCTCGCGTTCGTCACTCGAGACGACGATCAGGCCGGGCTTGTTCAGCAACTCGGCAATCGCGTCTGCGAAGCTCTCGCCGACCCAGTTGTACTCGGCGCGGTTCGACGTGTTTTCGAATGGCAACACCATCACGACGTCGGCAGACTGGTTCTGCGCCGGCACGCGCACAGGCAGGGAAATAACGGAAAATAGCAGTAAAAGGGCAGAAAATAGTCGCAAACTCAAAGCTACAAAACTCCTCGAAAAGAACTCAGAGGGCTAACTGTAGCAGAAAGTTGCCACCTGGGCCTATATTGGGAGTTCGCCTTTTCAACATGGAGAGCCCGCCTTTTCAACATGGAGAGCCCGCCTTTTCAACGCCGAAGGCGTTGGCAAGTTTCAGCCCGGGGTTGGCTTCCAACCCTGGGTAAAGAGATAGAAAAAAGGGGTCTTAACGCTGAAAGCGTTGGCGAGCTCGGGCATTGCTCTCGGTAACGCTTTCAGCGTTGGAACAAAGCTTTTGGCTGGTCCCCAGGGTTGTCGCAGGCTCCAACCCTGGGCTGGAATTAGTAAACGCCTGCGGCGTTGAGAGCAATGCCTTCGGGGTTGAAGTCAATACCTTGAGTTTAGAGCGTGGGCCTACATCGAGTAGGCGACGGTAACGTCTTCTTCCGCGCGAGTTGGAGGGAGGTCGAGTTCAGGATCTTCATCCCGGTGGGCGTCCTGCGCGAGCAGGTGCAGCACGCCTTCGTTGTTGACCGGGTGCGAGAAGAGGTAGCCCTGACCGTATTCGCAGCCCAGCATCTTCAACTGTTGATACTGCTCTTCAGTCTCGATGCCTTCGGCGATGACTTCCATGCCGAGGTTGCGAGCCAGGGTCGAGATGGTGCGAACGATCGCGTTGTCGTTGTCGGTCGTCAAACGCGACACGAAAGAGCGATCGATCTTCAAATAGTTGAGCGGGAAGCGATGAAGGTAACTGAGCGACGAATAGCCCGTGCCGAAATCGTCGATGCTGAGTTGCACACCGAGCGAACGCAACTGTTTGAACATCAGCGCGGCGGCTTCGGCGTTTTCCATCACGACGCTTTCCGTGATTTCGAGTTTCAAGCAATGCGGGTTCAATTTGCTGCTCGTGAGTGCTTCCTTGATCCGGTCGAGCAGGTGACTTTGGGCCACCTGGCGCGCGGAGAGATTGACGCTCAGACTCAACGAACGATGACTCGGAAACGCCATCTGACACTCGCGAATGTGTCTGCACGCTTCCTGCAACACCCATTCGCTAATCGGAACAATCAAACCGGTCTCTTCCGCGACCGGAATGAAATCGGCCGGCGAAACGAGTCCACGACGCGGATGGTTCCAACGCACGAGCGCTTCAAAGCCGGCGAGACGCCCGGTTTGCAGTGAAACGATCGGCTGGTAGTAAACGCAGAATTGCTTTTGCTCGACGGCCTGGCGCAGATCGCTCTCCAACTGCAAACGCGAAACAGCACGCGCGTGCATCGCGTGATCGAAAACTTCGTAACGCGCCTTACCGTTTTCCTTCGCGCGATACATGGCGGTGTCGGCGTCGCGCAGAATATCTTCGGGCCGATCGTAACCGCTGGAACTGAGCGCGATGCCGATACTCGCGGTAGCGAAAGCGGAGTTTTTGTCGAGCACAAATGGCTGGCTGAGTTCTTCGGAAATTCTTTGCGCCACTCGCACTGCGTCGGTGGCGTCGTGCATGCCACTCAACAGGATCGCAAACTCGTCGCCGCCAAAACGCGCGAGTGTATCGACCGGGCGAAGTGTGCGTTCCAAGCGTTCCGCAAAAGCTACCAGCAACAGATCGCCGTGCGTGTGACCGAGACTGTCGTTGATGTTCTTGAAACGATCGAGATCAAGGAACAACACCGCGAACATGTGATCCTCGCGGCGTTTCGAACTCTCCATCTCGGCTTTCAGCAGCTCGGTAAACATTGCGCGGTTTGGCAAACCGGTTAGCGAGTCGTGAAATGCCGCGTGGCGGAAGTGGTCCTTCGTCTCTTCGAGCACGCGGCTGATGCGTTCCTGTTCGGTGATGTAAGCGTTGAGCTCTTGAACGTGGCGTTCAGCCTGTTCGGCGCGTTCGTGCTCGGCCTCGGCGCGCGCGCGTTCGGCTTCTTCCGCGTGACGTGCGGAAGCTTTTACTTCGCGCATGTAACGGTCGTAGCTGAAATAGACGATGATGATGATCGGAATACAGACGAGAAACGCCCAGAAGCGCGCGGTGCCGAGACTGCTGACGATGAAACCCGCGCCGGCCGCGCCCGCGAAGTAACTGATCGAAATCCAGAGGAAGTTGCGGCTCCACATGCGCCAGACCGATTCATTCGCTTTCAACGCGCTGGCGGTGGCGCCGAGACCTGTATGGGCCAAATACTGGGCGATGCCCATCAAGCAGAGACCGATGATCGCCATCGATGGACCATAGGAAAAGAGCGCCGTCGGCGATCCAAACGTGAAATTCAAAACCTTCGACGTGACCAAGACCGCGCACGCCACGGCGCCGCCGCCAAACGCGACCGTTCGCGCTTTGCGACTGATGCGGAGTGCCGAGCAGACACCGGTCAACGCGCCAATCAGCACTGCACTTTCACCGCCGTAAAGCAGCAAGGCGATGAAGACGAACGTATCGTCAACGGTGATGTTGAGATTGATCTGCGGGATACGAATCGCGATGCGCGATCCGATAACGGCGGTGACGACAGTCAGCAGCAGAAAATATCCATCGACCAGGCCGCGTGGGAGGGTGTAGGCCGAATAGAGACAGGTCGCCGCGCCTGCCGCGACGACCGTCCACATGTAAGTCCCGCTAAGTTGTTGTCGTAGAGGTTTCATCCCGCACGTTCCGAGGTTTGCGGTTTAATTTCACCTCATGGCCGGACTCTCGTCGCCGAGTGAGCAATCGCCGAGGGCAAAACCATCACCGAGAGCGAAGCCGTCGCCGAGAGCAAAGCCATCGCCCAGCGCGAAGCCGTCACCAAGTGCGAAGCCATCACCAAGTGCGAAGCCATCGCCCAGCAACAGCAGGTTGCTCAGGAAGTACGAGCCGCCGAACAAAATTGAGCCGTCGCTCCTCGTCAGGTAGCTTCCTAAACTCACACTCCTGACCCACATGTTGTGGTTCAGACTTTGTGACGCGAATCCTTCCTGGACGCCGTCGCCCCACAGATAACCCTGGCCATAACTCGTCTGATACTTAACGATCAGATCTTTGCCGGTAATCGTGGTGCGCCGGAGCACGAGTCCCTGATTCCACGGGAAGGTCATGCCCGAGATGTTGGTCTGGGCGGCTGGTGGAGTTTGAGTCAGAAAATTAGAACCGAAGGTCGGTTTCAGCAAGCCGAGTAGATCGCCGCGAACAATCTTCGCGAGAGTCACTGCGCCCGCGACGTTTAGTTGACCGGCGCCTTGATCGAAGGTGTTGAAGCCCGGCAGTGGTTGCGCCGTGTACATCAACAACATCTTGATCGTGTTGGGAGTCAGATCGTCGTTTGCTTCCAGCATCACGGCCACTGCGCCGGCGACGGCCGGTGTCGACATCGACGTACCGCTGAGGTACATCAGCTTCATGTTGCTGGTCGAATACTTGTGGGTCTCGAGTTCCGGATACTGCTTGAGCAGATTGTTGTTAACCGCTTCGGCCGCGATGATCTTGTTTCCGGGCGCGACGAGATCCGGTTTGATGATGTTGTCGTAGTGAACGCGGCCGTATGAATCGACTGAGAAACTGCGCGTTGGACCACGTGAACTATAGCTCGTAACTGCGTCTTCGTTACGCGCGTCGGTGCCGAAAGTGTTGCTGGCGCCGACTGTAATCGCGGAAGGTTCGTTGCCGGGACAGTGAATCCCGCCGTAGATCTTCCGGCCGTTAGCATCTTTGCCGAGGTTTCCGGCGGCGGCGACAACCACGACTCCTGAGTTAACAAGTTTGCGAACCGCATTGCAGATCGGATCGTCTTCGTAAGAGTTGATGGCCGGCGTGCCGAGACTCATGTTCACGACGCGCACGTTGTAAGAGTTTTTGTTGGCTATCAGCCAATCGAGAGCGGCGAGGACGCCTGAAACTCGGCCGACGCCCTGAGAATTGAGTACGCGCAGGTTGACGAGGCTCGCACCGGGAGCAATGCCTTCATAGGCGCCCGCGGTTGGTGAACCATCGCCCGCCGCGATCGATGCGACGTGTGTTCCGTGACCCCATGGATCGTCAGTGCGATTCTCCCCAGTGAAGTCTTTACTGAACTTTATCTTGCCGGCGGTGGCGAAAGACTTGTGTTTATTGTCGATGCCGGAGTCGAGGATTGCGATGGTGACCCCTGAACCGTCGAGGTTGTTCGTACCGAGAAGAGCTTTCTGTGTGCGTATCTGTTGCGTGCCGGTGGTTGTGGTCAGATGGCCGGAACTGCGTATAGGATTGTCGAGTGAAACGTAAGCGACGCTCGGATCGGCTGCGAGCACTTCGACGTTGTTTGCCTCGACGTCGATGAGGAGGATGTTCAGGGCTGAGAGTACACCCACCAGGAGTCCACCGACGGTATTGAGCAGTCCGCCGAGTAATCCGCCATTGGTCGCTGAAGGAACATGCTGCACGATCACCTTCACGCGCCTGTGGCCTTGGCCTGAGAGGATAAGCTGGCGGAGATCAGGGGAGATCTTGCTGCTGGCAAGGCTTGGCGCGGGGCGGCTCGCAGCCTGGACTTTCGTATTAGGGGAGACAAAGAGTGCTGAGCAAAGTGAAGACAGCACTACGAGTATCACAAGACGTTTCAGGACTTGGGGGCGAGACATTCAGTTTCTCCAGGGGCCTCGAAAAATAGTTCAAACCTGACTGCGCTCAGAAAATGCGAGCGCCGTCCTAGTGCTAGCCCTGTGCCAGATGCGTTCTTTTGGACCAAATGTGGTGATTCTGTTGGGAAAAGTGGGAATTCAGATTGGTCGCGCAGAGTAATACTTTCCTGGTGGATCATTCAGCCTGACGCCTGAACGGTCAGTCTGAAAGACTTCGGTCTTTAGCCACGGACTCACACGGACTAACACTGATCCGTGTTTGTCCGTGGAGTCCGTGACCGATTCCTTTTGTTAGAAAACACCGCCGGGCGGGTTTTAGTAAGCAAATGAGACTCAGAATCATTTGTTGTTTTTTGCTACTTCTATCGGCGCAGGGTGTTGCATCGGCGGCCGTCGACATTCGTCTTGTCACCGACGAGGCCGAGGCGGTATTGGCGATTCTTACCAGGAAAAAAGCCGGGGAACCGATCAGCGAGGCGGATTGGCAACGCGTGTTTCAGAGTGAAGGATATGTGCGGCTGAAGCAGCGCGAGACCTCGATGCAGCGCCCGTTTGAAGACGCGGATTTCAAAACCTTTGTGCTTTCGGAGCAACTCGCCGCGAAGCTGCCGGCTCTTGCAGAAACACTTGCCCGCTGGCGGCAAGCGGATCTCACGCGGGCGGCGCGTTTGGCACTCGCCTATCTGCCGAAGGACGCGAACATCCGCGCGAAGATCTATCCGGTGATCAAGCCACGCGACAACAGTTTCGTTTTCGACGTCAAAAACGATCCAGCGATCTTTCTGTATCTCGATCCGGCGGTGAGCCGTGAGAAGTTCGAGAACACACTCGCACACGAGCTTCATCACATCGGTTACGGCAGCACCTGCCCGCGCAAGGATGTCTTGCAACAGATCGAGAAACTATCGCCAAACCTGCAGAGAGTGTTGGGATGGACCGGAGCCTTTGGCGAAGGCTTCGCGATGCTTGCAGCCGCGGGTGGTCCAAACGTTCATCCGCACGCCGTGAGTCCCGCCGAAGATCGCGCGCGTTGGGACAAGGACGTGGCAAACTTCAACGAAGAGCTAAAGAAGGTGGACTCGTTTTTCATTGAAATACTGGAAAACAAACTGACCGCCGATCAGATTCGCGAAAAAGGCTTCTCGTTCTTCGGCGTTCAGGGACCGTGGTATACGGTCAGCTGGAGAATGTCTGTACTGATCGAAAAAACCTACGGCCGCGCCAGGCTGATTCAGTGCATGTGCGATCAGCGCTTGTTGTTGTCGACGTACAACCGTGCCGCGGCAAAACACAATCGCACGGCTCGCAAACCACTCGCGCTGTGGTCGTCCGCGGTTGTTAGCGCGAGTCCTCCCAACTGAGTAAACTAGCTTACTGACTACTTTCACACTCGATCATGAAGCGCGCTCTCATCATCTTTGTCCTGTTTGCACTAGCTGCGTTCGGAAGCGGCTCGGTCACAAGCTCGCAGTCTCCGGCTAACACGCAGGCCGTTAACAAGAAACGGCGGTTGGAATTTCGGATCAAACCCTTCGCCGATCTCTATTTCTACGTGTATCGGTTCTCGTCCAGACAGGAAAAGCCGCCGGACGTCGAGGGGCTTGCAGCAGCCGTTGAAGCTGCTCGCCAGACACCGATGGTGTTGACGCTGGTCGATCAGATCGCCTTCGAGTTGGAAAACGCCACGACCGCCGAAGCGGTCTTCAAACAACTGCCGGAGACGTACAAAACGAGCAAAGGTGAAACCGTAGCTCTGCGCGAAAAGGTAGTGCCTTTCGGCCGGAGTTTGGCCGCCTTCGAAAAGCCTTTTACCGAAAAGATTTGGTCGCAACACCGAGTTCGATTAGAAGCGGCAGCCACGAAACTGGAAAGCGCCCTGGCGGCGAAAGAACAGGAATGCTTCGACTACTTCACCCGCCATCTCGGAATGGATGAAGCAAATTCAACCGTGCCTGTTTACCTCGTGGTCGAAACGCCGTGGCCCGGCGGATTCACGATGTGGGGAAAGGACAAGACGAGAGGCGTTTGCGTGATTAGCATCTCGACCTTCGACGGACCTCAACTCTTCACTGCCGTAATGCACGAGGCAATTCACGCCCTCGACCTGGAGACAAAAGGGAAGGGCAATGTCCTGGTCGAGCTTCGCGCCCGGCTCTTACAGGCTGGCTTTCGCGAGGATGATATGGTCGTACGGCACGGGCCGCATCTGCTCGTCTTTATTCAGAGCTCAGAGACCGTAAGACGTTTTCTCGATCCGTCTTTCCAGCCTTACACTGAGGGAGTCTTTACACGGCCGGGTTTGCAACCGTTGGTTAAGGTGGAGTTGCCAATCTGGACCGCTTACCTCGACGGGAAGATCTCGCGCGAACAGGCGCTCGACAAAATGGTCGACGCCTTCGTCAAAGCGCGTGGTCAGTAAGCATGAACCGGAAACGAAAGCAAGGAGCATTGAGTATGTCAGCAAGTCCAACTCCACAAAAACGCAAGTTCATCGACTGCCGGGAGTATCCGAGTGAGAAGAACTGCTCGGTGAAGATCTCGGGAACGGAAGACGAAGTTCTCGAGCTCGCGGTGCTACACGCTACGTCCTACCACGGACACGATAACAGCACGGAGCTGCGAGACGAGATACGTAAGTTGCTCAAGGATGAATAAACAAAAAGCACAGCATGTAGCGCACAGACCAGAGCACACGATGGTGGCCGTGTTTCAACGTACCGGACACCGACGTTACGCCGTCGAAGTGCACCGCCAGGTGTTTCCGGATCTCGAAATGAAGCCGGCGCCTGGTTACGACCAGCTTATTCCGCACGACCTGATGCACATGGTGGTGGAGGCGCAGCTTGGTCTCAACCGTGGCGTGTTCGGCCAACTCGCTGCCGGTGGCGACGCAGGAACGTTTCATCCGATCTTCACGCACAACGAAACGACACGTGAGATAGCGCGCGTTAGAACTCATGTGAAAGAACGTGGCAAGAAGCTGCTGCGCGAAGGGCGAGACGACTGTGCCAGGTCCGAACGAGCCACGTACATTTGCTGGCAGTATTGGCTGTCCACTTCTCAGTCAGCCGACCTGAAAGCAATCTCACGGTCCATGGCCCAGCAAGCAAAGGAAGTCCGCGACGTCGCCACGGCAAAAGAATTGAGTGCGCTTAACCAGAGCAAGTTGGCTGAGATATGTAAGCATCTGGACGCGTTGAGTTCGCAGTGGTCCAGCCTCGCAGTCGGCCAGAGCATTGCGGTGCGCTGGCCGGATTTGGCTGTTGCAACCGACCCGGCAGTGCT
>Ga0187894_10005358_pt1 | contig 13143 bp, 14 predicted proteins | sample GBC1701081metaG_FD_136650 | JGI IMG/M metagenome (GOLD analysis project Ga0187894, IMG submission 136650) | White microbial mat communities from a lava cave in the Kipuka Kanohina Cave System on the Island of Hawaii, USA - GBC170108-1 metaG ... | reverse complement strand
TTGGGCAATGCCCGGATGCGGCGCATCATCGGATTGAACAGGCGGTCCATCGCCGTGCCGACATCGGGCTTGCCGTCGCTGCCGGAATCGCCGGGGCCGCTGCCGCTGAGATCGGCGCCGGCGCAGAATCCGCGGCCGGTGCCCGTGATCAGCACGCAGCGCACGGCGGCATCGTCACGCGCACGATCGAGCGTTTCGTTCATCGCCGCGATCAGCGCGTGGCTCATGGCGTTGAGCCGCTGCGGCCGGTTGAGCGTGATGGTCATCACGCCGTCGGCGACATCGGCAAGAACTGGCTGTTCGGTCATGGCGCTCATCTCCCTGGGCGCGGACTGTGGCACGCCCGGACGAGCGCCGTAAACGACCGTTCACCACCGCGCGGGCGTGGCTTTTGATCTGCGAAAGAGCGTGCCTGAAGCGCCTTGGGATTTCGGTCGCGCTAGGCCGCCTTGCGTGTCATGCGATAGCGGATCGGCAGCCGCTTCAGCCCGCTCACGAACGTGGCCTCGACCCAGGCCGGATCGCCGGCCAGCTCGACATGGTCGAGCCGCGACAGCAGTTCCTGGTACAGCGCGCGGATCTCCATCTTGGCCAGGTGCTGGCCCAGGCAGAGATGCACGCCGTAGCCGAAAGCGATATGCGGGTTGGGCGTGCGATCGACCTTGAAGGCGAAAGGATCCTCGAAGGCCTCCTCGTCGCGATTGCCCGAGGCGTAGCACATCATCAGCGAGTCGCCTGATCTGATCTTCTGGCCACGCAGCTCGTAGTCCTCGGTGGCGGTGCGGAAGAAGTGTTTCACCGGCGTTACCCAGCGGAACATCTCTTCGATCGCCAGCCGCAACAGGTCGGGCCGTGCGCGCAGCTTGGCGAACTCGGCCTGGTGCCGCATCAGCGCCAGCAGGCCGCCAGCCGTCGTCGAGCTGGTGGTGTCGTGGCCGGCGGTGGCGATGATCACGTAATAGGACAGCGCCTCGAACTCGCTGATCGGCTGGCCGTTGACCTGGGCGTTGGCGATGACGCTGGCCACGTCATCCCGCGGGTTCTTGCGGCGATCGGCGATGATGGCGGCGAAGTAGCGGAAGAAGTCCTGCACGGTGGCGCTGACTTCGGCGGTCGTGCCTTCGCCGCTGCGGCGCATATCGGGATCGCGGGCGCCGAAAATCTCCTGCGTCAACTTGAGCATGAACGCTTCGTCCTCGCGCGGCACGCCCAGGATCATCATGATCACGCGCAGCGGATACCAGATGGCGATATCGCGCGAGAAATCGCATTCGCCGCCCATCGCCTCCATGCGGTCGACGAACTCGCGCGCCAGCCCGGCGAGGCCGGCTTCCAGCTTCTTCAGGTTCGGCGGCATGAACCAGGGCTGCGTCAGCCCGCGGTAGGCGCGGTGATCGGGGTTGTCCATGTTGACCAGCGTGCGCAGCAGCAGGTGACTGCCGCCGGTCATCTTCTTGACGCGCTCCTCGTCGGCGATGCTGGTCAGCACCAGCCGCGGATGGTTGATGAAGCGTTCGTTCTGGCGCTCGATGTCCCTGATGTCGGCATGGCGGGAGATGGTCCAGAATGGCCGCACGTTGCCGGGGTCGGTCCAGTGCACCGGCGACTCGCGGCGCAATTTGGTGAACAAGGCGTCATGGGCTGCGATGTCAGCGTAGACTTTGGGATCGACAATCGCCTGGTCGATCACAGGCCTGGTCGCGGTTTCATCGGAAGGCATGTGTTCGTCTCCTCGCGCTGGTGCGACAGGCCGCCGCGGCAGGGATTCCGCGCCGGCAGGGGCCGCAAATCAACAGAATCGAGGCTCTTGCCTTCCGCCACGCAATTCGGTATTGCAATACCGAATTAGGGTTTCCACCACTTAAAGCGGCTCCCGATGACCATGGCCAACATCCTCGTCCTGATCGGCACCGAATCCGGCAACGCGCAGATGGTGGCGGACGCCGTGCGCGATCCCCTGGAGGAAGCCGGCCATGGCGTCACGATCTCCGACAAGGCAACGCATGCCGACGAGTTCGCCGGCCACGACACGTTGCTGGTGATCTGCGCCACCCACGGCTCGGGCGACATCCCCAGCAACATCCTGCCGCTCTATGAGACCCTGGCCACCGAACGGCCCGACTTGTCGCCGTGGCGCTACGGTGTCATCGCGCTGGGGGACATGACCTACCAGGACACGTTCTGCGGCGGCGGCAAGCAGATGGACGCCCTGCTTGAAAAGCTGGGCGCCAACAAGCTCGGCGATCGCCTGGAGGTCGACGCCTCGACCCAGCCGTTGCCCGATGAGGAAGCGGTGGGCTGGGTGAAGGAGTGGGTGAAGCTGGTGTAACCGGCTTACGCTCGGAGCGTCTCGACAGAACCGGCAGCGTTGCGCCGCCGTCCTGGTGCGCGCCATCCGCGCTGGCGGGAGCGGCCCGGTGTGCCGCCGGTCGGGAAAGCTGAACCGAAGCGGCACGGCCCTGCCAGCCTGAAGCTGATTTTGCGCTGCGCCCAATCCTCAAAATTGCTAAAGCCGGGCAACAGCAGGAGACCTCCATGCCCGATGGCCAGATCCTCATCAATGGCGACTGGCGCGCGCCCGTGTCTGGTGCGGCGCTGCCGGTGTTCAATCCCAGCGATGGGGCCGAGTTCGCCAAGATCGCGCGCGGCTCGGCGGAGGATATCGATCGCGCGGTGAAGGCGGCGCGCTCGGCGCTGGAGGGCGGCGCCTGGAGCAAGGTGACCGCCGTCGAGCGCGGCCGGCTGCTGTCCAAGATGGCGCAGAAGGTGGCCGACCATGCCGAGGAGCTGGCGGTGCTGGAGGCCAAGGACACCGGCAAGCCGATCTCCCAGGCGCGTGCCGATGCCAATGCGCTCGCGCGCTATTTCGAGTTCTACGGCGGTGCCGCCGACAAAATCCACGGCGAGACCATTCCCTACCTCAACGGATACACTGTCTTCACCCTGCGCGAGCCGCACGGCGTCTGTGGTCAGATCATCCCGTGGAACTACCCCATGCAGATCTTCGGCCGCACCGCGTGCGGCGCGTTGACCATGGGCAATGCCGTGGTGATGAAGCCGGCCGAAGAGGCGTGCCTGTCGGTGCTGCGCGTTGCCGAACTGATGCTGGAGGTCGGCTTCCCGCCCGGCGCGATCAACATCGTGCCGGGCCTCGGTGCCGAGGCCGGCGCGGCACTGGCCGATCATCCCGGCATCGATCATCTGAGCTTCACGGGCTCACGCCAGGTCGGCGCGCTCGTGCAGGCAGCGTCGGCCAAATACAACCGGCCCTGCACCATGGAGCTGGGCGGCAAGAGCCCTCAGGTGATCTTCGCCGATGCCGACATGGATGCGGCTCTGCCGTTCATCACCCGCGCCATCATCCAGAATGCCGGCCAGACCTGCTCGGCAGGCTCTCGGCTACTGGTCGAGGACAAGGTCTATGACACGTTCGTCGGCCGCGTCGCCGAGAAGTTCAAGGCTCTGCGCGCCGGCCCGTGGGATCGCGATCTCGATGTCGGGCCGCTGATCTCGAAGAAGCAGAAGGAGCGGGTCGACGGCTTCGTCAGCAAGGCCACGGCGGCCGGCGTGAAGCTGCTGGCGGCGGGCGAGACCGCGGCCAACGCGCCGGCCGGCGGTTACTACGTGGCGCCGCAGGTCTACGGCGATGTGCCGGTCGACCATCTTCTGGCGCAGGAAGAAGTCTTCGGTCCGGTGCTGGCGGCGATCCGCTTCCGCGACGAAGCCGATGCCATCCGCATCGCCAACGCCACGCCCTATGGGCTGGTGGCCGGCGTGTGGACGCGCGACGGCGGCAAGCAGATGCGGCTCGCCAAGGCGATCAAGGCCGGCCAGGTGTTCATCAACAACTACGGCGCCGGTGGCGGCATCGAGCTGCCGTTCGGCGGCGTGAAGGGCTCGGGCTTCGGCCGCGAAAAGGGTTTCACGGCATTGCACGACTTCTCGACCTTGAAGACCGTGGCGATCCAGCACGGGTGACATTGTCTTGAGAAACACAAGAGGGAGGGATCCATGCGTTTGAAGGGCAAGGTCGCGATCGTGACGGGTGCGGGCCAGGGTATCGGCGAGGTGATCGCGCAGCGGCTGGCCGAGGAAGGCGCCGCTGTGGTGATCAACGACGTCAATGCCGCCAACGGCGAGAAGGTCGCCAAGGCGATCGCCGACAGGGGCGGCCGTGCCGTCTTCTGCGAAGGTGACGTCACCAAGCTGGCTGCCAACGAGGCGATGGTGGCGGCGGCGACCAAGAGCTTCGGGCGCATGGACGTGTTCGTCGCCAACGCCGGCGTCACGCACTGGAACAAGCCGATGCTGGATGTCACCGAGGACGAGTTCGACAAGATGTTCGCGGTGAACGTCAAAGGCGTCTACCAGGCGGCGCGCGCCTGCGTGCCGGGTTGGGAGGCGCAGAAGTCCGGCAACATGATCGTCATCGCCTCGACCGCCGGCATCCGGCCGCGCCCGGGCCTGGTCTGGTACAACGCCACCAAGGGCGCCGTGATCATCGCCGTGAAGGCGATGGCGGCCGAGTTCGGGCCCAAGGGTATCCGTTTCAACGCGATCTGCCCGGTGGCCACCGAAACGCCGTTATTGGCCCACTTCATGGGCGGCGACAATGCCGACAACCGCACGCGCTTCAACGCCACCGTGCCGCTGGGCCGCCTGGGCCAGCCGCTCGATCACGCCAACGCCGCGGTGTTCCTGGCGTCGGACGAGTCGGCCTTCATCACCGGCGTCGACCTGCCCGTGGATGGCGGCCGCTGCATTTGATTTCCTTCTCCCGCTTGCGGGAGAAGGTGGACGCCGCGCAGCGGCGGCCGGATGAGGGATTGCACACAGTGTCCTTAGCCTCTCACCCTCCCATCGCGCTGCGCGCGATGGGCCCCTCCCTCTCCCGCCAGCGGGAGAGGGGTTAGTTCGCCATGCCTCGTTTGTTCGTTGCGCTGCCGCTGCCCGAAGACGTTGCTGATGCTCTGACGGCACTGCAGGAAGGCGTGCCCGATGCCGCTTGGGTGCCGTGGGAAAATTTCCACATCACCCTGGCGTTCATCGGCAACGTGAATGGCGGCGCGCAGCACGACGTCGCCGATGCGCTGGCGACGGTCGATGGTCCGATCCTCGATCTGGAGATCGCGGGCGTCGATCATTTCGTCGAAGGCCGCACGCCGAAGGTCCTGTATGCCGCCGTGACGCCGACGGAGGCGCTGACGCGATTGCAGGAGAAGGTCAGTTCGACTCTCCGCGGCGAAGGCGTCATCTTGGACCGGCGCCGCTTTCGGCCGCACGTTACGCTGGCGCGCTTCAATCGCCACGCCGGGATGGGACATCACATCGCGCAGTTCGTCGCCAGCAACAATCTCTGTCGCTTCGGCCCGTTCGAAGTCGACTGCTTCCGCCTCTACGAGAGCCACATGCGCCCCGAGGGTGCCGTTTACACCGTCGAAGCGGAGTATCCGCTAGGATATTGAGCTCATCACTCCGGCTTCAGCCCCGCCGCGTCGGCGACCTTCTTCCACTTTACGGTCTCGGTCGCGATGTGCTTGGCGAGCTCGTCTGATGTGCCCGGCAGCGGCGCAGCGCCGGCGTCACGGATCTTTTTCTCGATGTCGGGCAGCTTGATGCCGCGCACGATCTCGTCACTAAGCTTCTTGACGATATCGGCCGGCGTGCCGGCCGGCGCCGAGACGTACCACCACGGCGCCGCTTCGTAGCCAGGCACGCCCGACTCGGCGACGGTGGGTACGTCGGGCAGATTGAACCAGCGCTTCGACGACGTCACCGCCAGCGCGCGGATGCCGCCCGACTGGATGTGCGGCAGGTAGACCGGCAGGTTGTCCATCACCGAGGGGATGCGGCCGGGCAACAGGTCCTGGATCACGAGCGCGCTGCCCTTGTAGACGATGTGCTCGACCTGGATGCCGGTCAGCGACTTGAAGTACTCCATGGCGAGATGCCCGGTGCCGCCGATTGCAGGCGAGCCGTAGTTCAGCTGGCCGGGCTTGGCCTTGGCGAGCGCGATGTACTCCTGCACCGTCCTGGCCGGCAGGTCGGGATGCACGGCGAGCACATTGGCGACCTCGCCCACCAGGGCCACCGGCGCGAACGCGGTGGCAGTGTCGAACGGCATGCTCTTGTACAGGAATTGGTTGGTCACGGCCGAGCCGACAGTACCCAGCAACAGGGTGTAGCCATCGGGCGGCGCCTTGGCGACAAGATCGGCGCCGACATTGCCGCCGGCGCCCGGCCGGTTCTCGACGATCGCCTGGATGTTCCAGGCCGCCTGCAAATGGCTCGCTACGATGCGGCCCAGGATATCGGTGGCACCGCCGGGCGCGAAGCCGACGATGATGCGGATCGGCTTGTTGGGATAGGTGCCCTGCGCCAGTCCATGGCGCGCCAGCGCCGGCGCGGCGAGCAGCGTACCGCCGGCGAGCAGCGCGCGACGTCGAGAGATCGAATGAAGCATGGCATCCCTGTGTTGGCCGTGTGTTGTCATCCAATTGATCACGCACGCTCGCAGTGGTCCAGCGTACGCGCGATGTGCGCCGGATAGGGCTCGCCGAACAAGGCGGTGTGCACCAGCAATGGATAGAGATTGTAGATCGCGCACCGATGTTCGACGAAGCCGGGCGGGGCAGGGTTGAGTGCGAAATAGCGTTTTTGGAAGGCGGCCGGAAAACCACCGAACAAGGCGGTGAAGGCGATCTCGATCTCGGGATGGCTCCACGATACGGCCGGATCGATCACGGCCACGACATGCCCGCGGCGGCAGAGCACGTTGCCGGTCCACAGATCGCCATGGATCAGCGCCGGCTGCACTGGTTCTCCCAGCCAGTCTCCCAATCGCGCGCCCAGCCGTTCGATGCGCGGCATCGTTGCCGCTGCCAGCCGTCCGCTGCGCGCGGCGAGCCAAGCCGCGGTCCACAGGCGCTTCCAGCGGAAGAACGCCGTCCAGGTGTCCCAGCGCTCATTGATCTGCGGCAGGCCGCCGATCATCACGTCATAGCGATAGCCGAATGGCGGCTCGCCGTCGGTGGCTACCGGCGCCCGATGGAGAGCGGCCAGGCGCTCGGCAAAGGCAGTGGCGCCATCGTCGGACAAGCGATTGCCGTCATGATCGATCCAGTCCATCACCAGCAGGCGATCGTCACTGAAATGCACCTGCGGTACCGGCCAGCCGGCAGTGGCAAGATCGCCCAGCATGCGGCCCTCGCTCGCCAAGTACCGGGCCGCGATCTTCGCCACCAGCCTGTCACCGCCGACGTCGAGCTGCCACAGGCGTGCGCCATGGCCGCCATCGGCCATCGCCCTCACCGACGCAGGACGCCGGCCCAGTGCAGCTTCGATCCGGTCGGCGATGGCCGTTGGTTCGTCCAACGACAGCGTCCGGTCGATCACGCCGTCAACGACGTGGCGCGCAGGTGCTCGAGCAGCGCTGCGCATCCGGCCTCGATCGTGTTCAAGGCCTGCTCGTAGTCGGCAAGCGTGCCGTACCAGGGATCGGCGACCTCCTGCAGGCCCAGCTGCGGTGCCGTGTCGAGGAACAGGCGTGGCTTGTCCTTCAGGCCCGGTGGCGCCATGGCGCGCAACGCCCGCAAATGGCCGCGGTCCATCGCCAGCACGTGGTCGAAACGCTGCAGGTCCGCTGCCACGACCTGGCGCGCGCGCAGGTCGGTGAGATCGTAGCCGCGACGCGTTGCCACGCGCACCGCGTCACGGCTGGGCGGCTGGCCGACATGGCCGTCATAGGTGCCGGCCGAATCGACATGGAAGCCGGATGCCAGACCCTCACGCGTAACCATGGTTCGGAACACGCCCTCGGCCGTGGGTGAGCGGCAGATATTGCCGGTACAGACGAACAGAACGCCGATCATGCGGTACCTCGCCTATCATGAACGCTATCTAACGTGCATTGGCGCGCCGGGCTATGGTTGTCCGGTTAACGGGGAGAAACGCGTATGCATCAGGATGTTGGTCAGGGCTGCATCGTCGTGTTGACCGGTGCCGGGATCTCCAAGGAATCCGGCATCGATACCTTCCGCGACAAGGACGGGCTTTGGACCAAGGTCGATGTCGAGGAGGTGGCGACCATCGAGGCGTGGCATCGTAACAAGCGGAAGGTGCTCGATTTCTACAACCAGGGGCTCAGCTGGTTCCGGGGCGCCAATATTCGGCCCAACGCGGCCCACATCGCCTTGGCACGCCTGGAAAAGGAATGGCCCGGCGACGTGCAGATCGTGACCCAGAATATCGATCTGCTGCACGAAGGAGCCGGCTCGAAGAACGTGCTGCACATGCATGGCCAGGCGGGGAAAATCCGCTGCATGGCCTGCGCGACCATCATCGACTCGGACATGGAGCTCGACACTCAGACGCTGTGCCCGCACTGCGGCGCCCAGGGGCAGCTTCGGCCCCACGTTGTCTGGTTCGGCGAGATGCCGCTGCGGATGGACGAGATCTACGCCGCACTCGATCGCAGCAGCCTGTTCGTCTCGATCGGCACCTCGGGCATGGTCTACCCCGCCGCCGGGTTCGTGGAGCACGTCCGTCGCCAGGTGCCGCGAGCGCATACCGTGGAATTGAACCTTGAGCCGTCGGATGGGCACTCGCTGTTCAAGGAGCGTATCTACGGCCCGGCGACCCGGATCGTGCCTGCCTATATCGACAAGGTGCTGACGACGGGATGGCGGTAGCCGTTTTCGAGGTGTCGGCGTGACAAGAAAATGCCGTCGTCGATAAAGTCTCGTGGTGCGCGTTCGCTTGGAACATACTCCCTGCATCTGGTTCTGCCGGGGGAGTGCAGATGCGGATCTCAATGATGGGCGGTGTGGGAACCCGTCGCACCATTCAGCTGGTGTGCTGCGCGCTTGCTTTATTGGTCGTGCTGGGTTCATCGCTGCTTCGTCCCGTCGCGGCTGACACACTCAAAACATCACAGTCGCTGGCGCAGGCGTCGGTGATTGCCGCAATCGATCCGTCGCAATGGGGTGCCCTGCTGGCGGCGGGCCACAACGACAAGGCGAATTACGATTTCGCCACAGCGGACCTTGCCAAACGCCTGCGCAGCGTCGGTGTCAGCAACGTCCGGATCCTGACGGCGACACCGGAAAATGCCGTGCGCCTTGGCGTGGCGCTGGCCACTCATGATCAGATCCGTGCCGAATTCGCCCGTATCGCCGGCCCGCAGACGAGCGCCTGCCTCTTTTTCATCACCTCGCATGCCAGCCGGCGCGGCATCCACCTGGCTCTCGACAAGGATCAGCAGTACCTGACCGCCCGCGACCTCGATCGCTATGTCACGGACGCCTGCGGCGATCGCCCACAGGTTCTCATCCTGTCGGGCTGCTACAGCGGAGCGATGATCACGAGTTCGATGACCCGCCACCCGATGCGGATCATCCTGGCATCGGCGTCGCCCTCGACCGTCTCTTACGGCGCGACAACAACCGAACGTCATCTGAATTTCGAGCGCTGTCTGATCAATGCCTACGATGCCGGGGCCACGACCTGGCGCGATATGTTCCTGCAGGCGCTGCCCTGCGTGGAGGAGCGCGAAGACTGGCTGCGCGTGCCGGCGTCCAAGCCGGAGGCGTTCATCGGCGCGGCCGTCGCCAACCTGCGCATACCGGGCCGCTAGGATCGGCGACCGCTCGACACCCATGAATCGCAAAAAATGACCGCCATTCGACATTGAGTTGCTGTCCCCCGCCGCCTAAAAGAGCGGCATGACATGGGCAGAAACGGTTCTAGCGCCGCTCGGTCTCACGATGCGCCTCCTGTGGCGTTTTTGGCCGCAACTCCTGCTTCTGGGTGCGATCGGATACGTGCTGCGAGACCTGCTGCTCGTGGTCGCGGTCAGGGCTGGTCTGCAAAACGCTTTGGCCGGCATGGTGATCCTGTCGCTTGTCGTGCTGACCAAGCTTGTCGTTATCGTGTTGATGTTCGCAGTGCTGCGTCCAGCGCTGCCGGGCGTGGCGTCGCTGCAGCAGCCGGCTCGTTCGGCGCAAGCCTCGGGCGACGACTCCTTGCCGATTAGCTCGTCCCTTCTGACGTTGACGGCGGCGGCGATCCTGCCGTTCTTCGTCTACTACGCGGCGTGGGGCTTCCTTGGAAACGTCGTACGCGAATATTCGCGTCTGGCCCTGGCGAATCTGCCGTTCGGCGAGAGCGCCCACTTCCTTGATGTGATGCAATCGCGATGGTTGATCGGCTCCATCGTCGCGTGCTGGATCATCCGTTGGTTCGCCAAGCGCATGAGCAAGACCGCCAAGTCGCCGTACTGGCACTTCCTGGTTGTCGCGGCGGACGCGAGCTGGATGTTCATCGGCTTGTATGGACTGAGCATCTACAAGGATCAGCTGATCGAAAGCATCGGCTCCGGCACGTTCAGCATCACCTGGTCGCCGCTGGGGATCGCGGCCTGGGCAGCCGATGGCTTCACGCCGGTCGAGTTCACGCCGCCGGATTTCCTGGATCAGGCGCAAGCGCTGGGCCTCTATGCCCTGCTGCCGATCGTCTGGCTGGTGATGGCCGCGATCATCGTCGGGTATGACGTGAAAGCCGGCAGCCAAGCAGATCCGGCCGCGCCGGCACCGGCGTGGCGCAAGTCGCTCGAAAGCTTCATCAGCTATTTCATCAAGGACTATCGCGAGCGCTATCAGCCGGCGTGGAAATGCGTGCGTCTGGCGCTGGGCGCCGGGGTCGCTTCCATGCTGACGCTGGTGATCGCCTACCAGTTGATCGGCTGGTGCGGTGCCTGGCTCTGGGTCATCATCACGCGGGCGATCGGCGCGCTGGATCTGGCGACCTGGCAGGTACTGTCCGGTCCCATCGCGGTGTTCATCGGCAGCCCCGCCGACCTGGATGGCGGCATTCTGCTTGACGCCGGCCGCATCTGCCTGCTGGCCGGGGTGCTCGAGTACGCGGTGTCGTCGGGAATGAAACGTGACGCTCAGAACAAGTACGCAATCATGCCCGGTGCGTCGTCCTGAGCGAAGCGAAGGACCCTGCGGTGTTTGCCGCAAACACAGTGGGCGATGGTAATCATCAGCGCTGTCGTTCTTTGAACAACCCACCGCAAGGTCCTTCGCTCCGCTCAGGACGACGGCGGTGAGTCGTGCTTCCACCTAAGCGTGGCGCGCTAGTCGAGGACCAAATAGGCCGGGCGTGCTGTAGACAGCGATACGATTAGATCGATGTCACCGATGTCCGGTGGCGTCACGAACGCCTCGGCCATCCTGACGGTGTCACCGGCTTTGACTGCTCTGAGTGATGCCGAGCCGCACCTGGGCCTGTCCACCGCTTCCGGCCGCACCCTGCGCCCTATGGATGGGGCCAGGAATTGCGGCTTCCAGCGCCGCTTGCTGGCATCTGTCAACGCGACGTTGCACGTCGCAGCGAACGCGGCCGGGTCTTTCACCGTCGCTTCGAACTCAACAATGACAACAAGCGCGGCACTGCCCGGCTCGTTCAGCCTGTGCACCCGCTCCAGTCGCCATTCCGCTCCGGCATAGACAGCCGATTTGCCGGGCGCGGCAACGATGGCGTTGAGCTCCTGCGACGAGCGCCATTCCATGACGTCCTCGTAGGAACTCGCCACCACGGCAAGCGGCAGAGCCACCAGCAGTGCCAGCGCGCTCAGCCGGAATGCGCGTCTTTCCCTGGGCGTCGATGGGATCAAGGCCGCCATCACTGGATCTCGATGCGCCACTCGCCGGCGGTCGTTCCTCTGATGATGCGAGCGACGTTGCGCACGAACAAGGGCGTCGGCAAGTTGGCTTTGATGTGAAGTTCGTTGTCGATCGGGGTAAACGGCGTGCGCGACACCAGGATCGTGGCGTCCTTGACCTGGCTTTCGGGAAGCTCGAACAGCATCAGAACCTTGCGCGGCAGACCGGGTTCCAGCCGCTCGGACGGCAACAAGCCCGGCATCGTCGAAAAGCGCTGGCTCATCGCATAGCGGGATCCGTTGGGCCCCCGCCAACTGGCGGCCGTGATCGTGACACTTTCATGTCTCGCCGCCGCTTGTGCTTCGACAACGGCCCATAGTCCCGTCGTTTCGAAGACCTGTTCTTTCGTCCCTGCTCTCAGGACGATCCGCTGCGCCAGTGTGATCTTGGTCGCCGTAAGCTCGAAGTTGCGGGCCATCAGGCGATCGCCGATCGCGCCGTGAACAGTGACCGGTTTGGTAATGTCGGCGTACCCCGGCATCGTCCGCTGCAGGGCGTAGAGAATGGCGATGGCCGCCACCAGGCCTGCGACTGAACCGAGCACGCGGATCATTTTGCGACAGCCGCCGGATCGGGGCCGCCGACTGTCAGGTCCAGCGTCGCCACGGTCGGGCCGTCGAACCAGCCCGGCGCGCCATAGAGGTTGTCGCGCTTTTTGTAGACTTGGCTGGCGACCTTGAACCGCACCTTCTGCGGCGGCGGCGCCCCCGGAGGCCAGGTCCACACCGCGATGACTCGTTCGGGCATGTCGGGGTGCAACCCGAAGGCGATGGCGCTGTCGCGGGCAAGGTAGAAGATCGGCCTCTGCAATCCGGCCGGCGGAGACACCAGTTCCAGAAGGCGCGTCGGGCCGGCGCTCGTCGTCGCCGACCGATTGGTCAGGTCGAGCTCGACGGCGAGGCGATCCTGCTGTGATGCCGGGGTGCCTTTCATGTACTTGCCGAATTCAGCGCGATGAGCAACGACCATCCAGCGTCCGGTGTCGACCGCTTGCCCGGCTGCGACCTGCGCCAGATCCTTGGGCTGCGACGCCTCGTAGAGCGCACTGGCCAGCGACAGCAACACGGCCAACGCCGCCCCGAGTCCGGCGATGATGAAGGCAACAGCTTGTTTGCGCAGTGCGCCGATGCTGAAGCGACCAGACACGATGCAGTCCTATGCGGATCGCGCGTCGCATCGACGCGCAGCAATGAATGGCGGCATATCCCTCGGGCCGATCATACCAGGAAAACATGGAGCCGCCGGCCGGTCGCTTCAACAGGCGCCGGCGGCGACTGCTGTCGACCGGCCGCCACGGTGCCATGGCATGCCGAAGGAATGGTGCCCCGAGTCGGATTTGAACCAACGGCCTACCGCTTACGAAGCGGTTGCTCTACCGCTGAGCTATCGGGGCGCGGGCCGGGTCATACGGGAAAGC
>Ga0187894_10005357_pt1 | contig 13145 bp, 10 predicted proteins | sample GBC1701081metaG_FD_136650 | JGI IMG/M metagenome (GOLD analysis project Ga0187894, IMG submission 136650) | White microbial mat communities from a lava cave in the Kipuka Kanohina Cave System on the Island of Hawaii, USA - GBC170108-1 metaG ... | reverse complement strand
CTTCCGGCTGACGCAGTGGTCGAAGGACCTCGACCCGACGGGCGAGCGGCGGTTCGTCGTCTGCACCGGCGGCGGCCCCGGCATCATGGAAGCGGCCAACCGCGGCGCGGCCGAGGCGCGCGGCATGAACGTGGGCCTCACCATCTCGATTCCGCAGGAGGACTTCGACAACCAGTACGTCACGCGCGAGCTCGCGTTCCACTTCCACTACTTCTTCATGCGGAAGTTCTGGTTCGCCTACCTCGCGAAGGCGGTGATCGTGTTCCCGGGCGGCTACGGCACGCTCGACGAGCTGTTCGAGCTGCTGACGCTGGTGCAGACGCGCAAGATGAGCAAGGCGATGCCGATCGTCCTCTTCGGCACCGAGTACTGGCGCGAGATCGTCGACTTCGACGCGCTGGTGCGCCACGGCACCATCTCGCCGGGCGACATCGACCTCGTCTACCGCACCGACTCGGTGGACGAGGCCTACGAGTGGATCGTCAAGCAGCTCGCCGAGCACGCGCTCGGGCAGCCCGGCGCGATGCTCTAGGCGGGGCAGGTCACTCGGCCTTCGCGCCGGAGGCCTTGACCACCTTGCTCCGCGCTCTCAGGTCTTTGCGGGAGCGGCCGCGAGCCGTGCGATCGCCCCGGCGTCGTCGGCGCGGTCGAGCGCCCAGACCGCGTCGATCAGGCGATCGACGGCGACGGCGGGTGCGTTCATCGCGGCGTGCGTCCGGACCTTTTCCTCGATCTGGGCATCGGTCATCGGGCGGCCGAGGCTGCCGACGGCATGCTCCACTGCGTGCGTCAGCGTCCGGCCGTCGGTCGTCCGCAGCGACACCGCGATCGCCTCGACCGGAAGCGCCGGATCGTCGTGCACTTCGACCCGCTCGCCGAACGCCTGCACGGCGGGCTCGTTCGCCCGCGCGTCGGTGTACTCGGCTACGTCGGCCTTCCCGTGGAGCATGCACACCGCCGCGGTGTGCTGGAGGCTCACCTGCGCCTCGCTGCCGGAGCGGGGGCGCTTGCGATCGGTCCGCTGACGGAGGAGCGGGTGGCCGCGCACGCTCACGTGCTCGACATGCTCGGCGCGCAACTCGTGACGGGTGCGGAGCTCGAGCAACGCGTCGATGACCGGATGCAGCACGATGCCGCAGGGGTAGGGCTTGTACGCATTCCTGGTCGCCTCCCAGACGGTGCCGAGGTCGCGGACGATCGCCGACGGATCGGCGTCGTGGCCCATGACGCGCGTGAAGCCGCGCTCTCCCTCGAGCGTCGCCGGCGCCGCCGCGAAGCCGTGCTCGGCGAGGAGCGCCGCGACGATGCCGTTCCTCGCAGCGTCGCCGACGCTGACGCTCTTCGCCATCGTGCCGAGGCTCTCGAGCAGCCCGCACGCCTGCGTCGCGCCGAGGCCGATCGCGCGGACCATCGGCTCCGCGCCGAGGCCGAGCAGCTTGCCGGCCGCCGCCGCCGCGCCGATCACGCCGCACGTGCTCGTGATGTGCCAGCCGTGCGCGTAGTGCCAGGGCGACACCGCGTTGCCGACCCGGCACCCGGCCTCGATGCCGAGCAGGAGCGCGTGCAGCAGCGCCTCGCCGCTGGAGCGCTTGCGCTCCGCGAGCGCGAGCAGCGCCGGCGCGACCGGCGCGGTCGGATGGATGATGGTCGGGTGGTGCGTGTCGCAGAAGTCGAGCACGTTGGCGGCGGCGGCGTTCACGAACGCCGCCGTCAGCGCGTCGGCACGCTCGCCGCGGCCGAGGATCGAGGCTTCGGTCGGGCCGGAGAACGGCGCCAGCACCGCGATCGCGTGGTCGACCGCGGCGTGCCGGCAGCCGGCGAAGGCCGCGCCGACGATGTTGAGGAGCGCGCGCTTCGATTCGTGGCGCACCGCCGCCGGGATATCCTCCCACCGGGAGGCGGCGACGAACCGCGCGAGCCCGGCGGTGACGGCCACGGCGCCCGTCACGCCCGCAGCGCGGCCGGGATCGACACGACCTCCGAGATCGCCGGGCGCCACCAGCCCTCGGAGAGCTTCGCGCGCAGGATCCCGCTCAGGATCGCCTGCACCTCGCGCGCGGCGCGCGACAGCGGTCGGTCGCTCGCGTGCGCCATCGAGACCGTCCGGCTCACCGGCGGCTGCACGATGCGGATCGCCGCCAGCTCCCAGTTGCGGTGCTCGCTGTGCAGCGCGGCGAGCGACAGGACGGTGAAGCAGCCGGACCGGTTCACCATCTCGTTCATCTGCTCGGTGGCGTCGATCTCGGCGACCACGTTCAGCTGGACGCCGGTCTCGGCGGCGACGCGCTCGACGCCGCGCCGGATGTTGTAGTCCATGCCGGGAAGGACGAGCGGCAGGCCGGCGAGGGCGCGCATCGGGATCTCGCCCGCCGGAGTAAGGAGGCTGCCGATCGCCTGCGGATCGCGGGTGGCGAGAAACAGCTCCTCGACGAACACGCGCTCGATGTCGATCCCGGGCCCCGGCTCGGCGTCGTGGACGAGCCCGAAGTCCATCCGGCCGTCGAGGATCCACTGTCGGGTGTGGCCGGACAGCCCGCCGACGACGCGGAGCTGGACGTTCGGGACCTGCGCGCGGGCACGGTCGACCAGCTCCACCGTCAGGAGCGAGGCGAGCGACCCGGGGATCCCGACGACGACGCGGCCGATCGGCGTCGACTGGAACGCCTGCAGGCTCGTCTTCGCGGTGTCGACGGTCCGCAGCACCGCGCGCGCGTGCAGCAGGAACTCCTCGCCCTCGGGCGTCAGGATCACCCCGTCCCGGCGCCGCTCGAAGAGCGGCACGCCGAGCTCGTCCTCGAGCGCCTTGATCTGCACGCTGACCGAGGGCTGGGAGATGTGGATCGACTGCGCGGCCTTGAGGATCGACCGGCATTCGGCCACGGCGACGAAGTATTCGAGCTGCCTCAGGTTCACGGCGGGTCTCCGGTGCGTCCGCGGCGATCGTTCCACAACCCGCCGGAGGAGTAAAGTCGGCGCGTGGCGAGGGGCTATAGGTTGCTGCGCCGCGCGGGATCGGAAAACGCTATAGGCGGGGCGGTCGCGACCGCGGCTAAGCTGGAACGACGCACCATCACCGCAAGGAGGAGGGGACCATGAAAAGGCTCGTGCTCGCGTGTCTGCTCGCGGCGGCGCTCCCGCTCGCCGTGCAAGCCCAGACCAAGCTGCGGATGCAGTCCGCGTTTCCGGCCAAGGGGACGTTCGCCGACAACCTCGCGTTCTTCGCCGAGCGGGTGAAGGTGATGTCCGGGGGGCGGCTCGAGATCGTGGCGCTCGCGACCGGCTCGGTCGTGCCGGCGTTCGACGTGCTCGACGCCACCCACAAGAAGGTGCTCGACGGCGCGCACTCGTCCTCGGCTTACTGGGTCGGGAAGAACCGCGCGGCGGCCCTCTTCGGCGTCACCCCCGGCGGGCCGTTCGGCATGGACGGCTTCGACTACATGGGCTGGCTCTACGACGGCGGCGGGCTCGAGCTGTACCGCGAGTTCTTCCAGGACGTGCTCAAGCAGAACGTGGTCCCGATCCCGATGACCTCGGCCGGGCCGCAGGCGCTCGGCTGGTTCAAGCGGCCGGTGAAGAGCTGGGCCGACCTGAAGGGGCTCAAGTGCCGCCAGACCGGGATCTCCGCCGAAGTCTTCTCCAAGGCGGGCATGGCGACCGTCAACATCCCCGGGCCCGAGATCCTCGCCGCCGGCGAGCGCGGCGTCATCGACTGCGCGGAATGGGTCGGCCCGAGCGACGACATGCTGATCGGTTTCCATACCGTCTGGAAGAACTTCTACACGCAGTCGCTGCACGACCTCTCGCTGCTCGAGATCATCATCAATGGCGACGTCTGGAAGGCGCTCGGCCCCGACCTGCAGGCGATCGTCCAGGCCGCCGCGATCGAGGCGACGCTCCGCTCGCAGAACCGGCGCAACCGGCTCGATGCGGCGGCGATGGTCGAGCTGACCACCAAGCACGGCGTGACGATCCGCCGTACGCCCGACGACATCCTGAAGAACATGCTGCAGGCGTGGGACGGCATCGCCAAGGAGGAGTCGGCGAAGAACCCGTTCTTCAAGAAGGTGTACGACTCGCAGCGCGCCTACGCGTCGCAGGTGGTGCCGTCGCGGCGCGCCACCGCCCCGGCCTACAACTTCACCGCCGACTACTACTGGCCGGAACAGAAGAAGTAGCCGGGAAGAAGCAGGCCTTGCGCGGCGTCGCCCTGCGCGCGATCGGCGCGATCGACCGCTTCACCGGCCGGTTCGTCTACGTCGTCGCGCTGCTGCTGGTACCGCTCGTCCTCGCCAACGTGGTCGAGGTCGTCATGCGCTACCTGTTCGGCAGCCCGACGACGTGGGCGGCGGACATGACGGTGATGTCGTACGGGTCGCTCTTCATGCTCGGCTCGGCGTACGCCATGTTCAAGGGCGCGCACGTCCGCACCGACATCTTCTGGAACGGCTTCTCGGAGCGCACGAAGGGGATCATCGACAGCGTCGCCTATCTCTGCCTCTTCCTCCCGGTCATGGCGCTGATCTTCGCGATCTCCATCGACGATGCCGTCTACGCGTACACGATCGACGAGCGGTCCACGCTCAGCCTGTGGCGCCCGGTGATGTGGCCGTTCCGCGCGGTGATCCCGCTGGCGGCGGTGCTGATGTTCGCGCAGGGCGTCTCGGAGCTCCTGAAGGCACTGTGGGCCGCCACGACCGGCAGGGAGCTGGTGCGCCACGACAAGGTGCTGATCTGACCGGCCAGGAGATCCTCGGCCTGATCATGCTGGCGAGCATGATCGGGATCATCTTCGTCGGGGTGCCGATCTCCTTCACGCTGCTGTACATCGCGCTCGTATTCGGCTCGCTCGGGCTCGGCCTGCAGCCGACCTTCAACCTCGCCTACCTGCAGATCTTCGGCGCGATGAAGGACGACGTCCTGCCGGCGGTGCCGCTCTTCATCTTCATGGGGTTCATGGCCGAGCAGGCGGGGCTGATGAACCGGCTGTTCGAGACCCTCCGCAACATCCTCGCTCCGGTGCGCGGGTCGCTCTACCTCACCGTGCTGCTGACCGCGACCATCTTCGCGATGGCGACCGGGATCATCGGCGCGGCGGTCACCGTGCTCGGGATCATCGCCGGCCCGATGATGGTCAAAGCCGGCTACGACCCGCGGCTGTCGGCGGGCGCGATCGCCGCCGGCGGCAGCCTCGGCATCCTGATCCCGCCGAGCGTCATGCTGCTGGTGATGGGGCCGCTGCTCGGCGTGCCGGTCAACTACCTCTACAGCGCCGCCTTCGGGCCCGGCTTCCTGCTGGCCGCGCTGTACATCGGCTACTGCCTTGCGCGCAGCTTCTTCAACCCCAGCCTCGGACCGCCGGTGCCGGTCGAGGAGCGCGTCAACGACGTCCGGAAGCTCGCCTACGAGTTCGCGGCCGGCGTCCTGCCGCTCGCCGTGCTGATCGGCACGACGCTCGGCACGATGATCGCCGGCATCGCCACCGCCACCGAGGCGGCGTCGTGCGGTGCGTTGGGCGCGACGTTGCTGGCGCTCGCCTATGGGAAGCTCACCCCTGAGGCGCTGAAGAACGCCGCCATCTCGACCGTCGTCACCTCGGCCATGGTGCTTTTTCTCGTCGTCGGGTCGAACGTGTTCGGCGCGGTCTTCAATCAGCTCGGCGCGGCGCAGCTCATCAAGGGCGCCGTCACGACGATTCCGCTTTCCGACATGGGCAAGCTGTTCGTCATCATGGCGATCATCTTCGTGCTCGGGTGGCCGTTCGAATGGCCGGCGATCGTGCTCGTGTTCCTGCCGATCTTCCTGCCGGTGGTCGAGACGCTGGATATCGGCCTGCCCAAGCAGGAGCTGATGCTGTGGTTCGGCGTCGCGGTGGCGGTGAACCTCCAGACGGCGTTCCTCAGTCCACCGGTCGCGATGTCGGCCTACTACCTCAAGAACGTGATGCCGCAATGGAGGCTTGGACTGATCTACCGCGGCATGGCGCAGTTCATGGTCATCCAGGCCGTGTGCGTCGTCCTGCTGCTCGTGTGGCCCGACATCGCGCTCTGGCTACCGCGGGCGTTGCGGTGAGCTATAGATTGCTGCGCCGTGCGGGATCGGAAATCGCTATAGGCTCGCGGGGGTGACCGCGGGTAAGCTCCCGCAGGCCGCCCGTCGAGGAACGCTCCAGTGACATCGCTCGCAGGCAGAGGCGCCCTCATCACCGGGTCGGACGGCGGGATCGGCTTCGCCATCGCCGAGCGGCTCGCGGCCGAAGGCTGCAACGTCGTGCTGAACGGCCCGACGGAGTCCGCCTCGACGGCCGCGCTCCCCGACCGGATCACCGCGCTCGGCGTGAAGTGCGCCTACGTCCGCGCCGACGTCGGGAGCGTGGCGGAGGTCGAGCGGCTGTTCGCGGCCGCCGTCGCGACGGTCGGCAGCGTGGACGTCCTGGTGAACAACGCGGTCGTGCGCCATTTCCATCCGATCGACGAGTTTCCGGTCGCGGAATGGGACCGGGCGCTCGCAGTGAACGTGTCCGCCGTCTTCCATTCGATCCGGCTCGCGGTTCCGGGCATGAAGCGGCGCAACTGGGGACGGATCGTCAATCTCGCCTCGATCTACAGCACGCGCGGCGCCGAGCGGCGGGTCGACTACGTGACGGCGAAGCACGCGATCGTCGGGATCACGCGCACCGCCGCGCTCGAGCTCGCGCGCACCGGCATCACCTGCAACGCCGTGCAGCCGGGCTGGGTGCTCACCCCGCACGCCGAACGGCAGATCGCCGACCGGATGAAGACGGCCGGCGAAACGCGGGAAGACGCGATCGACGCGCTGCTCGAGTCGCGGCAGCCGTCGGGGCGCCTCGTCACGCCGGAGGAAGTCGCGGCGTGCGTCGCGTTCCTGTCCTCCGCGGCGGGCGCCGCGATCACCGGCACGACGCTCGCGGTCGACGGCGGCTGGTCGGCGGCGCCGTGAGGAGAGCATCCTGACCGTTCCGACCTACGAGCTCTACGCCGTCAAGTACGCGCACCACGAGCGGCTGCGGAGCGCGAACTTCGTCGGCGGCGACCCGCACGACGGGCCGATGCCGATGGACTACTTCGTGTGGCTCGCGCGGAGCGCGGCGCGCACGTTCGTCATCGACACCGGGTTCAACGCGCGCTCGGCGACCGAGCGGAAGCGGGAGCTCGTGCGCTGCCCGACCGAGGGCCTCGCGATGCTCGGCGTGGACGCGGCGAAGGTCCGGGACGTGATCGTCACGCACCTTCACTACGACCATGTCGGCAACTTCGACCTCTTCCCGGCGGCGACTTTCCACCTGCAGGACCGCGAGATGCAGTTCGCGACCGGGCGCCACATGCGCTCCGGCGTCCTGCGGCATTCGTTCGACGTGGAGCACGTGACCGGCATGGTCCGGGAGCTCTACCGTGGCCGGATCGCGTTCCACGACGGCGACGCCGAGCTCGCGCCGGGGATCTCGGTGCACTTCGTCGGCGGCCACACGATGGGCCTGCAGTTCGTCCGCGTCCACACGCAGCGCGGCTGGGTGGTGGTCGCATCCGACGCGAGCCACTACTACGAGAACATGCTCGAACGGCGGCCGTACCCGACGGTGTACAGCGTCGGCGACATGATCCAGGGCTGGGACCGGCTGTTCGCGCTGGCGGACTCGCGCAAGCACGTCGTCCCCGGCCACGACCCGGAAGTGCTGCGGCGCTATCCGCCGGCGCGCGCTGGCCTGGAGGGGATCGCGGTACGCCTCGACGTGGCGCCGCAGGCCTGAGGAGGGGAGGCGTAAGGCGGCGCGGGGCCGGCGGTCGTCGACGTGGTGCTCGACCCGGCGCCCTGCAACGAGCAGCTCCGCGCGCTGCGCGGTTGAGGTAGCCTCGACCTCTCATCCCGGAGGGCAAGCCGCGGCATGGCCACCGAAGCCCCGCTCGTCGACACGCACTTCCACGTCTACACGACCGACATGCCGATCGCCGGCGACGCGTGGCACCGGCCGCCGGAGGACGCGACGATCGAGCGGGTCATCAGGACCCTCGACGATCACGGCGTCCTCTTCGGCGTGATCGCGGCGGCGAGCATCTACGGCGACTACAACGACTACTCGCGCCTCGCGGTGCGGACGCACAAGCGCCTGCGCGCCACCGCGATCGTCCGCCCGACGATCGACCCCTACACCCTGGAGGGAATGAAGGCCGACGGCTTCGTCGGCATCCGCTTCCAGTGGCGCTATCTCGAGCGGACGCCCGACCTGACCGCGCCCGAATACCAGCTGCTGCTGCGCCGGGTGCGCGATCTCGACTGGCACGTCCACCTCCACGACAACAGCGACCGCCTGCCGCCGGCGATGGCGGCGATCGAGGCGGCCGGCGTCAGGCTGGTCGTGGACCACTTCGGCCGCCCGCGCGAGCCGCAGGGCGTGAACTGTCCCGGGTTCCGGGCGCTGCTCGCGGCGATCGAGCGCGGCCGGACGTGGGTGAAGCTCTCGGCGGGCTACCGCATGGAGCCGGCCTCCAAGGTGGCGGGCTACGCCGCCGAGCTGCTCAAGGTCGCCGGCGGCGACCGGCTCGTCTGGGGCAGCGACTGGCCGTTCGCCGCGTTTGAGACCAAGGTGACCTACGCGCAGACGGTCGCGTCGCTCGCCGAGTGGGTGCCCGATCCGGCGGTGCGCCGGAAGATCGGCGGCGAGACCGCGCTGCGGCTCTACTTCTCGTAGCGCGTGCGCGCCGGGCGGTCCGCCGCGCCCGGCCGCTCGTCCTCGAGCCGCCGCCGCGGCCACCAGCGCTCGAGCAGGCTCGCCGCCCAGTCGCGCCCCCCCAGCCCGAAGGCGAGCGCGAGCGCGAACACCACCCCGGCGAGGATGATGAGGAAGCTCTCGCGGATGATCGCCCCCCCGACGCCCATCTGGTCGAACGCGATCAGCACGGCGAAGGCGATGATCGCGTACTGCGCGATCCTGGCGAGCAGCTCCGCGTCGCCGGGGCCGACGCCGACGTTGCGGCAATAGGTGCTCACGGCGGTGGCGACGAAGCGCGCGAAGTACGCCCCGAACGCGAGGAGCAGCAGCGCGACCACGACGTGCGGGACGAACAGCACGACCTTGTGCAGGAGGTCGGTGATGTAGGTGAGCCCGAGGCCGTTGAAGGCGATGATCAGCGCGGCGAGGATCACCAGCCAGTACACGAGCGCGCCGAAGATCCCGGTGGTGTCGGTGCGAATGCCGCCCTGCTCGAGGAAGCCGTCGAGGCCGGCGCGCTCGGTGAGCACGTTGAAGTTGATCGCGCGGAGGGCCTTCACGACGGTGAAGCGCGCGACCTTCGCGAGCAGCCACCCGCCGATCAGGACCACCAGCGCGAGCGCGAGGCGCGGCAGGAACGCCCCGACCTGGGCGAGCAGCGCGCGCAGCGGTTCGATCAGCATGTCCAGCTTTTCCATGGCCTACCTCCGCTCGTCTCCGCCCGGGCGCGGTTCCGGCTGGGCGCCGCCCGCGAGCGCGAGGATCCCGGCGAGCGGGATCCGCACCCAGGCGGGGCGGTTGTTGATCTCGTAGCGCAGCTCGTAGAGCGCTTTCTCCAGCTCGAAGAGCTCGAGCAGCCCGCGCACCGCGTCGAGCCCGGGATAGAACCCCGCGCTGCGCGCCGTCTCGTCGTAGCCGGTGAGGAACGCCCGGCGCGTCTCCACCTCCCAGGCGGCCGCGAGCGGGGCGAGGCGCGCGGCGTCCTCGGCGCCGCGCGCGGCGCGCTCGAGCGCGGTCGCGCGCGCGTAGGCGAACGAGCGCAGCATGCCCGCGACGTCGCGCAGGGCGCAGTGCTTCTCGCGCCGCTCCGCGAGCGGCCGCGCCGGCTCGCCCTCGAAGTCGATGATCACGAAGTCGTTGCTCGAGACCAGCACCTGGCCGAGGTGATAGTCGGCGTGATAGCGCGTCCTGATGAGCCCCGTGTGCGGCGCGCCGGCGGCGTCGACCTTCAGCCGCAGGGCGTCGCGCCGGCCGAGCGCACCTTGCGCCTCCTCGCGCACGCCCGTCGGCAGCTTCTCGAGGTACCGCTCGAGGAGGTCGAGTGTCGTGTCCACGTCGTCGCGGATGCGCGCCTTCCACGCGGCGATGTCCTCGCCGGTGACCGGCTCGGGATCGAACGCCGCGTCGCCCGTCTCGAGCGCGAACGCCCTGTGCAGCTCCGCCGTGCGCACCCCGAGCGTATGGACGACGGACAGATAGCCGCCGTGGACGTCCGCGGGCCGGGACGCGGCCGGCGCACGCCGCGTCTCGAGGTGCCGCTCGAGGTAACCGAGCGTGTACGCCCAGCCGTCGCCCTGGTTCACGACGTAGGCCTGCAGCAGGGCGATCGTCATGGGCGTGCCGTCGGCGCCGACGTACTCGAACGCGCCGGCGACCGGGACGCAGTGCTCGAAGCCGGCGACCTCGGTCAGGAAGCGCCCGACCTCGAGCTCCGGGTTGACGCCGGCGCGCAGCCGGCGGTAGCCCTTGAGGAACAGCCGCTCGCCGATCGTGATCACGGTGTTGCTCGACTGCGCCTGCGGCCGGCCCACCGGCAGCGCGGCGAAATCGCCGCCCGCGATGCGCCCGAACGCGGCGGTCGGCGTGAACCGCAGGGTGCCGTGCGCGGTCGCGAGCTCGCGCCGCGACGGGATCGCCTGGACCACCGCGTGGCAGAACGCCTCGTCGGCGAACGCGTCGCTCATCACGCCGACGTTGGCCTGCTGCCGGACCCTGGCGAGCGCCGCGGGCGCGAGCGCCTTCAGGCGCGCCTCGTCCCGATCCTCCCACGCGAGCGCGAGCGGGAGCAGGTACCGCGCGGTCTCGGCGCCGCTCTCGACCTCGACCTGGGTGAGGAGCCAGCTCTCCCCGCGCAGGTCCCACACCGCGTGGTCGACGAGCCGGGCGCGCCTGATCGGCTCGCCCTTCGCGCCGTACCAGCGCTGCGACGCGAGGTAGCCCGGCAGCACCTCGGTCTCGAGCTGTTCGCGGACCTTCTGCGCCATGCCGATGCGCCACGGCACGACCCGGTCGCGGAAGAAGCTCGTCCAGCCGTCGAAGAGGACCAGCACCGGCAGGTCCTCGCGCGCGAGCTGCTCGGCGTGCCAGTCCGGCACCGCCACGTCGGTCGCGAGGCGGAACCAGTAGAAGCCGTGGCGCGGGAGCGTGAGGAGATACGGCAGGTCGCTCACCGGCGGAAACGCCGTCCGGCCGAGCAGCTCGACCGGCACGCGGCCCTTGAAGCGCGCGAGGTCGAGTTCCACCGGCTGCGCCGAGCGTCCGAGGTTCGCCACGCACAGCACCACCTCGTCGCCGTACTCGCGCAGATAGGCGAGCACCTTGCGGTTGCCGGGCTTGAGGAACGCGAGCCGCCCGCGGCCGAACGCCTTGCTTTCCTTGCGCACCGCGAGCATCCGGCGCATCCAGTTGAGGAGCGAGGACGGTTCGCGCGACTGCGCCTCGACGTTCACCGACTCGAAGCCGTAGACCGGGTCCATGATCGGCGGCAGGAAGAGCCGCTGCGGGTCGGCGCGCGAGAACCCGGCGTTGCGGTCGGGGCTCCACTGCATGGGCGTGCGCACGCCGTTGCGGTCGCCGAGGTAGATGTTGTCGCCCATGCCGATCTCGTCGCCGTAGTAGACGATCGGCGAGCCGGGCATCGACAGGAGCAGGCTGTTCATCAGCTTGATCCGGTCGAGGTCGTTCTCCATCAGCGGCGCGAGCCGGCGGCGGATGCCGAGGTTGATCCGGGCGCGGGAATCGGCGGCGTACATGCGGTACATGTAGTCGCGCTCGCGGTGGGTGACCATCTCGAGGGTGAGCTCGTCGTGGTTGCGGAGAAAGATCGCCCACTGGCAGCTCGCCGGGATGTCGGGCGTCTGCTGCATGATCTCCATCACCGGGTGGCGGTCCTCCTGCGCGATCGCCATGTACATCCGCGGCATGAGCGGGAAGTGATAGGCCATGTGGCACTCGTCCGCGGCCCCGAAGTACTCGCTCACGTCCTCCGGCCACTGGTTCGCCTCCGCCAGCAGGAGCCGGTTCCGGTAGCGGGCGTCGAGCGCCGCGCGGATCTGCTTGATCACCGCGTGGGTCTCGGGCAGGTTCTCGTTCGACGTGCCCTCGCGCTCGCAGAGGTACGGGATCGCGTCCAGGCGGAACCCGTCGACCCCCATGTCGAGCCACATGCGCATCGCGCGGAACACCGCCTTCAGCACCTGCGGGTTGTCGAAATTGAGATCCGGCTGATGGCTGAAGAAGCGGTGCCAGTAGTAGCGCTTCGCGACGTCGTCCCAGGTCCAGTTCGAGCTCTCGGTGTCGGTGAAGATGATGCGGGTGCCGGCGTAGCGCTTCGGATCGTCGCCCCAGACGTAGTAGTCGTGCTTGCTCGTCCCGCGCGGTGCGCGGCGCGCCGCCTGGAACCACGGATGCTGGTCGGAGGTGTGGTTGACGACCAGCTCGGTGATCACCTTCAGGCCGAGCTGGTGCGCCTCGCGCACGAAGTTGCGGAAGTCGTGGCGCGTGCCGTACTGCGGGTGGACGTTGTGGTAGTCGGCGACGTCGTACCCGTCGTCCTTGAGCGGCGACGGGTAGAACGGCATCAGCCAGATGGTGTCGACCCCGAGGTCGCGGACGTACTCGAGCTTCGAGGTGAGCCCGCGAAAGTCGCCGATGCCGTCGTCGTTGGAGTCGAAGAACGCCTTGACGTGCAGCTGATAGATGACCGCGTCCTTGTACCAGAGCGCGTCCTGTTCCGCGGCCCGGACCGGCGCGTCCGCCGCGGCCTCGGGCAGCTCGAACCGCACGGTCTGCTCCATCGCCCGGCCCCCGCTCAGAGGAAGTAGTCGAAGTCGCGCTCGCTGCGCACCCGCCGCCGCAGCCGGAAGACGTGCGCGCTCGCGCGCTGCGGGTCGAGGCTCACGTAGTTCCGCGCGCCGCTCCACAGGTAGCGCGCGCCGCTCAGGAGCTCGTGCATCTGGTAGGGCGACTGGGGATCGATCCCGAGCACCGCTGCGTCGAGCTCGACCCAGCCCGACTGGACGTGGTAGGGGTCGAGGTTGACCACGGTCACGACCGCATTGTCGCCGTTCGGCGTCGTCTTGCCGTAGCAGATGATGCTGTCGTTGTCGACCGGGAAGAACCGCAACGACCCGTCGCATTG
>Ga0187894_10005356_pt1 | contig 13145 bp, 8 predicted proteins | sample GBC1701081metaG_FD_136650 | JGI IMG/M metagenome (GOLD analysis project Ga0187894, IMG submission 136650) | White microbial mat communities from a lava cave in the Kipuka Kanohina Cave System on the Island of Hawaii, USA - GBC170108-1 metaG ... | reverse complement strand
GGCGAAGTACAAGGGGAAGTCGATCGCGGACGTGCTCGACATGGAGATCGCGGAGGCGCGCGAGTTCTTCCGGAACGTCCCGCGCGTGTCGCGGATCCTCTCCACGCTCGACGACGTCGGGCTCGGTTACCTGGCGCTCGGACAGCCGGCGACGACGCTCTCGGGCGGCGAGGCGCAGCGCGTGAAGCTCGCTTCCGAGCTCGCGCGCCGGAGTCGCGACGAGGTGCTCTACCTCCTCGACGAGCCGACGTGCGGGCTCCACCCCTTGGACATCGAGAAGCTCGTGCTCGTGCTCCACCGGCTCGTGGACCAGGGGCACACGGTCGTGGTCGTGGAGCACAACCTGGACCTGATCCGCACCGCGGACTGGATCGTGGATCTCGGCCCCGAGGGCGGCGAGGCGGGCGGCGAGCTGGTGGTCGAGGGGCCGCTGGAGGAGGTCGTGAAGTGCAAGCGGTCGCACACCGGCCGGTTCCTGCGCGGGGCGGGATGAGGCCCTGGCTCGGGCTGCTCGCGGTCGCCGTGGTGGGCGCGGTGATCTTCCTCGCCGGCGAGCCCACGAAGCTCGCGTTGCGCTACGAGCGCGACGCGCTCCTCGACGGCCAGCTCTGGCGGGCGCTGACCGGTCACGTGGTCCACCTGTCGTGGGGGCACCTCGCGGCCAACGTCGTCGTGGCGGCGCTCGCGGTCGCGCTCTTCGGCCGCCACCTCGGCTGGGGCGCGCCGATCCTCTGCATGCTGGGCACGACCGCCGGCCTCTTCCTCTTCTCGCTCCGCGTGAAGTGGTACGCGGGGCTCTCCGGCGCGCTCTATGGTGTCCTCGTCTACGGCGCGCTCGTCGCGTCGCGCCGCCAGAGGATCTGGCTCGTGGTCGTCGGGCTCGTCGCGGCCAAGGTCGTCGTGGAGATGATCCGGGGCGCGTCGGCCACGGCGGAGAGGATCGTCGGCGCGCCGATCGTCGTGGAGGCGCACCTCTACGGCGCGGTCTCGGGCGCGCTCGCGTTCGCGATCCTCTACCGCCCGAGCCGCACGCGCTTGTAGAGGTCGAGCAGCCGCTTCAGCTCCGCGATCGGCTTCTCGTGGTCCTCGACCCGCAGGTCGATGTAGCGGTCGTTGTTGCCCCCGTACCCCCCGTTCTTCCTCACGACGAGGAGCGCGGCCGACTGTTGTCCCCGCTTGTCGCCGCCCGCGCGCTGGCCCGCGGCGAGGGCCTCGACCAGCCGGTCGGCGAGCTCGCCGTTCGCCTCCTTGAACTCCTCCGCCATCGCCTCCACGACCTTCTCGCCCGCGAGGATGTTGCCTTGCGCGGTGAAGTTCTCGCCGGTCCTGTGGCCCGCCCACGCGAGGCAGCCGGTGCCGGTGAAGGCCGCGGCGCGCCCGGCCGCGTCCACGATCCCGACCTGCCGGCGGTCGCGGTCGGTGTCGCCGGCCGTCAGCGCGGCGACCGCCGCCGCGGCATCCTTGCCGCCCTCGAGCAGCGCGAGCCCCTCGGGGCCGTAGAGCATGTTGGCCCACGCCTGCGTCGCGACCGCGCCCACGCCCGCCTTCGCCCACGGGACGACGCTGCCGACGCCGAGGAACCGGCTCTGCACCGCCACGCCGAGGTCGCCCGTCTTGGGGTCGTACGCCACGATCGAGAAGGTGGCGACGGGAGGGGGCTCCGGCGGGCCAGCCGGGGAGCGCGAGACGCACGCGGCGAGAAGAAGGAGGGTTGCGGGGAGGCGGCGCATCGCCGGAATATACTGGAGCGATGGGGCGTTTGGCGTCGATGCTCCTGCTCGCCGCCGCGGCACACGCGGACACGCTCGAGTGGAAGCGCGCGGCGTTCGACTGGTACCGGCCGCACGACCTGACGCTGGCCGCGGAGCCGCCCGCGGGCGTCGCCTCGCTGGGCGAGGGGCTTTTCTACTACGCGGGCCCGTGCGGCGAGCGGAGGCTCCTCTTCGCGTTCGCGCCCGAGGCCCGCGTCCTCCGCGTGGACCGGGACTTCGACGGGGATCTCGCCGAGGAGGCGCCGCTCGAGATGATCCCCGAGGGGACGTGGTGGAGACTCGTCGTCGACCTCGCGACGCCGGACCAGGTCGCGTTCTGCTTCCTGCGGCAGGCGGCGGAGACCGAGCCCCGGATCGCCCTCATGACCCTCGCGCACCGCGAAGGGACGGTCGTCGTCGCGGGGCGCGCGCGGCGCATGATCCTCTTCGACCGCGACGCCGACCTCCGCTTCGACCACGCGGAGGACGACATCCTCCTCGACCTCAACGGCGACGGCATGGTCGACCGGGGCGACGCGACGGAGAGGATCCAGCCGGGCCGGCCCTTCCGCGTGTGCGGGAAGAGCTATGTGGCGACCTTCGAGGGGGCCGCGGGACGCGACCTCGCCGTCACGCCGTCGTCCGAGGAGGCGCCCGCGCGGCCTGCGCGGTGGCGGGCCGAGCGGCCCTCGGGGTCCCGCGCGGCGCCCGGAGGGCGCGGGAGCCTCCCGGACCTCGTCCAGTGGTTCGAGGGCGCGAAGGGCGAACCGGAGCCGCCGACGTACCGGCGCGCGGGGGCCATCTCGATGATCGGCGCCCTCGGCACGCCCGAGGCGTTCGCGTACCTCCACCGGGTCTACCGGCGGGAGCGGGACGAGGTCGTCGCGCGCGCTGCCGTCGAGGCCATGGGGTACCGGGAGTACGCCGACCGCGAGAAGGACGTCGCGGCCATCGCCCGCGGCGCTCGCACGCCCGAGCTCCGGCGCGTGGCGGTGAACGCCCTCCACTTCATGGGCGCGCCCGGTCGCGGCGACGTGTACAAGAGCCTGCTCTCGGCCGACGAGGACGAGATCGTGTTCGCGGCGGCCGCGGCGAGTCTCGGCGCCGTCGGCACGTCCGACGCTCTCGCGCTCCTCGACGAGGCGGCGCTGCACGCGTCCCGCCTGACCTACCGCTACCACGCGTACGCGGCGGCCATGCGCTTCCGGCCGACGCCGCCTCCTCCCGACCTCGTGACCGCCGCCGCGCGGCAGCCGGACCCGAGGCTCAAGGCGCTGGCGCTGAGGGACGCGGTGCGCCTCGACCTTGCCGACAGGTACGGGCTCGCGCTGGAGGCGGCGAAGGCCGATCCGACGACCCCCGAGCTCCAGCTCGCGGTGACGGAGATCCTCGGGGCCTCGGGGGACGCCGAAGCGATCCGCGCGCTCCTGCCGTTCGCGGACGGCGCGCCCCCCGCGCTCGCCGGACGGCTCACGGACCTTCTCCGCGCCGTGCGCGACGAGGTGGCGATCACGGCCCTTGCGGACGGCCTCTCGTCGGGTTCGCCGCCGGTTCGAGCGCTCGCGGCCGACGTGCTCCGGGAGATCCCGGGCGAGACGTCGTCGTCGGCGATCCTCGGCAGGCTCCGGAAGGAACGGCAGGAGCCCGCCCTCTCGGCCCTCATCCGCGCCGCGGGCCTCCGGAAGCTCGCCGACGCGGGCGGGCCGATCGCGGACGCGCTTCGCCGGCGGCCGGGCGACCTGGACTTCGCCCAGATCTGCTTCAGCGCGCTGGCGCGGATCGGGTTGTCGGACGAGACCGTCGCGCGCTTCGTCGCCGAGCGGCTCGCGTCGCAGGACTGGCAGGACCGGCTCGCGGCCGTGGACTGCGTGGTCGCGTCCGGCGATCCCTCGGGCGCGACGCTTCTCCAGGGCCGCCTCGCGGACCCGGTCTGGCAAGTGCGGTTCGCCGCGGCGCAGGGGCTCGGCGCTGTCCGCGCGAAGGAGTCCGTCCCGCTGCTCATCGCGCTCCTCAGGAAAGAGGACCGGGTGCGGGTCCGGAAGGCCGCGGCCGAGTCGCTCTTCCGGCTGACCGGCGAGGACTACGGCGACTTCCACGAGATCTGGGAGCGGTGGTGGCACGACCGCGGCGAGGGTCTCGCGATGCCGGAGAGGACGCCCGAGCGCAAGGCGAGGCCGCAGGGCGAGCGCCGGACGGTCGCGGCGTTCTACGGCGTCCCCGTGGACTCCGACCGCGTCGCCTTCGTCCTCGACGTCTCCTCGTCGATGGGGGGGTCCACGTTCACCCCGGAAGGGAGCGAGCTGGACCGCGCGGTGAAGGAGACGCTCAAGGTCGTGAAGGCGCTGCCGGACCGGGCCAAGGTGAACGTCATCGTCTTCGAGAGCCAGATCCGCGTCTGGAAGAGGGGCCTCACCGCGCTCTCGTCGGGCGCGAGGAAGGCGCTCGGGAGCTTCCTCGCGGAGCAACGTCCGAGCGGCTCGACCAACCTCTACGACGCCCTCGAGGCGGCGCTGAAGCTCAAGGACGTGGAGACGATCTACCTGCTCTCGGACGGGGACCCGACGACCGGGAGGCTCACCGGGGAGGAGGAGATCCTCGAGGCCGTCCTTCAGCTCAACCGGGACAAGCGGGCGGCGATCCACTGCGTCGCGCTCGGCGGCGGTTCGCGACTCCTCCGCCGGCTCTCGGAGGTCACGTCGGGAACGTACGTGCAGCGATAGCGCGAGCCGCAGGCGGGGCCGCGTCGATCCGCCGGTTCACGCCGGGAGGGCGAACGGGACCACATCCGCGTCGCCGGCGGGCGGACCTGAGGCCGGGCGCGCCTGCCGTTCCGCGAGGCCGGCCCGGAAGCGCGGGGGCCGGCGGCGCAACAGCGTCGCGTAGAGCGCGTCGTACGACGCGACCATGCGCTCGAGGCCGAACTCCTTCTCCACCCGCACGCGGCCGGCTTCGCCGTGGCGCCTCGCGGCGCCCGGATCGCGCGCATAGCCGAGGATGCCCTCGGCGAGCGCCTCTTCGGCGGCCGGCGCGACAAGGCGCCCCGTGACCCCGTCCTCGACCACTTCCAGGTTGCCGCCGACGGCCGTTGCCAGGACCGGCAGGCGGCACGCCATCGCCTCGAGGATCGTGTTTGAGATCCCCTCCCAGCGGGACGGCAGCACGAAGAGGTCGAACCCTTGCAGCAGGCGGGGCACGTCCGTGCTGTCGCCGACGAGCCACGTGAGCGTTGCCACGCCCGACTCGCCCAGGAGGCGCTCGATCTCGCCGCGCATCGGGCCATCACCGACGATCACGAGGCGCAGGCGCCGCGCCGCGACGTGGTCGCGCGCGACCGCGCGCGCGAACGCACGGACGAGGGTGCAGGGGTCCTTCACCGGCTGCAGCCGTCCGACGGTTCCGACGACGAAGAGGTCCGGGTCGCGGAAGCCATCGGGGAAGGACGCGCGAGCGTTCCCGGGCTCCGGGCGGAAGCGCGCCACGTCCACCCCGTTGCGGATGAGCGTGGTGCGGTCGCGCCCGACGCCGACGCGGTTGACGAGGTAGTCTTCGAGCTCGCGGTTCAGCACGACATATCGGGTCACGAACGGGTTGTGCAGGCGGCGCAGCCAGATGAGCTTGCGGTTCGTGCCGTCCAGGTCCTGCTCGTCGCGGCCATGCTCCCCGTGGATGCGGATCCCGACTCCCGCCAGCGAGGCCGGGATCAGGCTGTCGAGACCGCTCAGACCGCGGCTGTGCACGATCGCCGGTCGCAGGCGACGGAAGAGCCGCAGCAGCCTCCACTGCGTGCCCAAGTCCTTCCCGGCGCGCTTGTGCATCGCAAAGACGGGGATGTCAACCGCGACGATGCGCTTGCGGAAGTCCGAGTAGTCCTTCATGCAGACCACCGCGTGCCGGTAGCGTTCCGCCGGCAGGCGGTTCAGGAGGTTCACGAGGCCGTTCTCGAGCCCGCCTGTGACGAGATGGTGGATCACGTGGGCGATGAGCGGGCGGCTCTCCTGGATCACGGGCTCTCCGCGCGCAGTCCCTCGAGGTGCGCCTCGAAGGCCCGGCTGCTGAGCCCGTGGTGGATCGCCACGCGACGCACGTCGAAGGGGTCGAGCGGACCCTCGTGGAAGCCACCCTGGGCCGAGAGGCAGCCGACGTACCCCTCGCCGCGCACGAGCTCCCGCGCCCGCGGTGTCAGCCTCCCGAAGGGATGGGCGAGGATCGGCTCGCGAACCCCGAGCCGCTCCGTGAGCATCTCCCTCGATTCGCGCAGCTCCGTGCGCGCCCGCTCGGCGTCCGCGCCGTCGCCCTCGAGACGCGAGAGGGAACACGAGCCGATCGTGAACCCGGCCGCGCGCATCTCCCCCAGGTGGTCCCAGGCCATCGCCGGGGTCGCGCGCCCGGGCTCCTTCCCGAGGGGGACCGCGGAGCCGATGAGGCTCGTCGGGACGAGGAATGCCGCGGGGATGCGGTGGCGGAGCAGGATCGGAAAGGCGTTCTCGTGGTTGTCGATGGAGCCGCCGTCGAAGGTGACCGCGACGGCGGGCCGGCGCGTGTCGCGCGGGATGCGCCCGGCCGTGACCTCCGCGATGTCGAACACGAGGCAGTGCCGCGCCAGCCAGCTCATCTGCGCGTCGAATTGCCCGATCCCGACCGTCCCGGAGTCGCGCACGTCGTCCCGCACGCGATGGTAGAGAAGCACGACCACCCGCTGCGCCCCGGAACGGGAGAGGATCCATCGCGGGACCGGCCGCACGACGCGCGTGTAGGCCCAGAACATCGCCCTCCTCCCGCGTTCGCGCATGTCGATCGCACCCTCGAAGCGCCGGGCGAGCGCGCGCTCCTGCGCGAGCGTGGGCCTGCTGTACGTGGCCCCGCCGGGGCCCTGCGGCTCCAACGTCGCGTGCCCGCGGAGGACGTCCACGACCGCGTCGCGCACGAGGCCGACGCCGATCTCGTCGAGGGTGAGGCGGATTCCCGCGACCGTGGAGTGCGGATGGACGGGCGTCGTCACCCGTCGCACCACCGGGCCGGTGTCGAGGCCCTCCCGGACGAAGTGGACGGTGCAGCCGACCTCCCGCTCGCCCCGGTAGAGCTCCCAGAACGCCGGCGGCATCCCCCGATACTCGGGGACCTTGCCCTTGTGGAGGTTGATCGTGCCGAGACGAGGGACGGTGAACAGGGCAGGCTTGAGGATCGGCGAGGCAAGCGCCAGCCCCAAGTCGGGGGCGAAGTCGCGCACCAGCCGGACCGTGTCCGCGGCATGGAGGTCCGTCACCCGGAGGAAATGGACGCGCGGGTCGTGCGTGACGTTCTCGTGGTCGAACCGGGCGCCGGGGCGGGAGGTCGGGACGCCGGGCGGGCGGTGCACGCGGTCGTACACGCGCGCGCCGACCTCGCCGATCTGGTGGGGGATCCAGCGCCAGCCGTTGCGGACCAGGTGCCGCCATTGGCTGCGCGCGAGCCGCCGCAGCCCCCCGCGCGGCGTATGGTGGACGACGAGCACGGGGCTTCCCGGCAGGGCGTCGAGCAGGGCGACGAGGGCCTTCCGCACCGAGTGGCGGAAGTCCCCTGTGAAGACGACGATTCGCGGCGGGCTGGCCGCCGCAGCAGCCGCGCCCTCGTCGCGCGGCGCGCTGGACGGCGCCCCTGACGCCGGCCTCCCGCTCTCGGGCGTGGACCCCATCGTTCGCCCTCCCGCCGCCCCCCGCAAGAAAACCGCCAACCCGAGGCGTGCGGCGTTTATGCACGCCACCTGGATGCTACACCCTTGGGCGCTCGTACCGAGAATTGCCCTTGAGCGGTCTTAAAAGTCGGGAATCCCCCCACCTGTCCTAAGCGGCTGCCATGCAACGATTTGGGGCGTGACGCCCCCCTGCCTCGGCGAGCCGCTGTCAAACGGTTCAGGCGCGCTGTCTTGGCCCCCGGCTATCCTATAGGGTTCAACGGACTCTTTGTTTCCCGCCCCACGGAGGACGGGCCAAGGAGGCCGCCGGCCCGAATGGACGTCCGAAAAGACAACCCCTTGATCGTCCAGAGCGACCGGACCGTCCTCCTGGAGGTGGACGGGCCGAAGTACGCCGATGCCCGGGACGCTCTCGCGGTCTTCGCCGAGCTGATGAAGTCCCCGGAGCACATCCACACGTACCGGATCACGCCGCTCTCCATCTGGAACGCCACCGCGGCGGGCCACTCCGCCGAGGAGATGGTCGAGGCGCTCACGTCGCTCGCGAAGTACCCGGTCCCGCAGAACATCGTCCGGGACATCCGGGACTACGCGGCCCGGTACGGCCGGGTGCGGCTCGTGCGCGACGGGGACCGCCTGCTCCTCGAGAGCGAGGACGCGGCGCTCCTCCAGGAGGCGTGGTCGAACAAGGCCGTCCGCCGCTACCTGATGGAGCGGCTCACGATCCACCGGATCGAGGTGGACCCCGCGATGCGGGGTCACGTGAAGCACGCGATGATCCGGATCGGGTACCCGGTCGAGGATCTCGCCGGGTTCGTGGACGGGGGACCTCTCGCGATCGCGCTCGCCGAGGACCGGTTCGGCGTGCGCGCCTACCAACGAGCGGCGGTGGAGGCGTTCTGGGCGGGGGGGAGCGTGAGGGGGGGATCGGGGGTCGTCGTCCTCCCGTGCGGCTCCGGCAAGACCATCGTCGGCATGGCCGCGATGGCCCGCATCGGACGGAAGACGCTGATCCTCACGACCAACCTGACCGCGGTGCGGCAGTGGCGCACCGAGCTCGTGGACAAGTGCCGGATCGACCCCTCGGACATCGGCGAGTACACGGGCGAACGGAAGGAGATCCGGCCGGTCACGGTGAGCACGTACCAGATCCTGACCTACCGCCGCACGAAGACGGAGCCGTTCGTCCACTTCGGCCTCTTCTCCGGCAACGACTGGGGGCTCATCCTCTACGACGAGGTCCACCTCCTCCCGGCGCCGGTCTTCCGCGTGACGGCGGAGATCCAGGCGACCCGGCGTCTCGGCCTCACCGCGACGCTCGTCCGCGAGGACGGCAAGGAGGACGAGGTCTTCACGCTCATCGGGCCCAAGCGGTACGACGTGCCGTGGAAGGAGCTCGAGCGGCAGGGCTTCATCGCGCAGGCGAGCTGCACCGAGGTGCGCGTGCCCCTCGAGGAGGAGCAGCGGCAGCGCTACGCGAGCGCGGACCGGCGGGAGAAGTTCCGCCTCGCGTCCGAGAACCCGCGCAAGATGGACACGCTGCGCCGGCTCCTCGGCCGCCACGACGGCGATCTCGTCCTCGTCATCGGACAGTACCTGCGGCAGCTCCGCGAGATCGCGCGACTCGTGCGGGCGCCGATCATCACCGGCCGCACGCCCAACGACGAGCGCAGCGACCTCTACGGCCGGTTCCGGCGCGGCGACATCCGGCAGCTCATCGTGAGCAAGGTCGGGAACTTCGCGATCGACCTGCCCGACGCCTCCGTGCTCGTCCAGGTCAGCGGGACCTTCGGCAGCCGCCAGGAGGAGGCGCAGCGGCTCGGCCGCATCCTCAGGCCGAAGAGCGACGGCGGGCAGGCGCACTTCTACAGCCTCGTGACCCGCGACACCGTGGATCAGGACTTCGCCCAGAACCGGCAGCTCTTCCTCACGGAGCAGGGGTACAGCTACCGGATCGTGGACGACCGGGAGGTCGGATGAGGGGGGGCGTCGGGGGCCGCGACAGGCTGCGGGCTTCGCCCGTGGTTCGACCTGCAGCCTCTGGCTTTCCGCCTCTGGCCTCCGGGGGCTTCCGGGGCCGATGAGCGCGCGAGGCACGCTTCCGGACCCGCTCAAGCTGCGGCGCCACCTCGACTTCAGCACGGCGGCGGAGCTCGACGAGTTCCTGCGCTTCTGGGGGCCGCACGAGAAGCCGACGAACGGGCGCGGCGACCTCGTCGAGCGGCTCCACCGGCTGATGTCGGACGAGAACGTGGTCTACGGGAAGGTGGACCTCCTCTCCGAGAAGGTGCGCGCGGTCCTGCTGCGGCTCCTGCGCAAGACCCACTACGTCTCCGACCTCCAAGGGCTCTTCCGCGGCGCGGACGGGCTTGAGATGGAGTACTACGAGGCCGAGGCGGCGCTCACGGCGCTCGCGCGGCGCGGCTTCGTGCGCGTCAGTCGCGGGCAGGACTGGCTCCACTACGGCCGGGCCGCCTACGCGATCCCGCTCGAGACCGCGCTCGTCCTCAAGGGGCTCGCGGGCGGCGACCGCCGGCCTCTCCAGCAGGTCTTCGCCCACGCCACCTACCGCCCCGTGGCGTCGGAGGCGGCGGCGAACGAGGCCCAGCCCCCCCTGCCCCCTTCCGTCGGCACGGCACTCGACGATCTCCCCGCGCCGCTGCGCGACACCTGCCGCGAGGCGGTCGAGCGGTACGGTGGCATCCTCACCCGGCACGAGTTCGCGGAGCGGGGCGTCCGCTGGGAGAGCGCGCGGTTCGCCCAGGAGCTGCTGCGCCGGGGGCTCGGGACCGTCGGGCACCTCGACCTCCGGACGAAGGGGATCGGCGCCGACGACGACGCGATCTTCATCTTCTCGGAGGCCGTCGAACGGCACGTCGCGGAGCGGCGCAAGGAGCCGCTCATCCACGACGCGGTCGTGACCGCGCACGGCGACCTCCTGTCGGACGTGCGGTCCGCGCTCGACCTCGTGCGGGACGAGGCGATCAAGGTCGCGAAGGAGGGCGCGGTCTACAAGACGTCGCGTAGCCGGCTCGCGGAGCGGCTCCGGTTCCCCGCGCAGCCGTTCCTCGACCCGGAGGAGGTCGCGGACCGGGTCCTCGGGCTTGCCCGGTCGCTCGGACTCGCCGAAAGCAACGGCGACGGCCAGCTGGCGGCCACGGGGAAGGCGGAGGCGTGGGTGGGCCGCGGGCTCCTCGAACGGCTCAAGGAGGCGCGGGAGACGCTCCTGCGCGACGGGGCGGAGACGCTCCGCTCCTACCACCTGCGGCGGATCGAGCCGATCCTCGTCGCGCTCCTCTCGCAGGACGGGGAGTGGTGGCCGGGGACCAGCGTCGCGCTGATCGCGCGCAACCGCTATCTGCTCGCGCTGGACGCGGAGGACGCGCCGCCGGGGCGCGCGCCGCTCGCCGTCCGGCACGGCGCGGTCACGGAGCTCGGTCGCGCCGTCGAGGACCTGCTCCTCAAGGATCTCTTCTCGCTCGGCCTCGTGGATGTGGCGCTCCGCGCGGGGGAGGCGGCGGGCGTGCGCCTCTCGAGGCTCGGCCGGCGCGTGCTGCTCGGCGAACCCGAGGTTCCCGCGTCGAAGACGAAGCCGCTCATCGTCAACCCCGACTTCGAGATGCTCGTCCTGCCGGAGGGCGACGTGGACGAGCTGCTCCTCGAGCTGGACCGCGTGGCCACGCGCGAGCGGACGGGCGAGGTCGTCCATTGCCGGCTCGATCGCGGGCGCGTCGAGCGCGCGGCCGTCGAGGGGGCGAAGCCGGAGGAGATCGTCGCGCTCCTCTCGAAGCATGCCCGCGCCGAGCTGCCGCAGAACGTCGTCTACACGATCCGCTCCTGGTGCGAGAACGTCCGGTCCGCGGTCCTCGAGTCGGGCGTCCTCTTCGTCGCGAACGACCCGGACGTCGTGCGCGCGGTCCTCGCCCACCCGCTCCTCCGCGAGTGCGTGGCGCGCACCGTGGACGAGCGGACGCTCTTCTTCAAGGAGCAGGTGCTCGAGCGCGCGGCGGTGCAGGAGCTCCGGGCGCTGGGCGTCTACGTGCGCGCATGACGGCAGCCGTCCTCCTCATGGTCCTCGCGCAGGCCGCGCCGCCGCTCGACGACCTCGCCCACGAGAGCCGGGCCGTCCGCGACCAGGCGGTGCGGCGGCTCGCGGCGGGGGGGCCGCCGTCCGCCGCGGTCGCGGCCCTCCTCGCGGATCCCGACGCGCGCGTCGCGCTCGGGGCCGCGGAGGTGCTGCGGCTGCGGCGGGATCCGGACGTGCTCGCGCTCCTCGCGCGGGCCGCCGACGGACCGGACGCGACGAGGGGCGCGGCGGCCGCGGCCGCGCTGGTCGCCACGGCCGGCGACGCGCGCGTTGACGTCGCGTCGCTCGGGTTCCCGGGGATGACGGTGCTCCCGGCACGGCTGAACGGCGCGTACCGCGACGCCGCGCGCGACGCGCTCCTCCCGATGGAGTACGGGCCGTCGATCGACCGGCCGCAGGCGTATCGCGCGCTCCTCGCGGGCGGCGACCACGCCGCGCGGGCGCTCCTCGACCTCGCGCGCGACGGCGGCACCCCCGGGCCCGCGCGCGCGCACGCCCTCCACGCGTGGGCGCGCCTCACGGGGAGCACGCCGGTCGACTTCCTCGCGGACGCCGAGCCGGTCGTGCGCGACGCGGCCGCGGCGCTGGCCCTGCGGTACGGCGATCCGGAGGCTCTCGCGCGCCTGGCCGGCCGTCTCGAAGAGACCCGCACCCTGCGGACGGCGGAGCTGCACGCCGCCGCGATCGCCGTGCGCCGCACCCGACACGTCGGCCCCGCCGGCATCCTCGTCCTCGAGCGTGCCGTGCGCGACGGCGAGATCCGTCTCGCGGCGGACGCCGCGGCGGCGCTCCTCGCGGCGGCCGCCGAAGCCGGGGCGAAGGCGCTGCGCGCGCGCGCCCTGCGCCACGTTGACGAGGCGGAGCGAACCGCGGGCGCCGGCATCGAGATCGCGATCCTCGAGCTGCGGGCAGGTCCGCTCCCGGAGGATCTGCGCGCGCGGATGCGCGCGCTCGAGGACCCGCTCGTCGCCGCGTGCGTCTCCGACGATCCGGCGGCGCGGATCCGGCCGGTTCTCGGCCGGCGCCTCGGCGTTCGCGAGGTCCTCCGCGTCGAGATCGTCGCGCGCCTGCTCGACCGTCCGGGCGCGACGGACGCGGACCGGATCCTGTTCGCGGCGACGGCGCTCGTGAACGACGCGCCGTCCGCGCGGCGCGCGGGCCTCGAGGCGCTCCGCGGCGTTCCCGCGAACGCGTGGGCCGCGCTGCTCCCGAGGATCACGGCGGCGCTCACCGACCGGGACGAGCCGCTCCGGCTCGCGGCGGCCGCGCTCCTTGTCCCGGAGCCCGAGGCCCTCCTCGCCTGCGCCGACGCGCTCTACGACGGCGACCCGTGGGCGGGGAGGCGCGTCGCCGCGCTCCTCGCCGCGGCGAGGGTGCCGACCGGCGACCTGCGGGCGCCCGTCGGGGAGCGCCGGCGGGCGTCGCTCGAGCTGCGCCGGCAGGCGCTCCGGGGGAAGGACGAGTGATCCTCGCCGCCTCCTCGACGGGCGTCCGCGACGTCCTCGCGAGCCCGCTCGCTCTCGAGGGGATCCTCGCGCTCGCGCTCTTCGTCGGTGCGATCCTCGCCTTCCGCCGGTTGAGGCTCGTGGCGGAGGAGCTGGAGCGGCGGAAGACGCTCGGCGACTACGTGCGCGGC
>Ga0187894_10005355_pt1 | contig 13153 bp, 7 predicted proteins | sample GBC1701081metaG_FD_136650 | JGI IMG/M metagenome (GOLD analysis project Ga0187894, IMG submission 136650) | White microbial mat communities from a lava cave in the Kipuka Kanohina Cave System on the Island of Hawaii, USA - GBC170108-1 metaG ... | reverse complement strand
GAATCACGCGGGCGCGAGTGATCTGCCGGACATCGTCGCCGCGGGCTATCACGTGCGCCCGCGCCCCGCCGACGAGCTGTTCGTGGACATTCCGAAGCTCGGCGATCTGATGGGCAAACCCGTGAGCGGGACGGAGAACGTCCGCCGCCTCGTTCGCGCGCAGATCGAACGGGGCGTCAACGTGATCAAAACCATGGCCACCGAACGCGCCGGGCTTCCCGACACCGATCCGCGCAAACGCGTCTTCACCGACGAGGAACTCGCCGCGATTGTTGACGAGGCGCGCAAATCGGGCGTCTACGTCGCCGCCCACGCGCACGGCGACGAGGGCGCTTACGCCGCGGTCAAAGCCGGAGTCCGCTCCATCGAGCACGGCACCTATCTGAGCGACCGCACGCTGGCGCTGATGAAAGAGCGCGGGACATATTTCGACCCGACCATCGCGACCGTCGCCGACCTGATCGAGCCGGGCGGCGATTACGACAATGCGATCCTTTCGATCCGCGGCCGCCACATGCTCCCGCGAGTGCGCGAGACGGCGGCGAAAGCCTGGAAGATGGGGATCAAGCTGATCGCGGGCACCGACACCGGCTACGGCCCGAACAGCAACCGCCGGATGCCCCACGAAGCGATCGAGCTTGCCGAAGTCGGGATGCCTCCGATGGAAGCGATCAAAGCCGCAACCTCCGTCTCGGCCGAATGCATGGGCATTGAAAAGCGCACGGGATCAATCAAACCCGGACTCGAAGCCGATTTCGTGGCGGTCGAACGCGATCCGCTCAGCAATATCAAAAATCTTCAGGACATCCTGCTGGTGATCAACAACGGCAAGGTGATCGTGAACAGGCTGGATTGGTGAGTTGGGAAGAGAGAGCACGGAAAAGACGGAAATAACGGAACAGACGGAAAATCTTCTATCCAGAATTTTCCGTCTGTTCCGTTATTTCCGTCTTTTCCGTGCTCTCTCTTCCCAGCTTCCGGTGATAATATCCTCGTGCAGCAGAGCGCATTTCAACCTTCTCGCCAGCAATGGAGCTTTATGGAGACAAGGAAAATTTCCGATGACAGCTCGAGCAAGGACACGCAGCCGGTTTCTCCGTTCGGCACGTCGCCCGATCTGGCTGCGCAGCTCAAACAGACAAACTACGACGGAACGCTGCTCAAAGACCGCTATCTGATCGAAGGCGAGTTGGGGCGCGGCGGCATCGGTGTGGTCTATCTGGCGCGCGACATGCAGTTGCTGCAGCGCCACGTGGTGATCAAGGTTCTGTTGCAGGATTCGGAAGATTCGATGTACACGCCGTGGTTCAAGAAGAAGTTCGAGCAGGAGATCGAAGCGCTCGTCCGGCTCGATCATCCGAGCATCGTCGGCGTGCTCGACGCGGGCGTGATGCCCGACGGCAAGCTCTTTTTCGTCATGCAGTTTGTCGAGGGCGCGACGCTGCGGTCGGTGATGAAAGGCGAGTTGATGAGTCTGGCGCGCGCCGCGGGCATCGTGCGGCAGATCAGCGCCGCGCTCAGCGCCGCTCATGACAAAGGCATCGTTCACCGCGACCTGAAGCCCGAAAACATCATGGTTCAAACTTTGAGTGACGGCGAAGAGCGGATCAAGTTGATTGATTTCGGCATCGCGACGGTCAAGGATTCGCAATTCTCGACTTCCGTCGAAAGAACCAAGGTCGCGGGCGCGCTGCCTTATATGGCGCCGGAACAGTTGCGCGGGCAGCCCGAAATCGCGAGCGATGTCTGGGCGCTGGGCGTGATCGCTTACGAACTCGTGACAGGCCGTCTGCCCTATGTCGCCGACGCGTTGGTGCAGCTTCACGAGCTGCAGCGCAAAGGGATTGAAAACGCGCCGTCCAGGTTCCGCGGCGATCTGCCCGCGGCGGCTGAGCGGGCGATTCTGAAAGCGCTCTCGTTCGATCCGCGCGAACGTTTCGCGCGCGCGAAGGACCTGGGCGATGAGCTTGCCCGCGCCTTGACCGAACCGGCGACTCATTCCCGCCAGTTCGCGCCGGGCGAGCAGACCACGTCGCTGACGCCCGAAATGGCGCACGTGCTGTTTATGGACCTGGTCGGTTATTCAAGACTGCCGATGGATCAACAGCCGAAGCTCCAGCGCGAGTTGCGTGAGATCGTGCGCGGCGCCAAAGAATACCAGCGCGCGCACGACAGCGGCGAGATGATCAGCCTGCCGACGGGCGACGGGATGGCGCTGGTCTTCTTTCGGCATCCAGTCGCGCCCGTGCAATGCGCCGTCGAGATCGCCCGCGCGCTGAAAGATCATCCCGAAATCAAATTGCGGATGGGCGTTCACAGCGGTCCGGTCTACCGCGTCGCCGACATCAACACCAGCCGCAACGTGGCCGGAGGCGGCATCAACCTGGCTCAGCGCGTGATGGATTGCGGAGACACCGACCACATCCTGGTTTCACACACCGTCGCCGCGATCATCAAAGATATAGGCGATTGGTCGCAATGGCTCCACGACCTGGGCAAGCGGGAGGTCAAGCACGGCGCGCAGGTTCACATCTTCAACCTCTACAACGATGAGGTCGGCAATCCGCAACCGCCCGCAAAGGCGCAAACGGAAGCGGCGCCCGCCGCGGTTCCCAGCGCGCCGACAAAGGTCGGCCCCACCGATGAATTACCGCCCGAAACCGCGCCCAAACCGGCGCCCATTCCCGGCAAACTGATCGCGGCAATCGCAGTCGCCGTCTTAGCCATCACTGCCGCAATCGGGTATGCGCTGCTGAACGATTCGGCGGGCAAGCAGGGCGGCGGACAACAGAGTTCGCCAGCGCCGATTGCGCCGTCCCGGTTGCTGAACTATTCGCTCAGAGTTCTGGCAAAGGGGCCGGGCAAGGAACCAGTAGAGCTTAAGCATGAAGTCATCTTTACTCCGGGCGACGAACTCTGCTTCATCTTCGACAGCCCGCAAAACGGCTATCTTTATATCATCAACGAAGGGCCGAATAAGGTGAATGGGCTGCCGCAATACAACTTCCTCTTCCCTGATCCAAAGCTGGTCCCCGCCGATGTCCCGTCGCTCAAAATCAGCCAACGCCTCTTCATCCCTTCCGAAGAACCTCCCTGGTTTCCCGTTGACAAAGAGAAAGGCAAGGAAACGCATTGGATAGTCTGGTCCGAACGCGCTGTCAGCGAGATGGAGGCGGTGAAAAAATGGCTGAATGAAAAAGACGGTGGCGAGATCAAGGATGCGGACCAAGTCCGAATGGTGCAACAATTCCTCAATAATAACTACTCCGCCGCACAGCCGGTGGCCGAACAAGGCAGGCATCAAACGCACCTGAGGGGCGGTAAAAACGGGCTTCTGGTCTATCCGATGGAAGTGCAACACCGTTGAATTCGCCTGCCGTAAAAATCCGACGATTGCCGCTGAAAGCCGACAGCCGAAAATTCATGGTCGTTTGGGCCAACCCCGCAAACTCAATCCACGCTTCGCCCCATCCTCACGGCATTGAGCCGCATTGACTGGCATTGCCGTTGCGCTCGAAGACGCCGAACGAGCGGTAACAATTCCAATCCATCCGGGAGGTAGTGATGCGTAAACTGGTTTTTGTCATTCTGCTGGCTGTCTTGTCGCCTTTTGCCGCCGCCGCGCAAAGCAAAGAGCACTGGGGGCAAGGGTACGCCTTCGTCGCGCCGGGAGGCACGACGGAAGGCGGCTCGACTCTGCAATTCGGCGCGGGCGGCGAAGCGCTGGTCTACAAAGGGCTCGGCGTGGGCGGTGAAATCGGCTACCTTGGCTTTACGCGCGAGCTGAGCCAGGGCTTCGGCGTCCTCTCACCCAATGTCTCCTACCATTTTTTGAACGCGAGCAAGTCGGGCAAATTCGCGCCGTTCGTGACCGGCGGATATTCGCTGTTGTTCCGTGACGGCACGGCGCTCGCGGTCAACGTCGGCGGAGGCATGAATTACTGGTTCAAAGACCGCCTCGGGTTGCGGCTGGAGTTTCGCCATCACGGTATCGTAGACTCCGATTTGAGAGGCTTCTACGGCTTCCGAATCGGACTGGCGTTCCGCTGATCTTGGAGCGGTTTGCAATTGGATGTACGGATCAGTACCGCGAGCGGTAGCGAGCGTTGCTTATTGAAGCGACCTCTTGACGGCGCCACGCTCGCTACCGCTCGCGGTACTGATCCAGCAAACGCTCGCTACCGCTCGCGGTACTGATCCAGCAATTGCCCGGCTCAACGAGACGCGCCGTGGCCTCCCTGGGCCTTACACGATGGGCTCCCTGGCAGCGACAGCAACAAATCCTCGAGCAGGTCGAAATCCACCGGCTTGACCAGGTGAAGATGGAAGCCGGCCTCCCGCGTGCGCTGGCGGTCTTCATCCCGGCCGTAGCCGGTCATCGCCACCAACGTCATGCTTCGCGTCGCCGGTTCCATGCGCAATCGCCGCGCCACCTCATAACCGTCCATCTTCGGCAAGCTGAGATCAAGAAATATCACGTCGGGACGGAACGCATGCGCTTCTTCCAAGGCGGCCAAGCCGTCGTGGGCGAGCCGGACGTCGTGGCCATGGAGCCGCAGCAGCACCGCCATGCTTTCCGCCGAATCCGCGTTGTCGTCCACGATCAACACGCGCCGCGAGCCTTCCGAGACATGCGCATGCGCGGAAGAATGTTCCGCAGGGTTCCGGGCAGACTCGGCCAGCCGTTCAGTCAGCGCAGGCAGGCGCACCAGGAATTCGCTTCCCATTCCCAACCCCGCGCTGCGGGCCTCGACCTTGCCGCCGTGCATCTCGACCAGGCGGCGCACCAGCGTTAATCCGATCCCCAGGCCGCCCTGTGAACGATCCGTCGCGCCTTCGATCTGCGCGAACATGTCAAAGACGTTCGGCAACTTCTCCGGAGCGATGCCGATCCCGTTGTCGCACACCCGCAGCACCGCCTCTCCGTTCACACACTCGGCGATCAGGTCAATGCGCCCACCATCCTCGGTGTATTTCGCGGCGTTGTTGAGCAGGTTGGAGAGCACTTGAGCCAGACGGGCGGCGTCGGCCTCAACATACACCGGACGTTGGGGGAGTGAAACCGTCAGCGTGTGGCGATGAACTTCGACCAGCGGCCGGCTGGTTTCGACCGCGGTGGCGACGGCCTCGGCCAGATCCATAGCCGCTTTCTGCAAACTGATCTTGCCCCGGCCGATGCGCGAAACTTCCAGCAGGTCGTCCACCAGCCGGACTATTTGCTGGACTTGCCGCTCCATCACCTCGCTGGTTTGCGCCACTACCACCGGATCATCGCCGCGCAACGTGAGAATTTGAATGGCGTTGCTAATGGGAGCGAGCGGGTTGCGCAACTCGTGGGCCAGCGTCGCCAGGAAGTCGTCTTTGCGGCGATCTGCCTCCCGCAACGCCTCCGCCTGGCGGCGGAGCGATTCCTCCATTTGCCTGCGTTCGGTGAAATCGAGCGTCACCCCATCAAGGTACAACGGCCGGCCATCGGCCCCGTATGCGCAGCGGCCACGGGCCGCAATCCAGTGGAGGCTGCCGTCGGGCCAGATGATCCGGAACTCGTCCTGGTATTCCTCGCGGTTCGGCGCAATTTGCTCAACAGCCTTAAGGACGCGGTCGCGGTCCTCGGGATGGATCGTTTCAATCAGGTCTTTGTAAGTGAATTTGTCGTCGGGCGCCCGGCCAAAGTTCGCCTTGCACGCGGCGGAACATGTCATCTCGTTGGCGCCGAAATCCACATGCCAGCTTCCCAATTTGGATGCGTCCATGGCCATCTCCAAGCGCCGCTCGCTTGCCCGCAACTCTTCTTCAGCCCGTTTGCGCTCGGTGACGTCCATGTTAACGCCGACCAGGCGTAATGGCTGGCCCGCCTCGTCGAAGAAGACTTTCCCCTGCGCCTGGAGCCAGCGGACGGCGCCGTTGGGCCAGATCGTCCGCCACTCGGAAGAGAATTCTCCGTCCACGAACGCGTGATACACGTCCTGTTCGGCGCGCCGCCGGTCTTCAGGATGCACTCGCTCCAGCCAGGCCTCGTGAGTGCCGCCGAAGCTGCCCGGCGGCAGACCGTAAATGGTTTCGGTCTCCTCGGTCCAGATATTGACGTTCGTCTGAATGTTCCATTCAAAGCTGCCGATCCTGGCGGCCTTCTGAGCGAGGCTCAACCGTTCCCGATTTAGACGAAGCGCCTCACTCGCCCGTTTTTTCTCGTCAATGTCCGTGATAAGGACGACGCCTCCCACGATCTTGTCGCTGGTGTCGCGGATCGGAGTCCCGCTGATACTGATCCAGGCGTTCACCCCATCGCCCCGATGATAAAGGACCTCCCGGCCGGCCACGACTTCTCCCTGAAGCGACTTCGCCAGCACGGATTCACGGCCCTCGACGCGCCGCCCCTCCACATAATAGTCGAGCCAGTCCCGGTACGATTCGATGTCCGGCGACAAGACCACCGGGTGGCCGAGAACCTGCTCCACCTGCGGATTGCCCATGACGATCCGCCCGCTGGGCGCTTCGGCCATTAGGACGCCGGCGGGAATGTGTTCGACGATGGCTTTAAACCGCGCCCGTTCCGTATCAAGCTCCGCCATCAACCGTTCGCGCTCCGCCCTTGCCCGCTCACGTTCGGCGATTTGCGCCTCCAATTCACTCTGCCTTTGTTCGGCTTCCCGCGCTCTGGTCTCAACCTCTCGCCGGGCGATATGCGCCTTCTCGATTAGCCAGCTCAGCAGTCCGCTTGTAGCTAGGAACAGCCCTAAGCGCTCCCAATCCGCCGCGTCCAAACTGAAGAATGAGAAGTGCGGCTCCATTAGGAAATAATCGCTCGCCAACCCGCAGATCAGCGTGGCCAGCAGCCCGGATCTCAGGCCCCCAACCCAGGCGCTCACCACGACCGGAATGATGAACAGCGTCAACGGCAGGTTCCCACTGAGCACATGGTCGAGAAAAAGACAGAGGATCAGGATGGCGCCGCTACTCATCACAGCAACGCCATATCGCGCTGTTCGGCTGGATGCGCGTGTAAACGTCTGAAGAAACTTGTAAGATAATCTCATTGGCAAATACTTTGGACGCACGTCAGTCATTACGCTTGTGCGCTGAATATCGAAGTTTCATTCTAGGCTGACGCCTGGACAATTCAACCAGGCGGGAACTCGATTCAGAACGGCATTCTTGCTATCTATCAGTCACAACAATGAATTTCAGATTGATCGTCTCGGATGTGAGAGGTGAGGAAAAAAGGTTTGGATCGGCGTGACTCTCACAAACCCGCATAACTATTTTTCACTGAGTACAGCGTAAACGAAATCCTCTGATATTTTCCTCTCCTACATTTCCTGTTAAAGATCAGACCGACAGGAAAAGGTAGGAGAGGAAAATATCAGAGGACTTTGTTGACGAACTACTGAGTTGGATCTTACGGTTCGCTCATTAGTTCGGTCAGTGTTTTATTCGGCGTACGATTCTCAAAAACCCCATGAAAAATGAGCGAAACGAGAGCTGGATGATATGAAAATCGCAAAACTCGACCACGACGTAAAAAGAGCGCTTGCGGCGGCGCTCGTCTTTCTGTTCCTTCCGATAACCGCCTTCGCTCAAAGCGCCGCGCCGAAGGCCAATTACGACGAGGCGAAGATCGAACCGTTCACGCTGCCCGATCCCCTGGTCACGACGGATGGCAAGCGCGTCGGTGGCGCAAGGCAGTGGCGCGGGCGCCGCGCGGAGATCCTGCGGTTGTTTGAAACGCACGTATACGGCCGCGGCCCACGCGGGACGCCTCGCATCAGCTTCACTGAAACTTCGCGCGATCCGAAAGCCCTCGGCGGCGGCGCCACGCGCCGCGAAATCACCGTCTTCCTGACAGGCAAGAAAGACGGCCCACGGATGAGTCTGCTGCTTTATGTCCCGAACAACAGGACACAGCCTGCGCCTGTCTTCATCGGGATGAATTTCAGCGGCAATCACAGCGTCAGTGGCGATCCGGGCATCACGCTGTCGAAGAGCTGGATGCGCGATTCCAAGGAGAACGGCGTGGTCAATAACCGCGCGACCGAAGCTTCGCGCGGAGCCGAATCACGCCGCTGGCCGCTTGAGATGATCGTCAAGCGCGGTTACGCGGTGGCGACGATCTATTACGGCGACCTCTTCCCGGACCACCTGAACGGACTGAAGGATTCGATCATTCCGTATTTTTACCGCAAGGGCCAGACACAGCCCGGCGCGGACGAATGGAACGCGATCGGCGCGTGGGCCTGGGGATTGAGCCGCGCGATGGATTTTATTGAAAGCGACAAGGAGCTTGACGCAAAGCGCGTCGCCCTGTGGGGACATTCGCGATTGGGCAAGGCCGCGCTCTGGGCCGGCGCTCAGGACGAAAGGTTCGCGATGGTGATCTCGAACGAAAGCGGCGAAGGCGGCGCGGCGCTCGCCCGGCGGAATTTCGGCGAGACCGTCGAACGCATCAACACTGCGTTTCCCCATTGGTTCTGCGCCAACTTCAAGAAGTACGGCGCGCAAGTTTCGGCGCTGCCCGTTGATCAACATATGCTGATCGCGCTCGCCGCGCCGCGCCCGGTTTACGTCGCCAGCGCGGCTGAAGACCTGTGGGCCGACCCGCGTGGAGAGTTCCTCTCGGCCAAAGCGGCCGAGCCCGTCTACCGTCTGCTGGGAACGGACGGCCTGGGCGTGGCGGAAGCGCCAGGCGTTCACCAGCCGGTTCTCACGACCATCGGCTATCACATCCGCGCCGGTAAACATGACGTGACCGATTACGACTGGGAACAGTTTCTGAATTTCGCCGACCGTCATCTGCGGAACCTTCGGTAAGGCCATCAGAATCAGCGGCGCGGGCGGCGGCGAGCGCGGCTCCATCAGAAGGCTTTTGATGGAGCCGCGCTCGCCGCCGCCCGCGCCGCTATTTTTTTCATTGACGCCAACTACGTTTGTAGTTATTATGGCCTCACCTGTAGTCAACTTGCTTCCTGGAGGCTGAACGTGACACGCAAACGAACGATCAAACTGACCAAATTCGAGATGGAGATCATGGACGCGTTGTGGGGATTGAGCAGCGGCTCGATCCGCGAGATTCACGAGAATCTGCCGGAAAAGCGCCGCCCGGCCTACACCACGGTGCAAACGATCATCCGCCGCCTGGAGGAGAAAGGCGCGGTGCGGCAGACCAAACAGGTCGGCAACGCGCATATCTTCGAGCCGGCTTTCACACGCGACGCGGCGCACCGGCGGTTGATTGACGAACTGCTCGATCTTTTCGGCGGCTCGGCCCGCCCGCTGATGGCGCATCTGGCCGAGGCGGGAAAACTGACGCTTGAAGACGTAAAGGAGCTGGAGAGCATGCTGGCCGAACGCGAGGAGCGGGAATCCGAGCAGGGCGCGAAAGAATCACGCCAAAGCGGCGGCGCGCGCCGAACGCGGAAATCCTGAAAACGGGAAAGGAGAGGTGAACCGTGACATACCATCAATATTTGGCCGAATGGTCGCAGTGGTTCTGGCCGTTTTTCGCAAACCATCTCTGGCAGACGACGCTCTTCGCGGTCGTCGTGTGGATCGCCGCGAAATCGCTCAATCAGGCTCCCGCGCGTTTTCGCTACGTCCTCTGGCTAATTGCGATGATGAAGTTTTTGCTCCCGTCCGCGCTGCTGGTTTGGATGATCGGACAGGCAGGCGTTGATCTTTCTTGGCCGTTCGAGGCGGTTCAGTCAGCGGCGTCAACAGCGGCCTCCAGGATGGCGACGGCCTACGCCGAGGTCCGGATCATTTTTCAAATCGCCCAACCGCCGGCGTCGTTTGCGCAGACAGCGACGGCGAACGCGACTGCAATCGCCACGAATCATCACGCCGAATCCCATTGCGCGCTGACGATTGTCTGGCTGCTCGGCGCGTTGGCGGAGGCTGGCAGGTGGTTGATCAGGCGCTGGCGTTTCGCCCGCTCGCTGCGCGGCGATCAGGCGATCACATCGGGGCGTGAGTTCAACGCGCTCAAACGCGCGCAATCCCGGCTGTTTGTGAACCGGGAGATCGGCCTCGTCGTCTCGTCGCGGGTTCACGAGCCGGGCCTGTGGCGCGTCCGCCGGCCGGTGATCGTTTTACCTGAAGGCGTCGCCGGCCGGTTGAGCGACGAAGAAATCGAGGCGGTGATGATGCACGAACTGGTTCACGAGCTGCACCGGGACAATCTGATCGGGACTTTGCAGATGATCGTTTGCAGTTTGCTCTGGTTCCACCCGCTGGCGTGGTTAATAGATCGCCGGTTGTTGGCCGAGCGTGAAATGTGGTGCGACGAAACAGTGATCCGTTTGGGCGGCGAGCCGAAACTCTACGCGGCCAGTTTGTGGAAGGTCGTGCAGTTCGGGCTGGGCTGGCCGGTCGCCGGTGTTTCGCGCGCTTCGGGGTCGAATTTAACAAGGAGAATCGAGCGTATGTTGACATCGAATGATCAATTGGAAATGACGATTGCGCGCCGCGCGGCGGCGTATGCGAGTTTCTTCGCGCTGGCGTTTCTTTCCGTCGCGGTCGGTCTATTCGGCGGCGACTCGGCGTTCGCTCAGCGGAATAAAATTCAGGCGACTGACAAGAAGGGATTGGCCGAAGGCGTGAAAGGCGGAGTCGAAGGCGCCGTTCCTGGCGGGGTGAGAGGCGGAATCCCAGGCGGAGTCCCAGGCGGAGTTGGTGGAGTCCCAGGCGGAGTCCCAGGCGGAGTCCCAGGTGTCGCGCGCGCGGATGCGCAACTCAGTAATCCAACCGCCATTGGAACTCAGGAATCTGGCTCGCAGACCAAGGACGCGCGGACGCGCCGCCAGTCGCGGATCGACCAAGCTCTATACGAAGCCGCCGAGAGTGGCGACATCGCGGACATCAATGAGTTGCTCAACACCGGCGCGAATGTGAATTGCATAGTGGAAGGCGACGGCAGCCCGCTCATTGGGGCCGCGCGCGAAGGCCGGCTCGCAGCCGTTCGACTGCTGTTGGACCGAGGCGCCGATCCGAACATGCCGGTATCCGGCGACGGGAATCCTCTCATCATGGCGGCGCGCGAAGGACACACGGACGTCGTCTCGTTGCTCCTGGACCGAGGCGCCAGCATTGACCAGATGGTTTCCGGAGACGAGAACGCATTGATTCAGGCAAGCGGTAAAGGCCGTTTGCAGGTCGTGAAGCTCCTTGTCACCCGTGGCGCCGACGTCAATGCCCGAACTCTGGTCGAGCGGATGAACGGCGCCGGCGAATGGCGGACACCGCTGAGCATGGCTCGAAAAGGCGGACACGAGGCGGTAGTCGCCTTCCTGCTTGAGGCAGGCGCCCAGGGAGATGGCGCAACCGACACGCCAGTCCCAATGACCAGTTCGAGACGGCCAACGATCTTGTACAGAGAAAAGGCTCAGTACACGCAGGAAGCGCGAGACAACAATGTCGAGGGCACGGTGGCTTTAAAGGTCGTCTTCGGCGTGGATGGCCAGATCAAAGACATTGAAGTGATTCGAGGCTTGCCGCACGGTCTGACGGAAAAAGCCATCGAAGCGGCAAAGAAGATTCGCTTTGAACCTGCGCTGAAAGAGGGCCAGCCGGTGAGCGTGCGCGGCATGCTCGAATATTCCTTCAATCTTGGTAAGTAGCCGATAAGACCGGCTATTTCCGGCGCAATCAAACGGCGCGCGGCCCGGCGAATCGAAATCGCCAACCGCGCGCCGTCAGTCGCTTTTTCCACCAGCGTGATCTCTTCGTAGCCGTTTCATAATCTGTGCGACTGTTCCGTAAGCTTCGCCCTCAAGAGCGCTCAAGCAATCATGCTCGATGTCTTCCAATTCCCCTATTTTGCTCGTCCATTTGCCTGACGTTGTCTGCCTCGTGGCGTGGCTTGGGGCGCCAGCTTCATCAACGAAGATGGCGATCTTGTCATATCCCGGCTCAAATTCAGGATTGTCGCAAGCCGCGTAACCGTGAATCTCAAAGACTCGCGCGTAGGCGGCAAGCGTGTACTCCTTCATTATGCCCGGCGGCCAATATAAGCCCGGCAATGGCTCCCACCATTTGCGACTGTCGCCAACCGCCCAGGCGACGCAGTTGTAATCAACATCTTCTTCGCTGGTAATGGCGTAGCCGGTTTGTTTCAGATTCGGAAAGAGGTTTTCGAGGTTTTCTGCTGACATTGGCCGAAGTGCTGAAGTGCTGAAGCGCCGAAGCATTAAATATATTGATGCTCTTTGCCCCACCGCAACCAAGCATGCGCAGCCTCCGAGATCGTATCTTCCGGCCGCGCCGGGTCTTCTCCCGTAATCGCATTCAACGCCCAGAACCAGTGGCCAGGTCTGCGCTGCAATTCGCGCAGGATCAGAGGCACTGCGCCCGGTCCAAGGCCGATGATCCTCTGGTAAGCGGGATGCATCACTTTTTTGATCGCCAGCGATAAGTGCGCAGTCTCTCTGCGCCATTGATCGGCCAGCTCCTGGAAAAGCCCTTCCGTATCTTTCATAGGCAACACTGGCATAGGCAACACTGGCATAGGCAACACTGGCATAGGCAACACTGGCTGAGATTGATCATCAGCGCCGTTTGCCGGAAATTGCCTCGATTCGCCGAGGACGATGAGCTTCACACGCTTGCCGGACAATTCACCTGCGTGCTCGGCGATTTCTTCCCAGGCGCCTTCTAAAACTTGTTGTGACATAATCCCCTCCGCGTCCATTAGTATAGCAGGGAGTATAGCAGGGGCGCTTTTCCAGACACAAAGTTCCAGACGCCGACAGAGATGGTATAATCCGCCCGCCATTCGAGAGGCATAGGAAGCATTTATGATCAAAGAAAAAATCCCTGCGATTGGACGAATAGCCTCACTGCTGCTTTTGATCGGCGCCATTGTCGTTATCGTGACCGCTTTCATTCGCGCCCGCAAACATGCCCCTCCCAGCGGTTTTGAGAAAGGGCCGCCCGTGTTGACGGGCAAAATCACCTCAATCATCGAAGGCTACAAATACGTCGAGACAGACACAAAGACCGGGCGCGAGAAATTGCGGTTGCTGGCGGCGAAAGATACCGCATTCGAAGATGGGCGGCACGAGCTTGAGAAAGTTGATCTCACGTCGTTCAGCGTCGAGGAGGGCAAGAGCAGGCGCGTCGTCGCCGATCGCGGCTCTTATCTGCGCGACCAGAGCCAGGT
>Ga0187894_10005354_pt1 | contig 13154 bp, 15 predicted proteins | sample GBC1701081metaG_FD_136650 | JGI IMG/M metagenome (GOLD analysis project Ga0187894, IMG submission 136650) | White microbial mat communities from a lava cave in the Kipuka Kanohina Cave System on the Island of Hawaii, USA - GBC170108-1 metaG ... | reverse complement strand
GCCCTGACCGAGAGTGCGGCGGAAGCGAGAAAGAACGCCAACGAGACCGGACTGCTCCAGCAGGGGCGGAAGTGAGTCGATGCTGACGGATTTTGCGTGTATCGCGGTCCGGGAGGCTGCAAATGCGGCATTGGGCATCTGATCCCGGACGATCTGTACAGCACAGTCATGGAAGGCAAGGGCGTGTTGTGCCTCATCGAAGCCTACGGTAGCATCGGAATGCTATTCAGCGGTGTTGTGCCATCGCTCCTCCGTGCAATCCAACACGTCCACGACGCCTACCCGGTGGAAGGATGGCGCGAGGCACTTGATTGCGTGGCGGTCCAATTTGGACTAGCGGGGTGCCCTCGCGAAGATTGTCCAGTCTGCCCTTGAGAACGCCTTCAAGGCTTCCCTAGAGGGGTGGACCGAAGAAACCGTTTGCGGATGGTTCCGCAACGGATTGGGAATACTACTCTTACCCGAAGGAGATACCCATGGGTTATGATCGAGGATCACGCGACCGGGAGACGCCGCGTTGTACGTCATGCGGGGGCCCGACACGAGGGGGTGCTGGCACCGCGTCGATCGTCTCCGGCGATACCCGGGTGACGCTCCGGATGATTCACTTCCGGGAGTGTCTTGACTGCGGGGACAGGGTGTATTCTGCCAGGGGCCGGGCAAGAGCGGCTGCCCTAGTGGTGGGCCTTCGGGATTCGGTCCGGGAATCCTCGCGGGTAACCCGGATTTGATTCGCCCACGTGCAGGGGCGGCCAGGGCAAGCCGACGCGGTTTTCGTAGGGGGGAGTAGCGGCCGGATACTCTGCCAGCGTAGGCTAGGGACGGCCGCCGGGAGTCTCAACAATGGTCGACGCGTTTCTTGTGCTGACACCGCCGGGAACCGATCCGGCGAGTCTGCGAGCGGTTCTCGGCCCGTACCTAGCGGGGGCGGAACCGGCGATCATCGCGATTGGGCCGATGCACTTCGGCCTACGCGAAAACCGGGTCTGGGAGAACCGCGACGGTTCGCGCCGGATTCTGCCGGCCTATCGGTTCCTGGCCATGACCCACGCGGATGGATGCTTTGCCCCGTCTAGCCTGTTCGCCCGGCGTTCGGGCCTAGAAGTCTGCCTGATAGTGCGGACGGTAGAGCCGGAGCGGCGGATACGGCCGAAACTACGGTCGCGGTCCCTGCCCGGCGTGATGATCGTTGAGAGTCTGTAGTCCGTTCGGACGTTCCGAACAGACCCCAAAACCCTAGTACGGAGTCCATTCGATGGCAGAACCGACCGAAATGCAAATCTTTGTTCTTGAGTGTGTTCCCGGAACGCCGAAGGCCGACGTGTTGAAGGCGGTCGGCAAGCTCCTCGCGAAGGGTCCGCGTCCCGTCCTCGACCTGGGCGTCATGTCGGTCCGGTTCGCTCCGGCCGAAAATTACATGAACCGCAAGGGCGAGGCCCGAACGTCGCCCGCACGGAGATTCATAGCGGCGACGGACCGGATTGGCAAGTTTTTCTCGGCGCAGGCTTGCGTCGAGCGGGACGGGGTTGAAGTCGGATTCTGCATTCGGGAAATCGTCGCGAGACCGGGCGGGACGGGGAGCAAGGTGGACGGCGTGACGGACGCCGCCGGGTTCTAGGCCGACGGGCGATCATCGCTCCCCCTACGGGGGGAGCATTGACCGATCGTGGACCGTAGGGAGTGTGTCTCATGGGGCCGATTGACAGGGCCGAGAAGTTCATCCGCCGGCTGAAGCGCGTTGAGAGGGGCGGCCGTCCCCTAACGATGGCCGAATACCAGCGGGCACGACGCCGCCGCCGAATACGGACTCGACACATCGCGATGGCCGTATCGCGACTCTACAAGCGCAAATGGCCCGTCCCGACGGACCCCTCGTGGGAGGAGCTGGGGATCACGCCCGAGCCGCTGGCGTGGCGATTACCGCCCGCTGAGTCGGCCGCCGACCGTAACTCTGAGAGTCCGGCAATCATGGACGGCACGTTTTTCTGACCGTCTTAAGTCTTTTTGCTCCCGGCCGTTACGTTCCATCGTGGGACGTAGCGGTTTTTTTTTCGCCTCCCTTTCGCATACCGAACACGCATACCGAACGCTTACCGATCCAGTCTGCTCATGGTTGTCTTCGTCCGGTACTCGGCCGACGGCTTCAAGCTTAGCCTGCCTGCCCTGCTTACTCTCCGCTCGATACCCCGACCCAGACTGGTTCCGGCCCTCCCCGAACAAAACCAGAATTCGGGTGATGTTGGGGTGGGAAATCACCTACCCGCCCCTGGAGGAAACCCCTACGCACTTCCCCCAGGGTCCGGGGACACCCCCCTCGGCCCCTGGGCGGCAAACGCACCCCCCTCCCGATGGTCAAAAATTGCTGCGAAAAATTTTCACAAAATCCCCCCCGAAGACTCAAGATTGTCGAAAAAGGGTCGTGCTAAGATAGGTAAAGGACTCCCGAGTCCGAATACACCCCTCGCCCCAACAGGTGTCCGGCGACCCCCGAATTGGCGGGCTTTTTCGAGTCCGTCCAGGTAAACGAGTTAGGACTTTGTTCACTCGGACGGCGTAAGGTTATGGTAGGGCAGTCTTTATCGCAAAACTGGTCAAGCAAATCATCGAAGAGGTCATTCAATGGAGGATTTTTTATAACGGCCCCCGGAGGCTCTCTTACCTGGACGGCCCCCTAAGCGTCGTCTCCCCCGAGGGTTACGCCGGTCAACTGCCAATTTGGCACCTGGACGGAGGGTGACCAAGGGTGACCAAGGCGTCAGGAGTTTTTTGGATTTTTCTAGCCCTAACTTCAGTGTTGTGGTAAATTATCCCGGGAGATACTACGGATATGCTTTTCATGCCGGCACCCGACCTTCTACTTCTGGGCTCTGGGGGGCGCCTCCTGTCCGAAGAGGCCCTCGACCTCGAGCTCGGGGCCCCTTCCCTCGGGGCTTCCCTCCTCGAGACCCTCCACTTGCACTGGATTCCCATCGGGGATCGTCGATTCATTGATCTGCCATCCCTCGAGGCTGCTCTCCTGCGCTGGAATCGGCCCAATCTGACCCTCGAGGAGGTCCTGGCCATCGGAAAACACTACGCGGAGGTCACTCGTGGCGCAATCCGGGCCCGAATCCGTGCCTGGGTGACCCCTCCGGAGCCCATCCCGGGTCAAAAATCCTCAAAATCCCCGAAGAAGGGTGGCCGACGCCTTCGAGAGGCCCTATAATTCACCCATGACCCCTGGAGACTATCAGCCGCGCCCTTCCCGGACCTCTCTCGCGAGTGTCACCCTGACGGAGTTGGCCCCCGCCGAGGACCTGACGGCCTTTCTTGACCCACAGGCTTGGTCTCGGGCCCTCCGTGCCTCGGAAATGACCGTCTCCGAGGAGGTTTCCATACTCGCGAGCATCATGCGAGACGCCGGAAACGACCCCTCGGACCGTATGCGGGCCCTAGAGATGCTCTACCGGAGACGCCTCGATGTGTTGCGCCTCACGGGGCACCTCGCGAAGGTCGTGGCCACCGAAGACCACAGTGACCCCTCGAATGTGAAGCGTTCCGTGACCGCCGAGGTTGTGCGTATCGCCGCCTCGGGCCACGAATTGATTCGGGGGTCCTACCCGACCCCCTCGGAGACCCCCAATGCCGAAGAGTCCAGTAACAGCGTCGCCTCAGGCGTCGCCCCAGGCGTCGACTATCGAATCCTTCCCGAAGGCGGGACCGGCGATGACCGCGGCGACGACTCTCCCCTCGACCCTGAGTCCCCCCTCGACCCCGACCTCCTTGGTGGAGGCCTTGAGGCCCCAGCCGGGAACACCGCCCCCGCCTTCGACGACCCCCGCGACGACGACCTTGGCCGCGACCCCTAACGCAACCCCGCTCGTGGACGGCTCCCCGATGGCACCCGGGTCACTCTCCCCTATGACCACGTGGAGCGAGGCCCGTATCCTCCAATACGTGCAGGGTTTCTTCGAGTCGGGTCGAGGCCCGCAGACCGTCAAGCAGCGACTCGCGCAGCTTACCTTCCCCAAGTCGTATCTGTGGCCTAACGATGGATTCGCCAGGGTCTCCGCGAAGGTGGCCTCATGGCTTCGCGACGGGAAGGTCGCCCCTCAGATAATCGCCTGGCTGAAGAGCTGCCCGAGGGTCTGGTCCATGGATATGCTGTCCCGGCATGTCATATTCGTGCTATACATGCACGCCATCACCGAGGAGCCCGTGGGTGCCGCTCCGCTTCCCAAGGGTCGGTAACCCCCACTATCCGTTGCCGCCCGACTACGAGACGCTTTCCCCGGAGGGGCAGCGCCTCGCGAGGGTTAACGCGGTTTCCCTCCGCGAGACCCCGGAGGACTACGTATGGTCATGGCACTTCTTCCGCGAATACTACCTCAAGCCCGAAGAGTCCATGTTCTACCTGGAGCCGGCCCCCTCCTCGAAGTTCCATTATGACCTTGCGTACTTCCGGGGAGCCTACCCGCGCAATGTAATCCTGGCCCCCCGTGGCTCCGCGAAGTCCACGGTAGTCGGCACCGAGTTCATCCTCCTGGATGCGCTTGCCGGACCCCGGACCCCCACCCTGCTGGTCCTCGCCAAGGATGCCTTCGTGGAGCAACGATTCGCGAAGCTCATGATCCAGCTCGAGCATAACCCGCGAATCTTCGATGACTTCGGGGCAGTGCGTCCTACCCGTGGGCAGGCCGGCACCTACAACAAGCACTGCATTATGTTGCCCTCGGGGGTCGAAATCTACGGGGAGTCCATCCAGTCCATCACGCGAGGATACCGGGTGAAGTTCCTGCTCTTCGACGACGTGGAGTATGACCCGACCGACCCTGCCTCGAATGATAAGTTGCGCGGCCTCTTCCGGGATAAGTTCCGGGCCATCTTCCTGCCCATGCTCCGGAAGGGCTCCTCGGTGTACGTGATAGGGACGGGCCACCGCCGGGACCTCCTCGTGTATCATATGGCCCACACGAAGGACGATCCGACCTTCACGGGCCCCGAATGGAACCGCCGCATCTACACCGCGAAGGGGCCCTCCGGGCTTCTCTGGGAGGGTGGCCTCCCCCAGGACTTCCTCGACACGCAGGCCCTGGCCCTCGGGGATAAGTTCTCCGCGGAGTACATGAATGACCCGCAATCCGCCACGGAACCCGCACTCGTGGTGGACCCGGCCCTCTGCGAGTACGAGGTCGAGGGCAACCCGCAGGCCCCCCTCACGTCGGAGGCCCCCACGCGCTGGAACGACTGCCACCGGGAACCCTCCGGGGCCGTCCGTCAAGCCGAGCGTACAGCCCCTTTCCGGGAGGTCCTCGGGGGTATGACCCGCTTCATTACGATAGATTTGGCCCTCACCCAGGGTCCGGACTCCGACTTCAGCGTGGTCCACGTCATGGGCCTGGACCGCCTCAACCAATTGTGGTCCCTGGAGGTGTGGGGCGGCAAAGTCCGGCAGGGTATCCTCCTGGATAAGGCCTGGGCCCTCGCCGAGAAGTGGGGGGTCCGCATGATAGGCACCGAGGACGTCGGCATCCACCAGGAGATGATCGCGCAGTTGATTGATAAGGCCGCCCTCCTCCGGGAACAGCGTGGCGCATCCCCGGGTATTGTCCGCATCAAATACGTGCAGGAGATCCGGAAGGGCCCCCGTATATGCTCCATGGGGTGGCGCTTCAGACGCGGTCTCGTGAAGTTGCCCCGGCACCTCGCGGGTGACGCCCACGTCGCGGAACTCTATCGCCAGATTAAATTAGCCACTCCGGATCTCGCACTCTTGGTCCACGACGACTACGTGGATACCATGGCCATGGCCTGCGAGATGGTCCAAGGGACGACCCCCCAGAGGGAGCGCTTCGCCCCCCCCGAATCCCCGGAGGCCCGCATCGTCCGTGGCGAATACACCGACGAAGCCGGCATCCCCCACTACTTGAGGATTGATCCAGATAATCTTGACCATCGGGCCTTGACGGAGCTGCTCTCCCGTGCTACACTCGAGAAGGGCGCAATCTCCCTCATGGGGGAACCACCTCCGTGAGACGGGGCTCGCGTCCGGTGTTCCCCGTGGTTGACCCACTTCGAGGGGCAGGACCCCTCCGGAGACCCTCACCCTGGAAGCCAACACACTAGCACTCATCTTCGGGATCGCCCTGTGCGGGGCCGTTCTCGGAATCACCGGGATTCTGTGGGGTGCCATGCGCACCACCCGTGACACCCTGCAGACCCTGACGACCGCCCTGACGACCCTGCAGGGCCGGATGCTGGCCGACGCCGGAGTCCGGGACGGCCTCCACCCAGGGGTCTATTCCCGCATGGCGGACCCCGGACCCTCGCCCGCGATGGCCGAACTATTCGAGCGTCTCAGCACGCCGCACCCGGACCCCATAGGAACCCCGGCCTCCCTTGACCTCGGGAGCACCTTCCAGTGAAGTTGTACCTCCCGACGAACCATCAGGATTGCGTGGACGCCATGAAGATGATGGTGGCCTCCGCGAAGGCCGAGCGGGTCCGCCACGTCATCTCCTGGGAGATTACCTACTGGTACCTCCAGGGGTGCCGCAAGTTCAAGGTCCTCTCGTATGAGACCGGCGACGTCCTCAAGACTCTCGAGGGCCCACCGGGCTCGCTGCGCTTCACCTACGAGGAGATCCTCCGGCAATTCTCGCGGGAGTTGGGCCGTCGTATGTCCGCGGACTTGCGGCCCCTCGTGACCCCTGCCGGGGCCGGCCTTGACCAGATGCGCGGCTCCTCGATGTCGCAGGTCTTTCTTGATGCCCACGTCGACGCCATGGAAATCCAGGACTTCGCGAGGCGTCTCCACTCGGGCCTCATGCGGTATGGCACCATGGGGATCCAGCACCAGATGCGTGGTGACGACCCGAACAAGCCGGGTTCCCACTACGGGGAGCTCGTCTACCCGTGGGAGCTGTTGCCGGTCCCGGGTGCCGCGGTGGAACGTTCCCAGATGACCGCCATCGCCCGCAACCGCTGGCTTCCCCTGGAGAGGCTCCGCAAGGATCCTCGCTTCAAGAGTCTCCCGAAGGCCCCGGGGTCGGGCCGGGCCTCCGAGGAAGATAAGCGCCTCGGGGCTGTCTCCGTCCCCTACGGGAAGAAACCCCCGACATCCTTCATGGTCCGGGAAGGGTCCTCCGGGACCCCCCGATACACGGCGACTTCCAACACCACCGGGAAGCCGGCCCAGACCGAGGAGGCCTACGTCGAGGTCACGGAGCTGTGGTCCCACGACGAGTTCGGCCGGGTCTTCCAGCACGCGATCCTGGTCGGCGAATTCCTAGTCTCCCTCGAAGACTTCTCGAAGACCGACACCGCCGCCCGCCCCTGGATTCCCCTGCATGCGTGTGCCGACATTGACGTAGGGGGCTTCTGGGGCCGCTCCTTCACGTCGTATCTGCTGCCCTTCAATGACCAGATCGAGCAGATGCTGGCGTCCCTCTTCACGAATGTTAGAGACCTTGACCTGATGGGGGTGTCTTTGTACCCCGCGGATTGGAATATTCCGGCGACGGCCTTCAAGGCTACGGGTCGCCCGAAGTTTATCCCCTACACGCAGTCACCCGGCCTTCCCGATGGTAAGACCCACCAGGTGGGACCCATGAATGCCGGCGATTTCCCGGGCCGAATCGCGGCCTCCACCGTGCAACTCTACCGGCAACTGGCCGGCGATTCCCCCCTGCAATCCGGTGAGGCGCCAGGGCGTGTCGACGGAGGTCCTGGACTTGGTCTCATCCACGAGACTTCCTCTTCCGCCCTGGTCCCCACCACGACCGACATCGAACGGGCAATGGCCGGCCTTTACCGGACCATGCTTGCCACGGCCCGGGAAGCCAAGACAGGCCCTTCCGCCATGCTGCAGTTGTCCCTCACCTCGGACAACACGGTGGGGATCGTCGTCTCTCCGGATGGTTCGGTCGCCCTCGGGGACGGCATGAATGTCCTGCCGGACCCCGCGACGGTCAACATCAGTATCCGGGCCCGCAACCCCCAGCTCTCCACGAATCGCAAGCAGGAGCTCCTCACGATGCGTTCCCAGGGGTTGCTCTCGGATCAAGACCTCATATGGTACAACTTCGTGGAGCACCTGGGATTGCCACTCTCCGGGGAGGACATCCTCGCGGAGACCCGGAAGGCCATCCTCCGCAACCTCCAGCAATTCGGGGACGGCAAAACCCCGCAGGAGGTAGTAGTCTCCGAGTTCGATAATCATCCGCTCCAACTTGAGCGGATTGCCCGGTTCATGGCGAGACCCGAGTTCGGGCTGGCCTCCCCGGAGGTACGCGCTAAATTCGAGGATCGTCGCCGATTCCACGAGGCCTACGGTAAGCAGGGCCTGCTCCCCGAGGGGGCACCACGCCCCGAAGAAGCAGGCCTCCCATTCGCGGGACGGGCACCCGGCATGGGCGGCCCGATCCCTGAAGATTTGCAGGCGTCCCTCTCTGAGTGACCCTGGAGACCCCACACGATGAAGTACGGATACCCCTACCTCGACCCGAATCCCGAGGGTAGCACCACCCAAGGTGGTGATTCCCCGCCGAAGACCCCCACCCTCCTCGAAGGGGATGCCCTGGCGACCCACCAGGTCCGCGCGAAAGTAAACGGCGAAGACCGGGTGGTTTCCGTCCAGGAGGCGCTCGCCCGGGCCCAGAAAGACTGGGCGGCCGACACCACCCTAGAGGAAGCCCGGACCCTCCTCAAGGGCAACACGGACGCCCTCAAGATTCAGGCCGCCGTGAATGCCGCCCGGTCAGGCGACTTCGACAAGATGGCCGAGGTAGGCCAGGCCCTGGGCCTCCCCGAAGACAAGGTGAAGGAAATCCTCGCGCGTTACAAGACCCCCGAGGGCACCACCGTGGAGATCCCCCACCCCGTCACGATTCCCCCGGAGTTGTCCGAGATGGCGGAGGTCCTCAAGGCCTCGGGGTTGTCGGCCCGGGAAGTCATGTCCGGGCTCCTGGACACCCTGCGGGGCCAGTCCACGACCCGAATCTCCACCGACATCGGGAATACCCTTGACAAGGACCCCGAGTTGAGCTACCTTACCAAGGACCAGGGTCGACGTTCGGCCCTGATGGATACGGTCCAGAAAGCCGCCCAGCGACGCTACTTTGAGTCGGGCGGGAAGCTCCAGTGGGGCCCAGCCCTGCTCCAGGAGGCCATCACCGAGGTGAAGGGTGTCCTGAAGTTGGTAGGCTCCACGGTGTCCGGCCACCAGGGACTTGTCTCTGGCGTCGGGCCTGGAATGGCGACCCCCCCTCTCAGCGGCCATCGCGACAAGCCGGTGGACCCCCGGAAGATAAACTTCGGCGAACCCCGAGACAAGGTCGCCGAGAACTTTGAGCGACTCGTCCAGCAGAACCTCGAGGGTTAGCGGAGAGTCCATAAGGATTACAACCCGTGGCTTCAATCCTGGAAGCAATCTCCAAGACCGTCATGGAGACCTACGAGCCTGCCATCAAGGATGCTCGTCCACGTCTCGACAAGACGGAAAACATGATCCGAACCACCTCCATCGGGGTGGGTCGTGCCAACTTCGGTCGCGAGTGGAAGGCCAAGCACACCTTCGTGGGTGGGCAGGCCGGTATCAACTACTCGCGGTCCATTCTGGGCGGCACGATGCCGTCTGCCGGTGCCTCCGGTAATTTGCTCCTGTACGACGATGGGTCTACCTCGGCGGGCCGGACCTTCCCGACCATCGCGGAAATGCCGACCCCGGGCTTCTACGACATGGAAATCCAACTCAAAGAGAATGTCGGCGGCTTCGCGATTCCCTTGCAGGTCTTCATGTACGATAAGGCCGGGGGAAACGTGGGCTCCGTCGTCTCGGAAGTCGTTCGTGGTGCGGCCGAGGGCTACGTCATGTACGAGATTCATGGCCGCTGGAAGCTGAACTCCGTCAACAACTCGATCTGCGTGATTCAGGCCCCCTCGTCGTCTGAGGACGTGACCACGACCGCGAAGACCTACACCATCATCGGTGGCCGTATCCGGTCGCTGCGAGCGGGCATGGTCTGCCAGATCTGGGGTGACGCGACCCTCGCGAACACGGGTGCCTCCGGCATCAACACTCTGGTCTCGACGACCAAGGTCTTCGTGGAGGACGTGAACACCCTCGCGGGTACGGTTCAGCTCCGTCGCATCGGCGGTTCTGATATTAACCTCACGGCCAGCGGGTACTACGACCTGGCGCCCTACAACCCCGCGAATGTTTCCGGCACGAACTCGCCCTCGATGGCGTCGGGCTGGATCGACTGGGTGAAGTCCACGGGGACGGTCTTCGGGGTGAGCCTCTCGGCGCACGCTGACTGGCGTTCCTTGATTGCGTCTGTCACCGGGCAGCCCCTCACGGGCACCCTCCTGAACAAGTACGTGGGTTCCTTCCGGGACGCGACCGGCAAGGACATCGACACCATCATCACGACGGAAGGTGTCCTTCTGGGGCTCCTCGAGAACATCGAGGATGCGGCCCAGCTCTTCCGGTACGAAATCCAGGGCGAGGCCGTCAACGCCCAGATCGGTTTCTCGGACGTTGGCTATCGGTACCGTGGGGGCAAGATTCCCATCTTGACCACCCCGCATTGCCCGGCAGGCGACCTCTGGGGATTCCGTTTCGCGGATGGCAACGTGCGGCGCTACATTCCCCCGCGAATCGACGGGACAGGCACCGACTCGGACTTCGGTTCCGAGGTGCAGTTCCTCGCCCAGTTGTGGGGTTCGCCGTCGATCTTTACTCCGGGCCGGGATCCGACCACGGGGTCCGAGATTGACATCCAGAAGGCAGTCTACTACTTCTTCCGTGAACTTGCCCCGATGGACCCCCAGACCCTGCGTCTGACGGGCCTCACCGAGGGTACGACCACGGGTTAGTCAGCGCTTATTCTCGGGGATGGGGAGGGGTCGCTGCGGCGGCTCTCCCCCGGGGGGTAGGGTTTCCCGCCCCCCGCTCGATCCCCTTCCGAGGTGTGTGTGCCGATTGCAGGTATTCGCAAATTCGCATATGCGAACAATCGAATTCACGTCTACCGGGATAATACCTCCGAGGAGGTTGTCGCGGTCCGAGCCCCATTTGTCTTCGATGACCACTTCTTCCATGGTGCGGCAGCCTCCGTGTCGGATTATTGGTCCTCGCACGATCAGTCGGCGACCGGAACCCCGAATCTAGGCACTCCGCTGTCGTTCCCAACAGGTGCGGCAACGAGACCTAGCGGCTGGGCCTATCTGATCGGAACCGCAACGTCCCAGGCCGAGGACGGAGCCCTGTACACGACGCTGAATATGGCCCGGTTTAACAGGCCCGGCCTCCTGTACATGCGGTTCATGGTAATTACGCTACCGGCGTCAACGCAGGGTACCTACTTGGGTCTCGTGCAGACGTCCACCGTGGTTGACACGACTGCTTCCCCGGACGTTGCCACGATCGACGAAGCCGACCAGAAGTTCGCGGGTATCCGCATTGCGTCTACGGGCGCCGTCACGATTCGCACCGACGACGACACGACGGACTCCGGCTACATCGACACGGGTGTGACCCTGACGGCCTCAACGTCCCTGGTGCATGACCTCCTGATGACGTGGACGGACTACCGCAATATTAAGTTTCGTCTCGACGACGTGGACCTGAACCCTCGCCGGCTCATGCCCATGACGGACGGCGTAGGCGCAACCGACGGCTATTCCCCGATCTTTGGGTACTACAAATTCTCCGGCACGACCGCCCCCAGCCTCCGGATGGACCGGGTGATCGTTGCCCTCGCGAATGCGTCGTAATGGGCCCCCGACGCTTGGAGCCCGGTGAAGTCCTCCGGGATTGCCCGACCACGAGGTATATGCGGCGGGTTCTTCGGAACCCCCGCATCTGCTCGTATGTAGCCGCGGCAACCGGCGAATGGGAACTTTGCCTGCGGATGCCGGGCCACTCCGGAGTCGTTCTGGAGTTGGCGGGCCTGGGCCAAGAACCCACGAAGGTTGGACGGGCCACCCTGGAGGCGGTCCTCTTCGACCAGGGGCCCACGAAGTACCAGTGGCTCCACGAGTTGGCGTCCGCGATTCGGGGGGCCCAACGGCAGGAAATCCGCGATGCCCTGGAGGATGCCGAGTACAACCGGGACCTTCGGCAATACCTGCGCCGTCGGGCCGGTATCCATCGCGAGAATGACCCCTCGTATGACCTGATCGCGTTGCCCGGGGTTAAGAGACCACGGCGCTGAGGTAGTCCATGGCCTACACCGCACAGCCGGTCGGTTTCCTCGCGGATACCGTCCAGCGTATTCGGGACTTCACGGATGATCCGACGGACACCCCCAAGTGGCTGACGGATCGTCTCTACCCCCTGATTCGGCAGTCCTACGGGAAGGTCTTCCGGGACATCTTCGGGGCCACCGATCACTACCCCCTCGTGAGGTTCTCGGTAGCAGTCGTGGCAGGGACGGCGACCTATGCCCTGCCCTCGAATATTGGGCGCCTTCTCCGGTTTTCCCGCCAGGAGACCACCACGGGGTACATGACGGATTTTATTGTGCCCCGGGATCACCTGCACCCGCTGGGTCCGGGTGTCCGGCTCGAGGGTAACGTGCTCCGCTTTGAGCCAACACCAACCTCGACCGAAACCCTCACCCTGGAGTATATACCCAACGGCCAGTGCGCGATCCACCTGGGGACTTTCACGCAGGCGGCCTCAGGACTCTCGACGACCAGCATGCCGATCGCCCTAGGGCCCTCCGAGGGTTACGCCGCAGGCCGTCCCTACGAATACCTCGGGCAACTCTATCGGCTCCTCGGAACCTCGGGCTCAGTGCCCACCGGATACCTCGTGTTCCCCGTGCAGGAGCGCCCCATCACCGGGTGGACCCCCTCCACCGGGAACGTCACCGTAGGGCCCGCCCTCGATTTTAATCCGGCCTCCTTCTCCGGGACCTACACCTACGAGGTGGTGCCCTACTTCTGGGACGTCATGTCGCAGGCCATCGCGCTGGACGTCGTCCGACAGGTCCACACCTTCGAGGATCGCTCTTCGAAGAGGGATCCTACCCGGGTTCTCTACCTCGAGGAACTGAAGTCCCTCCGTGACTACTTTAATTCCCTGCAGGCTCGGACGCCCCGCCGCTGGGAATTCCAGACTCCGGAGAACACCGGACTCTATATGGTGTAACGTGAAGGTCTACCCG
>Ga0187894_10005353_pt1 | contig 13154 bp, 10 predicted proteins | sample GBC1701081metaG_FD_136650 | JGI IMG/M metagenome (GOLD analysis project Ga0187894, IMG submission 136650) | White microbial mat communities from a lava cave in the Kipuka Kanohina Cave System on the Island of Hawaii, USA - GBC170108-1 metaG ... | reverse complement strand
TGGCGAGGAGTTAGCGGCGAGTGTGGGCAACCGCAACACGGTAGCGGGCTATGGCGTCAGCGCGGGCTTGCGGCAACGCTTTACCTCAAAGGAGAGAGATGACGAAAACGGGCTGGATTATTTTCTTGCCCGCTACTATTCATCGGCGCAAGGCAGATTCACCAGCCCGGATGAGTTCACTGGCGGTCCCGATGAGCTATATACATTTGCAAATGATGCTTCGGGCAATCCGACTTTCTATGCAGACATTCATAATCCCCAATCACTGAATAAATATCACTATTCCTTCAATAATCCACTTCGCTTCGTTGATCCTGATGGGCGCCAAGCCAAAGAGAAAAGTTTTCTCCAAAGGTTGAGAGAATTTGCTGAACGAATAGGACTGGTAACGCCAAGTCCAAGTCCAGCTACAAATAACACGAATCAGGCGATTTTGAACCAACGAATCCCTGGACATAATGGAATGACTCTTGGCGCAGGGTTTAAAATTGAGCAAGAAGCGGTAAGTCAGGCAGGGAGGAATCTAGACCTTGTACTGACCACTATAGACCTGACGGGATTAACTAATCTGGGTTCAAGTCTCTTCAAAGGAGATACTACAAACACTATTTTAGCAGTTGGCAGTATGCTTCCTGTAGGCAGAGGTAGAGCGGCAGAGGTCTTAGCTAAAAATATGCTCGCTATGGGAATAAGTCGCCCCGCAAATACAGCAGCGCACCACATTATAGCATTTGCGGCTCCTAGAGCCGCGCCTGCCAGACAAGTTCTGAGTCGCTTCAAAATTGATATTAATTCAGTAGCCAATGGTGTATTTCTTGATACCTCACTTCATCGAGGCATACATACAAAAGTTTATTATGCAGAGGTAAACAGAATCGTTACTCAAGCAAGAACTAAGCAACAGGCGCTTGACGCATTACAAAAAATAGGAAAAGATCTATCAAAGGGTAGATTTCCTCATTGAGCCAATGAATATTTATTTACTCAAGGCAGACGCTAATCGCTATCAAGGTATTTTGCCTTGCAGCGATGAGGATTGGGATGTCTTTTCAAAATTTGATGGCAACCCAATCAAAAATTTCTGGTCTTCAATAGAAATTTGTTTCTATATCGAAGATATTGACAGTATGCCAAGAGGCGACTTTCCTATTCTCGCCACTCATGTGCCAGTATTCAGCCGTCATGCGGTAAATTGTCTAAAAAATACTCTGGAAAGCAATGGAGAGTTATTGCCGCTTAAAGCAGGAACAGAGATTTATTACGCTTATAATGTGACGACTCTGCTAAATGCCTTAAATCCTATTGAATCGACAATAATAAGATTTTCGACTGGAGAACTAATGGATATTGAGAAGTATTCTTTTTTTGCAGAACAAATAATAAACACTGACATTTTCAAAATTCCACAAGCATCTACAATGGATGTTTTTGTGACCGACGGTTTTGTGGAAAAAGTAAAAGATTATCAGCTCACAGGATTTATTTTTAAGCTTGTGTGGACAGGCTAACAGTTGTATATAAAGCGCATTCGCCATCCAAATGTCTTTGGCATCGTTTCTAACTTGGCTTACGAAGATGTTTACTTAATAACCTATGTTCCCGGTAGCTATGTGGCATTGCACTTCGAGAGTGGCAAGACCCTGAGACTGCGAACCAATCCCGAAAATCAGCGGCGCATTGTCCGCCTTGTGCGGAAACAGGCTCGCAAGAAAATTCCCTTAGAATAGACTGGCGAAACTGCAACCACAGCAATCTGCTCGCTCAGACCATCCACACCAACCTCTCACGCCATAAACCATACACCTGACAAACTCATCGCCAAGCAAGCGGCGCAGGTAAATTCTCTGCCGTCCGTTCAGAAAAATCTATTGACTTTTTGTACGTTTATGGTACAATAGCAAAGTGAGGGGATGAACGGGTGAGCCGATGCCTGCGGGTTTATCGTTGCCATGAAAAAAAAGCGCCAATACAGAAATGAATTGCGGAAACCAGAAAATGGCAGCGATGCAAAAGGTCGGAACCGGGAGCGGTAGCGACCGGGTAAGGCTCCTGCATCCGGTCGCTACCGCTCCCGGTTCTGACTGCATTCTCAAAATTTTTGCGCCAATACCGTTCACCGTATAGTCCGTCGTGCAGTGTGCCGTGCAGTCTTTGGTGCAGAAAATGGCACAGATGCAGTTTACCGTGCCGTCAGAGAAAAACGTAAGCTGGTAATTGCAATACAAAAAGAAAACGACGCAACGAAGTAAAGCGCCAGTGCAGAAATGAAAAATGGCAGCGATGCGGAAACCTGTTGAAGAAAAAACGCCGATGCAAGGGTTGTAAGAAGCGGTTTGAAAAATCGCTGTAAAGTACAGATTGAAAGAGGTTTAGCCAAAATTCGCGCAGATGCGCCAGTAGCAATCTCTTATTTGCTGAATGTGACGCGGCTCATTTGTCGATTTCTCAAACCGCTTCTAAAGATCAATTTGTAATTTTGACTCTTGTAATGACGATGCAGGAATAAAATGTCCCGCAAATAAAAAATGGCACCGATACAGAAGCCTTTGCAAAGACTTTTGCAGAAATGAGCGATTTGGCACAGGCTGGCGATGCCTGGGTGTTCGGCGGGCAGAGAGTTTTTGGCACAGATTGGAATATCGCTGATGGCTTCCGGTATTCAGGTTATTGAGTAGGTATATCTTAATTTGCTGACGGCTGCATCTCCGCCGCCGCAACCTTGCGAGGAATTTATGAGTGTACTTCAATTCGAGAATCGGGAGTGTCGCCGGATTCGCGCTTTTCTCGACTCCTATCTGAATGACGAGTTGCTGGTGGAAACCAACCATGAAGTCCTGAAGCACCTCGAAATCTGTAAAGAATGCGTGGCGGAACTCGACGGACGCGCCCGCTTCAGAGAACGGTTACAAAGCGCCGTGCGTAAGGATGTCGCTCCTGCCGGTCTGCAATTGAAGATTCAACGCCAGCTTCGTGAGTCTAAGCAGCCGTCCAGATGGGGCTGGACAAATTGGACGTTAGTGACAGCGGCGACTGTCGTTCTGGCGGTCAGTGTCTGGGGCGTATTTTATGCCGTGAAGTCGGGCAAACTGTCGCCTGCCACGCCGCAAGCGCAGTTAGATAGCAAGGTTCAGGTGTTGAATGTCGGGCTGGGCAATCATGTCCACTGCGCCATTGGCCGTGATTTCGCCCATAAGCGTTTCTCAGACGAAGAGATGAGCGCCAAACTTGGTGACTTTTTCGGCTTGGTGGCGCTCGTCAAGGCAAAGATTCCGGCAGGCTTTGAGGTTGTGGTTGGACATCGCTGTAAAGTCAAGCAGCGCGAATTTGTCCATCTTGTCCTTAAAAAGCAGGAGCAGATTGTGTCGCTGACCTTAACCAAGAAGAACGGCGAGACGCTGTCGCCTGCCGATGCCGGTGAGGTGGCGCAGGCGGCTGGAATAAATCTGCATACGGCGCGATTGCAGCAATATGAAGTCACCGGCTTTGCGAGCCGCGATTATCTGGCATTTGTAACCTCGAATGCAGAGGCACAGGAGAATCTTGAGATTGCCCAACGCCTCGCGCCCGTTATGCGGGATTTCGTGAAGCGGTTTGAGACGTAAAAAAGTTTTGCACACCGCCAATCTGATGGGGCAGCGAGCGGCGTAGTAGAGGATGTGTGCTTAACCGAAAGAACGAATAAGTCCTCCGTTTAAGAGATGTCTCTGACCGCCTGCTCCGCTCAACGGTCAGAGACAATTTTCTCCACCATCTGCGTTTTTGAAAGTAGGGAAGAAGGTATGAACCGTATGGAAAGCACATATAAAGGTCTGGAAAGTCATCAATTGCTGCGTCGCCTTGCCGTGGCGATCAGTTTATTGGCTCTTTTCGCGTCGCTCTTATTCATTGCTTTTACGGCAAAAGCAGCGACCGGGCAGCAGGAAAATGCGGTTGCCGGTAAGAGTTTCGTTTACACCATTCTCAATCCCAACGGCGACAATCTGATTGCCGCTTACGAGCGGGATAAACAGACCGGCGTTTTGACCTTTCGCGGCACGTACCCGACCGGCGGGCGCGGCACAGGTCGCATTATAGATTCGCAAAGCCCCCTTGTAACCGCCTTCAATGGCGCTTTTGTGATCACGGTGAATGCCGCCAGCAACACCGTCTCGGCGCTGGCGGTGCAAGCCGATGGCTCATTGCAGCTTGTCGGCGCTCCGGTTTCCACACGCGGCATCGAACCGCAAAGCCTCGCCGTGCATAACGATTATCTCTATATTGCCAACAAAGGCGACAATACCACGCCCGCCAACATCGTCGGCTACCGCATCAATACCGATGGCACGCTCAGGCGCATCAAACGGATGTTTCAATTTAATGTTGGCGACAACCCGACGCAGATTCTCTTCAACCGTGAAGGCAATATACTGATTGGGTTGCTGCTGGGCGGGCGCACTATTGAATGTTTGCGCGTACCGTCGTCAGGAAAATTGAAACGCATTGCCCAACTCGCCAACCAGACGGGTCCCTTTGCCGGAGTCTTCAATCCGTTGAACGATTCGCAATTAGTCGTCGGCGATGTGCGGCTACCCGGCGCAGTCTCTTATTCACTCGCCGGATCGGGCGAACTGACGCGACTGAGCGCCGTCAGCAACGGACCGGAACGCGCCGCTTGCTGGATTACGGCGCATCAGAACGGCGCATTTTACTGGGTCGCCAATACCGGGTCGCATTCGCTGTCGCTCTACTCGCTCAATGGCAACGGCGCTTTAACCTTAGTCAGCAATCATAGCACCTTGCCGTTCGGGCGGTTGCCGTTTGAAATTGTCCTCGACAGGGACAATCGGTTTCTCTATGAATTGAACATTAGCGGTACAATTCACGTACTCAGATTGACCGGGAACAACACGGAAGCCGGTTTGGAAGATGTCGGCGCAGTAACTTTGCCAGCCGGTTCCACGCCCGCCGGTCTGGTGGTTGTTGAATAATTGCTTTGCCCCCGACCGACCGAAGAGGAACTTCAGGGAAAAGTTTGTTCACCCTCTTCGGTCGGTTTTATCAATCTAGTCCGTAGAGCGTAGTCCGTAGCAAGGTAACTACGCTCTACGGACTACTAACTATTTCCCGCAAGCCGGCTGCATCCTACCACTTGCCTTTTTTCTCCTGCTTCATCATCATTTTATTGAGATCGGTTTGTATGCAGAAAATCTGCCTGTTACTTATTGCACTGTTACTTATTGGCATTTGCCAACCGCTTGTCGCTGAGACCCAAACGCCAAAGGAGCCATCATCCATGTCTGAGTCGCAATATGAGGGCGTCGTCAACGCCCCCGATTTTCCCGCCAATCTCGAATGGCTTAACACAGACCGTCCGATTTCTATTAAGGACTTGCGCGGTAAAATTGTTTTGCTCGACTTCTGGACGTACTGCTGCATCAACTGTATGCACATCATTCCCGATTTGAAGCGGCTCGAAAAGAAGTACGAAAAGGAGCTTGTTGTCATCGGCGTTCACTCGGCGAAGTTCACCAGCGAACGCGACACCGACAACATCCGGCAAGCGATTTTGCGCTATGAAATCGAGCATCCGGTGATTAACGATTATGCGATGGATGTCTGGCAGCAGTATGCCGTTCGAGCGTGGCCCACGCTGCTGCTCATTAACCCGGAAGGCAAGATTGTCGGCAAGTTTTCCGGCGAAGGCGTCTATGAGCCGTTCGATAAAGCAATTGCTCAACTCATCGAAGTTTTCGACAGCAAAGGCAAGATTGACCGCACACCGTTCAAGCGGAAACTCGAAAAATTGCCCGCTTCCAGGCTGGCGTTTCCCGGCAAAGTTCTCGCTGATGAAAAGTCACAACAACTCTTCATTGCCGACTCCAATCATAACCGCATCGTCGTTGCCTCACTCAACGATTACACTGTGCAAGAGGTCATCGGCGATGGCGACGCGGGACTACAGGACGGCGATTTCTCTACCGCGCAGTTCAATCACCCGCAAGGTATGGCGTTTGCCGGCAAGACGCTCTTTGTTGCCGATACCGAAAACCACGCCATCCGCCGCATTGATTTCGATAAGCGCACCGTTTCAACCGTCGCCGGAACCGGCAAGCAGGCGCGGCGCATTGATTTGATTGGCGGTATCGGGCGCGATGTGGCGCTCAATTCGCCTTGGGATTTGGTCTTGCACGAAGGAATGCTCTACGTCGCTATGGCGGGACCGCATCAACTCTGGAAGGTCAACCCGCAGACCGGCGGCGCGGTTCCCTTTGCCGGCAGTGGATACGAAAATATCGTTGACGGGACATTGAATGAAGCGGCATTGGCGCAACCGTCGGGCATCACCACCGATGGCAAAAAGCTCTACTTTGCCGATTCGGAAGTCAGCGCCATTCGTGCGGCAGACCTTGACCCGCAAGGCAGAGTCGAAACCATTGTTGGCGAAGGCTTATTCGATTACGGCGATAAGGACGGCAAAGGCTCGCAGGTGCGTTTGCAACATCCGCTTGGCGTTGTTTGGCACGAAGGTGCGCTGTATGTCGCCGATACCTATAACAACAAGGTGAAGATCGTTTCGCCGCCGCACAAATCCTCGCTCACCTTTCTCGGCACTGGCAAAGAAGGCTTGCAGGATGGCGCGGCGGCAACTTTTGATGAACCGGGCGGCTTGAGCATCGCTCATGGCAAACTCTACATTGCCGATACCAATAATCACGCCATCCGGGTTGCCGATTTGAAATCGAAGAAGGTTGAGACCATCCAATTCAGGAACCTTGAAAAGCTGCGCCCGCCTATGTCAAAAGCCGCTACCTTCATGGGCGAAACCATCGAGTTACCGGCGCAAACGGTGGAACCGGGAGAAGCAACGCTGACGGTGCAACTGGAACTGCCCGCGGGCTATAAACTGAATCCGCAAGCGCCCTCAAGCATTGTCGTGACAACGACGCAAGGTAATCGCCCGCAGAGCTTTCGCAACCCGAAATTGCCACTTACGGTTTCCGTCAAATTGACCGAAGGCGAAACCCTGCTGAGGCTCAATTTCGTCATCTATTACTGCGAAGCGGCGAAAGAGAGCCTCTGTTATTTCAAAGAGGCGAAGGTCGTGCTGCCAGTGCAGGTCAATAAAGGTGCAGGCAATCGTCGTCTTGCGGCAAATTATGTGGTCAGGAACTAAAGCCATGACCCGGCAGGGCAGAAGGAAAGTAAAAAGGAAGATGAAATCGGTTTGCCACTTTTGCCTTTTTACTTTTTACTTCTACAGGGAAATGTCTGATTTTTTCATTTTGACCGATGCAACCATCAGCCTGACCGATTCGGGTGAGGCGCACGTCTTTTGCCCATTCCCGTTTTAATAAAATAAGTCTTTTTGATAACCCATTTACAGCATAAAAGCGACATTCTGCATTGTCTGGCATTAAAATTGTTATCTTCTCGGCTTGTCCTCTTTTCCAAGCTCCCCTGACGCCAGGATGACAATTGCAGGAGAAGCCCAAATGCTAAGAAAAAAGCTATTGTTTGCCTTCGCTCTGGCCTTCGCAATAAGCCGATTTTATAACGCCGCCGCTGCCGAACCAGTGCAGTTTCTCCCTTTACTAACGACGCCAAATCAGCTATCTCTGCTAGCAAATCGTTGCCAGTCGGGTCAAAGCGCACCAACACCAGGGCATCTGAAACTGCTGAAGTCCAGGTCAAGCAGAGCCTCTGCTTGCGGGTTGCGGATGGTGGAATGCAGGTTATCGGCTGACAGAATATTTATCTTCAAAGTCGAAATCAGCGATTTACCATCCGTCAGAAGTTCCGCAAGCCGCGAGCCGCAATCGGTAAGTAAAACAGGGTCACGGGATTCGCGGCTTCTGGTGGATTGACGGCGCCGGTTGAGCAGGGGTGGCGAAAGAATAACCACAGTGGAACAGAAAAAGCAGGGATGCCCGTTCTCGGTCGAGCAAAGATCACCTGCTCAAAATTTATAGAATGCTCTTGAATCATCAACCCGGAAAGAGTATTGTTGTCGCAGCTAGGAGCGTCTCCTGCCCTCACATTCAGCAAGAGCATCAGGTGTAGGATAACATCGGCTGGTGAAGTTGCCACACGCCGCCAGCCGTGCCGGGAAAAAATGGCTTCACTCGCCTAAGAAGATTTGCCGTTGGCAATGCCGTTGGTGGTGAGCTTTGGCGTTGCCTCCAATAGGCAATTAAAAATTAAGAAGTAAGGGGAAATCGTAATTCTTAATTTTTAATTCTTAATTGAAGAGTCGCGGTCGCCCCATTTTCGCAGGGTAGGCAATGAACAAACTGCTTGATGACCTCAAACGCTATAACCCAAAGACTCGGCTGCTGCTTGTGCTGCTGACGCTTGCCGCTGTGGCGCTCACCATCTGGGCTCTGGTCGAGGTCTGCTTTACCTCCGGCGCGGCTCTTGTGGCGCTGGCAATTCTCGCCTTACTGGTCTCAGTCGCCGCGTCGCGCCAGACGCTTACCTTTCCCGGCACCCATTCCGGTGTCACCCTCACCGAAACCATCGTTTTTATCGCCGTCATTGCCCTCGGTCCCTTTCACGCCGCCTTGTTGGCTGCCATTGAAGTGCTGCTCGCCACTATCCGTCTCAAACTCAAACCGAGCATCGCCCTTTTCAACATCTCGAACATCACCGTATCGTGTTTTGTCGCCGCTCTTGCTTATACCTCAGTTGACCGCCAGCTTCGCCAGCTTCTCACGGCTGATTCGACCGCCGTCAGCTTGCTCCTCTTCGCCCTGCCGCTCTTCGTTCTGGCGGCGACTCATTATCTCCTGCATATCGCCCTCGTCGCCTTGATGATTCAACTGCGCCACCAAAAACCCATCCGCCAGACCATCGCCGACACCTTGCCTTGGGAGCCGGTCACCTCCGTTGCCGGAAGCCTCGCTGCCGGACTTTTGGTCTTGTCGTTTCGCCAGTTCAATCTCATCACCGCGCTCGTCACCCTCGTCGTTTTGCTCCCCGTCCCCGTGCTGATCTATTTCGCCTTCAAGACCTATCGTGACAATCTCGAAGCCCGTCAGCAGCATTACCAGGAAGTCACCGCGCTCTACGATTCCATCTTAGAGATGCTGGCGATGGCGATTGACGCCAAAGATGATGTCACGCACGACCATATCCAGCGCGTCAAACTCTTCGCCCGTCGCCTCGGCGAAATCCTCGGACTTTCCCCGTCCGAGATGGAAGCCTTGAAAGCCGGCGCTCTCCTCCATGACATCGGCAAAATCGGCGTTCCCGCTTATATTCTCAACAAACCCGGTAAACTCACCGAACATGAATTTGAGCAGATGAAGATGCACACCATCATTGGCGCTGAACTGCTCGCCAACATTGACTTTCGCTACCCCGTAGTTCCCATCGTCCGCCATCATCACGAACGCTGGGACGGGCGCGGCTATCCCGATGGTCTCAAAGGCGAACAAATTCCCATCACCGCCCGCATTCTCACCCTCGTTGACACCTATGATGCGCTGTCGAGTGACCGTCCCTATCATACGGCAATGCCACGCCCCGAAGCCTTAGCCTTTATCCAGCAAAACGCCGGTTCCATGTATGACCCCAATCTTGTCGAGGTCTTTTTGCGCCATATTGACGACCTTGAACGCCAAGCCGCCTTCCTGAGTCACGAGTCGGGAGTCGGGAGTCAGGAGTCAAAAGAGGGAACAGGGAATAGGGGACAGGGGACAGGGGACAGGGGACAGGGGACGGGATTCCAGACTCCAGACTCCAGACTCCCCGCCGCCCTACGCTTGGCCAAACCCGCCAACGGTTTGGCTGAGGAAGCGCCGCCGTCTCCCGACTCCCGACTCCAGACTCGTGACTCCCGACTCTCAGGCGACCGCGCCCTTGCCGCCTTGCATTCCATCGCCGCCACTCATCAGGGCGTCGCCGCCCTCTATGAGATGTCACGCACCCTCTCCGGCATCCTTGCTGTAGATGACACCCTCGCCATTCTTGGCAACCGCCTCGCTAAATTACTCCCCTTCACCACCGCCGCCATCTCGCTCTTTAACCCCCACCGCTCCGAATTTGAGATTGTCACTGCTTCTGGCCGCCACGCCGAAGCTTTGCACCGCCGTCGCCTGCCCGCCGAAACCGGCATCACCGGCTGGGTCATCACCAATCAAAAGCCGATGTATAACACCAATCCAATTCTCGACCTTGGCTTTCTCGGCGTAGATCTTGCCAGCCAGTACAAAGGCGTAATGGTCTTTCCGTTGACCAAACACGGCGAATCTCTTGGCGCCATTGCCATCTATTCAACAGAGATTGAAACCTACACCGCTTCGTACATCCAGTTAATGGAAAAAATCTCTCAGGCGGCTTCCGATGCGGTCTATAACGCCCTTGCCTTCGAGCAAGCACAAAAAGCCGCAACTACGGACACCGTAACCGGCTTGGTCAATACCCGCAGCCTTGCCGCTCACTTTGAACGCGAAAAAGCCCGCTCCGCTCAGAATCATAAACCGCTGTCGTTGTTGCTGATTTCCCTAAGCCCAAGTGAAGCCACCAAGCCACTAGCTGCAGCTAGTGGCAATTTAGCTTTGACCGACCAGATACTGATGAGTGTCGGGCAGACAATCCGTCAGGAGATCAATGCACAGGGAACAGTTGCCCGCTACTGGGATCATTCCTTCATCGTGTTGTTACCGGATGCTGGAAATAAAGAAGCGGCTATGAAGCGCAACAAAATTCAGAAAGCCATTCAAACCGCCACCGAGTTGTCGGCTTCTGTCACTATTGGCTTAGCCACTACCCCCGGCGATGGCAACAGCTTTGAAGACCTGCTGCAAGCTGCCCACCTCGATTGCATCGCCAACCGCGCCAGCTTTGACCTTTTCACAGAACGCCTGAGCGGCGTGATTGAGACCGACGAACGGCATTGAGGTTGCTGACCGATAAACCAACAACCCGTCAGTAAGAGATATGTCATTATTGTCCAATACTGTACCACACCTCCTCTATAGTAGGCATATACTACAAATGGGCGATTGCTACCTTCCTGATGGATAGTTTGCAGTTATTACCTGATGGACTTCCAATAGGGAAGCCAGCTAGTGCAAAACCAGCCAACCTTTTTGGATAGCTGGTAAGTATGCGAAGATGGAATCTATGAAAGCGCCCATCTTCGTTCGTTCGTTGACAGAAAATGAATAGGCGACCTTGCGTGCCGGGTTGCGCTCGACGGAGGCTTTTCGCCTACGACGCTGCCAGATGCTGCTCGCCAGCACCCAAAAAAGGATGCCGCGCCAGATTGCCAAGCAGCTTGGCTGTACAGACCAAACCGTCCGCAACGTGATTGGCTGTTTTGCTCGTGACGGGCTGACCTGTCTACAGCGCAAATCCTCGGCGCCGAAGTCCAAGCAACCGGAACTCAACGACGCGAAGCGCGAAAAACGGCGTCTTCTGCTGCACACCTCGCCGCGTGACTTTGACAAGCCGCGCTCGCTGTGGACGTTAAAGTTGGTCGCTGAGGTCTGTTTTGAGCAAGGGCTGAACAAAGCCCTCGTCAGTGATGAAACCATCCGCGACGCGCTGCGGCGCCTGGGCGTCAACTGGCGCCGCGCTCGCCACTGGAGTAGCAGTCCTGATCCAGCATAGGGGCGAAAAAAAAGGCGCGGGACCGCTTGATGCGCTTGGCGGCGGCGCATCCTGAGTGGGTCGTGGGCTTTGCTGATGAAGTCTGGTGGTCGCGTCTGGCACAACCCAATCTGCATAGTTGGACGGCTGGCGAGGGGCTGCGCCTCGAAGAGTTGCAGGCGGCGAAAAGTGACCCGGAGCCAAAAGCGCTGGCTTGTTACGGGCTGTTGCGAGCCGATACAAAAGACCTCTGGCTGCGATTTGTCACTGGCAGACCGGTTTCGTGGATGACCATTGAGTTTCTCAAGTGGGTCATCGAAAAGTTGCAGATGGAAGACAAAAAAGCCCTGCTGCTGGTCTGAGATAATGCCTCGTGGCATAGCAGCCGAGAAGTGCGAACCTGGGTTCGGCAACAGAACCGGCAGGCAAAAGCGGCAGGCGGCCTGCGCCTCCTGCTGTGTCAGTTGCCGGTGAAAAGCCGGTGGCTCAATCGCATCGAACCGCATTGGGTGCATGGCAAGCGGGCGGTTGTCGAACCAACCCGCAAGTTGTCGGCAGCGCAGTTGATTGCTCGAATCTGTTGCTACTATGGATGTGAGCATCTTTCTCATCTCTCAAAGTAGGTTGGCTGGTTTTGCACTAGCGCCTGTTGCTCTTGTCCGCCGTTTTTTTTAGCGCCGCCGCCGCACAAGGGTGAGCGCGGATAACGGTGGCATCAATCATCAAGTATTCGAGGTTGGCAGCCGCTGCAAAGTGTTGATGCAGATGGTCAAAGACCTGGTTCTGGCTCCAGCGGGCAAAGCGTATGTAGACGGCATTCCAGTCGCCATAGTCTTTCGGCAAGAGTCGCCACTGAGCGCCACTGCGAGCGATCCAGAGGACGGTTTCCACAAAGGTACGACAGCGATCTTCTTTGCCGACATAGAGATGCGGGCAGGAACGCAGAACCGGCAGAATTTTTTGCCATTGGTCATCAGTTAGTTTTAGGGGTAGCATGGAGATAGCTTACTTCAAATGTCAACAGTACCTAATCGAGAACGAAAAACTGGACATTGCAAGCGCATTGTTCGATAGTCCAGAGCCGTAACTTGTCTAAAATCAATTCCCACTTTTCACTGAGGCATTACTGAATGAAACAAATTAAGACGTATAAAACTTGTCCCATCGGGTTTTCGCGGCTTTTTTCGCAATTGTGCTGCGCTTCTTTGCGCTTAATTTCGTCGCTCGTGATTTTCCGCCTTTGCTGCCACGTGCTATAGCTTGCGGGTCTTTGGATTCTTCTTCGTGGGGTTCTTCTTCACCGATGGTAATGCTAAAGATGGAGTAAGCGAGTTCGTTAAGGTCTTTAGTCGGTTTGGCGTGTTTGGTCATGCTTTAACCATAGCACAAGACGAAATCAGGTAAGAGATGAAACATTCAGGCATCAACACACTATTACCCCGCTACCCAATGACATAACCGCTTGACATCACGCAACGCCGCCTTCATAGTTCGAGAAAATTCATCAGTGGCAGTTCTCGAATCAAATGGAGGTGGCTTATGCGAAGGCTCTTTTCACAGGCGATGGTGTCGCTTTTCAT
>Ga0187894_10005352_pt1 | contig 13156 bp, 10 predicted proteins | sample GBC1701081metaG_FD_136650 | JGI IMG/M metagenome (GOLD analysis project Ga0187894, IMG submission 136650) | White microbial mat communities from a lava cave in the Kipuka Kanohina Cave System on the Island of Hawaii, USA - GBC170108-1 metaG ... | reverse complement strand
GGCGCCTCGCCGTCGCTCGCCATCTTCGCCCACAGCGGCGTCTCGATGCCGCCAGGGTGGATCGAGTTCACGCGCACGCCATTGCGCGCGTGCGCGCATTCGAGCGCGACCGCCTTGGTGAACAGGCGAACGCCGCCCTTCGTGGCGCAATAGCCCGAGAGCCCAGGCACGCCTTGCAAGCCAGCGACCGACGAGACGTTCACGATCGAGCCGCCGCCGGACGCGGCGATCAGCGGCAACGCGACCTTCGTGCCGAGGAACACGCCGTCGAGATTCACTGCGAGCTGCCGGCGCCACGACGCGTAGGACAGCTCGAGCAGCGGCGCCGCGATGCAGATACCCGCGTTGTTCACGAGCACGTGCAGTGCGCCGTGCTCGGCGCGCACGCGCGCGATCGCGGAGGACCACGCCTCCTCGCTCGTGACGTCGAGCTCCTGAAACCGCGCGGCGCCGCGCGCGGCTGCGATCGCGCGGCACGTCTCTTCGCCTCCGCGCGCGTCGACGTCGGCGACGACAACGCGCGCGCCCTCGGCCGCGAGCGCCTCTGCGCAGCCGCGCCCGATGCCGCTGCCGGCGCCCGTGACGAGCGCGATTTTCCCTCGCAAGCGATTCACGTCTTCCTCCGTGCACGACTCGAAGAGTCGCCGCGACTGTATGTGACGCGACGTGCGGGCGGCTCGAATGTGGTTCGGGTTCCAGATTGCAGAAGGCGTTGGGATCGCCGTAGGTTCGCGGTGAGGCAGCCGCATGGCAGCAGCTCCGATGAACGCGACGCCGTTGCCCGGCGAGCTGGACGTGCTCGTGGTGGGCGCCGGCTTCGGCGGGCTCTACGCGCTGCACCGCTTCCGCGGCATGGGCCTTTCGGTGCGCGTCGTCGAAGCGGGCGGCGGCGTCGGCGGCACCTGGTATTGGAATCGCTACCCAGGCGCGCGCTGCGACGTCGAGAGCCTCGCGTACTCGTACTCGTTCTCACGCGAGCTCGAGCTCGAGTGGGATTGGAGCGAGCGCTACGCGACGCAGCCAGAAATCCTGCGCTACGCGAACTACGTCGCCGACCGTTTCGACCTGCGCCGGGACATTCGCTTCGAGACGCGCGTCGTGTCCGCGCACTTCGAAGAGCCCAACGTCCGCTGGCGCGTGCGCCTCTCGACGGGCGAGTCGCTCAGCGCACGCTTCTGCGTGATGGCGACGGGCTGCCTCTCGGCCGCGAACACCCCGGACTTTCCGGGCCTCGCGTCGTTCACGGGACGGACCCTGCACACGGGCCGCTGGCCGGAGGACGGCGTCGAGCTCGCTGGGAAGCGCGTCGCGATCATCGGGACGGGATCTTCCGCCGTGCAGTCGATTCCGATTCTCGCCGAGCAAGCCGAGCATCTCGTCGTCTTCCAGCGCACGCCGAACTACTCGATTCCCGCCCGCAACGCGCCACTCGATCCGAGCTATCAGGCGGAAGTGAAGGCGAGCTATGCCGAATTCCGCAAGCCCTACGCAGGCGGCGACTTCGGGCTCGACTTCGATCCGAGCGCCCACCTGTGGACCGACGCCACGCCCGAGGAGCGCCACGCCGAGTTCGAATGGCGCTGGGCCGCGGGCGGGCTCGGCTTGGTCGGCTCCTACGCCGACCTGTTTACGAACCCCGCCGCGAACGAGGCGGTGTGCGAGTTCATTCGCACGAAGATCCGCGAGGTCGTGGAGGACGCGGCCGTCGCGGACCTGCTCGCCCCGCGCACCTTCATCGGCTGCAAGCGGCCGTGCGCCGACACCGGCTATTTCGAGACGTTCAACCGCTCGAACGTGACGCTCGTCGACATCCGCCGAACGGGGATCGACGAGATCACGCCTCGCGGCGTGCGTGCGAACGGCCGCGAGTACCCGGCCGACGTGCTCGTGCTCGCGACCGGCTTCGACGCGATGACCGGCGCGCTGTTTCGCATCGACATCCGCGGGCGCGGTGGCGCCCTGCTGCGCGAGAAATGGGCGAGCGGGCCGCGCACCTTCCTCGGCCTCGCGACGGCGGGCTTTCCGAACTTCTTCACGATCACGGGACCGGGCAGTCCGTCGGTACTGGCGAACATGATCATGGGAATCGAGCAGCACGTGGACTGGATCGCAGGCTGCATCGAGCACCTCCGGAGTCGCGGGCTGACACGCATCGAGGCGCTGCGCGACGCCGAGGACGCGTGGGTCGCGCACGTCAACGAGATCGCCGGGCGCACGATCTACCCGACCTGTAACTCGTGGTATCTGGGCGCGAACATTCCGGGGAAGCCGCGGGTGTTCATGCCGTATCTCGGATTTCCTCGCTACGTCGCGAAGTGTGAGCAGGTGGCGGCCAGCGGCTATGACGGGTTCGTGCTGACCGATTAGGACTTCTCACGGGCGCCGCAGGCGCGCGACGCGCTCATCCAGCTCGCGATCGATGTCGGCGCGCCGGAGCGTGCGCGGCTCGAACGTCGCGAGCACGCCGATGCCCCAAGCGAGCGCCGCGATCCCGGTCGCCTGCTGCGCGAGGTCGAGGTGCGGCGCGAGCTCGCCGTCCTCGCGCGCTTGCGCGAGACAGCGCTCGAGGGCGCCCCGAAACGCGGCGTGACGGCGGCGCTGCGCGGCCGCCAGCTTCGCGTGGCGCGTCGCGCGGCCCCAGAACGCGATCCAGAACAACCACTCCTGCCGCGCGCGCCTCGTGGTGGGTGCGACCTCGTCGAGGATTGCGCGCAGCGCGGCTAGTCCTCGCTTGCCGCGAATCCGCTCGTCGAAGCGCCGCTGCATCACGCCGCCGATGTGCGCCAGCGCGTACTCGAGCAGGTGGTCCTTCGACGCGAAGTAGTGCGAGAGGCGCCCGACCGACCAGCCCGCGTAATCGGCCACGGTTCGGACGGTCGCGTTCTCGATGCCGAGCTCCACGACGGCGCGCCAGACCGCCTCCGCGAATTCGGCCCGGCTGCTTTCGTGGTCGACGACCTTCGGCATCGGGTGAGCATCTCGCGCGGTGCCGTGCGGCGTCAACGCTTCCGCGCTTGCAGCCCCGCCCGCGAGCGCGGTAAACAAGACAAGTGTTCTGGATCGCCCACCCGCGATCTCAAGGAGGGGCCGATGACCGCTCGCCTTCGCGCACTCTCGCTGGCGTGTACCGCGCTGATTCCGCTGCCTTCGTTCTCGCAGGCGCCCGCGCCGCCAGCGCAGGCCTCCGAGCCGATCGAGGACATCCTGATCACTGCCGAACGACGTGAGAGCACGGTGCAGGACACCGCCGTCTCGATCTCCGCCTTCGACGAAGATGCGATGAAGCGACAAGGCATCTCCCGCACCGCCGACCTCCACCTGCACGTCCCGGGGTTCTTCTACACCGAGGGCGGCGGTAACTCGCCGATCACGCAGATCGCCATCCGCGGCGTCGGCAACGAGAACGTGACGCCCGGTGACGACCCCGGCGTCGCCTATCACTTCGACGGCGTCTACCTGAACCGCCCGACCGCCGCCGCGGCGCAATTCTTCGATGCCGAGCGCATCGAGGTTCTGCGCGGTCCGCAGGGGACGCTCTACGGCCGCAATGCGACCGGCGGCTCGATCAACGTCGTCTCTAACAAGCCCACCGACGAGTGGGACGTCCTCGCCGACTTCGGGTACGGCAACTACAGCCAGATCCAAGCGCGCGCCGCGGGCGGCGGACCGATCACGGACTGGCTCAAGTTCCGCGTCGCCGCCGTGCGCGAGAGCCACGATGGGTTCCTGAATAACGTCGCGGCGAGCTCGTTCTGCAGCGACGGAAAGTGCAACGACATCGACGAGCAAGACGTCTGGGCCTTCCGCACCCACATCCTGCTCGAGCCCACCGAAGACACGGACCTGCTGTTCACGATGCAGTACTACTGGGACGACGGCGCAGCGGGCCAATATCGAAACGATCCCAACACGTTCTTCACGAGCCCGCTCCCGCCCACCGGCGACAAGCGCAAGATCCGCCAGGACCTCGATACCGAGCTCGACTTGGAATCGAAGCTCTTCACGCTGCGGCTCGACCAGGACCTCGAGCTAGGCCCGCTCGGCCCGATGCGGCTGAGCTCATTCATCTCCTATCAGGAGCAGGAGTGGACCCAGATCGCCGACAACGACTTCAGCGAGCAGCCGTGGACCTTCACCGGCTGGACCGAGCCGACCGACCAGTGGACCGGCGAGATCCAGCTCGCCTCGGCGGGCGACTCACGCTTCGACTGGATGGTCGGGTTCTTCGCGCTCCAGGAGGATGCCGCGATCCGGTTCCTGTTCATCGACGAGAACCCGGCCGTCTTCCCGTTCCGCTTCCAGAGCTTCGGCTTCTTCGACACGCACTCGTACGGCGGTTTTGCGGAGGGCTCGCTGGAGCTTGCCCCAGTCACTCTCCGGCTGGGTCTCCGCTACTCGAGCGACGAGAAGAGATCCTCGACCGGACTGTGTTTCATGGGGGCGCCGACGTTCGTCCCGCCCTTCCCCGAGTGCGACAGCACCGGCCTCGTGACTCCGCTGGATCTCACCGACGACTTCACGCCCGACCGGGAATCGAAGAAGTGGCATCGCCTCACGGGCCGCTTCGTCGCGGAGTATCGGCCGGCCGACGAGCTCATGTTCTATGCCTCGGTCTCCAAGGGCTACAAGAGCGGGGGCATCCTCGGCGCGAACCCCTTGTTCGAGAACATCTACGGCCCCGAGGACATCTGGGCGTACGAGGTCGGGGCGAAGACGCGCTGGTTCGAGGATCGCCTGCAGGCGAACCTGGCCGCCTACTTCAACGACTACGACGACCTCCAGGTGTTCATCCTGACGGGCTTCGGGGCGAACATCGAGAACGCCGCGACGGCCAAGGTCGGAGGCATCGAGCTCGAGCTCGTGACGATCCCGTTCGACGCGCTGCAGCTCGACGTCACGGCGGCGTGGAACCATGCCGAGTACACCGAGTACGACAGCGCCGATCCCGTACCTGCCGGCCTCGGCGGCTCGACGACCACGGACCAGAGCGGTAACCGCTTGAACCGGACGCCTGAGTGGTCGGTCAACGTCGGTGGGCAGTACAGCCTCAGCCTGGGTGAATCGACGCTCACGCCGCGCTTCGATTGGCACTACCAGAGCGAGGCCTTCTTCCGCCCCTATGGCCTCGATCGCGACCGCTCGCCGGCGTGGGACCAGTGGAACGTCCGCATGACGTGGGATGCGCCGCCGACGGATTCCGGGCAGTTCAGCGTCGAGCTCTACCTGACGAACGTCGAGAACAACGACCACATCATGAATCTGTCGGTCGGTGCGGGCTCGGAGCTTTTCCCGGAGCAGGGGAACCTCCATCCGCCGCGCCTCTACGGGTTCAGAATCGCCTGGAAGTACTGAGCCGGGCGCCAGTCGTACCGAGTTCGTACCTAGTGAGTGGCGTAGCGCGCGCGACGTAGCCGAGGTGCATCGATGAAGCTCGACGTGTTCTGCGAGACGCAGCGGCCCGCGCCGATCACACCCGACCACGAACAGCGTGTCCTCCGTGAGACGCTCGACCAGGCCGTATTCGCAGACAGGGCCGGCTTCGACTGCTGGTGGGCGGTCGAGCATCACGGCGCGCTCGAGTTCAGCTGGAGCTCGGCGCCGGAAATGCTGCTTGCGTGGATCGCGACGCGCACGTCGCACATGCACCTCGGCCACGCAGGCGTGCTCGCGCCGTTCAAGATCAACCATCCGATCCGCGCCGCCGAGCGCCTCGCGCTGCTCGACCACATCAGCTGCGGCCGCGCCGAGCTCGGGCTCGCGCGGACCGGCGCGGGGGAGTGGGACACGTTTCAGGTCGATCCCGAGACGTCGCGCCAGCAGCTCATCGAAGCGATGCGCATGATTCCGAAGATGTGGACGCAGGACGAGTTCAGCTGGGATTCGCCGCTGCTCCGGATTCCGAAGCGAAACATCATTCCGAAGCCGCTGCAGAAACCGCACCCCAGGCTGTGGCAGACGTGCTCGAGCCCGGAGTCGTTCCGGCTCGCGGGCCGCCTCGGCGTCGGCGCTCTCGGTACCACGCTGCTCACCGAGCTGGGCCCGATGGCGGCACTGCTCGGCGAGTACCGCGCGGGCCTCGCAGAGATCGAAGAGCCCGCGGGCAAGCTCGTGAATTCCGAGTCGGGCGTGTTCACGTTCGTCCATCCCGCGGAATCCGAGAAGGCTGCGGTGGCGAGCGGCGCTGCGCTCGGCGCGATCTGGTACGTCGCTGCCGCGCCGCGCGTGTTCCACGCCGCGCCCGAGATCTGGTACAGCCAGATCCGCGGCAACTTCCTGCCGAATGACCCGAGCGCGCAGCGCTCCCTCGCCCTCGGTGGTGGGCAGGCCACGGAGACTCCGCTCGCGCAGGATCATCCGGTCGTTCGGTTGTTACGGCGCTTCGCAGCGGGTGAGAAGATCTCGAACGAGGAAGCGCACGAGACGCTGCGGCCCGTTCCCTCGGTGATCGTCGGCGACGTCGCCACGTGCAAGAAGAAGATGCAGGCCTATCGCGACATCGGCGCCTCGCGGTTGATGTGCATGTACCAGTACGCCAACATCGCGCACGAGAACGTGATCGCCGCGATGGGCACTGCGGCCAAGCACCTGATCCCCGCGTTCGCGGAGTGATCGCGCGGGTCGGCGACAGCGCATTTGTTCGGCACCGCCGCAACAACAGGTCCACGAGCAAGACCCCGGGTCTCCGCCCGCACAGACTGAGTGGCGGAGGGGGAGGGATTCGAACCCCCGGTACCCTTTCGAGTACACCTGATTTCGAGTCAGGCTCATTCAACCGGACTCTGACACCCCTCCGCGGGGCGAGCACCTTAGCCGGCCGGTTTCGGTGCTGCGAGCGGCGCGAGCGGTTGGCGCGCAGATGCAACCCATCGGTTGCACGTAGCGTCGGGCCCGGTAACGTGCAACGCGGAGGTTGCATGTTGCCATGAGCCAGACCGACCGCATCGAGAAGCGCGCCGTGCTGCGAGCGCCGCGCTCGCGCGTCTGGCGCGCGCTGACGGACGCCGCCGAGTTCGGCGCCTGGTTCGGTATGAAGATCGACGGCACGTTCGAGCCGGGCGTCAGCGTGCTCGGGCGGATCACGACGCCGGGCTACGAGGGGGTGCCGGTCGAAATGCGCATCCAGGCGATCCAGCCCGAGAAGCTCTTCTCGTACCGTTGGCACCCCGGCGTGATCGAGCCGCCGTACGACTTCGCGAACGAGCCGACCACGCTCGTCGAGGTCCGGCTCGCGGACGTCGAGGGCGGCACGGGCACGCTGCTCACGATCGTCGAGTCCGGCTTCGATGCGCTGCCCGCATCGCGCCGCGCGGAAGCGTTCCGCATGAACGACGGCGGCTGGTCCGAGCAGATCCGCAACATCGAGCGCCATGTCGCCCCGCCGGCGTAGCGCGGGCGCAGAGGCGCGGCTGCGCGAGGCCGCGCCGGTGTTCGCGGCGCTCGGCGACGAGACGCGCCTGCGCGTCGTCGCGCGGCTCTGCGCCGAGGGTCCGCTCTCGATCGCGCGCCTGTCCGACGGTTCAGGCGTCACGCGGCAGGCGATCACGAAGCACCTCGGCGCGCTCACGGCCGCCGGTCTGGTTCGCGACGAATGGAGCGGACGCGAGCGCGTTTTCGAGCTCGAGACCGCGCGCCTGCAGCGCGCGCGGCGCTACCTCGAGCAGGTATCGACGCAGTGGGATGGCGCAATCGCTCGCTTGCGCGCGTTCGTCGAGGCGAAGAGCTGATCTCATTGGCGCTAGCGCGCCAGCCCCAGCGCGAGGATCCGCTGGAGCAGCGCCTCGTAGCCGATGCCCGCCGCCTGCGCGGAATCCGCGAACTCCTCGCCGCGCGCGACCTCGGGGTTCGGGTTCGCTTCGAGGAAGAACAGCTCGCCGTCGTCGCGCAGGCGCCAGTCGATGCGCGCGTAGCCCTCGAGCTGCAGCAGCTTGTAGAGGCGCTTGCTCTGCCGGATCAGGCGCGCGCGCGTCTCGGGCGCGAGCTCGGCGGCGACGACCGCGACGCCGCGCTCGACCTGATAACGCAGGTCGTGCTTCAGCTTCTCGGTGACGATCAGCTCGTGCTTCGGATCGAGCTTCTCGACGAGCAGCTCGTTCGGCGGCAGCGCGCTGACGCGCTCGTTGCCGAGCAGCGAGACGTAGACCTCGCGCCCCGGCACGAACTCTTCGACGATCGCGTCGCTGCCGACGCGCTCGTGGATGAAGCGCACGCGTTCGGCGAGGTGCTCGTCGTCGCGCACCAGCGATGCGCGCGAGATGCCGAGCGAGGAGTCGCCGGTCAGCGACTTCACGATCAGCGGGTACGCGAGCCGGCGGAGCCGCACGCGCCGCTTGCCGCCGCCGCGCTTGATCACCGCGAAGCCCGGCGCGCGGATGCGATGGTGCGCGGCGATTGCCTTCGAGAGCGCCTTGTCGCGCGCGAGCACGAGCCCGCGCGGGCTGCAGCCCGTGTACTTCGCCCCCAACAGCTCGAGGAACGAGACGACGTGCTGGTCGAACAGCACGCTGCCTTGGAATTCCTCGAGCAGATTGAAGACGATGTCGGGCTTGCCCTCCTCGATCGCGCGGCGCACCGCGGCGAGCTCGTCGTGCACCGCGAGCAGCGTCACATCGTGGCCGAGCTCGCGCAGCGCAGCGCGCACGCTGATCTCGGTCTTCACGCGGTGCGCCTCCGCCGCGTCGATCGTCGAGACGTCGTCGGGCGGCAGGAAATCGCGGTGCAGCAGCATCGTGACGCGCAGCTTCTTGATCGCTCTCCGCGCCTTGCTCACGCGCGCCGCCGGCGCCGGCGACTTGTCAGGGTCGACCGGAGCGCTCGGCTCGCTGCGCGTGTCGTTCGTCAAAGCGCGTGCCACTCCCTCGCGCGATACACGTACTCGACCGAGCGGGCCGCAAGCAAGATCGCGAGCTCGACCAGCAGCGCGCGCGGGCTGCCGTGCGTGCGCAGCCCCAGCTCGCGCGCGCGCGCGATCATGTCGCCGAGCACGACGTCGAGCGCGAGCTCGTGCTTGCCGGTGTGGCGCGCGACCATGCGGCGCAGCCGCGTCTTGTGGCGCCCGAGGAACGTCGCCGCGCTCTCGCCGCGCGGCCGCCGCTCCGGCTCGGAGAACACTTTCAGCAGATCCTCGTCGTAGATCTCCGTCGACGCGACGCGGAACTTGCCGCGCTTCTCTTCGTAGTAAGCGCCCAGCGTCTGCTCGTTGCGCTCGATCGGATCGATCTTCGCGATGCTGCGCACCGGCGGCCGCGCGCCGGCGAGCTCGCGCATCAGCTCGTCGACGTACTCGAGCTTCGCGAGCGCCTGCCAGCCCGCGTAGCGCTTGCGCCAGCGCTGCCCGGGCGCGAGCCACACCGCGAACGTCTCCGCGAAATCCTCCGCGGGATGCGCCTGCGCGTACCAGTACGGGAGATGGATCACGTAGCGCCGGCTCGCGGGGTTCGGCTGGTAGAAATCCGGATACGCCTGCGTCGCGCTGCCGAACAGCTCGCGCCAGCGCTTCAGCCGATGGAGGCCGAACGCGTGCTGCATCGCGTGGCCGGCCTCGTGGCGCAGAATGCGCAGCGCGCTCTCGCGCGTGCCGCCTTCGACCTGCAGCACCTGCTTGCGTTCGAGGCGCACCAGGCGCGGATGCAGCAGGTAGAACGGAATCGCGACACCCGGCACGCCGTCGGGCGAGAACCACTCGTCCGACACCCAGACATGCGGCTCGAGGCGCAGCTCGCGCGCAGCGAGCTCGCGGCGCACCTGCCGCACGACGCCGGCGATCCAGCTGCGTTGCCACGAGACGCCGAGATCGCGCAGGCGCAGCTCTAGCAGCTGTCCATCACTCAGCGCATCCAGGCGGCGCGGCACGCGATCCTCCTAACAGGCCCTAGTGGGCGACGGCGCGATAGCGGATCAGCACCCGCGAGCCGTCGGCGAGGCCCCTCTGGAAGCGCGGCCCCCAGCTCCCCCACTCCTTCGTGTACTTCGAGCCGAACAGCGCGAGCGCGTGATCCTGCACGGCCGGGGTCTTCTCGAGGCTCGCGTCGGCCAGAAAGCTCGGTGCGGCCTGATACGCCTTCGAGCTCGGCTCCCAGACGCCGTGATCGCCGACCCAGAGCCGCGCGCGCGAGAGACCTTTCGCGACTGCCTGCGCGCGCCAGGCACCTGAGGCCGTCACGACGAGCGCGCTGTCTCCATCGCCCACGAACCAGACCTCGGAGTGACAGCGGCTCTCGCTGCCGTCGCGCTTCAGCGCCGTCACGTAGATGAGCGGGCTCGTGCCGAGCGCGTCGCGCGCGGCCGCCGGGAGCGCGCCCGCCTCGGCGCGCAGGCCACGCGGCCAGAGCAGCGCAGCGGCGCCGGCGATCAGGATCTCGCGTCGGGTCCACTCCACGGCCGTTCTCCTCCTCGTGGGTGGCCCACGATTTAGCAGAGGAGTCGCCTCGCCCCGCTGCCGGCGGTGACGCTCGCCTAATCGCCAGCCGGCTCGGCGCTGGGGGCGCGCAGCAGCTCGGGCAGGCCGAGGTCGATCGCGCTGCGGCCGCCCGTCAACGGCGAGCCGTCGAGCGAGCGCAGATCGGTCTGGCTCAGCGAGATGCGCGCGGAAAACACGGCCTCGTGGAACGCCTGCGCGAGCCGGCGCGCGCGGCCGTCCAGGTCCTCGCCGGCGCGCGGCTCGACGCGCCCGCACGCGATGCGCTCGCCGTTCGCGCCCAGCAGACACGCGCGCCCCGATTCTCCGCGCGCGGTCACGTCGACCCGGAAACCCTCGTCCTCCGCCGCAAGCCGCGGCGAATCCCGCAAGTGACCGGCAGCTTGCTCCGCGAGCTCCCCGCCGCCGGCCGCGATCACGGCGGGCAACGCGAGGCCGAGCCGACGGATCGCGCCGGGGTCGCGCTGGAGCACGAGGTCGTAGGCCGCGACCGAGCGCGCGAGATCGCCCTCGCGCCGCGCGGCGTCGCCGTGCAGCGCGGCCACGCGCGCCCGTAACAGCACCTCGGACTGCGGCAGCTCGATCAGCGCGCGGCGCGCCCACTCGCCGGTCTCCGCCTCGTCGCCCTGCGCCGCGGCGATCTCCGTTTCGAGCGCAGCGAAGTAGCCGCTCGCGAGCGGATGGGTCTCGACCGCACGCGCCTGCGCGAGCGCCGCGCTCGCGAGCCCCGGTCCGAGCGCTCGCACGAGGTCGGACTGCAGCCACTCGGTCAGGTAGAGCGTCAGCTGGTCCGCCATGTACGGACGCACCGTGTTCACGAGATAGCGCTCGTTCGAGAGCGCGGAGAGCGCGCGGCGCTGCGCGAGCCACGCGCGCAGATCGAGCCACTGCGCGTTCAGCCAGCGCGGCAGCGCGCGCCACCAGATCTCCCACGACGCGGCCTCGCGCTCCTCCTCGGCGCGCGCCCTCAGCACGGCGGCTTCGAGCAGCGCGGTCGCCCCGATGCGCTGCTCGGGATCCTCGTTGCTCGCGCCGTGGCGATCGGGCGCGAGCGCGGCGCGCGCGACGATGTGCTCCGCGTCGCTCGCGCGGCCGGCGGCGAGCAGGAACGTCGCGGCCGCGAGATCGCTGTGCGCCCAGCTCTGCGCGCGCGCGAAGCCGGCCTGTCCCTCGCGCCACGCGACCATCTCCTTCAGCGAGGCGGCGGCCTCGGCGAAGCGGCCCTGGCTCGTGTAGAGGCGCACGAGATCCGACCACGGGTTCATGTAGTCCTGCGCGCCGTACTCGGTCGACTTCAGTAACAAGCGCTCGATCTCGTCGAGGCGCAGGTCCATGCTCGCGGCCTCGGCAGCGTTCCACCACATCACGGCGTCCTCGCCGCCCTCCGCTTCGCTCGCCTCGGCGGCGCCGAGGCATGCCTGATACGAGCCGGCGCGGTCGAGCCGCTCCGCCTGCACTGCGCACAGCGCCGTGCGCGCCTGATCGCGCTGGCCGACGGTCGTCGCGCTCGCGAGCTCGTGCTCGGCGAGCGCCTTGGCGTCGTCGAGGCGGCCGAGGCGCATCAGCAGCCAAGCGCTCCAGCGCGGCCGCGAGCGGTCGTAGAGCGCGTCCCACTCGCGCTGATACGCGAGCGCCTCGCGCTCACTGCCCATCTCGCTCGCGATCTGGTCGAGCAGATCGAGCGCGAGCGCGTGCCAGAGCTGCGCGTCGCCGTTGTCCGCGGTCTTGCCGTAGCGCGCCTCGAACAGCCGCTTCGCCTTCAACAGCTCGTGGCGCGCGCGCGCGAGATCGCCCTCGATCTCGTAGAGCACGCTGCCGAGCAGCGTGTGGCCCTCGATCGAATTCGGATCTTCCCGTAACAGCTGCTGCGCGAGCTCGCGCGCGCGCACGGTCTCGCCGGCGCGCAGCGCGGCGTACGCGTCGAGCGCGGTCAGCTGCGAGCCCGAGATCTCGGCGAAGCCGGCGTCCTCGTCCGCTTCGAGGTCGAAGTCGACCTGCGGCGTGACGCCGCCGTCCTCGAGCTCGATCGGGATCGACGGCTGCTCGCCTTGCGCGGGCGCTGATTCCTGCGCCGAAGCGCCCTGCGCCGCGAGCAGCAGCCCGAGCGCCGCCGCCGCGCTCGCAGCGCGCAGCGCGCTCACCGCGCGAGCGTGCGGCGCGCGAGCTTCTCGAGCGGGGCGACCATGCATTCCTTCACCACTTCGTCGGCGGCCGTCGCACCGAGCGCGGCCTCGATCCGGTGCGCGAGCACGAACGGCAGCAGCAGCTCGAGGTCTTCGCCGGAGACGAAATCGCGGCCGCGCAGCACCGCGAGCGCTTGCAGCGCGGGCACCGCGAGCACGAGGCTGCGCGTCGAGTTGCCGGCGCGCACGCGCTCGTCGGCGCGCAGCGCGCGCGAGACGTCGACCAGGCACTCGTGGATCGCGTCGTGCACCGCGACGCCGGCGTCGATCGCGCGCCGCGCGGCGATCACGTCGTCGCGCGAGACGCGCGGCAGGTCGGCGCGCTCGGTGTCGCGCCGCTCGCGCCGCGTCCGTAACACCTCGAGCTCCTCGTCGCGCCCGATGTGCTCCATGCGCACCTTGAACAGGAAGCGATCGAGCTGCGGGACCGGCAGCGGGTAGGTGCCCGCGACGTCGCGCGGGTTCTGCGTAGCGATCACGAAGAACAGCTCGTCGAGCGCATGCGTCACGTTGTCGACCGTGACCTGCTTCTCCGCCATCGCCTCGAGCATCGCGGACT
>Ga0187894_10005351_pt1 | contig 13156 bp, 13 predicted proteins | sample GBC1701081metaG_FD_136650 | JGI IMG/M metagenome (GOLD analysis project Ga0187894, IMG submission 136650) | White microbial mat communities from a lava cave in the Kipuka Kanohina Cave System on the Island of Hawaii, USA - GBC170108-1 metaG ... | reverse complement strand
CGGCTCGCTTTCTGAGTCTCGACAACCCGAAAGCTCAGCTTTTACCGGCTGGCGCCGGGCATGCACTTGCGACATTTCGAATCTTCCCCGGACAGCCCTGCCGCTTGCGGGGGAAGGTAGAAAGCTCTACGCCGTTTCCCCCCGCAGCCGTGCGGCAGCCCGGGCACGGCCGATCAGGGGCAACAGGCGGGCCATTTCCGGGCCCTGCTCGCGGGCAGTCAGCGCCAGGCGCAGCGGGTGGAACAGGGCGCGCCCCTTGCGGCCGGATGCGGCCGACAGCGCCGTGGTCCAGGCCTTCCAGGTCGTTGCGTCCCAGGGCTCGGCCGGCAATGTGCTCAGCGCCTGCGCCAAAAAATCCGGCTCTTCGATGGCCGGCGCCAGAGGTCCCTGCACGATCGGGATCCAGTCCGCCGCATCGGCCACCTGCGCGAGGTTGCCGCGGACGGCCAGCCAGAACGCTTCCCCCAGCCCGGCCGTTGCGTCGTTCAGCTGGGGCCGCGCGATCTCGAAGGGCAGACCATGGACCGTACGCTGGCTCAGCGTGCGCAGCTCATCCTCGGCAAACCGTGCCGGCGCGCGACCGACACGCCCGAAGTCGACCGTGTCGATCAACGGCTGCAGCGCACTCATGGGCTCCACCGGATCGGCGGTGCCCAACCGCGCCAACAACGCCGACACGGCGAGCGGCTCGATGCCCTGCTGGCGCAGATCGGCCAGCGACAATGAACCCAGCCGCTTGCTGAGACTGCGGCCATCGGCGCCGACCAGCAGCGGCAGGTGCGCGAATGTGGGCGGCTCGGCGCCGAGCGCCTGGAAAAGCTGGATTTGCGTGCCGGTGTTGGTGACGTGGTCCTCGCCGCGGATCACGTGCGTGATGCCGAACTCGATGTCGTCGGCAACCGATGGCAGTGTGTAGAGATAGCTGCCGTCGGCGCGGATCAGCACCGGGTCGCTCTGACTGGACTCATCGATATGCTGCGGCCCGCGCGCGAGGTCGTCCCACCGCACGTCACCCGGCTCGAGCAGGAAGCGCCAGTGCGGCTTGCGTCCTTCCGCCTCGAGTTGGGCGCGATCGGCGTCGCTTAGCCGCAATGCGGCGCGGTTGTAGATCGGTGGTCGGCCCTGCGCCAACAGGCGCTTGCGCCGGAACTCCAGCTCCTCAGGCGTCTCATAGCAGGGATAGAGACGACCCGCGGCGATCAACCGGTCGCGCGCCGCGTCATAGGCGCTAAAGCGCGCCGACTGGCGCTCCAGCCGATCCCAGTCCAGCCCGAGCCAGCGCAGATCGTCCTGGATGCCCTGGGCGAAGGCCTCGGTCGAGCGCTCGCGGTCTGTGTCATCGAGCCGCAGCACGAACGCGCCCGCTTGCCGGCGGGCGAACAGCCAGTTGAACAGCGCCGTGCGCACGTTGCCGACATGCAGGCGCCCGGTGGGGCTGGGCGCGAAGCGGACAAGGGCTGGTGCGGTCACAGAATCAGGGCCCGGCTGCGAAACGATCGGGGCGTCTAGATGCCCTTTTCGGTTCGGCCTCGCAAGCCGGTCGCCTTCGCGGCCCGACGCCGGCGGATGACAGCGCAGCGCATTTTTCCTAACCTCCGCCCGCTCAATGAAACAGGGAGTGAACACGAATGCAGCGGCGCGACGTTTTGGGCCTGCTGGCCGGTATGGCGACGACCCTCACGGTGCCGGCGACCGGCCAGACCCAGGGCAAGTATCCCGACCGGCCTGTCCGGCTGGTGATCCCCTTTCCGCCGGCCGGACCCACCGACATCATCGGCCGCATGGTGGCGGAAAAGCTCACAACAGTCCTCGGCCAGCAGATCGTGGTCGACAACAAGGCGGGCGCCGCCGGCTCGATCGGCAGCGCCGAAGTCGCCAAGGCCAAGCCCGACGGCTACACGCTGCTGTTCGCCACGTCCTCGACACATGCGACGAATCCCTCGACGTTCGTCAAGCTGCCCTACGATCCCGTCAAGGACTATGCGCCGGTGGCGATGATCTGCGTCAACCCGCTGGTGCTGGTCACGCACCCGTCGATGCCCGACACGCTGCCCGGCCTGATCGACCTGATGAAAAAGAACCCGGGCAAGTATTCCTACGGTTCATCAGGAACCGGCGGCATCACCCATTTCGCCGGCGAGATGTTCAAGACCATGGCCGGCGGCTTGCAGGTCGAGCATGTGCCCTATCGCGGCTCCAATCCGGCGTTGCAGGACACGCTGGCGGGCAATGTCGCCTGGATGTTCGAGACGGTCAGCACGACCTTGCAGCACCATCGCACCGGCAAGCTGCGGATCCTCGGCTTCGCCCATGCCAAGCGCGCTGCCATCGCGCCCGATATCCCAACCATCATCGAGGCCGGTTTGCCGGGCTTTGAGGCCTACACGTTCAACATCATCATGGCGCCGGCCGGCACACCGCAGCCGATCATCGACGCCCTGCACGCCGCCTATCGCAAGATCATGGCGGACGCGTCGCTGATCAAAGGCCTCGATGAAATCGCCGCCGTGCCGTACGTCGATTCAACGCCGGCGCTGGCGGCGAAATTCGTCACCGACGAAATCACCAAGTGGGCGCCGATCATCAAGGCCACCGGCACCAAGATCGAGTGAAGGTCCCGCCTCCCCCACTGCGTGGGGGTGGGTAAGCCTCACCCGCGGAATGCGTTGGTGATCGGGTAGCGGCGGTCGCGCGAGACGGCGCGGCCGGTGATTTTGACGCCGGGCGGCGCCTGGCGCCGCTTGTATTCGGCCATCTCCAGCATGCGCCAGACGCGCTGCACGGTGGCGGGATCGTAGCCCTCCGCTTCCAGCTCCTCGGTGGCGAGATCGCGCTCGATCAGGCCTTCGAGGATCTTGTCGAGTTGGTCATAGGGCGGCAGCGTGTCCTGATCCTTCTGGTCGGGCTTCAGCTCGGCCGACGGTGGCTTGGTGATGATGCGTTCCGGGATAACGCGACCGCCTGGACCCATGGCGCCTTCCGGATGCGCGCCGTTGCGCCAGTGCGACAGCTGAAAAACGGTGGTCTTGTAGACGTCCTTCAGGGCGTTGTAGCCACCGCACATGTCGCCATAGAGCGTCGAGTAACCGACCGCCATCTCCGACTTGTTGCCGGTGGTGACCACCATGTGGCCGAACTTGTTGGAGATTGCCATCAGGGTGAGCCCGCGCGCCCGCGCCTGGATGTTCTCTTCCGTCGTGTCGGCGGCACGGTTGCCAAACACCGGCCGCAGCATGTCGCCAAACGCCTTCATCGCCGGCTCGATGGACACGATGTCATAACGAATGCCCAGCGCTTCGGCACACTGCGCCGCATCTTCCAGACTGTCGCGGCTGGTGTAGGGCGACGGCATCATCACCGTGCGCACGCGATCGGCGCCCAGCGCGTCGACCGCCACCGCGGCCGTCAACGCCGAATCGATGCCGCCCGACAGCCCGATGATGACTCCCGGAAAGCGGTTCTTGTTCACGTAGTCGCGCAGGCCCAGCACCATCGCGTGATAGATCGACTCCAGGCGCGACGGCGTCGGCTGCATCATGCCGGGCGCGCAGTCCCACTTGCCATTCGTACCGCGGCGCCAGGTCGTGGTGACGACGGCCTCGCGGAAGCTGGGCAGCGCCACGCGCAAGGCTCGATCGGCGCCGATCACGAACGAGCCGCCGTCAAAGATCAGCTCGTCCTGGCCGCCGACCTGATTGACGTAGCAGAACGGCAGGCCGCTCTCGACGACGCGCGCCACGCCCAGCTGCATGCGCTGCTCGGTCTTGTCGGCCTCATAGGGCGAGCCATTGGGCACCAGGATCAACTCGCCGCCCGTCTCGGTGATGCACTCGACGACATCCGGCGTCCACACATCCTCGCAGATCGGCACGCCGATGCGCACGTCGCGAAAAATCAACGGCCCCGGCATCGGACCCGGCGCGAACACCCGCTTCTCGTCGAACACGCCATAGTTCGGCAGATCGACCTTGAAGCGCTTGCCGGCGATCTCGCCGCGGTCGAGCAGCAGGACGGCGTTGTGCAGCTTGTCGCCCTCGCGCCACGGCGTGGTGACGAACAATGCCGGCCCGCCATCGGCGGTGTCGGCGCGCAGCTCGTCCACGGCTTCGTGCAGGCGCCGCTGGAACGCCGGCTTGAGCACGAGGTCCTCGGGCGGATAGCCCGACAGCACCAGCTCGGAAAACACCACCGCGTCGGCGCCGTGCTTGGCCGCCTCGGCGCGTGCGGCCTGCACCTTGGCGACATTGCCGGCGACGTCGCCGACCGTCGGGTTGAGCTGGGCGATGGCGATGTTCAGCGAGTCCGTCATTCGTTCACTCTATGATCTCGACGCCCGATGGCTGTGGTGCGCCGCTATACAATGGCACAGCTCGGCTGGCCATTCGACCGCACACCCTGCTTATGCTATAAGTGAGTATAAGGGTCCAGCAATACCGCTTCTTCCCCTGCATGGCTGCCATGGGAAGAAGCGGCGACTGCGGCTAGCGGCCGAAGCCGGGCAGGTCGGGCGGCGGGTAGTACGGCCGATCGCCCAGCGCTTTCACGCGGGCCCAGAAATCGGGACCGCCGGCATTGCCCACGGCCTCCAGGTCCGCGGCCTGGCGCCACATGTTCCAGGAGTCGGGATGCAGCCGGCTGGCTTCGGCCAGATGGCGAACCGCCTCGGCATCCTTGCCGTGCCGGCGCAGCCAGGTACCCAGTCGGAAGTGAGCGTGGGCCTGGGCGATATCAGCGGTGATCCGGGGCTGCTTGTCGCGCGCCGTGTCGGCCGCCAGGGCATGCTTGCCGGTCAACACCCAGTCTCTCACGGCGTCGAGATAGGCCTTGCGCGCCGCCAGGCGGGCGGCCTGGTCGTCGGGCGTCATGGTCCGGGTCTTCAGATCCATGCGGCGGAAATGGTCGGTCGACCCTGCCGTCTCGGCCGGGCGTACGATGCGGCCCGCTTCGTCGATCCAGACCGCCTGCGGCACATTCACCATGCCGTAGAGGTCAGCGACGCGATGGTTGGCATCGATCAGGGACCAGTAGGAGGGCTTCGCCTGCTCGATCCATTGCCGCGCCTGCTCGGTGCCCCGGCTGTCCTCGGCGACGGCCACGATCATGAAATTGCGGTCCTTCAGTTCCTCATACAGTAACTGCCACACGGGCAAGTCGAGACGGCAGCCTCACCAACTGGCCCAGGTCGTGAGGAACACCTTGCGCCCGCGCAACGCCGAGAGCGTGTGCAGCGTGCCGTCAAGATCGGGCAAGGTGAAATCCGGCGCCTGCAGATCGGCGAGCGCGTCGTTGCGCGCATCGGCGCCGAGGCCCAGCACCCAGGTCTCCACTGCATCATCGTGCAGCACGGGATTGCCCAGACGCTGCCAGAACGCCGCGACGTCAACCCGACCATCGCGCGTCGCACTTGCCGGCAGGGGCACGCAGGCGTCGTCGCGACACATGCCTTCCGGTTTCAACGTCCAGCCCGTGACGCGTTCGGCATCGGCTGCTGTCAGCCACAAGCCATCGACCTCTGCAACAGCCTGCTCACCCGCTTCAGTCAGAACAATTGACATCAATCCCTCCCGCTGTTTCAACAATCGAGCAGTACCATGTGCCCCGAGAGCAGACGCAAGATCGATATTCGCTGCACGCAATCGTGAAGGCACACCGCGCGCTTTCATCCCTCGCGACGGCACGATAGGAAGAGCCGTCGATGTCCGTTCTTCCTCCTGCTGAACCATCCCCGGCGCCGTCAGCCAGCGCCCTCACGCTGCCGACATTCCGGCTTTTCCTGGCGGCTTCGACGGCAGCGTCGTTTGCCGGCCGGTCACTGGCCGTTGTCATCGGCTTCCAGGTCTATCAGCTGACCCGCGATCCACTGGCACTGGGTCTGCTTGGTCTGGTCGAGGCGATACCCGCCCTCTCGCTGGCGCTGTTCGGTGGCTACGTGGCCGATCAGTACAACCGCCGCACGATCACGCTCATCACCCGCTTCATGTCGATGGTGTGTGTGGTGGCGCTGGCTCTGGTGTCGCTGGCCGGCGCGGCGACCAGCGTCTGGAGTCTTTACGCCGTGATCTTCGTCGCCGGTATCGCGCGTGGCTTTGCCGAGCCGGCATTCTCCGGTTTCGAAGCGCAGGTCGTGCCGCGCGCACAGGCCATCAACGCCGGCGTCTGGCTCAGCAGCGCCAGTGCAACCGCCGCCGTACTCGGCCCAGCGGCCGCCGGGTTCGCCTATGACGGCCTTGGCCCGGTCCGAACATACGCCGTCATCGCCGCGCTCTACGGCCTGTGCTGGCTGGCCGTGCTCGCCCTGCCCCGGCCGTCGACCGTCCGCACCGGCACGCGCGATCCGATCTGGCAGAGCATCGGCGAAGGCGTGCGCTTCGTTTTCGCCAGCCAGGTCTTTCTCGGTGCCATCGCGCTCGATTTGTTTGCCGTGTTGTTCGGCGGCGCCATGGCGCTGATGCCCGTGTTCGCCCTCGATCTCCTGCAGGTCGGCGCCACCGGGCTTGGCTTCCTGAACGCGGCACCGGCCGTCGGTGCGCTTACCGTGATGCTGTGGTCGACACGGTGGCCGCCCGTGGCCAAGGCCGGTCGCAACCTGATGCTGGCGGTGGCCGGCTTCGGCGTCACCATGATCGTGTTCGGCTTGTCGCAGAACGTCTATCTGTCGTTCGCAGCGCTGGTGTTCAGCGGCGCCTTCGACGCCGTCAGCGTCGTGATCCGCCGCGCCATCCTGCGCCTGCTGTCACCCGACCACATGCGCGGCCGCATCGCCGCGGTGAATGCCGTGTTCATCGGATCCTCGAACGAGATCGGCGCGCTGGAGAGCGGCGTCGCCGCCAGCCTGCTGGGCGCGCGTCCCGCCGTGTGGCTGGGCGGCATCGTCACCTTGCTGGTCGTCGCTACCGCGGCCTGGCGGGCGCCCGACCTGCGCCGCCTCAGGATCAGCGCCTATCCCCGCGCCTGATCACGATGCGGGTGCCATGCCCTGGCGTGTGATCGGCACGAAATCGTAGTCACCGATGCCTTGCAGGATCAGGAAGGTCGCCGACACCTGGCCGTCGTTGACGACAAGATGCGGCCGCCCCGCACGCGCCGTGTAGGTTTCGCCGGGGCCGAGGCGAACATCCTCTTTGGGATCCTGCAGGAAGACCCGGATACGGCCGTCGAGCACATAGAACGTGTCGGCGACGTTGGTATGATAGTGCCACGGCACCTTCTGCGTCGGGCTGATCTGCAGCTCGCTGATGCGAAAGCCCGGCCGCTCGGCATGACGGGCGCGGCGCTCGACCTCGTAGAGATGACTGGCGTCCTTCACCGCTTCCATGGCCTTGCCTCCTTCGGACACCGACATTGCGCAGTGACTCAAGCTTCACGTCACGATTTATACTCCTCACCGGAACGCACGTATATTGGAGCGCTCGCGATGAGAGGCAGGATCCGGGCCCTGACAATTTTGGCTCTGTCGGTGCTGTCGGGCTCAGCAGCAGCGGATTTTCAGGCGACGATGGACGCTCTGACCAAGGATCTGCCGGCAGATGCCAAAGCGCTCGTCTATCGCATCGTCGATTGCGATCACTGGACCGGCGAAGAGCCCTACGATGCCGATCGCAGGGCAGAGATCGAGCGAGCCGTTGCCGAGCTTGCTTGCAACAGCCTCCCGCGCGACGAAGCCGCGCTGCGCCGACGCTACGCGGCGCGTCCCCGGGTGATCGAAGCGCTCGATCGCGCCCACAAGCTGTCGGAGTAAAGATTCAGAGCGCCGGCGTCCTGACCGACCGGTTGCGATGCAGGAACTCGCGGCCGACCTTGACCCGCGGCACGCCGTCATACTCGACGATGTCAGCGGTGGCGTAGGTCTCGGTCCAGTTCGACGGCAGGAACGAGCCCGATCCGACGACGTCGATCGGTGCGCCGGCTTCGGACATGACACGGCACTTGGCCGGCCCGAATCCGGACGAAGCAACAATCCGGACCTTGTCGAAACCGGCGGCATCGAGCTTTTCGCGTACGTGGAACAACGCGGCGGCCGACACCCCGGTGCCGACCAGATGGCGCAGTTCCTCCTCCGTGCGATAACCGCGAATCGATTCGGGCGCATGCCGCTCCATCACGGCGTAGGACGCCTGCGGATCAAGGCCTTCGACATAACGGCCGCCGGTGGTGTCGAGGCGGATCGAGAGCTGGCCGGATGACGCCAGCTCGGGAAAGCGCCGGGCGACGGCCAGCGAGTCCGCCACTTCCTTGGCGAAGAAGTCAACGAGCACGGTCATCGGCTCGCCCGGGAACGTCTCGTGATACATTTCGGCAGCGCGCAAGGTCGAGCCGGCATAGCCGATCAGGGCATGCGGCATCGTGCCCATGCCCTGGTCGCGGCCGAAGAAATGCGCCGTCGAATGCGTGGCGTTGCCGATGAAGCCGATGGCATCGAGCTTGCGCTTGGCGCGGCTCGAGCCGACCGACGCGGCGTAGGCCATCATTTCCGCCATCTCGGCCCCCGCGCAGTGGCGGGCGTCCATGGCGAGGAACGCCGTCTTGGGCATTTCGGCGCACATGGTGTAGGCGTTGTAGGCCGCCACGCAGGCCGGACCGAGCTTCTGCAGGAAGATCGTTTCGAGGTCGACCAGGTGATAGAACGAGCCGGTGATGTACATGATCGGCTCGCCGGCGCCGACCCACTTGCCCTCGGGGTAGCGCAGGTCGACCTCGACCTTGGCGCCGCGCGCCGTGGTGAGCTCCTGCAGCCAGTCGAGCGCCAGCCGTGGTGCGCACACCACGGGCCGCCGCATGAAGATGGCGTAGGTGACGGTGCAGTCGCCAAACTTGCCGATCACACCCTTCGTGCGATTGAAGTAGTGATCGGTGTAGCGCGAAACGTCCGGGTCTGCCGGATGCATCGAGCCCTCCTCCCCTGCAATGATGGTCTGGCGCCAGCGCAGGTCATTTCGCCGGCGTGCTGCTCCGTTCACGTGCGACACGCTCGGCCTTCAGCCCTTCGGCCAGCAGGAACGCCAGTTCCAGCGCCTGGCTGGCATTGAGCCGCGGATCGCACTGCGTCTCGTAGCGCGCCGTCAGCCCATCGACGGTGATGTCGACGGCGCCGCCGACGCACTCGGTGACCTCCTGGCCGGTCAGCTCGAAATGCACGCCGCCGGGATGTGTGCCCTCGGCGCGATGGGCTTCGAAGAACGCCCGCACCTCGCGCAGGATCGCATCGAAGTAGCGGGTCTTGAGCCCATTGGCCGCCTTCACCGTGTTGCCGTGCATGGGATCGCACGACCACACGACCTTGCGGCCTTCGCGATGGACCGCGCGCAACAGCGCCGGCAGCTTGGCCGCCAGCGTGTCGGCACCCATGCGGGTGATGATCGTGATGCGGCCGGCTTCGTTCTTCGGGTTGAGGACGTCGAGCAGGCGCATCAGGTCCTCGACCGACATGTCGGGGCCGGCCTTGAATCCCAGCGGATTGCGCACGCCGCGCAGGAACTCGACATGCGCCCCGTCGGGCTGCCGCGTGCGCTCGCCGATCCACAGCATGTGCGCGCTGCAGTCGTACCAGTCGCCGCTGGTCGAATCGACGCGGGTCAGCGCCTGCTCGTAGGGCAGCAGCAGCGCCTCGTGACTGGTGAAGAAATCGGTCTCGGCGATCTGCGGCGTCGTGGCCGAAGTGAGCCCGCAGGCGGCCATGAAGGTCAGCGTCTCATCCAGACGATTGGCGAGGTCGGCGTAACGCGCCGCCGCCGGCGAGGTGGCGACGAAATCGAGGTTCCAGCGGTGCACCTCGTGCAGGTCTGCATAGCCGCCCTGGGCGAAGGCGCGCAGCAGGTTGAGCGTCGCCGCCGACTGGTTGTAGGCCTGGACCATGCGTTCCGGGTCGGGCCGGCGCGCCTCGGGCGTGAACTCGAAACCGTTGACGTTGTCACCGCGGTAGCTCGGCAGCTCGACACCGCCGATCACCTCGGTATCGGACGAGCGCGGCTTGGCGAACTGACCGGCGATGCGGCCCAGCTTCACCACCGGCATGCCGGCGCCGTATGTCAGGACCACCGCCATCTGCAGCAGCACCCGGAACATGTCGCGGATGTTGTTGGCGGTGAAATCGACGAAGCTCTCGGCACAGTCGCCGCCCTGCAACAGGAAGGCGTTGCCATCGGCCACCCGCGCCAGCGCCGTCTTCAGGCGTCGGGCCTCGCCGGCGAAGACCAGCGGCGGATACCGGCGCAGCCGGGCCTCGGCCGCCTCCAGGGCAACCTGGTCCTCGTAGACCGGCATCTGTCGGGATGGAAAGTGGCGCCACGAGTCGGGTGACCACGCAAACGACGCCACGCCCGCCGGCCGGGTTTCGGTCGGTTTGCGCTGCGACGCAGCCTGGATCACGCTCATGTCAGCCTCTCATTTTCGACGCCCGACAACCGGACGGCCTGCCTTGGGCCGCCCGGTTCTACGCTTTTTCCACAGAGACTGCCAAGCGCCGCAACGCCTGCTCAGGCGGCGAGAAGGCTCGTCGCCGCCTGCAGCGCTTCCTGAAGCGCCTTCCCGCGCTGCTCTGGCCCGATCTGGACACCCTCGGCCACGATGATGTCGAGGTCCGTGACGCCAATGAAGCCGAACACGGCGCGCAGGTAGGTTTCCAGGTGCTCGGCTACGGCCGATGGCGTGCCGGCGCCATAGAAGCCGCCACGCGAGATGGCGATGATCACCCGCTTGCTGCCGGCCAGTCCTTCGACACCTTGAGGACCATACCGGAATGTCTTGCCGGCAATCAGAATACGGTCGATCCAGGCCTTGAGCTGGCTGGGGACCGTGAAGTTGTACATCGGCGCCCCGATCACCACGCTGTCGGCGGCCAGAAACTCTTCCAGGACGGTGCGGCCGGTGTCCAAATCCTCCTGGAGGGCGGCCGCTTCGGGGACAACGCCCTGAGCCGCGGCCAGATGGGCACCCGACAGGTGCGACAACGGCGTGGCCGCGAGGTCGCGGTACGTCACGTCGATGTCGGGATGGGCTTTGCGCAAGCGGTCTACAATGGCGGCCGAAACCTGTCGGGACACGGAGTGGCCGCCGAGAATGCTCGCGTCGATGTGCAGTAAGTTCATGTCACTCATCCTGGTATATATTTGTAACTCAGGCTATATGAGTGACCTCGCCGGCCTGGCACAAGAAGGCACATTTTGAGAACCGGAGCACACGAAGGTGACCGTCAAGCCCGTGGATCATTTGTCCGAAGATTGCCGCGCCGTGAGCTCCGTCCTGGCGCGCGTGGGTGACAAGTGGAGCGTGCTTGTCATCATGCTGCTGGGCGACGGACCGCGGCGTTTCAACGAGATCAAGCGCATGGTGGGTGGCATCTCGCAGCGGATGCTCACCCTGACCTTGCGGGGGCTCGAGCGCGACGGGCTGGTGACCCGCACGGTCTTCCCGACCGTGCCGCCGCGCGTCGACTATGAACTCACCGAGCTCGGGCGATCGCTCTGGAAGCCCGTGGAGGCGCTCGGCATGTGGGCACATCATCATCAGCCGGAGATAGAGGTTGCCCGCCGCCGGTTCGACCAACGCACTCAGACGTCGGCGTGAACGAAGTCGGCAATCTCCTGCAGCGCATGGGACGCTTCCGGGAGGATGCCGAGAAACACCTGCCAGACATGGGGCAGGCCCGGCCAGATGCTCAGAGCGACCCGGACATCAGCCTCTTCGAGGCGCTGGGCGAAACGCTTGGAATCGGCCAGCAGAAACTCCGTGCTGCTCGCCTGGATCAGCGTCGGCGGAAATCGCTTCAGCACCTCCCGGCCCGCATGCAGCGGTGAAATCCGGGGATCCGCCGCCGCAGCGGCGTCGCCGGCATAGAGGGCATAGCCGCCGGCGATACCTTCCGCCGTGATGATGGGATCATCACGACCTGTCCTCGCCGGGTCGGATGACCCGCCCAGCACGCCGGCAATCAGCACCAGGCGATCCGGCACACGCGCACCGCTGGTCACTGCTTGCAGGCAGGCAGCGGCCGCCAGGTCTCCCCCGGCGCTGTCACCCGCCAGGGCGAGCGACGGCGCCGTGTCTCGCGCCTCGCCGGGGCCGTGGCTGGCCGCCCAGGCCAGGGCCGTGCTGCAATCATGCAGCAGCGCGGGAAACGGGTGCTCGGGCGCCAGGCGATAATCCACCACGAGGACAGCTGCGCCGCTGCGCCGGGCCAGCTCAGCCGCCAACCCGCGATAGGCTTCGGGACCGCCAGCGACCCAGCCGCCGCCATGAATGTAGACGATGCGATGGCGGCTCGATCCGCCGTCGGCGACGACCCATTCGGCGGGCACGCCGCCGGCCGACACAGGCGTGAAGCGCACGCCGGTCAGCGCTGGTGGCGTGCCGATATCGCCATAGTGCGCCACCGCCCGCCGCAGGGTGGTGAGGAAGTCCTCTGACGGTGTGGCTGGTGTGAACAGGGCGGCCAGGTGGTTGAACACCTGGTCGACGTCGGAACGACGCTGCGGTGCCGCGGGCACAGAAGTCATATGAGTTTCTCCGCTGTTCGGCCCGATCGGGCCTATGCGGAGAGCCTGCGCAGCACGGCGCCGGGCGAAAAGGACCGAAACGATCGGATGACGGGGACGCTTTCGCCTACTGGTCCAGCAGCGACGCGATATACCGAATGCGCCCTTGGACGGCGGTGTTCGGACCGACGGATGACCCTGGCATGACGTCCGCCGTCCGGATTTCGTTCGGCGTCTTGCCGGTGGCGCCCTTGAGAAAGCGCCGGAAGCTGCGCGCGTCCGCATAACCGAGATCAGCCGCAACGGCTTCGACGCTGGCGTCACCGCTTCTCAGCAACGCGACGCCGGCTTCCGCCAACGCCTGCCGGCGGATCTCGCGAAAACCACCCAGCCGCCGGCGCAGCGCCTGCGGAATGAGACCCGCCTGTCGCGCCAACCGATCCAGGCGCAGCGCGGAAACCGTGGCCTGCGCCAGCGCCGGCGTATCCGCGTCGCCTTCGACGAACTGCAGCCAAGGCCGCAGACAGGCCCAATGCGCATCACCACCAGCTTGCCCAATCCGTCGTGACGCCAACGCGGACCGGGGAAAGCGCAGGGCCGAGACGGCGCCGACGCGGACCGGCGCTTTCACTGCCCAATGGCGACGTCCGGCATTCATGTGCGTGCGGTCGCGAGTCATCACATCG
>Ga0187894_10005350_pt1 | contig 13156 bp, 9 predicted proteins | sample GBC1701081metaG_FD_136650 | JGI IMG/M metagenome (GOLD analysis project Ga0187894, IMG submission 136650) | White microbial mat communities from a lava cave in the Kipuka Kanohina Cave System on the Island of Hawaii, USA - GBC170108-1 metaG ... | reverse complement strand
TACAACCTGAGTTCTGATCAGATCACCGCCAATTGAATTGTTAACCAAGAGAGCCGCTATTTGGCGGTCTTGGGTGAACTTTACTTTGTCTCGCCCCGGAAGCAGGGGAGGCTTCGGAGGAGAAGAAAGACCCAATATATCCGGCTTCTTCTCTTCGTTTTCTTCGTTTCTTCGTGGTTTGTTTTTCTTGAATGCTATAGCCAACGACTACACCATCCAGGTCCGAGGTGTTGCTAACTTTCTGAATGCGTTGAACGAGCGTAGTCGTTATGTGCCGTTTCATCAGACTGTTCAGGAAGCTTTAGCCGAGATCCGACACTTTGTTGCAACCAAACATCATCGGCAAAACAATCAAGCTCACCGGACAACCGTATACTGTCATCGGCGTCGCCGCGCGCGAATTTATCGGCACGCAACCGGACGCGCCGCAGTTCTGGGTTCCGTTGATGATGCGAGATCAGATTCATCAGGCGGGCGGTTGGAATCACAAACGCTGGCTGACGGAACGCAGCGCCGATTCATTCACATTGACCGGCAGATTGAAACCCGGCGTTTCGCGCCAGCAGGCGCAGGCCGAAATGAACGTCATCGCCGAACAGCTTGCCAGAAGCTATCCGGAGCGCAATGGCAAAATAGGCGTCAGTCTTTCAGGCGGAGCGACGTTTGTTGAGATCAATGAAGGATTAATGCCGCTGGCTGCGCCGCTGGTGGTGGCGGTCGGGCTGATCCTGCTGATGGCCTGCGCCAACGTCGCCAATCTGTTATTGGCGCGCGCGGCGACCCGCGGCTCGGAAATCGCCGTGCGACTGACGTTGGGCGCAAACCGCTGGCGCGTGATCCGGCAGTTGCTGACAGAGAGCGTGTTGCTTTTCGATCCGTTGGCCTTCGGCGGTGTGGCGGTGTTTCTGTCAATCGTGGCGCTGTTGGCTTGTTACCTGCCGGCGCGGCGGGCGACGAAGGTGGACCCGATGGTCGCGCTCCGGTGCGAATAGGTTTCGACATGTGCTGAACACTTCCTTACCCCGCGGCCTCCCTCGGACTGCAACACCGGGTCTTTCGTCCCGGCGACGAAAAACGAGGGCTGTTCGATCTTTGCGTTAGACAACGTTGAGCGCTCCGCGAGCCGCATTGGCCGTTCGTCTCAATCAACGGCTTTCACCACCACTTCAGTTTTGGGAAAGGGCGATCCCAAAAGCGGACAGATCACAGCCCACCTTAATCGTCAGCTTCATCTCAAATCACATTATTCAAGAACTTATGCGGTTGGCCGAGAGTGGCACGCCGCTTGGTTATTTGACGGGGATGATCACGAAGAATCGCCGCGCCTAATCGTTTGCAACAATGGCGGCGAGCCCGCTTGGCGATCCTCGATATTCGCCTGAAACACGAACGGAGAACGCGTATGAACACGCTCTGGCAAGATCTGCGCTACGGCGCGCGAACGTTGATGAAGAAACCAGGCTTCACCTTGATCGCGGTCATCACGCTGGCGCTCGGCATTGGCGCGAACCTGACGATTTTCAGCTTCGTGGACACGATGTTCTTTCGGCCCTTGCCAGTGCGCGAGCCTTATCGGCTGGTGATGGGCGAGGCGACTCGGAACGGCAGGGACTTCGCTTATCCGGCCTATGCGTATTTCCGCGATCATAGTAAGTCGTTTGAGGCGCTGGCCGCGCACTACTCAACAGCGTCATTGGACGTGATCGCTGACGGCGATTCGCGGATGGCGAATGGCGCCGTCGTCTCAGCGAATTATTTCTCGATGCTGGGGATCAACCCGCTCCTGGGCCGGTTTTTCCTGCCGGAGGAAGACGCCGTGCCTGACCGCAATCCGGTTGTGGTGATCAGTCATGGAATGTGGCAGGGCAGATACGGCGGCGATCCATCGGTTCTGGGAAAAGAGATTCGAATCAACGGAAACACCTTCACGATCATCGGCGTCACACCGAAAGATTTTCCGGGGGTGTTGGCGGGCTATCCCAACGAGATGTGGATTCCAACGATGATGCTGCGGGTAGGATACCGGGGATGTGACGCGCTCGCCGACTTTGGTTGTACTCCTCTGACACTGCTCGGCCGACTCGCTCCGGATGGCGCTCTGGCAAATGCGCAGGCCGAGTTGACCACGCTTGCGAGCCAGCTCGCGGTGGCCTCTCCCAAGAACAGGGATCGAGGCCTGTTGCTTTCCCCCGCCCTTGGTGTCGGGGGCGTGCGCGCGGAAGTATTCCGTTACCAGATGCGATTGCTGATGGCTGTGACCGGTCTGCTGCTGCTCGTCGCCTGCGCCAACGTCGCCAGTCTGCTGCTCACCGCTGGCGCGGCGCGGCGCAAGGAGATCGCAGTGCGACTGTGCATCGGCGCTGGGCGGGCGCGCCTGATTCGGCAGTTCTTGACTGAGAGCTTGTTGCTTTCGCTCGTGGGCGGCTCGCTGGGGCTGTTAATTTCGCTTTGGGCTAAGGAACTGCTGTTGGTCTTCTACACCACCGGTTATAACAGCCAGCAGCTTGACTACGATCTGAGCCTGAACCCGCGGGTGCTGGCTTGCTCGCTCGCGCTGACGATTTTCACAGGGTTTCTATTCGGACTGGCGCCGGCCATCCAGGCCACGCGCCACGACCTGATCCGCGCCTTGAAGGATGAAGGCGCCTCGCGGAGTCCGCGCCACACCGGGGGGCGGAGCGCGCTGGTGGTTGGACAGGTCGCGTTGTCGCTTGCGCTGCTCGTCGCGGCTGGGTTGCTCGTTCGCAGCGCGGCCCACGTCCGCCAGGGCGCGAACTTCGATCCGCAACACGTCGTGGCGCTGCGGCTGAGGCCCCTGTTGCTGCACTACAGTCCGGAAAAAGCACAAGCGTTCACGCGAGAGGTAGTGCGCCGTCTCGAAGCCACGCCCGGCGTGCAGTTGGTCAGTCTGGCCAAAGACGGCTGGTTCGGTAGCCGCAGAGTTCGAGCCAGGTTGCCGGAACAGGCGCCAAATCGGCCGGAGGATCAGCTTCAGGTGGACTACCACGAGATTGCGCCTCGCTTCTTCGAGACCTTGAAGATCCCGCTCATTCAAGGCCGTGACTTCAACGATGGGGATCGGCCAGGCGCGCCGCGTGTGGCCATCGTCAACGAGACTCTGGCGCGGCGGATGTGGCCGGATGGCTCAACGTTAGAGCGCGTTTTGGTCGTGAATGACCAGCCGTATCAAGTCGTAGGCGTCTTCAAAGATGCGCTATTACGCAACGCGCTCGAATCGCCGCTGCCGTTTCTCTACGTGCCGTACTGGCAGAACAATTTCAGGCCACAGATAGATTCGCGCCTGCTGGTGCGCGTGGCAGGCGATCCACAGGCGATGCTCCCACTCCTGCGGCGCGAAATTACAGGCTTGGACCCGAACGTCCCGATCAGCGAAGACGTCCCGCTGACACAGCAGGTGAACGCCAGGTATATGCCCGTGCTGCTGACGAGCAGCGTGCTGACCTGTTCCGGCGTGATCGCGCTCTTCCTGAGCATGATCGGATTGTACGGCGCGCTGGCGTTCGCAGTCAGCCAGCGGACGCGTGAGATCGGCATCCGCATGGCCTTGGGGGCGCAAACCGCCGATCTGTTGACGATGGTCGTCGGGCAAGGGTTGAGACTGGCGTTCGCTGGGGTGGTGACCGGCTTGCTTGCCGCGTTCGCGGCGACGCGACTGATGAAGAGTTTGCTGTATGGCGTGAGCGCAACCGACCCACTGACGTTCATCGTGATCGCGCTGTTGCTGATCTTTGTCGCTTTGCTGGCGTGCTGGATTCCGGCGCGGCGGGCGACGAAGGTAGATCCGATGGTGGCTCTTCGCTGTGAATAGATGTCAGATGCTAGATGTCAGTAGAAGAGTGACGCTTGAGATCCCTCACTGACATCTAGCATCTGACATCTGACATCTTTCCCTGGAGGAATTATGCAAACAATACTGCAAAACCTACGCTATGGCCTGCGCATGCTTCGTCGTAATCCGGGCTTCACCGTCGTGGCCGCGCTGTCGCTGGCGCTTGGCATCGGAGCCAACACCGCCATCTTCAGCGTAGTGAACGCGGCGCTGCTCCGTCCGCTACCGGTCAAAGAACCTGACCGGCTGGTGGGGCTGTACCGCAAAATCCCGCAGGACCGCAACCATAACCGTTTCTCTTATCCCAACTACCTCGACACGCGCGACCGCAATCAATCCTTCTCCGGGCTGGCGGCTTACTATTTCGCGCCGCTCAATCTGAGCGGCGGCGGGCAGACGGAACGGCTCTGGGGAAAAGTTGTCAGCGGCAATTACTTCTCCGTGCTCGGCGTGGAGATTACGCAGGGCCGCGCGTTCCTTCCCGAAGAAGATCGCACGCCGGGCGCGCATCCGGTGGCGGTGGTGAGTCACGGGTTGTGGCAGAGGCGCTTCGGAGGCGATCCCAATCTGGTCGGCAAGACCGTGACGCTTAATGGATACGGATTCACCATCGTGGGCGTTGCGCCGGCGGGCTTTCGCGGGACGGAAGTGGGGATGGCGCCTGATGTGTGGGTACCGATGATGATGCAAGCGCAAGCGATGCCGGGGACGAATTGGCTGACCCCGCGCGACGTGGGCTGGCTGCGCGTGGTCGGGAGGCTCAAACCCGGCGTGAGCGTGGCTCAGGCGCAAGCGGAAATGGAGACGCTCGGCGCGCAACTCAAACGCGAGTATCCTGAAGTCAACGAGGCCTTCGGCATCGCGGTCGCGCCTGATTTCGGCATTCATCCCGATATGCGCGGCGACGCGCGTAACTTTCTGCTTGTGCTCATGGGCGTGGTGGGTTTGGTCTTGCTGATTGCTTGCGCCAACACCGCGAACCTGCTGCTGGCGCGGGCCTCAGAGCGGCGGAAGGAGGTCGGGATTCGCCTGGCGCTGGGAGCGAAGCGGGGGCGGTTGATCGGGCAGTTGCTGACGGAGAGCTTGCTGCTCTCGCTGCTCGGCGCCGCGATCAGTTTGGTGTTGACGCCGTGGATCAGCGGCGGGCTGGAAGCTTTGCAGCAAACCGGCCAGGCGCTGCCTTCCGTCGTGCCATTCAGCCTCGACGGGCGCGTGCTGGGTTTCACCGCGATTGTGTCGCTGCTGGCGGGTGTGATCTTCGGTCTGGCGCCGGCCCTTCACGCCTCCAAGACTGATCTCATCGGCGTGCTCAAAGATGCGGCCGCAAACCGTGAATCGGGCAAGTCGCGGCTCCGCCAGGTCTTCGTGGTCTCACAGATCGCGTTGTCGCTCGCGCTGCTGATTGCGGCTGGGCTATTCATCCGCAGCCTTCGGCAAGCGCAGAGGATCGATCCGGGCTTCAAGACCGAGAATATACTGCTCATGTCCTTCGATCTCGGCTTGCAAGGTTACAACGAGGAGCGGGGCCGCGCGTTTTATCAGCAATTGGAGCAGCGCGTCGGGAGCCTGCCGGGCGTCGAGCGGGTGAGCTTTGCCGACAACCCTCCGCTGAGCAGCGACGCTGACACGACCATCATCATTGACGGTTATACGGCGCCGACAGGTTTGGAAGGCGTGGTGATCAACTACAGCGTGGTCAACCCGAATTACTTTCAGACGCTCGACATTCCGCTCCTGCGGGGGCGGGATTTCACCGTGCAGGATAAATTCGACGCGCCCCGCGTGGTGATCCTCAACGAAACAGCGGCGCGCCGCTTTTGGCCCGGTCAGGATGCGCTCGGCAAGCGCGTGGGTTTGGGCAGGAGCGTTTCCGCTGAAGTCATCGGCATCGCGCGCGACGGCAAATACGTCACGATCGGCGAAGACCCGCGCCCATATCTCTATTTCCCGATGACGCAGAACTATCGATCCTCCGCCGCGCTGCAAGCGCGGACCGCCGGCGATCCGGCGCCGGTGATTGCGGCCGTGCGGCGCGAGGCGCAGGCGCTCGACAAAGACCTGCCCACTTTTGGCGTGCGAACGATGAAGGAGCATATGCGCGGCTCGCTGGCCGCGCCGCGGCTGGCGGCGACCTTCCTGGGTATCTTCGGCGCGATGGCTTTGCTGCTGGCGATGGGCGGGATTTACGGCGTCATGGCTTACGCGGTGAGCCAGCGCACACGCGAGATCGGGATTCGCGTTGCGCTCGGCGCTGAGCGGCAGGACATTCTGAAGATGGTCCTCAAACAAAGCCTGCGGCTGGTTGTCATCGGTCTTCTCATCGGGTTGGCGGGATCATTGGCGGCCACGCGGTTGCTGGAGAGTTTCCTGTATGGAGTGAGCGTCAACGATCCGGCCACCTTCATTACCGTTCCGCTGCTGCTGGCGAGCGCGGCATTACTGGCGAGTTATATTCCCGCGCGTCGAGCAATGAAGGTAGACCCGATGGTCGCTCTTCGGTACGAATAGATATCAGACGCCAGATGTCAGATGTCAGTAGCAAGTGAGGCGCGCGGTTTCTTCGCCGGCATCTGCTGGCCGCATAGGCCGTGCCTCCCGCAAATCCCCTCGATCCCGCGGTCGAGGAGATATTGATGATGTTCCCGCGCTGACGGCTGATGAAGTAGCGCGCGGACTCGCGGGCGACGAGCATCGCGCCAGCCACATTGGTCAGGAACAGGCGGTTGAATTGATCGGGATCCTGTTCGATAAGCGGGGCGAAGTAACCATACCCTGCGTTGTTGACGAGCGCATTGTAATCGCCGAATTCCGCAATGACAGTTTGCACCATCCGTTTGACGTCCGCTTCCACGCTCACATCGGCGCAGATCGGGAACGCCCCCAGGCTGGCCGCCGCCTGCTCCAGTCTCTCCGAGTTGCGTCCGCAAATGGCGACCTTCGCTCCTTGAGAGCGCAACAACCGGGCGGTCTCCAGTCCAATCCCTGACGCGCCGCCTGTCACAAGTATCGCCGCATTTTTTAAATCCATGATCCTTCCTTTGACGTTTGATTGTGGCCATTTAGCGACGAAGTAAAGAAAATATTCAGATGAACTTAAATTTTGATCAAAGTCGCCGCTGATTTATCGCGCCTTCAAGAAACTTTCAGCAAAATTTCAAAAAGACCTAAAGACTCTCGCCGCTCAATATGCATAGAGTACGCAGTCGCCACTTTCAGTAACCAAGCTGTATCGGTTCATCCGCTCATTTTCACCATACCGGTAGATCGAGCAGTAAAGCGAGATCTGCAAATGTTCGCCAAAGGAGATAAAAATGAGAAATTCGACGTTGAACCCAACAACCGTCACAAGACGACTGCGCATCAGCGTATTGCTGTCGTTTGCGCTCCTCGCCGGCTTTGCCTTCAGCAACATCGGTGTGCGGCTCAAAACCGCAAGCGCGCACTTTGACAAGCCGACCTACTCCAGTCCGATTGCGATGTCAGCCGACAATCGGTTGGTCTGGGTAGTCAATCCCGACGACGACAGCGTATCCGTGATCCGTACCGACACGAATACGGTAATCAAGAGGATCGATGTGGGCGACGAGCCCCAAAGCGTTGCGCTGGATCCCGACGACCGCTTCGCCTATGTGGCCAACGCGGCCGCGAGCACAGTCACGGTGATCAGGATCGCCAATTCCGACCCGGACGACTTTGAGGCTCGCGTCGCCCGCCGTGTCGGACGTAACGGCCATCTGACCACGGGCGCGGAGCCCTGGAATATTGTCGTCTCACCCGACGGCAAACGCATCTTCGTCGCCAATAGCGGACAAGACACCATTACAGTGATCAATGGAACAAACCACGATATCATCGGTCACGTGAATTTGCGCAACAGCGTCTGCAACGACCCTGATCGCAACCGCCACTTCCAGCCGCGCGGCCTGGCGGTGACCGAGGATAACACCAAGCTCTATGTCACCCGTTTTCTGTCATTCACCAAGGCTGGCGGCAAGCAGGGAGACGACAACGGCAGAGAGGGCCTGGTCTGCCGCGTGGATATTGATACGGATTCGCGTAGGATCGCCGACTACCGGCCGGAGGCCGCCATTCCGATAGCGGCGCGGGTTACGGGGTTCACGGTTGACAACAACGGCGACACCACGCCCGATCCGACATCGGCCTTTCCGAACCAGCTCCAAAGTATCGTCATTAGAGGGGATCAGGCTTATCTGCCCAACATCGCGGCCTCGCCGTCCGGCCCGGTCCGATTCAATGTGAGCACCCAGGCCTTCGTCAACGTGATTGACGGCGTCAACGGCCCAACGCAGAGCGACGCCAGCGCCGCCAAGTTTTTGAATTTGCATCTGGGCGCGCGCGACCCGGAACCGGGCAAAAGGCGGCTGTTCTTCTCCAATGTCTGGGCAATCGCGTTTACCAATCAGACCGGCCCCGGCACGGGCTACGTTGTTTCGGCGGGCAGCGATCTCCTGGTCAAAGTCAACGTGGATGCGACTGGCAAGCTCAGTTTCACCGGGGATGAAAACACCACCCGCTATATTGACCTGAATGACCCGGACACGGGCGAAGCGGATTCCGGCAAGAACCCGCTGGGGATCGTGATCAACGATGACGGCACAAGGGCTTACGTGATGAACTTCGTTTCGCGCAACGTGTCGGTCGTGGACCTGACGACCGACACTGTATCGCAGGTGATCAAGACGACCGATCTGCCGCGCCCGGGATCGCGGGAAGAGGTCATACAAGTGGGCGCGGAGATGTTCTTCTCGTCGCGCGGTAATTTCACTCGGCCCGCCAACGCGACCGTCTCCACCACGGATCGCCTTTCTTCCGAGGGTTGGCAGAACTGCGCGAGCTGTCACTTCCAGGGGCTGACCGATGGAGTCGTCTGGTCCTTCGCCACAGGCCCGCGCAAATCCGTGCCGCTGAACGCAAGCTTCAATCCCAACGACCCCAACGATCAGAGGCTGTTGAACTACTCGGCGATTTTCGATGAGGTCGAGGATTTCGAGCTGAACATTCGCAATGTCTCCGGTCCGGGAGCGCTGGCCGCCGCCGGCCCTTGTAGCGACCCGGCCCCTGGCACAAGTACATTCGACCCGGCCCATGGCCTGTTGTTTGGCGACGACGGAAATATCAATCTCCCGCCTTGTACGATAGTCGCGTTCGCCAGGGCCAATGCCGCCAGGCGGCAGCACACGGTCATGCTGCCCGGGAGCAATGTCGCCGTGCCGGCGCTGACGGCCCTCAAGGAATGGGTGCGCTTTGCCGTGCGTACACCCAACGGTCCTCTAACGGCCAATAAGGCGCCGGGCGGCGCCACTCGGGACCAGATCGCGGCGGGGCGCGCCCTTTTTGTACAAGCCGGCTGCGGCATTTGCCACGGCGGCGGCAAATGGACCGCCAGCACCAAGGACTTTATATCGCCGCCCGCCGCCGCGGATATTTTTACCGAGCGCACCGGCACATTCACCGGCAATCCGGTTGGCGCACAGTACCTCGCCCGTTTCTTGCAGGACATAGGCTCATTCAATCTGGGAGTGGCCGGCCAAGGCAATCTCATTGGCAATAACATCGGCGCCGAGGAGAAGGCCGCATCCGCCCTGGTGGCGGGCGTCGCTCAACCCGCGCAAGACGCCCTTGGCAGAGACTACAACGCGGATGGCAGGGGGAACGGCTACAACATCCCTTCGCTGTTGGGCATCCATGCGCTTCCGCCCTATTACCACAACGGTTCGTGCGAGACGTTGGCCTGCGTGGTGGGCAACGCCAAGCACCGCACGGCGAACGGGCGTCTCCCCGATCTATTGCGCACTTCGGTCCAGCAATCTCTGGTGGTGAAGTTTTTGGAGTCAATTAACGCCCAGACGATTCCGCCATTTTGATAACCCAGCGGCCAGAGTACGTTTAGCAGGCGTCTTAATGGGCCGTCGGCGTTGATCGTCGTCTCGGCCACTAAATCAAATGTTAGTTGTTCTGATTTAGACAGAAAAATGTAAGACAGAAAAATGGCAGCTCCTATTTTTCTGTCCTACATTTTCCTGTTCGTGGTTTACCGACAGGTAATCAGGCGCAAACGATCTGCGTCATCACCAATCCGGAGAAGCTGAAGGGCCTGACCTCGAATGACCTTGCAAGAGAAGCGGTTGATCAGTGAGAATCCGATCCTCTTCTATACACTGATTGCTGAGAACTATAAGAAGAAAGGACGCGGAGAGATTTCATGAAGATCCTCGTGGCGGGGGCTTCTGGCCTCATCGGCGGAGAAGTTGTGCGCCTCTTGAAGGAGCGCGGTCACTACGTGCGCACACTTTCACGTGACCCCGCGCGCGCCGCGAAACTCAAGGCGGTGGCCAACGACGTCCGGCTGGGCGACGCCACTCTGCCAGGAACGCTCGACGGAGTGTGCGACGGCATTGAGTGTGTGGTGTCCGCGCTCGGCGCCCCGGTATCGCCGAGCGCAAAAGGGGCGCGGTCGTTTGCGGATGTAGACCTGGCCGCGAACCTGGCGCTCCTCGTTGAGGCCAAACGCGCAGGTGTAAGGCGCTATGTCTACGTGGGTGTGCATACGGAAGCCGCTTACGCCGGCGCCGCATATGTCCGCGCGCATACTGAGGTCGAAAAGGCGGTGATCGAATTAGGTCTGGAGTATGGCTTCGTGCGTCCGACGGGAGTCTTCGGTTCACTCGCCGAGTTGGTCGCAATAGCCAGAAAAGGCCCGTTGCCTCTCATTGGCAGCGGCGAAGCGATGACCAATCCCGTTCACGAGACCGATGTGGCGGAGGCGATAATGACCGCGGTAACCGCGGGCGCCTCATGCGAGATCGATATCGGCGGCCCGGAAACCATGACGCGCAGGCAGATCGCGGAGCTAGCCTTCGTGTCGCTAGGGAGGCAGCCACGGCTATTGGCTGTACCAGTATGGGTGATGCGCGCTGCAGCTTTGCTGTACGGGCTTGTTAACCGGCGTATGGGTGAGTTTTTGCCCTTCGTCATTTTGGTGTCGACAAATGCCTGCGTGGCGCCGGCGACGGGCAGCAGCCGGCTCAAGCCGTATTTCGAGCAGGAAGTGCGGAGAACCCCGTGATCGCTCCCTTCCTGATTCCGCCTCACAAACCCATTCAACCGCTCGCACTATGGTCAGCAAGGGCTTCGTTGAACGTGTCGTAAAAAGAAAAGCTTCCTAAAAAGGAAGCTGTAATTTACTGATTTTATTGATCGGGGCGAGAGGATTCGAACCTCCGACCTCTCGGTCCCAAAGCGAGCACCCTGGGATAACCTGACACAATGTGGCACTTACAGATGCCTGAAATCATTGAGTTTTAGCAGCATTGAAATCCCAAAGTATCTGTTCATGTCCCACATTATCAACTGAATGTGGCCGCAAATGTGGCCGCAAATTTGCTATCTGCCATATAAGGGAATCGAGGCTGATATGAAGGCAAGAACCGGTTATCTCTTCTATGATGAGTCCCGCAAACGATGGGTAGGTCGCGTCACCTTCCCCGACCCAACCACTGGCAACCGCAGATATAGAAAGTGCTATGCGTCTACGAAGACCGAAGCCCGGATCAAACTTGAGAAGCTGAGGGGGAAGATAGAAAAACAGGGCACGAAAGTAGTGGCCAATGAGCGAACGACTTTTGCGCAGCTCGCCGAAGAGTTCCGCAATAAGAAACTAATTCCTGCGGTCTTCGTCAACGGGAATAAGGTCGCCGGAATGAAGAACCACTACACGCCAGGCATCTATCTTGATGTACTCATCGAACATTTCGGTCCGAAACGTCTCGATACTATCGAGCATTCGGACATTGAGGCGTTCAAGCTCAAACGTCTACAAACTCCCACTAAACATAACGACCAGCGGTCAGTCGCCTCAGTGCATAGAGAGTTGGAGGTCCTACGGCGCGTGCTCAATTACGCGGTCACGAATCGTAAGCTGGCCAGTAATCCATTCAATGCTGGAACAGGCGGATCGCTCATTCAACGCAAAGCTGAAACCAGGCGCGAACGTATTCCAACCTTTGGTGAAGAGATGGCGCTGCTTGAAACCTGTGTTGGCAAACGAGCGCATCTCGCACATGTAATCGTAATCGCTTCTGACACCGGTCTACGCAGGAACGAGTTGCTATCACTCGCCTGGCGTGAGGATATCGACTTTGAGAAGCGCCTGATCAACATTCGAGCCATCAATGCCAAAAGCAATATTCCGCGATGTATTCCGATGACCCGGCGTGTACATGACCGGCTGAAAGAATTGTATAACCAGACAGGTAATGATCCTTCTGGATTGGTCTTCGGCGGTTTGCGCGACGTGAAAAGATCCTTCGGCACGGCATGCGATACAAAAAAGATTGCCGATCTCCACCTACACGATCTTCGCCATGCCTTCGTCACTCGCACAATACTTGCAGGAATTCCGCCAGCTATTGTGCTCAAAGCCAGCGGCCATAGTTCCGAAGAATGGAAACGCTATTTGAATGTGACGCCTGATGTTTTACGGGGATTACTTGAGCCGTTGTCAGGTCAGGACTCTGAAGCAGTGCGCGCTTATGGCCTTGATGTTTTGAAGCAACTGACGGAAGCGATGGGTTTTATTTGGCGTGAAGGGTTAGCGAGTATGACTTATCCGCAACTTCAAATCGGAGCGTCGAGCGTCAATACAAAGTCCTAAGCAGATACGCAACGGAAGTCTATTTTGACAACTCTGCGAATAGATAGTGTGTTCGCTTAGCAGCTCGGGATGGGGACATGGATCGGATTATGACAGGTCATTATTGCCCTGTAGCCATCTCAACAAATCGCTTCCCAGATAAAAACGCCGCCTGCCATTGTATCGTCGCTTAAGCTTTCCAGCCTCTTCAGCGCGAATAAGTGTGGAGAGTGAAAAGCCAGTGACCATACTTGCTTCACTACGATCGTAGACAGCGTTTTCGATGATAGGCTGTTTGACTTGAATTTCTTGGCTCAATTCATGATTCAGATTCACATCTTCCATATCAAGACGCTCCATTCAAAAGCTTGAGCACTCTAATGGTCAAGGATTCCGGACAATGTTTCGTTACGATTTGGATGCTCGGGATATTGATGCGAAATTCCCGCGTCTCCCTTGTGTGTTGTTCATAACCTCTGCCTCTCATTCGTCTCGCGGGGTGGGCGGCGCCCGAGATCAGTTCATTTCAGTAGGGTGTGGCTCTTTTAGAACGACGGCGAATCCTCAAAAAATCTAGGGTTTTGCCAAATTTGCCAATTACTGAGGGTGGCCTCCGTGTTAGATATAGGTTGCAGACCATATCTTACTACGAG
>Ga0187894_10005349_pt1 | contig 13161 bp, 7 predicted proteins | sample GBC1701081metaG_FD_136650 | JGI IMG/M metagenome (GOLD analysis project Ga0187894, IMG submission 136650) | White microbial mat communities from a lava cave in the Kipuka Kanohina Cave System on the Island of Hawaii, USA - GBC170108-1 metaG ... | reverse complement strand
CGTGACGAACCTGCTCCAGCAGGTGATGCTCAAGGGAACGACGACCCGGTCGGCCGTGGCCATCGCGGAGTCGGCCGACGACATGGGCGGCAGCATCGGCGCGTCTGCGGAGATGGACTTCTCCGAGGTCCGCGGGACGGCGCTCGCCCGGCGGTGGCGCGACCTGCTCGAGCTGATCGCGGACGTCGCGCTGCGCCCCTCGCTTCCCGAGGACGAGATCGCCCGGGAGCGCCAGATCGCGCTCCGATCGCTGCGCAACCGTCAGGATCAGCCCTATCCGCTCGCGCTCGACACGTTGATGCGTCGCCTCTACGGGCCTCACCCGTACGGCAACCAGAGCCTCGGTCGGGCCGAGGCGGTCGAACGCGTCGACCGGGCCGGTCTCCTGAATCACTACCGGCGCTACTATCGGGCTGGCCGGATGACTCTCTCGGTGAGCGGTGACGTGACGCCACGAGCGGTCCAGGCCGAGGTCACGCGGCTGTTCGCCGCCGCCCCCGACGGCGAGGGCGAGTCGTCCGGTGCGCCGCCGACGCCCGCGCCGGCGCTCGACCGCGCCACGGTGACGCGGCCGGCCGCCCAGTCGCAGATCTTGATGGGATTCATCGCCCCGCCCGTGTCGCATCCCGACTATGCGGCAGTCAAGGTGCTGAGCGCGGCGCTGGGCGGCGGGATGGCCGGCCGGCTCTTCACCGAGCTGCGCGACAGGCAGGGCCTCGCCTACTCGACGGGCGCGATCTATCCCACCCGCGTCGGACCGAGCTACCTGCTCGCGCAGATCGGGACGGCGCCGGCGAATGCCACCCGGGCGGAGGACGGCATGCAGGCCGAGATCGAGCGCATTCGCCGGGAGCCCGTCACGGACGCCGAGCTTTCGCGCGCAAGGACGTACCTCCTCGGCCAGTTCGCGCTCGATCGGCGCACGAATGCCCGGCTCGCGTGGTACGCCGCGTTCTTCGAGTCGGCCGGCGTCGGCCATGACTTCGCGCCGCGCTACATCCGCATGGTCGAGCGCGTGACCGCCGCTGACGTCCTCCGAGTTGCCGGGACCTACCTCGCCTCGCCGACCACCGTGAGCCTCGGGCCGGCATCCCGGTAGGACCGGCTCGTGTCCGACCGTCGATGTTCCCGCTGAAGGACGATCTGCCGCCGCGCTCGGCGCCGGTGATGACAGTGAGCATCGTCACCATGAACGTGCTCGTGTTCCTCTATCAGGTCGCGCTCCAGCTCGGCATCTCGCTCGAGGTCGACAACCCGCCCCACGCGGCCGAGACGGCGCGGGCCTTCGTCCTCGAGTTCGGCCTCGTGCCGTGCCGCCTCATGGAGCTGTGCCCGTATCCGGAGGATCAGCCGGCCCCGGCGTTCACGGTGTTCTCGTCGATGTTCCTGCACGGAGGGATCGTGCACCTCGGGGCCAACATGCTCTACTTGTGGATCTTCGGGAAGAGCGTCGAGGACACGCTCGGCCACACGCGCTACTCGCTGTTCTACGTCTTGTCCGGGGTCGCAGCGGCGGCGACGCAGGTGCTGGCCGCGCCGGCGTCCCAGGTGCCGATGATCGGCGCGAGCGGCGCCGTCTCCGGCGTGCTCGGGGCCTACCTGCTCCTGTTCCCGCGTGCCCGGATCCTGACGCTGGTCATCTTCGGATTCTTCTGGCGGATGCTGAGCGTCCCGGCGAGGCTGGTGCTGGGATTCTGGATCGTGCTGCAGATCCTGAACGGCCTGGGCGTCCTCGGCGAGGCGAGCGGCGTGGCCTGGTTCGCCCACATCGGAGGGTTCTTCGCGGGGATGCTCCTGCTCGTGGCCGTGCGGCCCCGATCCTCCGTCCGCTGGTAAAGGTTCGTCCGGCGACCGGCCGTCTGCTATTCTCAGGTGTTGGGATCCTCCCGGAGCGATCTCGGCTATTCGAGGGAGGGCGAAACCACCGGGAAGGGCGAAAGGAGCCGGCGTGAAGCGGACCCCAAAGCGCAAAGGGTTGGACCGGCAGGCGTCGGCGGCCCGCAAGCCGGAACACGTCGATCGGCCCCGTCCCCAGGCCCGGACCCGGGAGCGCCTGGATCAGGTGCTCGTGGCCAAGAGCCTCGCCGAGTCCCGGGAGAAGGCCGCTCGCCTGATCCTCGCTGGCGCCGTCGCGGTCGACGGCCAGCGGGTGGACAAGGCGGGTGCCCTCGTCGACCCCGCCGCGTCGGTCCAGGTGGCCGCCGGGCCCAAGTTCGTGAGTCGCGGGGGCGAGAAGCTCGCGCCAGTCCTCGATGCCTTCGCCGTGGTGCCCGCCGGACGCATCTGTCTCGACGTCGGCGCCTCGACCGGCGGGTTCACTCACTGTCTGCTGGAGCGCGGCGCCAGCCGGATCTACGCCGTGGACGTGGGCCATGGCCAGCTCGACCCCCGTCTCCGGGCCGACGGCCGGGTCGTCGTGATGGAGAAGACCAACGCCCGGCAGCTCTCGCCGACGACCTTTGCAGAGGCTCCTGATCTCGCCACGGTCGACGTGTCGTTCATCTCCCTCGAGAAGGTGCTACCCGCCATCTACAACGTGCTCGCGCCGGCCGGCGAGGTCGTCGCCCTGGTCAAGCCCCAGTTCGAGGTGGGCAAGGGACTGGTCGGCAAGGGAGGCGTCGTGAGGGACGCAACCGACCATCGGGCGGTGCTGAGCCGCGTCGCGCGCTACGCCGTGCTCCACGGCTGGCACGTCCGGGGCGTGGCCGTCTCCCCGCTCAAGGGGCCGAAGGGCAACCGGGAGTTCTTCCTCTACTTCACCAAGACCGGCCGCACGCTGTCAGACCTGGACGAGCGCATCGCGCGGATGGCGGCGCCCGACGTCGCATGAAGCGGATCGGCATCACCGCCCGCACCGACCGCGCGCATGCGCAGGACGTGGTCGCGGGATTGCTCCAGTGGTGCGCGGCCCGCGACAAGGTGGCTATCCTCGACAAGGAAACCGCCGCGCTGTGTCCCGACTCGGGCGTCGCCACGGCGCGCAAGCCCGATCTCCCGGGACAGGTCGACGTGCTCCTCGTCCTCGGCGGCGACGGCACCCTCCTCACGATGGCGCGCCTGGTCGGCGACCTCGGCGTGCCGATCCTCGGGGTGAACCTGGGCGATCTCGGCTTCCTGACGGCGCTCACCGTGGACGAGCTGTACCCGGCCCTCGAGGCGCTGCTCCGAGACGAGCTGGTGATCGAGGAGCGGATGATGCTGGCGGCGGTCGTCTCGAGGCATGGCGAGCGACTCGTCGAATACGCCGCGCTGAACGACATGGTCATCACCAAGTCGGCGATGAGCCGGATCATCCGCCTCGAGGTCGCCGTCGACGAGCAGTTCGCCACGGGGTACCGCGCCGACGGCCTGATCATCTCGACGCCGACGGGATCGACGGCCTACACGCTGTCGGCGGGCGGCCCCATCGTCTTTCCCACGATGGACGCGATGGTGCTCACGCCGATCTGCTCGCACACGCTCACGAACCGGCCCCTGGTCCTGCCGGCCAGCCAGCGCGTCGAGGTCACGCTCGCCACGGACGAGGACGTGATGCTGACCGCCGACGGCCAGGTCGGCTTCGCGCTCCGGAACGGCGACGTCGTGGAGATCCGGCGTGCGGCGGCGCGCATCCGCTTGCTCCGGCCGCCCCAGAAGCACTTCTTCTCGGTGCTGCGCACCAAGCTCAAGTGGGGCGAGCGCTGACCGCCCCTCCGGGGACGTCACCCGCCGGCCGGCCCGTGTCGACCCCAGGAGACAGTTGAGCCATCGCCACCGTCGGCCGTAGCATGGCGGTGGCGTCATGCTGAGGGAAATCTCGATCAAGAACCTCGCCGTGATCGAGGAGGTCACGGTGCCGCTCGCCCCGGGTCTCAACGTGCTGACCGGGGAGACCGGCGCGGGCAAATCCATCCTGGTCGACGCGATCCTGCTCATCCTCGGCGCGCGCGCCCAGCCCGACCTGATCAGAAGCGGTGAGGACAGCGCCACCGTGCAGGCCGTCTTCGAGCTCGACGAGGAGAGCCCGGCGCTCGCCATCCTCGCCGGGGCCGGGCATTCCAGCGCGGAGGGAGCGCTCATCGTCAAGCGCGAGATCTCGCGTGCTGGGCGGCATCGCGTCTTCGTCAACGATGCGCCGGCCACGGTCGGCCTCCTGGAGCGACTCGGTGAGCACCTGGTCGAGCTGCACGGACAGCACGAGCACCAGCGCCTGCTCGATCCCGCGCGCCAGCTCGACCTCCTGGATCGCTTCGCCGAATGCGGCGAGGCGCGAGCCCGCGTCGCTCGACTGGTCGCGAGCTGGCAGGAGGGGCGCGATCGCCGCGATCGCCTCGAAGCCGAGATGCGCGACCGGGCCCGCCAGGAGGACCTCTACCGCTTCCAGCTCTCGGAGATCGACGCGGTGCGGCCGAAGGCCGGGGAGGAGGACGAGCTGCGCGCCGAGCGCACCCGGCTGCAGCACGCGGAGCGCATCGCGACCGGATTCGCCGAGGTGATGGCGCTGCTCCACGAGGACGATCGGTCGGCCGCGACCGGGCTCGGCCGTGCGGAGGCCACGCTGCGCGGGCTCGCGCGGATCGATCCTGACGCGCTCGCGCCCATCGAGACCCTCGAGAGCGCCAAGGTCCACCTCGAGGAGGCCGTCGCGCGCGTCCGGGCCCTTCGCGACCGCGCCGTCGCTGATCCCGAGCGGCTCGAGGAGATCGAGGGGCGCCTGGACGCGCTGGGCCGCCTCAAGCGCAAGTACGGCGAGGACGCGGCCGCCATCAATGCGTATCGCCAGGAGATCGCGCTCGCGCTCGAGCGGATCGAGCGCCACGATGCGCTCGCCGCCGAGCTGGCCGAGGAGGTGCAGCAAGCCGCGGTGGCAGCGAGCGAAGAGGCCGCCGCGCTCTCGGACGCGCGGAGCAAGGCGGCCGAGCGGCTCGCGCGGTTGGTCCAGAAGGAGGTGCGGGACCTCGGCATGGAGCAGTGTCGCGTCCGCGTGGCGCTCCGCCGCGAGGCCGCGTCGGCCGGTCAGCTCGCCGCCGGCCAGTGGCGCCTCGGACCGCGGGGCGCGGAGACGGCGGAGATGCTGCTCTCGGCGAATCCGGGCGAGGACCTCCGCCCGCTGGCCAAGGTCGTGTCCGGCGGCGAGCTGTCGCGGACGATGCTCGCCGTGAAGACCATCCTCGCGGCCGCCGACGAGGTCCCGACGCTGGTGTTCGACGAGGTGGACGCGGGCATCGGCGGGCGGGTGGCCGACGTGGTCGGCCAGAAACTCCGCGAGACGGCGGCCGGCCGGCAGGTCCTCTGCGTGACCCATCTCGCGCCCATCGCGGCGCACGCCGGCCGCCACCTGGCGGTGGAGAAGCGCGTCGCCCGCGGGTCCACGCGGACGTCCGTCACCCTGCTCGACGACGCGGCCCGCATCGAGGAGATCGCGCGCATGCTCGGCGGCGAACGCACCACTGAGGCCTCCCGCCGCCACGCGCGGGAGCTGATCCGAACGGCCCGTGCCGGCGCCTGAACGAGGCACGGGGACTTCGGTGCTACAGTACTGAGTCGGAGGGCGGAACCATCATGCTGACGGCCATCTTTCGATCGATCTTCGGCACCAAGCACGAGCGGGACGTCAAGCGCATGCTGCCCGTGGTCCGGGACATCAATGCCCTCGAGCCGGCCATGCAGGCGCTGTCGCCCGTCGAGCTGTCCGGCAAGACCGACGAGCTGCGCAAGCGCCTCGCCGACGGCGAGGAGCTGGAGGCCCTCCTGCCCGAGGCCTTCGCGGCCTGCCGCGAGGCCGCCCGCCGGACGGTGCGCATGCGCCACTTCGACGTTCAGCTCATGGGCGGCATGGTCCTGCACCAGGGCAAGATCGCCGAGATGGCCACCGGCGAGGGCAAGACGCTCGTGGCGACGCTCCCGGCGTACCTCAACGCGCTGCCGGGCCTCGGCACCCACGTGGTCACCGTCAACGACTACCTGGCCCGCCGCGACGCCCAGTGGATGGGACCGATCTACCACGCGCTCGGCCTCCAGGTCGGCGTGATCCAGCACGAGGTCCAGTATCGGTACGACCCGGCGTTCGTCTCGCCCGACATCCGGCTCGCCGCGCTCAGGCCGTGCTCCCGTCGCGAGGCGTACCACGCCGACATCACGTACGGCACCAACAACGAGTTCGGCTTCGACTATCTCCGCGACAACATGCGGTTCAGCATCGAGGAGATGGTGCAGCGCGAGCACCACTACGCGATCGTGGACGAGGTCGACTCGATCCTGATCGACGAGGCGCGCACGCCCCTCATCATCTCCGGCCGCGATCCGAGCGCGGAGAGCCGGGCCCCGATGTACGAGAAGGTCAACCGGATCATCCCCAAGCTCACACGCGCGGCGACGATCGTCGACGGCAAGCTCTCCGAGATCGAGGAGCAGGCGACGGGCGACTACATCGTCGACGAGAAGGCCAAGACCGTGTCGCTCACGGAGCAGGGGACGACGCACTGCGAGCGGCTGCTCGGCGTCGACAACCTGTCCGAGCACGGCGATCTGGTCCACTACGTGTACCAGGCGTTGAAGGCCCATCACATCTTCGCCAAGGACGTCGACTACGTGGTCAAGGAGCAGGAGACCGCCGACGACTCCGGGCGCGTGTCCGTGCGACCCCAGGTCGTCATCGTCGACGAGTTCACCGGCCGACTCATGCCGGGGCGGCGGTGGTCGGACGGCCTGCACGAGGCCGTCGAGGCGAAGGAGGGCATCCGGATCGCGCCGGAGAACCAGACCCTCGCCACGATCACGCTCCAGAACTACTTCCGGATGTACGCGAAGCTCGCGGGCATGACCGGCACGGCGGCGACCGAGGCCGAGGAGTTCGCCAAGATCTACAAGCTCGACGTGACCGTGATCCCCACGAATCGCCAGCTCCTGCGCAAGAACCACCCCGACGTGGTCTACAAGACGGCGCGCGAGAAGTTCGACGCCGTCACCAACGAGATCGCCGAGTGCCACGCCCAGGGCCAGCCGGTGCTCGTCGGCACGGTCTCCATCGAGAAGTCGGAGCAGCTCTCGAAGCTGCTCAAGCGGCGGGGCATTCCGCATCAGGTGTTGAACGCGAAGTATCACGAGCGGGAGGCGGAGATCGTTGCCCAGGCTGGTCGCGAGAAGGGCGTGACGATCGCCACCAACATGGCGGGGCGTGGCACCGACATCCTGCTCGGCGGCAATCCGGACTTCCTCGCCAAGGCGCTCCTGTCCAAGAAAGGGCTCGACCCGGCGACCGCCCCTGCCGAGGCGCGCGAGCAGGGCTGGCAAGAAGCGAAGAAGATCACCGACCCCGAGCACGACCGCGTCGCAAGCCTCGGAGGCCTGCACATCATCGGCACCGAGCGGCACGAATCGCGCCGCATCGACAATCAGCTCCGCGGGCGCTCGGGGCGCCAGGGCGATCCCGGATCGTCGCGCTTCTACCTCTCGCTGGAGGATGACCTCCTGCGCATCTTCGGCTCCGAGCGCATCCAGCGGATCATGGATCGCCTGGGCATGGAGGAGGGGGAGCCGATCGAGCACAAGCTGGTCACGCGCGCGATCGGCACCGCGCAGAAGCGCGTGGAGACGCGGAACTTCGAGATCAGGAAGCACCTGCTCGAGTACGACGACGTCATGAACAAGCAGCGCGAGATCGTGTACGGCCTGCGCCGCCAATGCCTCGAGGACGGAAGCCAGGAGGAGACCGTGCTCGAGTGGATCGGGGAGGTGGCAGGCGCCACCGTCGAGCGCTATGCGGGCGCCGACGCGCACCCCGAGGACTGGGACTGGGCCGGACTCAACGAGGCGCTCCATCGCCAGTTCGACTTCCGGCTGCCCGCGAGCGTGAAGGACAGCGAGATCCTGTCGCAGCCCGCGTTGGTGGAGCTGGTGACGAACGAGGCCGAGCGCGTGTATCGCGAGCGCGAGACCGAGATCGGCGCCGAGATGTTCCACCGACTCGAGCGCTGGATCATCCTCGGCCTCGAGTGGGACGGGGGCGGCTTCCGCGGCATCAACCAGCTCTGGCGCGAGCACCTCCTGAACATGGACCATCTCAAGGAGGGCATCGGCCTCCGGGGATACGGCCAGCGCGATCCGCTCACCGAGTACAAGAAGGAAGCCTTCGACATGTTCCAGGAGACCATCGACCACCTGAAGGAGGTCGTGGTCGAGCAGCTCTTCAAGGTGCGTGCGACCCGCGAGGAGCCGGCGCCACTGCGCGTCGCGCCGGCCGCGCCCCCGCCGCGCTCTGCGATCTGGCAGGAAGGCCGCGGCGAGGGAATCGAGGGCGCCGCGAGACCCGTGACACGGGCCGAGCCGCGCGCCGCCAACGGCCAGAAGGTGGGCCGCAACGACCCGTGTCCGTGCGGGTCGGGTAAGAAGTACAAGAAGTGCTGCTATCTCAAATAGTGGGAGGGGGCCTCGACGGCCCCCTCCCAAACCCTCCCCCATCGAACTAGATCGGGCCGGCGAAGCCGGCCCTCGAATGCGTCGTGCTCGTGACGCTTCCGTCGACATCTAGTACATAGCGCCCTCCCCTGGCCCCAGGGGTTGCGTATTTTTCTTTGCGAGGTGGCCCGGGTCGTGGTATTGACCTGTAGGTCCTCCGGGCGACTCGCGATGCGGCTCTCGACCATCCTCATCCACGGGTTCAAGTCCTTCGCCGACAAGGTGGAGGTGCAGGTCTTCCCCGGGGTCACCTGCGTGGTCGGCCCGAACGGATGCGGCAAGTCGAACGTCGCCGACGCCGTTCGCTGGGCGCTCGGGGAGCAGAGCCCGAAGATGCTCCGCGGCCAGAAGATGGAGGACGTGATCTTTCACGGCACGGCCTCCCGCAGGCCCGTCGGCCTGGCCGAGGTGTCGCTCGTGTTCAACAACGACGGCCGCCTCGAGGTCCCGTGGAGCGAGGTGGCGGTGGCGCGGCGTCTCTACCGCACGGGCGAGAGCGAATACCTCCTCAACCGCAACGTGTGCCGGCTGCGGGACATCCAGGATCTCTTCGCAGGCACCGGGGTGAATCCGAAGGCGTACGCGCTGATGGACCAGGAGCGCCTGAACCACGTGCTCACCGCCAAGCCGTGGGAGCGGCGCATCTTCATCGAGGAGGCCGCGGGCATCGCCCGCTACAAGCAGCAGCGCGCCGAGACGCAGGGCAAGCTCGAGGCGACTCGGGCCAACCTGACGCGCGTCCGGGACGTGATGGAGGAGGTGCGGCGCCAGCTCGGATCCCTGGAGCGCCAGGCGCGCAAGGCACGGCAGTACAAGGCGCTCCACCAGGAGCGGCAATCGCTCGACCTCTGGCTGCTCGCCGCTGACTGGGCTCAGCTCACGGCGCAACACGAGGCGTTGGCCCGGGAGATGGACGAGATCCGCTTCGCAGAGGACCGGGAGCGTACGCGCATCGGCGGGTTGAGTGGGCGGCTCGCGCTCGAGATGGCCGCGATCCAGGAGACCGAACATCGACTGGCAGACCTCCGGCAGTCGGTGCAGAAGATCCAGAGCGAAGCCGAGCGCCTGCTCGAGCGTCGCGAGCAGATGGGCGCGCAGATCCGCGACCTCGGCGAGGAGGACGCCCGACTCGCCGGCGACATTGCCGGCTACGAGGAGCGGCGCCGGACGCTCGACGAGGAGCGGCGCGACAAGCTCCAGGGGCTCGGCGATGCGCGGGCGCGACTGGCGGATCGCGAAGCGCGGCTGGCGGAGCTGGAAGCGGGCCTCGCGGCGTGTCGGACGGGCCTGTACGAGCGTCGGGAGCGGCACGAACGCTTGCGCGCCGAGGCGATCCGGGTCGCCGCCGCGCGGGCCGACCTCGGGCGCGCGAGCGCAGAGCTGTCCGAGCGCGGCCTGCAGCTCGACCGGCGCCGCGAGCGGCTCGCCGAGGAGCTCGGCGCGACCCGCACAGAAGCCGACGCTCTGGCCCAGCGCCTCGCGCATTTCGAGGCGGCGCGGCGGCACACCGGTGTCCAGCTCTCGCTCCTCACGGCCGAGCTCGGGGAGATCGAGCGCGAGCGCGCCGGCAAGGAGCGGCTGCGGGTCGAGGCGCAAGAGGCGCTGGCCGAGCTGCGCGTCGGCGTGGCCGCGACGGAGTCGGCGCTCGAGGCGCTGCAGCAGCTCGAGCGCGCACGCGAGGGCTATGGCGCGGGGGTGCGGGCCATCTTCTCCGACGCCGCTGCCGCGCGCGTTGCGGGCGTCGTCGGGACGGTGGCCGATCTGCTCGAGGTCCCGTCCGGGCTCGAGGTGGCCGTCGAGGCGGTGCTGGGCGATCGCCTGCAGTGGGTCGTCGTCGAGCGGTTCGAGCACGCGCGGGCCGCGCTCGGTTATCTCGGCGCCGAGGGCGCCGGCGCCGCGACGCTCCTGCCTCTCGAGACCTTGCCCGCGCCGACGGCCGTGCCGGAGAACTCGTCCGACGTCGACTGGGCGACGAGGCTCGTCGGCGGTCCGCGGCCGGCGCTGTTGAGCTATCTGCTGGGTCGCGTCGGCCTGGTCCCGCATCTGGATCAGGCCGAAGCGCTCTGGCGTCGCAACGGCGTCGTGGCGACCTACGTCACGCCGACTGGCGAGGTGCTGTCGCCGACGGGCCGACTCTCGGGCGGCCGGCGCGACAGCGAGCGCCAGGGCAACGACCAGTCCATCCTCGGCCGCAAGCGAGCGATTCGGCAGCTTGGCGAGGAGCTGCTCGCGCGTCGTCGCGACGTCGAAGCGGCGAGCCGGCGTCTGGAGGAGGTGGATCTCGCGGCGAGGGAGCTCCGCGCGCGCGAGGGGATGTTGCGGTCCAGCTACCAGGCTCAAGAGGTCGCGCGGCTGGCCGGCGACAAGGATCTCGAGTCGGCCCGGCGCGAGGACGAGCGCCTGCGGCGGCACCTCGACACCCTCGCCACCGAGGGCGAGCAGATCGACGCCGAGCGGAAGGAGGCGTTCGATCGGCTCGCGCAGGTGGACCTCGACCTGGGCGCGCTCTCCGCTCGGGAGAGCGCGCTCGAGCATGACCTGGCCCAGGTCGGCGCCGCTCTCGACAGCGACCGGGCGACGGAGGCGGTGCTCGTCGCCGATGTCACGGCATGTCGCGTGGAGCTGGCCGGCGTCAGCGAGCGCGTGGAGGCGCTCGCCCGCGACATCGAGCGCATCGGCGATCTCGAGCGGGAGTTCGGCGCCCAGCTCGAAGAGGCGGCGCGCCGGCGCGCACAGCTCGCCGAGCGGCGCGAGGATCTGACGCGGGAGCGCGAGCGCGCCGACGTGCTCGCGCGGGACGCGGCGGCCGAGCGGGATCGCCGTGAAGCCGACGTGGGCGCGGTGGCCGAGCAGCATCGAGGCCAGGTCGCGACCCGGCAGGAGCTCGAGAGCGAGCTGTCCCAGGCCCAGCGAGACCTCGGCGCCCTGACGAGCCGGCTCCACGAGCTGGCCCTCAACGAGACCGAGGGCCGCGTCCGGCGGGAAGAGCTGTTCGAGGAGGCGCGGCGGCGCCATGCCGTGGACAGCGTCGAGGCGTTGGCCGCCGCGCACGATCCCGCGCGCGATCCCGTCGAGGTGCGGGCTCGCCACGACGAGCTCCACGCCAAGCTCGAGGCGATGGGGCCGGTGAATCTCGTGGCGGACGAGGAGTACCGCGAGCTGGAGGAGCGCCTCGACTTCCTGCGGACCCAGCACGACGACGTGGTCGCCTCGATGAAGGACCTCGAGAAGGCCCTCCGTGGGATGACGAAGACGGCCCAGGAGCGCTTCCAGGAGGCGTTCGACGACATCAATCGACACTTCGCCGGCATCTTCTCCCGCCTATTCGAGGGCGGCCGCGCGGAGCTCAGGATGGTCCCGCCGGAAGAGGGCGAGGACGATCCGCTCGAGCTGGGCGTCGAGCTGATGGCCCAGCCCCGGGGAAAGCGCTTGCAGGCGGTGACGCTGATGTCGGGCGGCGAGAAGGCGCTGACGGGGCTCGCGCTGCTGTTCGCGATCTTCTACCACCGGCCGAGCCCGTTCTGCGTGCTCGACGAGGTGGACGCGCCGCTCGACGACGCGAACATCCACCGGTTCCTCCGGGTGCTCCGCGAGCTGTGCTCGCAGACCCAGTTCATCGTGATCACCCACAATCGCAAGACGATGGACGCCGCCGACGTCCTGTACGGTGTCACGATGGAGGAGCCGGGGTTGAGCCGGCTCGTGTCGGTGAAGCTCGCCGACGCCTGAGCCGCCGGGCGCGGCGGTCCTGCCAGCCCGTTGGTTGACTGCCCGCCGACCAGCGGAATAGACTTCGCCTTGTATGGCACGTGAGGGCGAGCCCGGCTCACTCGGACGCTATCTCCGCGCGCGGCGGGAGGAAACGGGCGCGTCGCTCGCGGACGTGGCGCGCGTGACGCGCATCAGCGCATACCACCTCGCGGCGCTCGAGTCCGACGATCTCTCCGAGCTTCCCGCTCCGGTCTTCGTCAAGGGGTTCATCCGGGCGTACTGCGGCTGCCTCGGGATTCCCGTGGACGACGCGCTGGCGTTGTTCCACGCGATGCCCGGTGTCCCGGCCGCGCCGCCGGCTCGCCCTGTCGTGTCGCCGTCGCGGAGGTCCTGGATCGGGCACCCGCTGACGGTCAGCCTGGCCCTGCTGGTGGCCTTCGGCGCCGGCGTTCTCGCGCTCAACCTGGGCACACGGCGCGCGCCACCATCGCCACCGGTGCCGGTGGCGATGCCGATGCCGGAAGCGGTCCCGCAGGCCGCGCCGGAGCCTGCCCCCTCGCCCACGGTCAGCAGACAAACCGAGACGCCGCCGCACCATCGCCTCGTGGTCAAGGCGGTCGAGGCGACGTGGATCCGCGTCCAGGCCGACGATGGCCGCGCGGTCGAGGAATTGCTGCCGCCTGGCGCGACCCGCGAGTGGACGGCCGGCCGGGGCTTCATGTTGACCATCGGCAATGCAGGTGGCATCGAGATCGAGCTGAACGGCCGGACGTTGCCGTCCCTCGGCGCGCGCGGCGCCGTGATCCATCGCCTCTCGCTGCCCCAGCTCCCCGCGGCGGGCTCGTGAGCTTCCTCCGTTCGTTCACGGAGCGGGTCCGCCAGGGCCTGCGGCGCACCCGCGACCTGCTCGATGACGGCCTCGACGCGGTCCTGGCCGTGGGCCGGCCCGTCGACGACGCCTTGCTCGACGAGCTGGAGGAAACCCTGATTGCGGCCGACCTCGGCGCGGCGACT
>Ga0187894_10005348_pt1 | contig 13163 bp, 11 predicted proteins | sample GBC1701081metaG_FD_136650 | JGI IMG/M metagenome (GOLD analysis project Ga0187894, IMG submission 136650) | White microbial mat communities from a lava cave in the Kipuka Kanohina Cave System on the Island of Hawaii, USA - GBC170108-1 metaG ... | reverse complement strand
AACCTAATGGATAGTGCTCATCAAGAAGTCGTATCACGCTTGCCCACCGTGCCACGTTGATGACACGCACTATTCGTCACTTCCGGCAAATACCTGGCCTTACAGTGGTGAATTGGGTTGACTAATGTGTATAGTAGGGTGCAGCGATGACCTCAGCAGAAAAACTGGTAGCTCACGCTAAGGCAATCCGTGCCAAACATGCTCAGGAGAATCCGACAAAGAGACGATGAATACCAACCCAAAAGCAACCCAGCTTTCCGAAGTCTCACGGTTCACGAGCCCGAAACCTCTCGACGAATCCACCTGGCACCTGTGGGTGGATACCGAGGAAGCTCGGGGAAGTAGCACAGTGTTAAGGCTGATCGAACAGTTGCGCCAGGCGTCCGCACAACCTGAGCCGGTGAAAGCTCTGTTTGCCGGACATTCAGGGTCAGGAAAGTCTACCGAACTCTTTCGCGTGAAGCGTGCGGTCGAGGATCTTTACTACGTGGTGATGGCTCGGATCGGTAGCCGGTACTCCCTGCCCACCATCGATTATCGACAGCTTCTATTCTTCTGCGCCTCGCAGCTTGTCGAAGTAGGTGCCCAGGAGAACGCAATTATTGCTGATGGAGATGAAGCGAAAACCTTGCTGGAGTGGTTTGATAACCGCACGCGAGAGGAAGTGGAATCGGGAGGGCATAAACTGACCATCGAAGCAGGAGCGAAATTCAACGTCTTCACCGCTCTTTTCGCCAGGTTCTCGGGCAAGATCTACAGCGGAGGTGAAACTCGTGAGACTGCCGTCAAATACATTGAAGATCGTTTGGATCAACTCCGCCTCAACATGCAGATCATCGTCCGTGCGATCGAAGAGAAGTTCAACGGACGCAAATTGCTTTTGGTTCTTGAGGATCTCGACAAGATCGAGGACCGTGACCAGAGCGGCAAACTCTTCTTCGAGCACCGCCCACAACTTTTGGACATCCCGTGTAGTGTGATTTTTACCTTTCCCATCGCGTTGTGGTATGAACAGGAAGCTGGCGCTCAAGGCTATCCAATCCGCTACCTCTTGCCGATGATTCCCGTCGCACAGCCACCAACTGAACCTCCAGGAGTGGAACCGGCGGCAAAGAAAACAGCGACAGGCCGCGTGATTATCCGGCGGATCATCTTTCAACGGCTGGACGAGAGCGCCGACCTCATTACAGACAAGGCCGTCGAGTTTCTGATTACCTATTGCGGAGGGGTGCTGCGAGATCTTCTCTACATGCTACGGGAAGCTGCTATTGGGGCGAGGATCAAGCAACGTGCGCGGATCGAAATTGATGATGTCCAAGAAGTCGTCCGTCTTCTGCGCAACGAATACTCGAGTCGGCTCTCTCCGCGCACGTATGGCGAGACGTCGGTTACCCTGGAAGATATTGAAGAAGCGGTGGGCGATGAGACGGACTGGCCGAAGCGAACAGCCGACCGTTCCGCCGCCTTCAGGATGCTGCTGTAAAGTCTCTGCATCCTTGAATATAATGGCGACCAGTGGTTCAACTTGCATCCAGCAGTCCGCGAATATCTGGAAATCAGAGATGCCGAGCGCAAAGCGCAGAAAGCCAGAAGATCCAAGCCAACCCGTTCTCGCAGAGGCCGCGACCGCTAAGGACAGGAAAGCTTCGAGTCAGATATTGTACGGGGAATCACCTACGGACGATTATCCACGCTTGCTACTCGCTCTGCGTGATGCAGCGCCGGGTGCTCTCATTTTCGTTCAGCTCAACTCGCCCGTGCAGAGGCGTCAGTTGCCAGAAAAACTCGCCGCTGATGACCTGAAGCGTCCTTTCGCCGTTGCTGACTTCGCAACATTTCATTCTGGTCCTCCTCCTGATGGTGTGTTGCGAGCATTTCTCGAAGAGCTGCAACCGAACATTCCGGAAATTCTTTTTGTTGATGGATTAGAGTACTGGATCGACTCCAACCTTAAAATTGGAAACGCCCTTGAGGCTCTTAACCTTGGTCGTGAACAACTCACCAACCTAGGCGCTGTCGTCGTGTTCCTACTACCTGCCTATCTGATCGATTTGATACGTACCCATGCGCTTAACCTGTGGTCGTGGCGCGCTTATCATTATTCCCTCGACCCAGGTGAGGGTACCATCAGACACGAGGGCATGCCGCAATTTTTAGATACGGGTCACTTGATTGCTTTAGGGGACACGCCCGAAGCCCGCGACCGTCGCATTCGCATCCTTCAACGCCTGTTCAACGAAGGGCTTGCTGAAGATCAGACGATAGATTCTCTCACCCATTCCGTGCTGCTTCCTCTGGCACGCGAGTTCTACGACTCTGGTCGTTTCCGTGAGGCATTGACCACATTAGAGCAAACAAGGGATAAGTCGGGAAAGACGGCAGATTCCCGAGACGAAGCTGATGTACTAGATTTGCGGGCTCTAATACTCCGAGATCTAGGTAAATTCGCCGAAGCCGAACCTCTCTTTCTGAAATCGTTAGCAATTCGGGAGAAGGCTTTCGGACAGGACCACCCCGACATAGCCATCAGTTTGAATAATCTAGCATTACTCTATCATAGTCGGGGAAAACTGGAGGAAGCTAAACCGCTGTACAAAAGGGCACTGACGATCTCCGAAAAGGTTCTGGGGAGGAATCATCCTAACATTGCAATCATCCTCAATAACCTAGCTGGGCTCTACGACGACCAAGGACATTATGCTGAGGCTGAACTGCTCCACAAACAAGCACTCACAGTTGCGGAGCGAACCCTGGGAGCAGAGCATCCGCGTCTAGCCGCCATGCTTAATAACCTGGCGACTGTTTACCAAAGCCAAGGAAGATATTCGGAAGCTGAAATGCTTTCAAAGAGGGCACTAGCGGTTTGCGAGAAGGTTCTAGGTCCAAACCATCCTGACGTAGCATGGAGTCTCAACAACCTCGCGAGTCTCTACCATATACAGGGCAAATATACCGCTGCCGAGCCACTCTTCATACGAGCACTAGCAATCCGCGAGACAGTGTTAGGACTTGGACACCCTTCTGTGGCTACCGTCCTCGGGAACTATGCGGCTTTGCTACGACAGACAAATCGCGAGGCCGAAGCGATGCAGCTAGAAGCTCGAGCAGCGGCAATCCGAGCCAAGCACGAGCAAGAGAGTTCACAAAGATCGGCGTGAGGGAATAATGTCGCAGGAAACGCCCCTCGCGCAGAGCAACACCTCTCCCGTTCTCCCTGCCACCAGCACCGACTGCGGCTTCCCCGACCCCGGTATGCTGCCGGCTTGGGGTGTTGGAGATTTGCCTGCTCCGCCACAGTTTACCCTGTTACGCGCTGTGCGCGAGATCGGGCCAGGCGTGATCCTGGTCGGGGCGGCGATCGGCAGTGGCGAGTGGCTCCTCGGCCCGGCGCTCACCGCCAAATATGCCGGGGCCGTGCTGTGGATCGCCACAGTCTCGGTCATCCTGCAAGCCTGCTTGAATCAGGAGGTGTCGCGTTACACGCTGGCCACAGGCGAACCGATCTTCACTGCCTATATGCGTTGCTGGCCCAGCAGCCGCTGGCATAGCTCCTGGTATCTGGCGCTGGACGCAAGCATGCTCTGGCCCGGGCTGGTGACCAATGCCGCTACCGCGGTGACCGCCGGTATTTTAAGTATCCAGCAGGATGCCCACGTGCTTCCGACTGAGGCGGATTCCTTTTTGGTCATCAGTTGCGCATACGTACTTTTGGCGGTCTGTGTCCTGATAGTCCTCTTCGGCGGCAAGGTCTACAACACGCTCCAGGTCGCCATTTTTTTCATGGTGGCCTGGATTCTTGGTTACCTGATTTTTGTGGACGTGGGGATGACGAGTTGGCGGTCATGGGATCTCGTCATCCGTGGCTTCCTCAATTTCGGCTATTTCCCTGGCGGAGAGACCTTGGACTGGGCGCTGATTGCCGGCTTCGCCGCCTACGCCGGAGCCGGAGGGTTAGGGAACGCCGCGACCAGCAACTACATCCGCGACAAAGGCTGGGGAATGGGGTCGCAAGTCGGTGCCATCCCCTCAGCCGTGGGCGGGAAGCAGATTACGCTCTCTCACCTGGGGATGGTTTTTCCCGTCACTCCCGACAACATCCACAAATTTCACGAATGGTGGAAGTTCGTGCTGTTCGATCAAGGCGTGATCTGGGGCGGCGGGGCTTTTCTCGGCATTGCGCTCCCCGCCATCCTGGCCCTCGAGTTCATCGACCCGGCTCTGAACCTTGGTCAGTGGCAAGCAGCAGCGTTTCAGGCCGACGGCATCGCCCGGCGCTACGGCAGCGTGTTCTGGTATCTCACTCTGTTATGTGGGTTCTGGGTGCTCTTTTCCAGTTCACTGGTGGGAGTGGACATTATCGGTCGGCGTTGGAGCGATATGATCTGGTCCGGTAGCCAACCAAACCGAGAGGTACGGCATGGCGGCGCCTGGTGGAAGGGTTCTGCTGTTGTTGTCGGGATCATCCTCATTGGTCTCTTGCCGCGAGTCGTGAACATCTCCGGCGGCCAGTTGCTGATGGTGGCCGTATTTCTCTACGGGATCCCTACGGCGGTGTGGGGCGTGCAGCGTCTCGCGGCACGCATGAAAGCCGAGGAGGTCGAGGCTCGCGTGTTCACGCCACTGGTGACCCTGTATCTGGTGAGTGTATTGAGCTGCGTAGCCTTATCCGCCTTGAAGGTCGGGCAGGAAATCGGACCGGATGGAACAGTCGCCATGCTGGTGGGCTGGAGCACCACTGTAAAAGTTTTTCTCTTCGGCACCGCCTGGCTGGTCGGATCGGCGTTCCTCCTGGCCAGGGACATGCCGCCGCACAATGTCTACAAGATCTACTACCTGGTGGTGGGCATGTACGTGACCTGGTTCTGCATCGCCATGCAAATCGCCGCGCCATTGACGATGATCCTGATCGCCTCGAATATCGGCGGATTCTTGTTGGCGGTCACGGCACTGCACACGTTGTACGTCAACCGGCGCTTCTTGCCTTTGCCGTTGCGTCCACGCTGGTGGAAGCAACTGGCTTTACTGGCCTGCACCGGGTGGTACTTCTTCATGAGCTTCATGGCGCTGGATGCCCGCCTGGCGAATCAGTTCGGATTCAGCCTGCGGGGGTGGCTGCAAGACTGGGCTCCCTAGTGCACCCCTACCCCACTGGTTTCGGGCAGAAAATAAAAGGCGATCGCTAAAATCACGTACACGGCCAGCAATTGCACCCCTTCCATCCAGTTCGATTCACCGTCCATCGCCACCAGACTGACGATTCCCACCGACAGGGCGACCGCCATGACCTCGAACTCGGAGAAGAGCAGGTTCATCGGTTGGCCGAACAGGTATCCGAAAAACACCAGCAGCGGCGCGACGAACAGGGCAATCTGAATGCTGGAGCCGATGGCAATGTTGAGGGCCAGGTCCATCTGATTCTTCATGGCCATCAGAATCGCGGTGCTGTGTTCGGCGGCGTTACCGATAATCGCCACCACGATCACCCCGACAAACACCTCGGTCATCCCCAGATCCCGCGCCGTATGCTCGACCGCGCCCACCAGAAATTCGCTCATCAGCGCGACGAAGGATGTCGCCACCAACAGGACCGTCACCGACTTTTTCGTGCTCCAATGCTCGACCCCTAACGCCTCGTCCGCGGCATGGGCCGTACTTTCTTCTGGAACCCCTGAGTACAAATGGGCGTGCGTCCGCAGCGCGAAGACCAGGCTGAGAATGTAGGTCACGAATAACACAATGGCAATTTCCAGACTCAGTTCCTGTTCGTGCGGCGCGGGAGCATCGCTGGCGACGATGTGAAACAAGGCCGGCACCACCAAGCCGATAACGCTCAGTACCAGCGACGTCACGCCCAGGCCGGCGGCCGTGCGGTTGAACACCTGGCGTTGATATTTGACTCCTCCAACCAGAGCACTCGCACCAAGCACCAGCAAGATATTGCCGATGATCGAGCCGGCAATCGACGCTTTGACAACATCAAGCAACCCGGCGCGCAGCGCCATCACGGCAATGATGAGTTCCGCCGCGTTGCCAAACGAGGCGTTCAGCAGTCCACCCAACCCTGCTCCCATGTGGTCGGCGAGATGCTCGGTGGATTTTCCCATAAGGCCGGCAAGGGGGATGATTGCTAGTGCCGAGGCGGTAAAAATCCACACCGGATCGGTATGCAACATCTCCAGCACGATCGCCACCGGCACGAAAACCAGCAACAGCAACAACGGCTCAATGTGAAAATTTCCTATCCGCATCTTTCGCCCCTTCCTAAGCAGCGTCTTTTTCACATCGGGTCATGTTTTTCAATACGCGCCTTGCCGCTTCTCCATCCCGGCGTGCGCGCTTACCCGATTTTCACCCTTCCGGGTTAAAGTGGGGCATGACTTCGCGCACGAACAGGCGCATCGAATGCAAGACGTTGGCATGTTCCAGACCGGCCAGATTCATCCGGCAGACGATATAGTTGATCCCCAGGTCCGTCGCATAGCGGCGAATCTGGGCGACGCAATGGTCGGGATCGCCAATGAGGAAACGGTCAGCGGTGAGGGTCTCGAAGGAGCCCTCGATAGCCGCTTGAGGCCGCCACTGATTATAACGACGATATTGCGCCAGCAGGGCAGCCTCGGTGTCGCTGCGCGCACGGTCCGCAGTGGCAGCCACATACACCGAACGGATCAAGGGAAAAAGCCTCTGCTGCTGCCCGGCTTCTTGCAGAGCCGTGCGGTACAACACGTCGCGTTCGCGCAATTGTGAAATCGACTCCAACGGCGAGGTAAACAACGGCAGACCCAAACGCCCGGCTTGACGCACTCCCACATTGCCGAACGCCGCCATCCAGATCGGGATCGACGTCTGAAGCGGTTTGGGAAAAACCGAGAGCGGCGGGTACTCGTCAGAGGCCGGGTTGTCCGGGGGCACGGTGGGAATGGTGAAATACTTGCCACGATAGACGAACGGTTCGTCCGCCCAGGCGAGGCGCAGGATCTCCAAACTCTCCCGAATGCGCGAGCGTTTCCCTTCGGCGGCAACACCATACGCGGCAAACTCTTCCTTGCGGTACCCGGTTCCGGCACACAGAATGAGCCGTCCATCGGAAAGGACGTCCAGCACGGCGGCATCCTCGGCCACCCGGATCGGATGGGCAAACGTCATGGTGGTGTAGACGCCGATTTTGATTCCGGAGGTACGCGTGGCAATCGCCGCGCCGATCAGAAACGGGGACGGGCATTGCCGCTCGGGCGAAAAGTGCTGCTCGGCCACCCAGATCGAATCAAAGCCCAATTCCTCGGCCACCACCGCCTGTTCCAGCATTTCCCGATGCCCCGCCGCCAGCGACTGGCCGGACATCAACTCGAAATTCGACGCGCCGAAACCAAACTGCATACAATTTATCTCTCCTCCCGGGCATCCCGGCCTACCTGCTCCAGACGCGCAATCACCTCGTGCGGGTTAATCCGCTGCTTAAAGAAGAACACGCTGCCGGGCACGTCTTTGAAGTCGTCCTCCCCGACATTCAAGTCGGCGGACACGGCCACGACCATATCCACCCGCTCGGAGCGTTTGAGTTTCATGATCTTCTTTTCCAGATAGTCGGGCCGCCAAAACCCGACGATCTCCAGCAGCGCTGTGCGCCCATCAGTATGCCGGAAAGCGAAGTCGGGAATAAAGACCGTGTCCTTCAAGTTGATGATCGCCACCTCACGTTCGATTTGCCAGCCGCTGTCGACCTCGACAAAGCGTTCGGCAAAAGTGCGCTCCAGCAGCGAATCATACATCGTGCTGTCGCGGTAGTGCGACACCAGACCAACAGTCTCATCAAGGGGAAAGAAGCGGCGCGTGCCATCCGGCATGACGATCTCGGCCTCCATCTTCCAGCGCGTACACAGCAGGAGCGCCGGCAGAAACACCGCCAGTTGAATCCCGTACTTCTGTGACAGCCGGAACATGCTCACCGGCCCGTCGAGGAGGATTTCATACCCGCTGTCCAGATCTCCCTGGATAGTATGCATGAGCTGGTAGAACTTGATGAACTTGAACAACTGTTTGTAACGGCTGGGGATATTACGCAACACCGACAACTTCAGCTGCACGCAGCGGTAGAGCAACGCCTGCGCCAGGGCGACGTTGTAGCGTTGCAGCAGCCATTCCGGCGTGGGCGGATCGAAGTTGGTCAGAATGTGATTCTCGCTCAAGTCGGCATACAAGGCCCAGGCAATCTGCTCGGGGTCGGTCTTATATGCGCGCGCCACCTCGGACAGCACGTCATCCTTGGTCACCGGATGAATCAGATCGGGCTGCAACACCACCGGATGATTTTCCCGCGCCAGGGCAAACAGCCGGTGGCGCACCTCAGCCGGCGGCGCGACGCTGCGTTCGTTGAACTCGCAGCGATCATCCCCAAGCAGTTTGGCCAGACCACGCTGGATGCGATAGTCCGTGCTGTCCTCGGCATAACGGGTGAGAGCGTCGGTGAGTTCACGCCGGGTCTTGCCCTCATGCCGGGCATAAATGGCAATGAGTTCCTCGGCCATTGCCAGAAAGCGCTGCGCCTCGACCTTGAGGTAGCGCGGATAGAGATAAGGACCTTCGTTACGAGTGAGAAGCAGATCGGAGGTGAGCATGGCAGAGAGAACTTCTCGTCAGGGTGCGCCTTACGTCTCGTGCTGCTCGATGATGATACGCAAGATGTCAGTCACCGACAGAATGCCGCGCAGGCGTTCTCCTTCGGCAACCAAGAGTGAGCCCAGACTGCGCTCATGCAGCAATTTGGTCGCCTCCAGGAGGGTCGCGTCCGGGCCGATGACCAGCGGCTCGACGGTCATCGCAGCGGCAACCTTAATAGCCCGTAGGGCCTGCCGCAGTTCCTCTTGATCCACCGTCAGGGGAAAGGCCGGCGTAAAGTGCTTGAGGTCGCCATTGGTCACAATCCCGATCAGTCGCCCCTGCTCGACCACCGGCAGTTCGTGAATCTCATGCTTGTCCAGCAAAGCCAGGGCATGTTGGAGCGAGTCTTCGGGTCCTACCGTTACCGGAGTCGTGGTCATCACCTCACCTACGCGCAACGTTCGGAAGTTGTGTTTCATGGCTGATCCTCCCAGGTTTCCCATCGTGCTTCAACAGGCTCAACACGAGTGGTCACGGGGTGTAGTTTCACACCGTCCCCTGGTCACCCTGAGCATGTCGAAGGGCAACCGGCAATTTCCTCTGACCTTTTCGAGTGTGGAGGTTTTTTCCGTTGGGAGCAAGTCCTTGTTGGTGCGCAACGTACGCTCAAAGAAAATACGGTTCAGAGGAAAGTCCGAACCGCAAGCAGGCGGCGGTCAGGGGCAACGGTTTACTGAGGTGCTCTCTCGGACATTGACGTATCTCACGGGATTCTGAGCCCCAGGCGAAAAGTACTGGCGTACAGACTTCAGACGGTACTGGCTCCGGACACTGTCCTCGGCAACACACCCAATGAACTCCCACCGGCTCTCATCCTTCAACTTACCACGGGCAGACAGTGTGGAGCCTGCGGGGAACCACACTGGCTAACAAGGCGCTACGCCGAATCGACACTCAGCGATGCAGTCTGCCGCGACAAGTACTCAACTACCTCCCGCTGCCGCTCTTGAAGTTGGAGCAGATAAGGGGCAGCTAAGCGCTGGTAATCAAGTGGTGAGTGAGTCTTGCGTGCCGCTTCCAGAAAGCGCCACATCGTTTGGATGTCAGTCTGAGTCTGATGCAGGTGCTCGTCATTGGCGGTCATATTTGAACCTCCACGATCGGTTGCGGGGCTCCCGCGCGATCTCGTTGACGAATCTCCTCGAGGGTTAAGGTTGTGTGCATCAGAGCACCCCTAACGATGTTTATGACTTTTCCCCACGGTTTTATCAATCGCTAGCCAGGAAGCTCATCAGGCAAATCCGCAATTGTGGCCAGGGAACTTGTCTGACCGCTACAATCCGTTTATCCGTTGAGAGACCAATTTTTTCCTAGAGGAGAGCCACCGTGTTCGTTGTCACGAATCGTATTCCCGTTGCTTCGAGTCACGAAGCTGAATTTGAGGACCGCTTTCGTCACCGTGCCCACCTTATCGACCGCTCACCAGGATTCATCAAAAATCTGGTCTTGCGCCCGGTACAGCGCCGTTTCAGCCACCAGACCAGCCAGTGGGAGGATAAGACCGAGCAAGGGTATTATCTGGTGCAAACCTACTGGGAGAGCGAACAGGATTTCTGGAACTGGACGAATAGCGAGTCGTTCCGTATCGCCCACAGCAACCGTCCGCCGGCGGAAATGTTTGCCGGTCCCAGCGTGTTGGAAATCCACGAGGTAATTTTGAGTACGGAAAAGCAGGAGGCATGAGTCCCCACTAAGTAGCTATCCGAATCAGCTCCTAACGGTGTGTCCGAAGACGCAAATCCCCCCGTCAGCCGCTCCGCGTCTGTCGGCCCCCTTTGCCAAAGGGGGCAGCGAAGGCGGAGCCGAGCGGGGGATTTGTACAGCCCGGCGAAGCGACAGGATTGAGAGTTATTCGGATAGGCTCTCAAGCGGCTGCATTACGCTTTCTTTTTCCTCCCCCTCACCCTAGCCCTCTCCCGCGAGGGGAGAGGGGACGAGCAGGAGATTCCTCATGCAAGAACCCGTTGCCCAGCACTTCCGCGCCATTGCTCCAGCGGTCGATTTTTGCTCCTTGCGTTTCGTTCAGACTCGCTCGGAGTTCCTCTCCGTGCGGCAGAACATCCTCCAGCCGGTGTCAACCTCGGAGGATATCGGGGCGATGATTACCGTCATCGATGGCGGCGGGATGGGGTACGCCGGAACCAGTGATTTGACCGAGTCCGGTCTGCGCCGGGCCGCCGAGCATGCCTTGTCGTGGGCGCGACGAACCGCAGGGCGCAGTGTCATTGATTTTTCCCGGGTTCCCTTTCCCCGACCCGAGGGAGAATACGAGAGCCCGGTCCGCATCCCCTGGAGCGGGATGCTGCGCCAGGACAAGATCGACCTCCTGCGCTTGGCGAGTGAGGAGCTCAAAATCGACGATCGCATTGTCGATTGGGAGGCTTCACTCTGGCACACCGAAAGTGACGTTCTGTATCTGACCGCTGATGGCGGTCGCGCTCGCCAGACGTTTCGCTATCTCGTGCCCATGTTGAACGCCACCGCCAACGCCGGTAGCGAAACCCAAACGCGCACGTTCGCCGGACGCGGCTACTGTCGTCAGGGGGGCCTGGAGATTCTCGACCAGACCCATTTCCGTGAGGTCGCTCCGCGCCTGGCCACGGAAGCGGTCCAGTTATTGACCGCGCCGAACTGTCCTTCGGGCACGATGGATGTCGTGCTGGCACCGGACCAAATGATCCTGCAAATCCACGAATCCATCGGGCACCCGTTGGAACTCGACCGCATCCTCGGCGATGAACGCAACTACGCCGGCACCAGCTTCGTCACTCCGGAAATGTTTGGCAGCTACCGTTACGGCTCCGACTTGCTGAACATCACCTTCGACCCGACGCGACCGCACGAATTCGCCAGCTACGCCTTCGATGATGACGGCCAGCCCGCGCAGCGCGCATATCTGATTCATCACGGTATCCTGTTGCGTGGGTTAGGCGGAGTCACCTCTCAAGCGCGCACCGGTTTGCCGGGCGTCGCCAATTCCCGCGCCACCAGTTGGAATCGCCCGCCCATCGACCGCATGGCCAATCTCAACCTCGAACCGGGGATTTCCTCCTTCGCGGACATGGTGGCGGCGGTGGAACGCGGGGTCTATATGCAAACCAACACCTCGTGGTCCATCGACGACTCGCGCAACAAGTTTCAGTTCGGCTGTGAATGGGGCCAGTTGATCGAGAACGGGAAGCTTACGGCGGTCGTCAAGAATCCCAACTATCGCGGCGTGTCCGCCACGTTCTGGCGAAGTCTCAAAATGACCGGGAATCCGGATACGCTCGACGTGTTAGGCTCGCCGTTCTGCGGCAAAGGTGAACCCAATCAGATCATCCGTGTCGGGCACGCGGCGCCAACCTGTGTGTTCGGCGCGGTGGAAGTTTTCGGAGGAGAGTAACGCGATGCAAGACTATTTTTATCAACTCGCCGATTCCCTGGCAGGAGTGCTGCACTCGGGCGAGGTGTACACTTGCACCTTTGACGCGGAGGACTCGGACTTCGTGCGCTTCAACCGTAGCGCGGTCCGGCAGGCCGGCACGGTGACGCAGCGCTTCCTCTCCTTGACGCTTATCAACGGCATGCGCCATACCTCGGGTACTCTTTCCCTTGCCGGTGACTTCGAGATCGATCAACCACGAGTCGCCATGCTGCTCACCGACCTGCGCGAGCAACTGCCCTACCTGCCCGAAGATCCCCACCTGCTCTATGCGACCGAGGTGCGCTCCAGCGAACACCACGGTCAGAACCGACTCCCGGAGGACAGCGCCGCCATTGTCGCCGCCATTCAAGAAGCCGGGCGCGAGCGCGACCTCGTCGGCCTCTACGCTGCTGGCGGGATTCACAGCGGGTTTGCCAACTCTTTCGGCCAACGCAACTGGTTTTCCAGTTATAGCTACAATTTCGATTGGAGCTTCTATCATCAAGCCGACAAAGCGGTGAAGTGCGGCTATGCCGGTTTCGTGTGGGATCCGGCGGAGTTCGCCCACAAAGTGGAAACGGCGACCGAGCAATTAGCCGTGCTCGCCCGTCCCGCCAAGACCATTCCGCCTGGACGGTATCGTGTCTATTTCGCGCCCGAGGCGCTCTATGAACTGATCGGCATCCTCGGCTGGGGCGGCTTCGGACTCAAGGACCAGCGCACCAAGCAAACCACTCTGCTCAAAATGGTTGAAGCAGGAGTCCGGTTGCACCCCGCGGTCACGCTACGCGAAAACACCCAAGATGGAGTTGCCGCCAACTTTCAAGAAGACGGGTTTATCAAGCCTGATCAGGTGACGTTGATCGAGAATGGGGTCTTTCGTGACTGCCTGGTATCGCCACGGTCGGCCAAAGAGTACGGGGTGCCAACCAACGGCGCCTCCGGCAATGAGATGCCGGAGTCTTTGGACATGGCGGCGGGCAATCTCCTGACCACGGAAGTTCTGCGCCGGCTGGATACCGGTGTGTACATCAACAACCTGCATTATTTGAACTACTCCGACCGGGTTGCCTGCCGCATTACCGGCATGACGCGTTTT
>Ga0187894_10005346_pt1 | contig 13167 bp, 9 predicted proteins | sample GBC1701081metaG_FD_136650 | JGI IMG/M metagenome (GOLD analysis project Ga0187894, IMG submission 136650) | White microbial mat communities from a lava cave in the Kipuka Kanohina Cave System on the Island of Hawaii, USA - GBC170108-1 metaG ... | reverse complement strand
GTTGCTGACGATTACTGTGTACTCGATCTGTCCGGTCCCGAGCAGAATCGGATCCACAGCATCCGAAATGGTCACGCGCAAATCTGCAGACGGCGCCACAAAAGTTGTGGACTCAACGGCGGTCTGGCCGGTGGGTACCGTGGTGAGAAGTCCGGACGGGCTTCCGACAAACCCGTGCACGGCCAGACCCGAGGCGAACGTGCCGACCTGCGCTCCGCTGGCGCCAATGGTCACCGTTCGGCTTTCGCCGGATGGAATCGCCCCAAAATCACAATTCACGCCGGCGACCGTAATCTGACAGGAACCGAATAGCGTGATGGCGGCAGTAAATGCCACCGGAGTAGGCCGCGACACGCCGAGGGTCACATTCAGGGCATCTCGCGGGCCCCGGTTCGTGACAATGATCGTGTATGAATACGCTTCGCCGGTCAGAACGGGATCTTTCGAATCCGAATAGGTCACCACCAGTTCGGCCACGTCTGGACTCGTTGGCGCGAATATGGGTACGACGCCAGGGCCGGAGGCAAGGCAACCGCTCAAACCCAAGGCGGACACAACGACTAAAGCGATAACGAAGCAGAAGCGAATGCGGAAGAACACACCCATCAACTCCGCGGCTTGTGCGAAGCTCGACAAATTGCTCAAGGATTGAAGTTCCGTGTTTTTGTTCCGGATGACAATAAATCCGTGGCGGAAGCGAGATGAAACCCTTCTTAATCGGGATGTACCACATGCTGCAGAAGTTGACATGAAGGGAACCCAGGAATGCGTGGCATTCGTCCCATCTGAATTTGCCAGTTGATAGCGGACCCGACTCGCAGGCGCTACGTGTGTTAGAATCCGGCTCAATCCGGGTAACGAGTAGCGTGTTTACATGAGTCTTGACCCTGCCTTTACGACTCACGTGCGGCACTTCGGTCCGTTCGAGACCAATCTGCGAACCCGCGAACTGCGCAAGAACGGAAGCAAGATCCGGCTGCACGGCGCGCCCTTCGAGGTTCTGGAGGCGCTGCTGGAGCGCCCAGGGGACCTGGTTACCCGGGAAGAGCTCTTCCGCCACCTGTGGCCAAACGGCACTTTCGTTGATTTCGACAACAATCTGAATAGCGCCGTGAAGCGCCTGCGCGACGCGCTGGGTGACTCCGCCGATGCCCCGAGATACATCGAGACCCTGCCGCGCCTGGGTTATCGCCTGATCGTGGAAGTCAGCGAGCCACAAGCTGTAGCGCCACGGCCGGAGTTGAGAGAGTTCGGCGTTCCCGACGTTGTATCCCCCACAAGCTACTCCCTGAAATCAAGACTCTTGCGGCATCTTGAGGGAAATCGCATGCGCTGGGCGGCAACCTTATTCGTCATCGCCGGGATTGGCGCCGCCTATTGGTTCACCGGGCGGCCGGCCCCGCCGAAGGCGGCAGCACCTTCCGCGCTGCGAACAATTGCAGTTCTTCCGTTCCGAAACGTCAGCAAGGAGTCCAACCTGGACTATCTGGAGCGCGGCCTTTCGCGACTTGTTGCCGAACAACTGAGCTTCGAGCGTGGCCTTACTGTGCGATCTTCAGACTCTTCACTCCGGTATTTGGATCCAACCATGGACTTGCATGCCGCTGCACGCGATCTGCAAGTGGACACATTGGTGCGCGGCAACTACGCGCGAGACAAGCTGAACATCTGGCTGGCCGCTGAAATTGTGGATGCCTCCAGGAACCAGACGCTTTGGCGGGGCACGCTGCAGGCCGGAGCAGACAGCCCGGTAGCTCTTTCGGGGCTGGTTGTAGATCGCGTTTCTGTGGCTTTGCGGCTGGAGAACACCATCAGCAGAAGGACTGCGGCGCTGTCAACAAATGCCGGGGCATTGCTCTCCGCCGATGCCTTCGAGCAGTTTCTTCGCGGCCTGGCCTGGGAAGCCGATTCAGCCCCTCGCGCGGCCTGGGCACTGCACGAAAAGGTGCTGAACAGCGCGCCGGAATTCGGATTGGCCCGCGCACATCTGGGATTTGCGATGATCGCTGAGCACTATTCGAATTTCCGACCGCAGGAAGCGGCCATCGTTGAAAAGGCTTTTCAGCACTATCAACGAGCCGTGGCTGCGAATTCGGCTCCCCCCGCGATCCTCAGTCTCGGCGGGCTTTACCTGGTCGAGCTTGGCCACGTGGATAAGGGCGCCACGCTGTTGCAGCACGCGGTCCGCCTGAATCCGGATTTTGCGGAAGCTCATTTGTGGCTCAGCCAGGCTTTCCGCTACGCAGGAATGCTGGATGAGTCGCGCGTTGAGGCTGAACTGGCCATGCGACTGGACCCCAGCCTGCGTGAATACACCACGGTGAATACCTATTTGTATCGCGGGGAGTACGCAAAATTTCTGGAGAGTCTGCCGCGGACCGTCGTTACGCCGCGCAGCATCTTTTATCGCGGCCTGGCGCTGTACGCGCAAGGCGACCGGGAAGCTGCCGGGCGTGAGTTCGCCCGCGCTTACGAGCTGAATCCGGCCTTGCTTCACGCGCAGTATGGCCAGGCCATCGCATTGACGTTGCGCGGAGCCAATCAATCAGCGCTCGCGCTGCTGCGACGATTGGAAATGCAAGGCCATCCAGATGGCGAAATGCAATACAAATTGGCGCAGGCCTTCGCGGTCGCCGGCGACGCCGATGCCGCGTTGCGCGCGCTGCGCATGAGCGTAGGCGCCGGCTTTGTCTGCTCCGATTATTTTTTGAATGACCCGCTTCTGCGAACACTTCGCGACTTGCAGCAATTTCAGGCAGTGGTGCAGGCGTCCCGCCAGTCTCAGGAAGCGTTACGCAGGGTGTTAGTGAAATAGATGCGAACGGTGGGTCATGCCCCGTGGATTCCCGCGGCTGGAATTCCACATTTCAATTCGCACCAGAGAAAAGGCCCGGCAGGGAACTCCCGCCGGGCCTCTGCGCTTCCGTGGTTGTGAAATCTAGAACTGAGCCCTTGTTCCCGGAGCAAGGTCGGATGTCGGCGTACCGGGGATGTTCGGCGTGTGGTTGATGGTCCCGGCCTTGCCGTCTGCCAGGGTGATCTTGTTCACGTCCAGGGTGCGACCGAGGGCGCGTTCCAGCTCGACCTTGGCCTTTACGGTTGCCACCAGCGAGTTGAGCTCCACGCTTTCCGCAGCGGCCAGATCGCGCTGCGCCTGAATCACAAAAAAGATGGAAGAAGCGCCGAGTTGATATTTCTTCTGCTCGGCATCGAGCGTGCGCTGCGCCAGTTCGCGGGACTTGCGCGCCGCTTCCAGGCTGGCGCGGCTCTGCTCGACCACGATCTGGGCATTGCGCACTTCCACCACGATGGCGTTTTCCAGCCGCTTGAGGCTGGTCTCCGCCTGGCGTTCGAGCAGCATGGCCTGGGCGTTATCGGCCTGCGCCGCGCGGTTCAGGATGGGGATGTTCAGGTTCACCGAGAAGCCGTAGGTGGGGAAACTGAACTGCCGCATGATCTCCAGCGCGTCACCGAAGCCCGCCGATGCGGTGCTGGTTGCGGTGGTGACGTTCGCCGTGGAGGTGAATACCGGCACGCCGCCGACGTTGACCGGTGTTCCGGCGGCGTTGACGATGGGAACACTGGTCGCGGTGAATGTTCCGGTGGGAGTGACGGTCGTGTTGCGCGTGTTGCCGGCCAGGCCCACGCCGCTGAACGAGCCGTTGAGGTTCAGCGTGGGCAGCAGCGCGTTGCGCGTGGCGCGGCGAGTAATGCCGCGGCTTTCCAGGTCAATGCGCGCCTGCTTGATGTCCGGGCGCTTGTCCCATGCTTCTTTCACGGCCTCGGCAATGGGCAGGTCGTCCATCGCCGGGGAGTCCTTTACCGAATCGGTGGGCACAACTTCCACCTCGGCGAGCGCCGGATCCATGATGCGCTTGGCCAGCGCGTTCTTGATTTGTGTCTGCTGGCGGAGCTGGTTGGTCTGCGAAACGATCAGGTCCTGGCGCGTGCGGGCAACTTCGGCTTCGGCGCGGACCACTTCAATCGGCGCGAGCGTTCCGATTTCCACCTGGCGCTTGTTGTCGTTGTACAGGCGCTGCGCCAGTTCCACCGAGCGCTGCTTTACCTTCACGTCCTCGCGGAAAAACACGAGGTCCCAGTAGAGCTGCTGCACCGAGCTCACGGTGGTGATGAGCTGGCTCTGGAACGTCAGGTCGGCGATGCGCTTGCTGTTTTCTGCGATCTTGATGAACCGAGTATTGGGCAGGAATCCGAAGCCATTCAGCAGCGGCTGGCTGAACTGAAGGGCCAGGCTGGACTGCACCAACGGATTGAAGAAGGTGCTGGGGTTGGTAGTGGATTGCCGCGTGTTGTTCCATGTGATTGCGTAGGACGTGCCGGTGTGGAATCCCTGGGCCAGCGTGAAGTTGCCGGCGGTGTTGTAGTTGGTCAGCGCGGAGAGCAGCGAGCCGGTCACAACGCCGGTTCCGGCAAGGAACGGGTTGCTGATGGGCTGGGTCTGACGCTGCCAGGCGAGCAGTCCGGTAAGGCGCGGATCAAAGCCTCCGGCGGGCGTGCCCTGTCCGGCTTGCGCGCGCAGCAGATCCAGGGAGGCCAGTTCCGGCGTGTAGCGCTGGACGCTGATGTCCAGGTTGTTCTCCAGCGCCAGAACAATGGCGTCTTCCAGGCTGAGGTACAGCTTCCCGTCCTTGATGAGCTGCTCGATTTTCGGCGAATTCACCAGCACCGGGTCCGGCAGGCTCATCGGCCGGTAATAACGCAGCGGGTTGTACACGGTGCGGCGGTAATCCGGTGGCGTGTCAACTTTCTTGGCGCTCTGTGCGAACGACGAAACGGGTAGCCCGGCAACCAGTGCCACGGCCAGTCCCACTGCAAGTGTTTTACGCAGGTAAGCAGACTTCATCCCTCTGTCCTCTCTCAACTGAAATTGCAGGGCGCAGACTCGCCCCGAGCCCACACAAAAACCTCGATGCCTGTTAAACGTGCAAACGCACCGGTTTGTTTCATTTTTCTTCGCGGCAAGCTGCAAGCCGGCTGCCAGCCGTAACGATTGAAACTGGACGGCTTAGCGGCTGGAGCGACCTGCAGCTATTTCAGAAACGAACACTTATGTCCACTTCCGGACATCGAGGGCGCTGAGTCTAGCACCGGCCTCGGTTCCTTGACAATGCGTGCGGCCGCCGATAGGCTACGCCGCGAATCGAGCGCGAACAAGTCCCGAGTGTTCGCCGCCGGACAGGGCCAGATGCGCACCGAGGACTTCATGAAGCTGCTGGAGGAGGTCGGCGCCGCCCGGCGCGGCCACTTCGAGCTCTCCTCCGGACGTCACAGCGCCTTGTACATCCAGTGTGCCCTGGTCCTTCAGTATCCGAAATATGCCGAGCAGCTTGGGCGCTCGCTCGCCGCCGAATTCCATGACCTGAAAATCGAATGTGTGGCCTCGCCCGCCCTGGGCGGGGTGATCCTCGGTCACGAAGTGGCCCGCGCCATCGGATGCCGCGCCATTTTTGTGGAGCGCGACGCCACCGGACGCATGGCCCTGCGCCGCGGATTTGAGCTCAAGCCGGGCGAAACCGTTCTGGCCATCGAGGACGTGTGGACCACCGGCGGCTCCACGTTTGAGACCATTCGAGTCGTCGAGGAAGCCGGCGGGCGGGTGATTGCCGTGGGCGCGCTGATTGACCGCAGCGGCGGCCGTCTGGAATTCCCGGTTCGCGCCGAAGCTCTGCTGGAAATGAACGCGGAAAGCTACGAGCCGGATGATTGCCCGTTGTGCCGCGCCGGCGACGCGCCGCTGCGGCCGGGCAGCCGCTTCACGCGCACCTCCACCTAGCGTTCCTGTACCGGTTTCCCGCCTGCGCCGGTTGTCTCTTTCCGTTATCATCACGTTGCGATGCGCAACATCAAAATGACCGTCGCCTACGACGGCAGCGACTTCAGTGGCTGGCAGATCCAGCCCGGCAAGCCGACAATTCAGGGCGCGCTTGCAGACATTGCGCGGAAACTGACCCAGGAAAAGGTGTTCATCCAGGGCGCCGGGCGCACCGATGCCGGCGTTCACGCGCTGGGCCAGACCATCAATTTCAAGACGAATTCAGCGCTGCTGCCGCTGGAGTTTCAGCGCGCCTTCAACGCGCTGCTGCCAGCCTCCATCCGCGTGCTGGGCGCAGAAGAAGTCGAGCGTGATTTTCACGCTCGGTGGAGCGCGCTGGCAAAAACGTACCGCTATCGCATCGCCCGCGAGCGCATCATTTCCCCGTTCGAGTGGCGTTACGTTCTCCACTACCCGTATCCGCTGGATGAAGACGCGATGCTGCAGGCCGCGCGGCTCTTCGAGGGCCAGCACGATTTCGCATCGTTCGCCGCATCCACCGGCTCCGGTGAAGAGGATGCCGACCGCACCACGTTGCGCGAAGTGTACAGCGCTGAACTCGTGCGGCAGGGTGGAGAACTCATCTTTACTGTTCGCGGAAAGTCGTTTCTCCGCTACATGGTACGCAAGATGGCCGGCACGCTGCTGGAGGTGGGACGCGGCAAGCTCTCGCCGCCCTTCATTCGCGAGCTGTACGAATTGAAGGATCGCTCGCGTTCCGGTCCCACGGTTCCCCCACAGGGACTGTGTCTGGTCTCCGTGGAGTATCCTGCCGCCTGGTGGAAGGTTCCCGCCGCTTCGGCCGCGGCCGGCGAACCTCCGGTGAAATTAAGGTAGAATCCGCCCGTACATGCCGACTTCCTCCACGCGAGCGCCGCGGGTGGGAACCGCGGAACCCACGACCCGGCGCGTTGACTCGATTGACCCGGTCACCGGCGACGTTATCGCCCAGTTTGAAGCGACGCCGCCCGAAGCGATTCCCGCCGTCCTGGAACGCGCGCGGCAGGCGCAGTCGGCATGGGCCCGCGTCGCGCTGCGGGAGCGTTGCGCGGCACTGGCGCGTTTTGGCGACGTGCTGTTTGCGCGGCGCGGGGAAATCGCCGAGGTGGTGACGCGCGAAACCGGCAAGCCGAAGGTCGAAGCGCTCTTCACCGATGTGCTGATTGCTCTGGACACGGCGCAGTACTATTCCCGCCACACGCCCGGACTCCTCCAGCCGCAGCGCGTCCCGCATCACAACGTGGCCATGAAGGCCAAAAGCGGCCGCCTGTTTTTCGAGCCGATGGGCGTGGTGGCCATCATTTCGCCGTGGAACTATCCGCTGGCGGTGCCGCTGGGGCAGATGATTCCGGCGCTGGCCGCCGGCAATTCCGTGGTGCTGAAGCCTTCCGAGTTGACCCCGTGGTGCGGCGCCCTGCTGGGCGAAGTGTTTGAGCAGGCCGGGTTTCCGGCGGGCCTCGTGCAGATTGTTCAGGGTGGCGGGGAAGTGGGCGCAGCGCTGATCGAACCGGCTGGCGGGCGCGGGCCGGACAAGGTCATCTTCACCGGCAGCGTCGCCACCGGGCGCCGCGTCGCCGAGGCCTGCGCGCGCAACCTGATCCCCAGCGTGCTCGAGCTGGGCGGCAAGGACGCCATGATTGTCCTGGCCGATGCCGACCTGGAAATCGCCTCCAGCGCGGCGGTATGGGCGGCATTCACCAACTGCGGCCAGGCGTGCCTGAGCGCCGAACGGGTCTATGTGGATCGCTCGATTGCCGAGAGGTTCATCAGCTTCTGCGTGGCCAAGACGAAGAAGCTGGAGGTGGGAAGCGGCCTCGACCCCCACGTGGAAGTCGGGCCCCTGATCCGGCGTTCGGCCGTGGAGCGCGTCGAGCGCCAGCTTGCCGACGCGGTCTCCCGCGGCGCGCGAATCCTTTGCGGCGGCAAGCGCCGCGCGGATCTGGGCGAGTGTTTCTTCGAGCCCACCGTGATTACCGACGTGAACCACACGATGGAGCTGATGCGCGAAGAGACCTTCGGGCCGGTGCTGGCGATTCAGGCGGTCAGCAGCGTGGATGAGGCCGTTCGCCTGGCCAACGATTCTGAGTTTGCCCTGGCCGCCAGTGTGTGGACACGGGACAGCTTCAGCGGCAAGAAAGTGGCGGCCCGCCTCCAGGCCGGAACCGTGCAGGTGAATGATGCCCTCAGCGCCTTCGGTATCTGCGAAGCGCCGCACGGCGGGCGCCGGGCCAGCGGCTGGGGGCGCACGCACGGACGCGATGGCCTGCGCGAACTCGTTCAAGTAAAATACGTGGACGCAGACCGGCTTCCGCGCTGGCCGAAGTCCTGGTGGTTCGGCTACAGCCAGCAGTTGACCGTGGCTGCGGATCGCTTTCTGGAGTCGTTGTTCGCGCCCACGCGCGGCCAGCGCTGGCGCAACCTGCGCGGGGCGCTGGATGCTGTGTTTCGCAAGGATCGGGTGTGAGTCCCGAATGTTCTGGTTGAATGGAAGGAGAGCGCATGACGGAAACGGCTGCTCCAGCGGTGGCGGCGGCGGACGAAGCGAAGCCCGCGACGCCAAAGATCAAGGTCAAAAAGCCTCGCCAGCGCGCCTGCGATGAGAAGGATGAGAAAGGCAAAGTCTGCTGCGGGCACTTGAAGCGCTGGTATGACTTTCCGCAGGAAATCGCCGCGCTGGTGGGCGACAAGAAGGCGGAGCTCTATCGCTGCGAGAATTGCAAGACGCTCTACCGACCCGACCTGCACGAGCTCCCGCGCAGCTTTACGCACCGGTATTAGGCAGCGTCCATTGGCGCATCCCGGATGAAACTCAGCGAATATATTCACGACTGGAACACCGCGAACGGCCCGGAAATACCGGCGGGCCGCCGCGTGATGCTCGATGATGAAACGCTGCGCGACGGCCTGCAGAATCCCTCGGTCTCCGACCCGACCATCGAAGAGAAACTCGAAATCCTCCACCTGATGGAGGCGCTGGGTATTGATACCGTCAACATCGGCCTGCCCGGCGCCGGACCCCGCGCCTGTGCGGATACCGAAGCGCTGGCCCGGGAAATCGGCCGCGCCGGACTGAAGATTCGCGCCAACTGCGCGGCGCGAACGGTGGAAGCGGATATCCGGCCGATTGCTGAGATTTCGCAGCGCGCCGGAGTGCCCATCGAGGCGGCCACGTTCCTGGGGTCAAGCCCCATCCGGCGGCTGGCCGAAGACTGGACCGTTGAGCACCTGCAGCGCACCACGGAGAAGGCCGTCCGCTTCGCCGTCGCCCAGGGCCTGCAGGTGATGTACGTCACCGAAGACGCGATCCGCACCGATCCGGCCACGGTGAAGACTCTCTATTCCACGGCGATTGCTTGCGGCGCGAAAGCCATCGTACTGTGCGATACCGTCGGACACGCCACGCCCCGCGGCGCGTACAATCTGGTTCGCTTTGCCATCGAGGAGATCGTGCAGCCTGCCGGGGGAGGGATACGCGTGGATTGGCACGGTCACTGTGACCGCGGCTTGGCGATTTCCAATTCGCTCTCGGCAATCGCCGCGGGGGCCGACCAGGTACACGGCGCGGCAAATTCGCTGGGCGAGCGTGTGGGGAATACGCCCATGGAGTTGCTGCTGGTCAACCTGAAGCTGATGGGACTGATTGACCGCGACCTGTCCCGGCTGCGCGAATATTGCGAGAAAGTGGCGCAGGCTACCCATACCACGATCGCGCCGAACTATCCGGTGATCGGCCGCGACGCCTTTCGCACCGCCACCGGCGTTCACGCCGCGGCGATCATCAAGGCCTACAAAAAGAATGATCCGGAACTGGCCAACGCCGTTTATAGTGGCGTGCCTTCGAATCTTTTTGGACTCGATCAGGTCATTGAAGTGGGGCCGATGAGCGGGCGTTCCAATGTCATCTTCTGGCTCGAGCGCCGCGGCCTGCCGGCCGGTGACGACGTCGTGGACCGGGTGTTTCAGGCGGCAAAGCGGTCGTCGCGGGTGCTCACGGAGAGCGAGATATTGGAGCTGGCGGGCCATTCGCCGAAGGTCAACTAGACGTACCGCGACGACTGGGGGAAGCGCGCGCCTTGAAGCGATATTTTGAGTTTGCTGCTGCGATCATCATTATGACCATGGCTCCGGCCAGTCTTGCCGAACAGATCGCCATCGTGCCCGCCGAGAAGCTGGCCGCGCGGCCGGATGTGGCCCGCGCGCTGGAATGGTTTGGGCGCAACGCCGCGTGGATCACAGAGACCCACGTCAAGATCAACGAAGTGCCCTCTCCCACGTTCTCCGAACGGCAGCGCGCATTGTCCGTGAAGAAGCTGCTGGAAGGCACCGGCCTGAAGATCCGCGTGGACGAGATTGGCAACGTCATCGCCGAACGCCCGGGAACCGCGCGCACCGGGACCGAGGCCAGAGAAGTGGTTTTGGTGGCCGCCCACCTCGACACCGTGTTTCCGGCGGGAACCAACGTCACCGTGAAACGCGACGGCGTGCGGCTGGTGGCGCCCGGGATGTCCGACAATTCTTCCGGCCTGGCCGCGATCACTGCCGTCGCCCACGCCCTGCACAACGCCAAGCTCAAAACCAGCGTCACCCTGGTACTGGTGGCCAACGTCGGCGAAGAAGGCGAAGGCAACCTGCGCGGCATGCGCAAGCTGATGGAAACGTACAAAGGCCGCGTGCGCGCGGTCATCGCCGTGGATGGCGCCAGCATCGAGCACGTCACCAGTATGGCGCTCGGCTCGCGCCGCTATGAGGTGAGCGTTTCCGGCCCGGGTGGGCATAGTTGGGCCGATTTCGGCCAGCCCAACCCGATCCACGCGCTGAGCCGCGGGGTCGCCAGGTTTGTCCGGGTGAAGGTTCCGTCGGATCCGCGAACCAGCTTCAACGTCGGCATGGTCGAGGGCGGCACGTCGGTGAACTCCATCCCGCACGACGCCGCCGTGAAGGTGGACCTGCGCTCCGAGTCCGAGCAGGAACTCCAGAAACTCGAGACGGCTTTCAAGGACGCCATGCAAAGCGGCGTGGATGAGGAGCAGGCCGCCGCGCGCGAGCGCGGGCTGAATGACAACGGCAACAAACTGGAATTGAAAGTGAAGCTGCTGGGCTCGCGGCCCGGCGGCGATCTGCCGGCCGATTCCTTCCTGCTCGCCGCCGTCCGCAGCGCGGATAAGCAGCTCGGCCTCCGTTCGCGCATGGAGCGCTCCTCGACCGACGCGAATATCCCGCTCTCGCTGGGCATTCCGGCGATTGCCATCGGGGGCGGCGGACGCGGCGGCGGTTCGCACTCGCTGCAGGAGTGGTACGACCCCGCCAATCGTGAAGTCGGATTGAAGCGGCTGCTGCTCACGTTGCTGGCCGTCACAGGAGTTCAGGAATGATGAAGGCGTCACGATGTCGCGCGCTGGCGGTGGGAGCGGCGTTTCTTGCGGTGGCCGGGCTGGCCTCGCGCCAATGCACCGACGCTCTCTGCCGGATTGCCTCGTGGCGCATGCCCGTGGCATCGGCGGACGCGCCGGCCGCGCCGGGTGATGCGATTGACGTGATTTTCAAAAATGGCGTGATCTATACAGGCGACCCGGCCAAGCCACGCGTCGAGGCTCTGGCGATCCGGGATGAAAAGATCGTTGCTGCCGGCAGCAACGCGCAGATGGCGCCCTACGAGAAGATGGGCGCGCCTCGCGTGGTGGACCTGAAGGGCCGTTTCGCCATGCCCGGTTTCAACGACGCCCACACCCACATGGCCAATGGCGGGCAGGCCAAGCTGGCCATTGACTTCACCGGGGCCGCAACCCTGGCCGAGTTTCAATCACGAATCCGCAACGGCATGAAGAACGCCAAGCCGGGCGAATGGCTCACCGGCCGCGGCTGGGACCACACGCTCTGGCCGGAGAGGCGCTTTCCCACTCGCCAGGACCTTGACGCCGTCTCCACGGAGCATCCGATGATTTTTGGCCGCGTGGATGGACACGTGGCTGTCGCCAACTCAAAGGCGCTGGAGCTTGCCGGCGTTACCCGCGACACCCCGAATCCAGCAGGCGGCGAAATCGAGCGCGACAAGAATGGCGACGCCACCGGGATGCTGAAAGAAGGCGCAGCACAGGCCCTGGTGCGCCGCAAGGTTCCCCCGCTGACGCCCGATCAGCGGCGTCGGGGCATCGAGCTGGCCTTTGCCGATGCGGCAAGCCACGGCGTCACCTCCGTGCAGGACAACTCCGGCTGGGACCTTGCCGCCTCCTCGCGGCAGGTGGAGGGGGGAAGCGCGCAGCCCGGCGGGCAGTCCGATTTCGCCGTGTACCGCCAACTGAAGAATGAAGGCAAGCTCACTGTGCGCGTTTCGGAATGGCTCCCCTTTGCCGCCTCCGTCGAAACCCTGCAGCGCCTGCAGAAGGAGAACGGCGCCGCGGATCCGTGGCTGCGCACCGCAGGCTTGAAGGGCGTCACAGACGGCGCGCTCGGCGGCCGGACCGCGGCGATGATCGCGCCGTATTCTGACGATCCCTCCACCACCGGAATCCTGATTATTCCCGCGGACCGCCTGAAGGCGATGGTTGTGGAGCGCGACAAGGCCGGCTTCCAGATCAACTTGCACGCCATCGGCGACCGCGCCAACCGCGCCGCGCTGGATGCGTTTGCCGCGGCCCGCGAAGCCAACGGCGCGCGCGACTCGCGTCATCGCATCGAGCATGCCCAGATTCTGGCGCTGGAGGACTTGCCGCGCCTGGCCAGGCTCGGCGTGATTGCGTCAATGCAGCCCAATCACCAGACCACGGACAGCCGCTGGGCTGCCGACCGCGTCGGCCCGGAGCGCGTGAAGGTTGCGTACGCGTGGAATTCCCTGCAGAAATCCGGCGCGCGGCTGGCCTTCGGCACCGACTATCCGGTGGAGCCCATCACGCCGATGCGCGGTCTTTACGCCTGCGTGACCCGCGAAGTGGATGGCAAGCCCGGCTCGTCATGGCAGCCGCAGGAGAAGATTTCACTCGACGACTGCATCCGCGCCTACACCGCAGGCTCCGCCTATGCGGAGTTTGCCGAAACCTGGAAGGGCCAACTGGCGCCCGGCCAGGTGGCGGACATCGTCGTCCTCTCCAACGACGTGACGAAAGTTCCCGCCCCGCAAATCCTCAGGACCGAAGTGCTGGCCACCTACGTGGGTGGCCGCCTGGTGTACGAAAAGAAATAGAGAAACATTTTCCCCGCGCCGCAGAAGCCCGGCGCTGCCGCGGGCGGGGCTACTCGCGGATCTCAACCGCCAGCAAGATGCCGAAATATTCAGCGCCCGGCGTTGGCGTAAATTGCACGCGCGCGTCCGCGCCCTGCGGCAGGTCCTTGCACGGCTG
>Ga0187894_10005345_pt1 | contig 13168 bp, 18 predicted proteins | sample GBC1701081metaG_FD_136650 | JGI IMG/M metagenome (GOLD analysis project Ga0187894, IMG submission 136650) | White microbial mat communities from a lava cave in the Kipuka Kanohina Cave System on the Island of Hawaii, USA - GBC170108-1 metaG ... | reverse complement strand
GCGCGGCTGCCTTCGGCCATTCTGCCGAGCAGATGAAGCGCGAAGGTTAAAGTCGAACAGTCCGGGCAATATAGCCAAGAGGTGTCATCATGAGTGAAGCACTCGAAGCAGAACAAAAGACAAATCCTCAGGGCGATCCCATCACGAGTGTCGCCGCCCCTAAGGCGGACCTGACCAGCGGGAGGAAGGACCCCCATGCCGAAGCGAAACGGCAAAAGGTGGTCACGCCAGAATATATGTTCCTCGAAGCCCCGCGGGAAAAGGAATTCATCACGGGCAGTGAAGCGGCGAAAGAGGCTGTTCGGCGCTCCAGTGTGGACTTGGCTATCGCCTATCCAATCACCCCGCAGAGCGAAACGATGCAACTCATCGGCGTGCTCTACGGCGAAGGGTATGTGAAAGAATACTACCGTGGTGAAGAAGAAGTCGGGGTGATGGCTGCAATCGCAGGTGGGTCACGAGCTGGCGTGAGGTGTTTTACGGCGACGGCCGGCCCAGGGACCTTGCGTGGTATGGAAGGGATCGCGTCATGGCCGGGCCACCGCTTGCCTGCCGTAGCGATGTTTACCTGTCGCGTGGTGAATGCCCCATTGGCTATACAGCCGGACAATGTTGAAGTTGCGTATTTATTGAACTGCGGCATGATTGTGTTCCACGCTGAAAATCAACAAGACATGTACGATTTCATCATGGCCGGTTTCACGATCAGCGAAAAGAACGATGTGACGCTGCCGGTTGGTGTCTGCTGCGACGGGTTCTTTGTAACCCATGCCCGTGGGTATGTCCGGATGCAGGATCGCGGCATAAGACTTCCTCCTCGTGAAGCCTGGCGCGGAGCGGTTCCGGTGCTCGACGCAGAGAATCCTCCCGCCCGTTTGTCACGCGATGCTCCGGTTCAGAAGTCGAACTTCATGGCCTATAATATCCATGCTGTGTGGCAGCAGGAAGTGTGGGCTGCCGTCGAACGGTCTCGCAAGTATATCCATAAATATATGGGTGGCTTGTGCACAGCTGAAAACGTGGAGGGTGCCGATGCGGTGATCATTGCCTCAGGCAGTGCTGCGGCCCAATCACGGGAAGCCGTTCGTATCTGCAAAGAAAAGGGTATCAAGATCGGCTTAATCAAGGTCCGGTCGCTTCGACCATTTCCGACGCAGGAATTACGGCAGCTTCTTGGCAAGACAAAGCTTATCGTCGTTCCGGAGTTCAATTATGTTGGATGGCTGGCCAAAGAAGTCGCCACGGCGATCTTCGGGTACTCTCACGCCAAGATTATCGGTGGGCCGAGGGTGTACGGCGGTCAGTCGATGCCGGTTGAATTGATCGTGGACGAAGTCGAATCCGGTCTGACCGGGAAGAAGTCGACCAATGTCGCGATGTCTTCGATTATGGGTGGAGCCGTCAATCAGGATGACGTTGCCCATTTCATGCGCAGCATCTAAACGGTAGGTTTGGGGAAAAATCAAGAGCCCGATCCTGAAGAGGATCGGGCTCTTGTGTTTTGGAGTCTATCTGTTCTATCTGGAGAACGAGACAGACCAGATAAGACCAAACAGACATTCTTTTACCCTTGCAGTTCGTCTTGTACCATATCCTCACTCTCCGGCATGCCGTAGGCTACGTATTTGGCATAGGAGAGGTAGATCATCGCGCTGTCCCTCATCGCCTTGGAGCCTTGCGACAAGCGGAAAACCCGATCAGCATCAGGGGATGGGGCAGCACCCATCGTCTCCACATGGCTTTGTAGGAGCAAGGTGAATCGTTCCATCGAGCGTTCAACATCTTTGTATGCCAATAGAATTGCATCTGTCATGGTTGTCCTCCTAATCTTCAGCAGCTTACACTATGCCTATGCACCCCTTCAACGAGAAGACCTCCAGTCTGTCGTCCCAGATCCTCAAGGTCCTGGCAACGGTATCGCCTGATCGGGAATCTCATAGCGGTAGTTTGGGGCAGGCCGTCGTAAAGCTTTCCCGTCTTTTTACAACATCACGTGCCACATTGCCCCTCCATTACCTGGATGACCCCGTCTACGCTTCCGCCTATCTCTCGTATTTTCTCCCGGTGAACCTCTCCAAAGTTCAAGTCCTATTGGATGAACTGCCCGAGGACGACTGTATGAAAGCATCAGACCGTCCAATGAGGGTCCTTGACCTGGGCTGTGGCCCAGGGACGGGAACCTTAGCCCTGCTGGATTGGCTGTGGAATCGCCGCCCGGATCAGGCAGCATTTGTGTCGGTCTTGGCGGCCGATACGTCCCGCGCCCCATTACAGGACATGGAGAGGCTGTGGGATGCCTATTGCCGGGAAGTGGGAATATCCAGCGAAGGTCTCCGCTGTGTCGAGGGCAACCTGGAACATCCGCTGAAGGGAGATCTTGGTAAACAGATGGCGGGGGGTGGACCATATGACCTCATGATTATGGCGAATTGTCTCAATGAATTGTTCCCTGCATCGATCGATGCTCCCAGAGAGCGTGCTGCGGTGGTCGCGCAACTCCTGCCGTTTCTCACACCGCACGGCACCATCATGATCGTCGAACCAGCACTCCGGGAGACGGCTCGAACCTTGCACCAGATGCGTAATCACCTGCTTAAGCAAAGTCTCTGTACGGTGTATAGTCCCTGCCTCCATGAGGGGGCCTGCCCGGCATTGGATCATCCGGACGATTGGTGTCATGAGGAGCGACCGTGGGAGACGCCTCCGGCAATTGCTGCGATCGATCGGGATGTGGGATTCATTAAAGACGCATTGAAGTTTTCCTATCTGCTGTTGCGTACAGACGGCCGAACTATTGTGCCTCGGAGCCCGCAGACGTTCCGAGTCGTGAGCGAACTACGAGAATTGAAGGGGGAGAAGCGGGCCTGGTTGTGCAATGAAACGGGGCGGCCAGAAGTCGGCCGGCTGGACCGGAAGGCTTCGCCTCACAATGCGACACTCGATGCCTGGCATCGGGGCGCGATCGTTCAGATTGAGCGGATCGTACGCAAGGAACGAGAAGGAAAGGTCTCACCAGTGGGAAGAATTGAGAGTGATGTGGCAGTGCAGATCATTCGGTCCGTCTGAACCTCCGCAATCAGGACAGAGGAAGCGTGCGGCCTCCTGCTTCGGTGCCTCCCGCGGCACCCCTTCCACGGCGCTCTGAAGTGGAAGGATGGGGAAGGAGTGGCCAGGTGCCCTTCTTGCTCGCAGAACGCGCACGATAAGAATGTGCTCGTTCGATGCGCGCAGTAAAGGGCAGCTTCGGCCACTCCCTCTAAGAACAAGTAAAAATGGTCGGAAGCCCCCTCGTTGGACGTGCCCACATACGAGATAAGCCCCGCCGTTCCGGCGCAAGTCGCTCGATGCCGCACGCTTCCTTATAGAGTGTGGAAACGGGACCGGTCGCTCATAGTCCGGTCCCGTTTCTCGGATAAGATTGCGCACTAAGAACAGTCTGCTGGCGACCTGTCACCGTTCGGAGGAAAGCCGATGGTAGAATTGGCAGATGTCTGATTTACGCCCATATAATCATATGGCCATTCTGCTGGCTTCGTGGTAGCCTGTGCGATGGCAGAGGTCAGGTTCGAGTGGGATCCCAAAAAGGATGAGGATAATCAGGAGAAGCACGGCGTCTCTTTCGCAATGGCCCAATTCGTCTTTGCTGACTCGCGCCGCGTTATCGCGGAAGATATCTCCCATAGCTCGAGCGAAAAGCGGCATTACTGTTTCGGTTGGATCGACGGCGGAACCCTGACCGTACGGTTCACGTTTCGCGACGACGCGATTCGGATTTTCGGAGCCGGTTACTGGCGGAAAGGCAGGCGAATTTATGAGCGGGAAAATAAGATACACCGACGAACCTCTCGGAGACCTAAGAGTCGTTCCTGATTTCTTGCCTCGCCCCGAGGAACTCATCTTTCGGGAGGAAGGAATCAAAGTGACCATTGCGCTGAGCAAGAGAAGCGTCGATTTTTTCAAGGGAGAAGCCCGCAAGCATCATACGCAGTACCAGCGCATGATCCGGCGACTACTCGACGCCTATGCTCAGCATCATTCACGACCGTCGAGTGCACGGTCAACTCGGACACGCACAAAGTTAGCGCGTGCCGGTTAGTCCGGCAATGCGGACGGAAGCATGCAGCTTCTCGCGCGGGCGCCTCCCGCGGCACCCCTTCTTCGGCGCTCTGAAGCAGGAGGGAGAGGTGGCCTGGTCGTCCTCCTGCTCGCGGAACGCGCGCCCTCGGAAGGGCCTCGTTCGACGCGCGCAATAGAGGATCAACCAGGCCACCTCCTGGAAAAACAAACGAGCAAGCTTGGAGGGACCATTGTCCGTTGGACGCGCGCACGTAAGGGAGCAGCCCAGACGCTCCGGCGCAAGTCGCTCAATGCCGCACGCTTCCTTGAGAGTGTGGAAACGGGACAGGTCGCTCATAGATCGGTCCCAGTTCTCTGACTAGTGTGTTGACAACAGATTGGACCCGCGCAAGAATCCCTCCGCAATCCGAAGCCCAAATCTTCGCTTCAAGGCCTGGCAATGAGTAAGCCCCATGCACAAACGATATGGCCGCCCTACGAAGCCTTCTATGTTCGGAGCATGCTGTTTAATGCAGAGTCGGCTGCGCGATCGGTGATGCAAGTTAATGCCGTCATGCATGCTGTGATGGAGAACAGCCCTAAAGATCCTGTTTCTGCCCTGCCTGTAGAGTATCTTCTAACCGAACTGCAGAATATCATTGTTCAAGCTGGCGCTTTGTCACGCTACTTTTGGCCTGTTCGTAGCGCGCATGAGTGGCGTGGTGCTCAACTTCGAAAGGCGTTTAGTATCTCGGAAGACAATCCGCTCCGTTCTAGGGATCTACGCAACGCAATTGAACACTTTGATGAACAGCTTGATCGATATTTGGAGAATGGAGTCGTGGGCCAAGTTTTGCCGGAGTTTGTTGGTCTATCTAGAGAGCCGGAGGGTATTCCCGTTCACCTTTTTCGTGCGTACTATGTCGATACAGGAGTCTTTGAATTGCTTGGCAAGAGGTACGAAGTGCAACCACTAGCCACTGAAGTCACTCGGATACATGAACACCTCAAGAAAGTTGATGGTGAGGGTGGGCGACTCCAGCAGCGGGACGTGAAAAAGAAAAAGGGGTCTGACCGCTAAACGTTTCTTGGTGTCATAGCGAGTATGCCAATCTCCCAGCATGCTATAGATCGCCTTGCTCTTTCCGTTCAACCGCTAATCTTCGAAACGGGCGTTGAAGAAGCACCTTACTCCACCACGCGCGGTACTGTTTTTCTGGTGGGTTATGAAGGTAGGCCCTATGTATTAACTGCGCGCCATGCGCTCCAACCCGATAATCTCGTGCCAATTTGCGTATTCCCTTCTGATACTTCGCACCAGCTCATTCCGCTAGAGGATGTGTTTTACGTTCCCCAATCTCTCGAAGGTGAGGATTTTGTGGATCTTGCTGTGATAGCGATGGACACAAATCGTATAACTCACCCGGAGGTTGCGGGTGCAAGGCTAATCGACCTCGCTCTCTCTTGCGGTGAGTGGAAGAGATATGCAAGCGAAGCACAGTTCTTTGTCATCGGCTATCCTGAGGAACGATCGATTTTCAATTATGAAACTTATGAGTTTCGCGCAGACCGCATGATTCTACTCGGGCGCTACGGTGGCCCGTCCAGTCTGCCGTACCTCCATCTTCTTTCGATCCTCGACACCTTGTCACTGAGAACGTTCAGCGGACTTAGTGGAGCTCCTGTTTTTGCGTGGGTTGAACTACCGATGCAGCGGCCAACACCAGTTCTCTGTGGAATGGTGCTGCGAGGAACCCCAGAGTCAGGTCTGGTTCATTTTCTCGACCGGGAGGTGCTCTTAGACGCATTCAAGGTCAAACGACGACTTGAACAACAAGCCGAACCGGAGTAGTGCCCAACCTCTAGGGCAGAACCATTTTCAGAACCCATGATAAGGCGACGGGTCTGTGAGCGATTCGTTGCAGTCTCCTTTTCTTTTAGAGCAGCGGTCACCCTGCTTGAAGGATCACGGGAACAACCGATGGTGCGGCTTAGAAGTGTGGGGTCAGCAACTAATCTGCTTCCGGTTCAGAGGACCCGTGCTGATGCGACACCCGGTCTTCGTCGAACATCTCCGCCATTTCCTCGGCGATCATGTCACCATCGTCTTGAATGGCAATGAGCGGGATTTCTTTTCTTGGCTTGGCCGCGGTCTCTGGAGCGGGAGCTTCAGGGGCCTTGACGGGATCCTTTGGTGTCTCACTCATAGACAAAGTATACACTAGGGCGAGGGCAAAAAGGGGAGCTATTCAAAGGCTTCCAGGGAAGAACGCTCCGGGTATGTTTTCTGGCACGAGGTACAGGTCAGGAAATAGATGGACTCTCGGACGGACATGGTAATACGGAAATTGAGGCTCACCCCTTGGTGGTTGCAAGTCGGACAGGACATCTCTTTGAGGCGGTAGGGGATATCCGGCTGTGTGCGAAGGTAGAACTCCATATCCGTATAGATTGGGAAGGTGTAGTAGCATTTCCTACAGATGCCTCGCCATTCACCATCTGCCTGCATAGAGCGTTCATCGATTCCAAAGCTTGATCCCTTGCAAATTGCGCACTGGATGGTTTCGAGCCTGGTTTCAACTTCTTTCACGGTCGGGCTTGGCATCGGGGAGGCTCCTTGTGTACAAGTCGGCGGCATCGTTTCCCCAGTATAGCGTTGACATGGAAGAGACCGCAACGGGATAGGATCAAGATCTTCCCCTTGACCTGGGGAAGGCACGGCCTATACTGAGGGTGCGATGCACTATATTACCGAGACCCTCTTGGTCGGAAACATCAACGATGCGATCGAACCGCCGCAAGAGATTAGCGCGGTGCTCTTGGTCGCCGCTGAATTTACCATACAGCCACCCAGTTGGTTGCTGTATGACAGGATTCCATTTTCGGAATATGCTGAAGCCGAGCCGCTCTTGTTGGACCAGGCGGTAAGCTGGGTTGAACAGCATCTTTCAAGCAATCGGGTCATGGTCTGTTGCCGTGCCGGCATGGGCCGGTCCGTGTCGGTTGTGATGGCTTATCTCTGTTGTGTCCAAGGGATGGCGTATGATGAGGTCCTAAAATTGGTCATGAAGCGCCGTCCCGGCGCAATGCCGCTTCCCAACATCGACAAAGCCATCACCCACGTTCGCCTTCTTCGCGCGGCCCGCGCGAAGGACAAGAAGAATCTCGCCTCACGCCCAGCATCGGGCGCGTAACTGCGAGTTCGAAAATACCCTCACGAGCAGTTCTCTCCCACACGTTGCCTTTTGTGCTTCGTCCATGGCCTAATCAAGCAGGATGCTGAAAAAGAGGGTGGGTGGCGGGACGATCCCCGTGCTCGCGCAACGCGCGGTCGCGGACTCCCCTCGTTGGACGCGCGCAGTTGGGATCATCCCAGCCACCCCTTAAAACGATAGGTACTCCGCGCCTTGCCTGGGACAAGGCGCGTCCCTGGGCAATAGGCTGTCTTGGCAGCCTCAGGGCAGGAGGGTGAAATAGCCGTCAGGGTTGGGCGGGTGAGAAGTCTGGCCTTTTAGAGCATCCTGCTGGTTATTCTGCCACAATCCCAATAGGCGTAACCGCATTACAAGGATTTCTCTTATGCCGGAACTACCGGAAGCCGAAGTCGTTGCCAGGCAGATACGGGCTTGTCTCTTCGGCGCACAACTCAACGAGTGCTGGGTGGGACGAGCGGATATTGTTCGGGAAGGGTTGCCCACGCTCGTGTGGTATCACGGCGCAGTGCTGGAAGGGGTAGAGCGATACGGAAAGAGTGTCGCACTGGGATTCAAAAAAGATGACGAAGTCAGATATGTCGTCGCGGAGCTTGGGATGACAGGCCTTCTTCTTTTTCGCGACACCCAGACGAAGCACTCGCAGCACGTTCATGTCCGCATATCGTTCACGGGGGGCCGTGAATCAGAGCTGCGCTATTGGAACCCTCGGCGGTTCGGACGGCTGTCCTTGCTCGATCGGGTGGGTCTCGACCGCTATCGCGCTCGCCGCTTCGGGGTCGACCCCCTCACGGTGCCGCGTGATGAGTTCGTCCGTCTCATGCAAGCCAGACGGGGACGTCTAAAACCGCTCTTGATGCATCAACAAGTGATTGCAGGAATCGGGAATATTTATGCGAATGAAATTCTCTTTCGCGCCAGGCTCCATCCGAACCGTGAGGTAAGTCGGCTGTGCGGGGCAACGATAGACACGCTCTATGACACGATGCGGACGGTGCTGCACGAGGCGATTGCCTGTGGCGGGTCGAGCGTCAAAGATTTCTATGCACCGGATGGCACAGAAGGCCGATATAAGCGCCATCATCTCGTCTACGGCAAAGAAGGCCAATCCTGTTCCAATCGATGCGGGCGGATGATTCGCCGTCTCCAAAGTGAACGCAGCTCATTTTTTTGTCCTGCCTGCCAATCTAACCGCCTTCCAGGATAATTATCGCCGCACGCGGTAGTGGGTCAGTTTGAAATAGATAAAGTGTGTGGTTTAGGCTTCAGTGGCTTGTTTTCTGCTTAAGCGCTCATGTATCATGGGGCATGGCGAAAAAGAAAAAATCTTCCAGCGATGTGAATGTCACCGCCTTTAAGATCCTGCAAGCCGTGACAGGCGAACCTACCCCCATTTCCCATAATGGGAAAACCCACAAGAAGAAAGACCCGCCAGCAAAGAACCCCGCCGCTGTAGCCCTGGGACGCCTAGGAGGACTCAAGGGAGGCAAGGCGAGGGCCGCGAAGCTTTCTTCCAAGAAGAGAATTGCTATAGCCAGAAAAGCCGCAAAGCTACGATGGGCAGCTAAGGCGGGAGAGTAAGTTATTGTCGTACAGGGACCACCATCTGTGCCTGCTGCTTGACAAACGCTACACCTAAGTGATTTTCAATCATCTTGTATGAATTCGTGTTCATTAAACTGTGCATGAAGCAATGATGTACCGTGAGCAGTAAGTCTTGCAATTTAGGATCATCTTCTACTTTCTTTATTACCAATCCCATCTCTTCGCATTCTTCCGCAGAGATATGCCTCTCATGGGTTCGGTTTGCCTTATAGTCGGGAAGTTTTTTGACAATTCTTTTTGCCCTGTCTGCAGCACCAGATTTTCCCTTAAACATCACATTCTCAAGCTCGCGCTGCACAAATTCGTTCGACCACTTGATAGCATTCTGACATTGACCAAGAAATGTTGGTCTGTATTGTCCAATTATTGACTGCCAAATATGGATTTTGCTGGAGTCTTTTTTTACCTCTTGGCAAGCCCGCTTAAATTCATGTATCGCTCCATAGGCTGGGATGCCTCGAAGGTGCGGGTCAATCGGGCCAAGATTTGCGTGCTTTGCCATCCAAATGGTCTTGCAGGAGCACGCCAGCATAGTACCGGCTGACATGGCGATTTGAGGAACAATAGCTCTAATATTGTCCTGAAACATTTTATGAAGATAATCAACGAGCGACTGTACTGCCGCAATACCACCGCCTGGCGTATGAAGGATGAGGTCTAGCCCTAGGCTTCTGTCCAGCTTATGAACGGCCATCATAAAACCGTTCTTATCCTCGTCGTTTATTTCAGATGGAATGTCTGGCTTGGATAAAAAGCCGGAATAATAGGCGATGACGTTTCGCCCCGTGTGCTGATGAAGGCTTTGGAGGTACTTTCTGCGAACAGAATCTACGGCTTGCTGTGAGGCGGCTGCATGGAAGCCCTTGAAATTATTTATTTCGCCTAGAACCTCTCCCCAATTTGGCATCTACAGACCATCACCCTAGATAGGATCTTCGTATGCGCTGTAGGTTGTAACCGTTTGCACGGTCCGATAGGGAGACGGCTGCACAAGCGATTGGTATTCAGGGATGATCCTTTGCGGATCGGGTGCCGCAACTATTTGCTGATACTGCCTCTCCATGTCAGCATCACTTGAAGCCCGTTTCTTCTTGTGGGAAATTTTGGCTTTCATGGTGGAGCCTCCTCTTGTAGGCACTATACCTCCGGCCTATGCCTATGGCAAGTGGCCAGATGATATTGAGCTTGACAATAGCTTGAGCGCTCAAGCATAATACCTCCATACAACGGAGGGAGTCATGAACAAACTAACGCAAGCCAAACGAGTTCAAATCATCGCTGCTCTTGTCGAGGGCAACAGCATTCGCGCTACGTGTCGCATGACCGGCGCAGCCAAGGGCACGGTGCTCAAGCTAGTCGGGGATCTTGGCAAGGCTTGCGCAGCCTATCAGGATCGGGTCCTTCGCAATCTGACCTGTAAGAAAATCCAGTGCGATGAGATTTGGTCCTTTTGTTACGCGAAGGAAAAGAATGTCCCGGAAGAGATGAAGGGTAAACTTGGGTTCGGTGATGTATGGACCTGGGCAGCGATTGATGCGGATACAAAGCTGATCGCGTCCTATCTTGTCGGCGGACGCACGGCAATCTATGCGAGGAAGTTCATTGATGACTTGGCAAGCCGCTTGGCCCATCGAGTGCAACTCACAACGGATGGACACAGGGCCTATCTAACTGCGGTTGAGAGCGCATTTGGTGGAGAAGTGGACTATGCGATGCTGGACAAAATCTACAATGCGCCTCCGACTTCAGGCACGACGCGCTACAGCCCTGCGGAGTGCTGCGGAACACGGAAGCTGAAAGTGAAGGGCAACCCCGATATGAATCAAGTATCAACTAGCTTTGTGGAGCGGCAGAATCTCACGATGCGGATGAGCATGCGACGGATGACCAGGCTGACCAATGCATTTAGCAAGAAGATTGAAAACCAGGCCCATGCCGTAGCGCTTCACTTCATGCATTACAACTTTGCGAGGATTCATCAGACTCTACGGGTGACGCCTGCAATGGAAGCAGGCATTGCCGATCACGTGTGGAGACTAGAGGAAATAGCTGATTTATTGGGGGAATAAAGGAGCTTGACTAGTCAATCTCATGGTGCAATACTTCATTCACGACTCCCCCTCATGACTTCGGTCTGAGGGCGCAGGGCCTCTTCGGAGGCCCTTGCTTTTTCTGCCCCCTTCATCTATCTACTCCACCTAAATATCATGCGTACTTGTATTTATGTAGATGGGTTCAATCTCTATTATGGCCTTCTCAAACAGACGTCATATAAATGGCTAGATCTTAAAACTCTCTTTCAGAGAGTTTTGCCTTCTGACTGCACCGTTGACACAATAAAATACTATACCGCCATTGTTTCCGCGCGCCCCAATGACCCACAAGCCCCTATTCGACAATTAGCATACTTAAATGCGCTGGAATCATATATCCCGGAGCTGAAGGTAAAACTTGGTCATTTTCTATCAAAGGAAATAGACCTCCCGCTGGCAGATGGTAGCTGGAAGCTTGTCCGTGTGATCAAAACAGAAGAGAAAGGTTCTGATGCTAACCTTGCCGTTCATTTGGTCCATGATGCATGGCAACATTCATTTGACTGCTATGCTGTCGTAACCAATGACAGTGATTTGGCTGAGGCCTTTAGAATCGTTAGTAAAGTGCTCAGGCGTAGGCTTGTTCTGCTCATTCCAGCGAAGAAATCAGATCGTCCGGCTTCCATTCAACTAAAGCGATGGACGCGGCGCGAATGGAAATTCATCCCACTTCAAGATATAGCCGACTCACAACTGCCCAATCCAATTCCAGGTACTAATTTCCATAAACCAGCCTCTTGGTAGCAAATTTGATCAATTCAAACTGACCCACTACCCCGCACGCACTTGAGAGACTCGGCGAGGAAAGATGGAGATTGCCACGCTGTTTCAAGCACTTAAGCCATAGATCGTCGGGCTGTCTTCGCTGCTAGGCCTTTTGAGCCCTCTTCGTTTAGTTCCTCTGACATATTGAGTCCCCCAGCCGATTTCGTTAGAATCCTCCTCCTTTACATATCGTTTCTCACCATTCTGATGGAGTGATGTCATGGCGAAGGTGCTTGAGGGTCCGGGGATGGGGTTAATGAAGAAGTGGGGTATCACAGTCCCCAACTATGTCGTCGTGACCTCGGTTGACGAATTGACGAAGCTCGGCCATGCCAATGAGTGGCTCAAGAAATCCAAGTTGGTGGTCAAAGCTCATGAGGCGCTCGGCTCACGGTTCAAGCTTGGCTTGGTAAAGGTCGGGCTGGATCTCAAAGAAGCGGAAGCGGCAACCAAGGAAATGATCGGCCGCCATGTGGGCAGCATCACTGTCTCGCAAGTGATCGTGTCCGAAATGATTCCGCACAAGGAAGAATATTATTGCGCAGTGAAGTCAACCCGAGAAGGGACGGACATCCTGGTCGCCAACTGCGGCGGCATTGAAGTCGAATCGAATTGGGAGCGCGTGACGCGTCTGGCGGTGGCAATCGGAGAGCAGCCCTCGGAAGCTGAGCTCGAGAAGGTGGCCAAAGATGCGGGCTTTACCGGTTCACTTTTGAAGAAAATGGCCGATTTCGCGGGTAAGATGTTCACCTGTTTCGACAGCGAGGATGCGCAGTATTTGGAGGTGAACCCCGTGGTCCTGCGCGAACATGAGACTGAATTGATCGCGTTGGATGCGGTGACGCTGCTCGATGGTGATGCCAAGTTTAGGCATCCCGATTGGAACTTTGCCTTTGCCGCAGAATTTGGTCGAGCCTATTCCGCCCACGAAATGGAAGTGATGGCGGTGGATTCCAAGATCAAGGGCTCGGTCAAATTTATCGAGATTCCAGGCGGAGATACGGCCATGCTTCCAGCCGGCGGTGGCGCCAGCGTCTATTATTCCGATGCGGTTGTTGCACGCGGCGGGAAATTGGCCAATTATGCCGAATACTCAGGCGATCCACCGGATTGGGCAGTTGAAGTGCTGACCGAGAAGGTCTGCTCGTTGCCCGGGATCAAGAACATCATCGTCGGCGGCGCAATTGCAAATTTTACAGACGTGAAGAAGACGTTCGGTGGCATCATCAATGGACTCCGCAAGGCAAAGTCTGAGGGCAAGCTCAAGGACGTCAAAATTTGGGTGCGCCGCGGTGGCCCGCGCGAGAAGGAAGGGCTCGATGCGATGCGCACACTCAAGGATGAAGGGTTCGACATCAACGTCTTCGACCGCAACACGCCGCTGACCGATATCGTCGATAAGGCATTGCAGAAGTAAATCAAGTGCTGGGTGCTGAG